>ENA-OWPM01000035-OWPM01000035.1-human-gut-metagenome-genome-assembly--contig:-NODE-35-length-169269-cov-49.937476_pt1 | contig 169269 bp, 153 predicted proteins | sample MGYA00248267_ERZ651852 | MGnify/ENA primary metagenome ERZ651852 (study PRJEB26924, sample SAMEA4378228) | human gut metagenome | biome: human gut; feature: human-associated habitat; material... | reverse complement strand
GGGATAAACGCTGAAGGCATCTAAGCGTGAAGCCCCCCTCAAGATGAGATATCCCTTCCATAAGGAAGTAAGATCCCTTGAAGACTACAAGGTAGATAGGGCAGAGGTGGAAGTGTGGCAACACATGGAGCTGACTGTTACTAATCGATCGAGGGCTTGACCAAAAGACTCGGAATCTGTATGAAGTTTTGAATGTATACTTGAAAAAGTGAATAGAATAAGTTATGATAGCAATAGTTGAAAAACTATTCAGCATATAGGGGATTGGTCAAATGGTATGATAGGAGTCTCCAAAACTTTTGGTGGGAGTTCGATTCTCTCATCCCCTGCTCATAGAGTCTTGAGTTTTCAAGACTCTATTTTTGATTCATTATGTTTATATTGTATATGGTATGACAAACACAGTGAATTAAAATTGTGAGGAGAGGAAGTGAAAGCTGGGAATGATAGCAACACATAGAGTAAAAGATTCAAATGGAAAAACGGTAGGTTTTATCATTGACGACACATTTTATGTTGATTACTATATCAAAAATAATATTCAGTACGTTGATAATTTAAGTCTGACCCAAAATGATATTATAAAAGCGAATGAAGAACTTCCAGAGGTAGATTATAAAAGATATGTAAATAAAAAAGAATACGAGAGCATAGTTAAAAACAATCCTTTTATCAGAGATATACAAAAGGATTTAATGAAATGGAAAAATGATTCATCACATAAGGTTTTGCAATTAGAAGGCTCCAGACAGATAGGAAAAACAACAGAATTAAAAAAATTTGCATACAAAAATTACGAATATGTCATAATAGTTGACTTAGCCGCTGACACATATAATTTTATAGATGTTATTAATAATGGATGCAGTCCTATGGAATTTGAAAAGTATTGTCGTAGAGCGTCGCTTCCGCACTTCGTAGATAATAAAAATACAATATTAATTATAGATGAAATTCAGAGCAATAGTGCTGTTTATAATTCAATTCGTAAATTACATGATACTGTGAAATGCGATATCATTGTAACAGGAAGTTATCTTGGCAGAATATTAGGGGATAAAAAGTTTTTTCATCCTGCAGGTACGATTAGTTATGCGCATATGTTTACATTAAGCTTCACAGAATTTTGCAGAATATTTCAGTGTGAAAAAATTTTAAAATCCATAGACATTTATGGTGGAAGCAATGAAGCAGATTATGAAAAACTGGAAGGATTATATGGTATTTACTTAAAAATTGGTGGGTATCCTGAAGTTGTAAAGAAATATGTTGAAACAAAAAACATAAAAGAGTGTTACAGTATAATTGACAAATTGCTGGAAACATTCAAAGATGAATCCAGAGCATATTTTAATGAAGCAAGAGAAGTAGAGATTTTTGATAACGTATACAGAGAAGCTTTAAAGCAAATGTGTAATCGGGATGATATGAGTGGAAAGAATATTTTAGAAACGATTACTACATTGGTTAAAGACAGCACAAAATTATTTGTAAATAGAAGCGAAGTGGCAAATGCAGTTATATGGCTTAAATATGCCGGAATATTATCAACATGCAATTTAGCTGTAGATGGGGATATGAGAAAAATAAATGAAAGTAGAAAAGCTTATTTTTCTGATTGTGGAATAACATCTTATTTAGCAGATAAAAACTTGATAAAACGATCCTCATTAGTAGGCGTAATTACAGAAACTTTTGTGTATAACGAATTGCACAGGTTATTTAAGGTACCTTACACAGATTTGAAAGTAATTGAGGATGAGGTGTGCTATTCTACTTATGGAAATTTTGAATTAGACTTCATGTTAGCGGATAGGAACAAGACGGTATATGGAATTGAAGTAAAAATAAAAGATGGGGAACCAAAATCTTTAAAAGTATATATTGATAAAAATTTCATAGATCGCGGTATTGTTGCAAAACCTGCGAAAGGAGGACACGGGGATAAATTTGATACGATTCCGATTTATACAGTAGGATGTCGTTTTCCATATCATGAAATGAATTAGTTCAGGGATACCTAAATTTTAATACACTTAATAAGAGAACCGAAATTATGTGTAGCGCGTGCAGGCAAAAGGTGCGAAGTCTGCAGATGTATATGGAAGCAGTGAAGCAATTACTGCTAATATTCTTGCAAATCCGAATGGCTGGAATTCCGGCATGCATTGTAGAACATGCTTCATAGTATTAGAAAATACCTGAACTATAGTACAGAAAAATATGTAACCTAACTGTAGCCACAATTTAGTTATGAACAAAAAATGGGAAGCCTTGATTTATAAGGCTTCCCATTCTATTATCTAATGCAGGAGATGGGACTTGAACCCACACACTGTTGCCAGCGTCAGATTTTGAGTCTGATGCGTCTGCCATTCCGCCACTCCTGCGTCTAATATAATCTTGAACAAAATCGCTCAAGCAAGAAATATCTTATCATATTCCAGAAAAGATTGCAAGAAATTTTTTGAAACATAGAAAAATATTATGATAGTTATTTTGAAAAATGGGTTTTCAAATAAAACTTCGTAAAATGTAAAGCTTTATTCTTGACGTAAGTTATCATATATGATAACTTTAAACATGTGAAAACCGCAATTATTGTACAGATTATCCATATTTCATAGACAAGCATACAGGAGGGCGTTCGTTTGGCTCATGTGAAAAATAAAAATCTTGCAGTTGGTCAGCTTACCCCTCGTTATGAAGTGGTACAGCAATTAAAGGAAGCAAGAAAAGCGCAGGATATGACGCAGGAAGTGTTAGCAGAACGTGTTGGAACGAAAAAGTCTAATATTTCCAGATTAGAGAGTGGCAAATACAATCCAAGCCTTGATTTTTTGATCAAGGTGGCAGGAAGCCTTGGAAAACAGGTACAGATTAAGATCAAGTAGAAGGAGTATTTTGGTTATGGGCAGAAGTGTGACATTAGGCAATGGCAGAGAGATAGATAAAGATATTGAGTTGTGCAGGACAACAAATGAAAAGACCAGTGAGCAGGCAATTCATGTATTAATGGAGAACCATATCCCATTTACGAAAAGCTGGATTCCAATTCCTTTTTTCCTGCGTAAGAAGTTTCATGGCGCAAGTCAGATTTATGTGATCAATACGAACAGGAATCGTTATAGTCAGGCGAGAAGTGCCATTGATAAGATGGATATTTATTTCAAAAGACGTCTTGTTGTGAGCAATTATTAAAAAAGTCCACCATGCAATTTGTAATCAGAAATGTCTGATGTAAACTGCATGGTGGACTTTTATGCTTCTTACTCGTTAAGTGCGCGTAAATTCTCCTCAAACTGTTTTTGCAGCAGTTTTCTGGAGTAGCATGCAGCCACAAAAGAGGAAAGGGCAAGATTGTATACATTCGTGTATTGTACATAATGCCATTTTAAGTTTTCTTTCCAGTTCGTCAGAGTGATCGTCTTGTCCTCATCTAAATGATAATCGTAGAGATTATTGCGAAGCTCATAGGCGGCTGAATAGGAGAGGATATGTTTCATCAGACCGGCAGCATCGGAAGGAACGGGAAGGTCTTTCATATCGATCGCACCGCTGCAGTAGATTGCGGCAAAACGTCCGGCTGGATGCTTTAACTGGAACAATCCGTCAAGCGTAAAATTCTCAAGGTCAGTGTCAAAAGACTGTAAAGTTGCCAGTACTAAGGTGTCGATCATCTCCTGAAAAGCCGGGGTGGCAGAACAGTTTTTGACTTCAAAATATTCATCCATGAAATCATAGAGAATAAAATCCTCGCACGTAAAATGCAGATCTTCCATATAGGCGGCTGCAAATTTTGGAAGGAATGCGATCAGAGTGCTATAGTGAATGGAACAGATAGCCAGAGCCGCATAAAACTGTACTTCTGTCTGTAGCAAAACTTCCAGATCGATATCTACATTGGAAAAATCCACAGAAGCAATCTCAGGGCACACCTCTTTTAAAATACGATTCAGGATAGCAAGTCCAAAGCCGGACTTATCATCAATGATCGCAATGGCATAGCACAGCAGTACCGGATCAAAAGAATTCTCGGAGAAAGAAGGAGAAAAATAAAAATCTTTATCCAGAAAACGGTAAATATCTGCGAGATTGTCCATGGAAAGTGGACAATCCAAAGTGTCTTTCAGCTCTGCTACGATCGCTGGATTTTCCTTTGCTGCAAAAGAGAGAAAACGATACACAACATAAGTCTGAAAACGGTCGGTGTTTTCCTCCGGTCCGTTCTCTAAATATTCTATCAAAAATTCGGTTGGGAAAAACTGATCAAAAAATTCATCCATAATAAAGTCTGCCTTTCTTTTTCATAATAGTAGGGTTGCGCTGGTACAACCGCCAACATTGGTTGACATAATACAAAATGTGCAAAACTTCGGCACGAGAACACAATATAATATTTTTGCAAATAAAGCAATAGGACTTTTATTTTTAAGGAAAATGACTTATGATAGATATGATAATTAGAACGCAGGTAAAAAAGGAGAGAGATTATGTTAAGAGCAGCAGATTATCGTGAACGTGCAAGAGCATCTTTGAGCGGAAACTGGGGAATGGCAGTTCTCATCTGTTTTGTAGGTGCATTGCTTGGAGGAATCCAGACGGTGGTACCGGTTTCCGCGAGCTACCAATATGGGGAGGGAATGAGTTTACAGATTTTTGGACTGAATATGAATTTAGATCAGCTTCCAGTTGAAATGTTAGGCATGCTGACTTTCATGTTGGGCGTTATCAGCATTTATTCGCTGGCACAGTTTGTAGTCGGTGGTGCAGTAGAGCTTGGTATGTGTGCTTATTTTTCCAAACGCGCATTGGGCGAAAATGCGGACATTAAGGATGAGTTTTCCTATTTCCAGTATTTCGGAAAGGCACTTGGACTTCGTATTGTAACTTCTATTTTTATATTCTTATGGACATTGTTATTGATCGTACCGGGAATTATAGCTTCCTATCGTTATGCAATGGCAACTTATATTTTGGCAGAGCATCCGGAAATGGGAATTATGGAAGCAATCGAGGCATCCAAGCAGATGATGGACGGAAATAAATGGGCATTGTTTTGTCTGGATTTCAGCTTTATCGGCTGGGCGTTATTGAGCGCATGCACACTTGGAATCGGTGATTTATTCTTAAATCCATACACAAGAATGGCAACCGCTCATTTTTATCTGAATTTGAGCAGAGGTTCTGCCGGAAGCGGAGCGGATGATTTCCAGACAACCATGTAGTTTTTGGTAAACAGTAACGCAGAGTGAATGCAAAAATGTGAAAAATGTGAGAACTGATTTCAATTAAAAAAAGGATGTGTTAAAATAGACCGTGTTGTCGTCACGATATTTTGACACATCCTTTTTCTATGGCGAAGTAACCACATGAGTAAAAACTGGGCAGCGAAGATGCAGTTTTGCGAACGCGGTGCTGATAGCTGCAGGAAAATCTATAAAGAAAAGCTGGGAATAAAATGAAACAGATATGGAATAAAAAATACAGAAAGACTGTCATCGGAGGTCTGGTGCTTTTAGCAGTTCCGGTTGCAGCATTTTATCTGATGGAAGGTTATACGCACAATCCATTTGCGGAAGTAAGACCGTGGGCGCAGTTTTTTAATATTGTGCTTTTTGAACTGCTGGCATGGATTTTTGTCTGCCTGACAGGAAGAATACGAAGCGGACTTCGGATTGAACTGGTCATTGCCATGATTTATGGCATTGCGAATGCGTATGTAGTCCGTTTCCGCACGAATCCGATCGTGCCATGGGATATTTTTTCATGGAAAACAGCGGCGAGTGTGGCTTCTAATTATGATTTTAAACCGGATACGAGAATGGTCATCATGACACTGGTTTTCCTCGCGCTGATCGCTGGCTTGCATTTTGTGAAAACAGGATTTCCAAAATGGAAATTATGGAAACGCCTGATTCCGGCTGGTGCATGCGTGGTTGTGCTTGTTCTGTTTGTGAATCTGCTTCAGAATGAGGATTTTCAGACGGGACACAGATTGTATCCATTTTTATTTACACCGGCATTTATGGCGGAAGTAAATGGAATGGCTGTCACATTTGCGATGGATCTTGCCTACGTGACGGTGGAAAAACCGTCAGGTTATCATGTGGAAGAAGAACAGGCAGTGTTGGAAAGCTATGAAAATCAGGAGGATGAGGTAGAAGACAATGGCGGGGAAGAACAACTTCCGAATATCATTGTCGTGATGAACGAGTCATTTTCTGACTTGAAAGTACTGGGAGATTTTACAACAAATGAAGATTATATGCCTTATCTGCACAGCTTGCAGAACGGGGCAGAGAATACGGTAACGGGATATTTAAATGTGTCCGTATGTGGCGGAAATACCGCAAACACAGAGTTTGAGTTTCTGACCGGAAACAGCATGGCGTTTCTGCCGCAGGGAAGTATTCCGTATCAGCAGTACATCACGAAAGAACTTCCGGCACTCCCGGCATATCTTGCGTCGCTTGGTTATGAGACGGTGGCAGCGCATCCTTATTATGCGGATGGCTGGGACAGGGATACGGTGTATCCGATGCTCGGTTTTTCGGAGAGTGTTTTTAAAGATCAGTACTGGGGCGCCGGTTATGTGCGTAAATATGTCAGCGATAACAGCTGCGTAGATAAGATCATTGAATTATATGAGAAGAAAGAAGCAGGAAAACCGTTATTTGTCTTTAATGTGACTATGCAGAATCACGGTGGATATTCGGACACCTATGATAATTTTACGCCGGACATCACAGTGGACGGAGTGCAGAATGAGGCGTTGAGCCAGTATCTATCACTGATTAAGCTTTCGGATCAGGCATTGGAAAAACTGATCTCTTATTTTAAAGAGGCAGATGAAAAGACAATTGTAGTGTTTTTTGGAGATCATCAGCCAAACGATACAGTGGCAGCACCGATCTTGAATTTGAATGGAATGACAACAAAGACACTGACGGAGGAACAGTTAAAGCTCCGGTATGAAGTTCCTTATGTGATCTGGGCAAACTATGATATTGCAGAGGAGACCGGAAAGGATACCAGCGCCAATTATCTCGCTGCGGATGTGCTGCAGTACGCAGGTATTTCCGAGAATGCATATGGCAATTATCTGTTGGAATTACAACAGAATTATCCGGTCGTATCAGCAATGCGCGTGCTCACGAAAGACGGTGTGGATACCAATGCATCCAGTTCAAAAGACGAACTGAGAGAGTATCAGAGTTTGCAATATTACCAGCTTTTTGACTGGGAAAAAGAGTAGATTTACAGTGCAAAAATAAGAAAGTAAATGAAGCAGGAGTTTAAAAGAATGAATCAGACAGAAAAAAATGAGACAAAATCTGCGAAGTGGGCGAGACGCTTGCCGCTTTTTGCCGCTTTTTTGATTCCATTACTGATTTCCGTGATCATCTGTATCGACCACGAAGTTTATCCTTTCGGGGAGCGTTGTCTGTTACAGGTGGATATGTATCATCAATATTGCCCTTTTTTTACGGAGTTTGTGGATAAATTAAGATCTGGTGAGAGCCTGATGTATTCGTGGACGATCGGGCTCGGGGCGGATTTTGTGTCGCTCTTTGCCTATTATCTGGCAAGTCCGTTAAACTGGCTGATCTTATTATGCCCGAAAGGGTATGTGATCGAGTTTATGTCGATCCTTATGATCGTTCGCATATCACTCTGTGGACTGACCTTTGCCTATTACCTGAAAAAACATTTCCATACGAATCATCCGGCGATTGCTGTGTTTGGAACAGCCTATGCCCTGTCGGCATTTATGGCGGCCTACGCATGGAATGTGATGTGGACGGATTGTCTGGTGCTCGCACCGCTCATTATTCTTGGAGTGGAGCAGTTAGTAAAGGAAAAAAAGGTGACGTTATATTATGTCACACTCGCTGTCTCGATTTTATCAAATTACTATATTTCCATTATGATCTGCATTTTTCTGGTGCTTTATTTTCTGATCCTTCTATTGGAGCAGAAAGAGGGAAAAATAGGAGCCTGCCTGCGGTTTGGCTGGTATTCGCTTTTAGCAGGTGGAACAGGAGCGGTGTTACTGATCCCGGAAGCCATTATTTTAGGGGAAAGCGGATCACAGGGAATTTCGTTTCCGAGTGCAATGGAGTGGTATTTTAATCTGATCGCAGAGCTTGGAAGACACTGTATTCTGGTGGAAACGTACACAGGGCGCGATCACTGGCCGAACCTTTACAGTGGTGTGTTCACATTGTTTCTGATTTTGCTATATGTGATGAACCATGGAATCAGCTGGAAAAAGAAAGTGCCGCGGATCTTGTTGCTTGTTTTTATGGCGGTCAGCTTTGCAAATAATATGCTGGATTTTATCTGGCATGGACTACATTTTCCGGATTCGCTGCCGGGCAGACAGAGCTTTTTATACAGTTTTTTATTGTTAGTGCTTTGCTTTGAGACATTTTTACATTTGAGGGAAAACCGTTGGTATCAGGTGCTTGTGGCTCTGGTTTTAGATAGTGTATTTTTGTATGCAGCGTACCGCTTGTCGGACAGTGAGATGATCGGAAGTGACAGCTTTTTTGTGACCGCAGTATTTATCGCAGTGTATGCGGTTCTGCTGTTGATATGGTACGCGGGAAAGAAAAAGGTGCGGGAGTATATTTTTTTGATCACGTCAATTGTAGTAATTGCGGAGCTTACGGTCAACTTTGACATGACAGGTCTGGATACGGTAAACAGAACTTCTTATGTCAAAGACTGGAAGGACTATGAAAATGTCTTGAACCAGGCGAAGGAGCAGGAGAGCAAAAACAGCGCTGTCTATTTTTACCGGACAGAAGAAATGGAGCGGAGAACTAAAAATGATGCAGCGTTATCCGGCTATTATTCTGCAACACAGTTTTCTTCCCTCATGAATATCAATGTGAGCCACATTTATCAGGATCTTGGAATGGAAGGCGGAAAGAATTTTTACTGCATCAATGGTGCGTCGCCGTTGATCTCTTCCATGCTCTCCTTAAAATATGTGATCGCAGATAACGCATTGGAGGAAGGACCGCTTCGCACGCTTGTGGCATCTTCCGGGGACACTTATTTATATGAAAATAAATATTCGCTTCCGCTTGGTTTTATGGTGGATGAGCGGGTGGCAGAACTCTGGGATTATAAAAATGGCGGAGGAGTTTCCAACCAGAATGAACTGGCATATCTGCTTGGTGCAGAGGAGGAAATGCTCTCGGCGGTCCCGGCAGAATCAGAGACTGGCATATCCACGATTTCGGTGCCGGAGGATGGATACTATTTTGCAGCATACAGTTCGGTGACATCCGATACGTTGGAGGAGGAAGTCAGTGACGGAAGAACAAAGTCGTTTACCAAAGCGTCACATGGATATATTTTAGACCTGGGTTATGCAAAGGCAGGGGACGTGATAAAGATTAAAAACTCCAATGAGGAGCGCGTGGATATCACAGCCTATAAGCTGGATATGGAGGCACTTGATACAGCATATCAGACATTGGATTCACATACAATGGAGCTTACCTCCTTTTCAGACCGCAGGATCACCGGAACGATTGATGTGAAAAAAGCGGGAGATCTCGTCTTTTCGATTGCAAAAGAAGACGGCTGGAACGTGTATGTGGACGGAAAAGAGATAAATCCGGAGATTTTTGCAGAGGCGTTTATCAGTATTCCGTTAGAGGAAGGAACACATGACATCGAGCTTTGTTATACAACACCGGGATTAAAAATGGGAGCAGGGATCAGTCTTGGATGTGTGTTACTCTTTCTTTTTTCCCTTGCAGTTGTGAAAAAATTCACAGCTGCAGGGAAAAAACAGAATGATCAGATCTCATAAATAGAATAGTGATTGCGACCGTTGCGTGATCGCCATATTCCTGATAGCTGCTGCTTCCTGAAGCATTTGCTTAAAATTTTGAATTGGTTGATTTGCATCAGTCATATCGTAAACTCCTTATAAAACAAAATGCAGTTTTAAGTAATTTCTTCGGGTAATTTTTTGCTGTTTTAGCAGATTCTGACATAGATGAAAAGAAAATGAGCATTTTGGACTGAAAAAAATACACAGATTGTTTCATGGCGGTGTCTGCGAGCCTTGTTTGCGTGCAGAAAGTGTGATAAGATTTTCGCAGAAAAGGAATAGCAATATCAGGAAAAGAGAGGATAAGATAATGTTAGAGACAGGCATTAAAGGAGAAGCAAAAGAGGTTGTTTCCGAAAAAAATTCTGCGAAAGCAATGAAAAGCGGCGAACTGAATGTATATGCGACACCTTCCATGATCGCCCTTATGGAGCAGGCAGCCTATAAGAGCGTGGCAGCAGAACTTGAGGAAGGCAAGGGAACGGTCGGCACCCTGATGAACGTATCACATATTTCAGCCACTCCGCTTGGCATGGAAGTGACCGCAGTGAGTGAACTTGTGGAGATCGACCGCAAGAGACTGGTGTTTAAAGTGGAAGCTTTTGATGAGCGTGGCAAGATTGGAGAGGGAACCCACGAGCGTTTTATCATTGATAATGAGAAATTTCAGGAAAAAGCAAATAACAAATAGACTATATATGTAGAAATAAAAAGTGAAAAACAGTCTAATCAGTACGATTTATTGGACAGTAAAAAAGTTACACTCTTTTCAGCTTAAGGGAACGGAACAAAGTTGAAAGGAGTGTTTTTTTATGAAAGGATATGTGATCGAAGCAGGCTATATGGGATATGTGGACGGTGCTTACATGCTCTTTGCAGATGAAGAAGATTATCAGGAATATTTTAGAGAGTGGCATTGAAATAAAAGTATCGCAGTGATAAGATAGTCACAGACAGCTATTGAAGATAGAGAAAGGTAGTGATGATCATGGCTGGAAAAGAGATTAAGATTTATGGGGAAGATGAGAGTGAGTTGAAGGTCCGTCCTTATGAACATCATGCGAAGTATTATGAGACAGATCAGATGGGCATTATCCACCATTCCAATTATATTAAATGGATGGAAGAGGCCAGAATGGATCTGATGGAACAGATCGGTCTGAGCTATAAGCAGATGGAAGATATGGAGATTATCAGTCCGGTGCTGTCGGTGTCGTGCGAATACCACAGTATGGTTCATTTTGATGACACGGTAGTGATCGAGACGAAGATCACGAAGTATAATGGAATCAAGATGGAAGTGGAATACCGGATGACAGATAAGGAGACCGGAGAACTGCGGACGACGGCAAAGAGTTCACACTGTTTCCTGAATCGTTCCGGCAGACCGATTTCGCTGAAGAGGTCTTATCCGGAGATTGATACAAAGTTCTTTGAGTTTACGGATGAGAATTAATTCAGGCACAGGTTTTTTACTTGAAAATAAGATAGAGAGAGGCAGAAGAGATGATACCAGAGAGATTAGCAGCACTTCGGGAAGAGATGAAGCGCAGAAATATTGATGTTTATGTAGTACCAACCGCTGATTTTCATGAGTCAGAGTATGTAGGAGAGCATTTTAAGGCAAGAAAGTTTATCACAGGATTTACCGGTTCCGCAGGAACCGCAGTCATTACTATGTCAGAGGCAGGACTGTGGACAGACGGACGTTATTTTGTGCAGGCAGAGAAGCAGTTAGAGGGAAGCACTGTTACGTTATACCGCATGGGTGAGGAAGGTGTTCCTACAGTAGAGGAATTTGTAAAAGACAAGCTGCCACAGGGAGGCTGCATCGGTTTTGACGGCAGAACCGTGAATGGAAGCTGGGGTGAGAAGTTTGCTGCGATCGCAGAGGAAAAGGGCGGTTCACTTTTTGTCGGGGAAGATCTCATTGATCTGATCTGGGCAGACAGACCACAGTTATCAAAGGCACCATTATTTATATTGGAAGAAAAATATTCCGGCAGAAGTACAGCAGATAAGATTGCAGATGTCCGTGCAAAGATGGCGGAGGAAGGCGCAAATGTGCATATCCTTACCAGCCTGTGTGATATTGCATGGCTTTTGAATATCCGTGGTGGTGATATTGAGAGCGTGCCGGTTGTATTATCCTATCTCGTTCTGACAGACAAAGAGTGCATCTGGTTTTTACAGGAAGAAGTAGTGGATGATACGATCCGTGCTTATCTGGATGAGAACCATATCGAGTCAAGACCGTATGATGCGATTTATGAGTATGTGCCGACCATTCCGGAGAATGCGGCAGTGCTTATGAACAAGAAGGCTGTTAACTATCGTATCTGCAATGAATTAAATAAGAACATTCAGGTTATAAATAAACCGAACCCAACAGAGCTTATGAAAGCCATTAAGAATAAGACGGAAGTGGATAATACCCGTATGGCACATGTCAAAGACGGTGTGGCAGTGACAAAGTTCATGTACTGGCTGAAGACGAACATTGGCAAGATCCCAATGACAGAGATTTCAGCATCGGATTATCTTGAGGCAAGGAGAAGAGAGCAGGAGAATTTTATCGAACTTAGCTTTTCTACGATTTGTGCATATGGCGCAAATGCTGCGATGATGCATTATTCTGCAACACCGGAGTCGAATGCCGAGTTAAAACCGGAAGGATTTTTGCTTGTGGATTCCGGCGGACATTATTATGAAGGAACAACAGACATTACAAGAACCTTTGCATTAGGACCGATCACGGATGAAATGAAACAGCATTTTACCGCTGTATGCCGTTCTAACATGAAGCTTGCCAATGCGAAGTTTTTGTATGGCGCATGTGGATTGAACTTAGATATCCTGTCCCGTGGTCCATTGTGGGATATGGGAATAGACTACAAATGTGGAACCGGTCATGGAGTTGGTTACATTTTAAATGTACATGAAGGACCAAACGGATTCCGCTGGAAGATTGTACCGGAACGCCAGGACAGCGGTGTGTTAGAAGAAGGCATGATCACTACGGATGAACCGGGTGTATATCTGGAAGGAAAGTACGGTATCCGTACCGAAAATGAACTGGTTTGCCGCAAGGCAGAAAAGAATGAATACGGACAGTTCATGGAATTTGAGAATATCACTTATGCACCGATCGATCTGGATGCGATCGATCCGGATCAGATGAGCCCGCGTGAGAAGCAGATGCTCAACAATTATCACAAGAAGGTATACGAAGTGATCTCTCCTTATATGACGAAGGAAGAGAACGAGTGGCTGAAAAAGTATACCCGCGCAATTTAATCAATTACAGGATGGGACTGTCGCATGTGGCAGCCCCTTTACTGCTTTAAAGAAGGAGACACAAAGCTTATGAGTGAAAAGCTGGTACTGATCGATGGACACAGCATTTTAAACCGGGCATTTTTCGGAATTCCGGATCTGACAAATTCCGAGGGACTTCATACGAATGCAGTCTATGGATTTTTGAATATTTTATTTAAAATTTTAGAGGAGGAGCAGCCGGATTATCTGACGGTCGCCTTTGATGTATCGCAGCCAACTTTTCGTCATAAGATGTATGCAGAATATAAGGGAACCAGAAAGCCGATGGCGGAGGAACTGCGCCAGCAGGTGCCTCTGATGAAGGAAATGTTAAAGGCAATGGGTGTGACCATTGTGGAAAAAGGTGGTTACGAGGCAGACGATATTTTAGGAACGATTGCAAAACGAAGCGAGGCAGAAGGCCTGGAAGTATCGGTCGTGTCAGGAGACAGGGATCTCTTGCAGCTTGCTACCGACCATATCAAGATCCGGATTCCGAAAACAAAGCGCACCGGAACTGAGATTGAAGATTATAACACGAAAGAGGTCATGGAAAAGTATCAGGTGACACCGATCGAATTTATCGATGTGAAGGCACTGATGGGAGATACCTCAGATAATATCCCTGGGGTTCCGGGAATTGGTGAGAAGACAGCAACCGCGCTCATTGCCCAGTACGGAAGCATTGAAAACTGTTATGCACATGTAGATGAGATCAAACCTCCGCGTGCAAGCAAAAATTTAAAAGAGAATTACGAGCTTGCCCAGATGAGCAAGACATTAGCGACAATTGAAATCAACGCGGACATTGACTATGATCTGAAAAATGCAAGATTAGAACACATTCAGGATTTGTATACAGAGGATGCTTATCTGATGTGCAAACGGCTGGAGTTTAAAAATATGCTTGGCAGATTTGAGGTGGATGCACCGAAGAATCAGGCGGAAGAACACTTTAAGCTTGTGACAGACAAAAAGGAAGCAGAGAAGATTTTTGCCAGAATCAGAGGGTTAGAATGTGCGTTTGAGATCATTCCAAGGGAAGAAAAGAAAGACGCCCATATGGATGCTTCCGGTCAGATGAATCTTTTTGCCGCACCACAGACGAATGAGTTTCTTGGAATAGCGGTATGCTTCGGAGAGGAAGATACCTGCTTTTTCAAGGCGGGAGAGGAATTGACGAGCAGTGTGCTGTTAGAACTTCTCACACAGTCAGAAGCGGCAGCATATATGACACTGGATCTGAAACCACAGCTTGGAATGCTCCATATGATCGAGCAGAAAGAAAACGGCTGCATGAACCAGAAAAATATATTTGACAATGTCATTGCGGCATATCTGCTCAATCCATTGAAAAATGAATATCCGTATGAGGATATTGCAAAAGACTATTGCAGTCTTATGATCCCTTCGAGAGCAGATCTGCTTGGAAAGTTAAGTTTTGAGGCAGCTTTGGAGGAAAAACCGGATGAACTGTTAAAGACTGTCTGTTTTATGGCATACACCGCTTTTTCCAGCAAAAAGGCAATGCAGGACGAACTGAAAGCGACCGGAATGGAGAAGTTATATGAGACAATCGAGATGCCGTTAGTGTTCACACTTGCTGACATGGAACACACCGGAATTGCGATTGATGCAGCGAATTTGAAAGAGTATGGAGAGAAGCTTGCAGTCCGCATTGCGGAGTTAGAAACACAGATTTATAAAGAGGCAGGAGAAGAATTTAATATCAATTCTCCAAAACAGTTAGGTGTCATTCTGTTTGAAAAATTAGAGATGCCTTATGGAAAGAAAACAAAAACCGGTTATTCGACAGCGGCGGAGGTGTTAGATAAGCTTGCACCGGACTATCCAATCGTTGCGGATATCTTAGAGTATCGCCAGCTTACCAAGTTAAAATCCACGTATGCCGACGGTCTTGCAAATTATATCAGAGAAGACGGAAGAATCCATACTTCCTTTAACCAGACGATCACCGTGACCGGAAGATTGAGCAGTACAGAACCAAATCTTCAGAATATCCCGATGAGGATTGAACTTGGAAGACTGATCAGGAAAGCATTTTTACCGGCAGAGGGATGTGTGTTTATGGATGCCGATTATTCCCAGATCGAGCTTCGTGTGTTAGCGCACATGTCCGGGGATGAAAAGCTGATCGAGGCATACCGCGAGGCACAGGATATCCACCGCATTACTGCATCGCAGGTGTTCCACATTCCGTTTGAGGAGGTAACAGATCTGCAGCGAAGAAATGCAAAAGCGGTTAACTTTGGAATCGTTTATGGAATCAGCTCGTTTGGACTGAGCCAGGATCTCAGCATCAGCAAAAAAGAGGCGGCGGAATATATTGAACGGTATTTTGAAACATATCCAAAGATCAAAACATTTTTAGACGGACTGGTGGAAGATGCCAAAAAGAACGGCTACGTGACCACGATGTTTGGCAGAAGACGTCCGGTGCCGGAACTTTCGAGCAGCAACTTTATGCAGCGTTCTTTCGGAGAACGAGTGGCAATGAATGCGCCGATTCAGGGAACTGCGGCGGACATTATCAAAATCGCAATGATTCGTGTGCATGACAGACTGTTAGAGGAGCATTTAAGATCAAGGCTGATCATCACAGTGCACGATGAACTTCTGATCGAGACAGCAGAGGATGAGATTGACAGAGTGAAAGAGATACTGACTGAGGGGATGCAGCAGGCAGCAGACTTAAAAGTTGCGCTGGCAATCGATCTTCACACCGGAAAAAACTGGTACGAGGCAAAATGATTTTACCGGAAAATCAGTGAGCAACCAATAAGATAAAGGCGGACGTAAATTATGAAATTTATAGGAATCACAGGCGGTGTGGGCGCCGGAAAATCAGCCGTTTTAGATTATCTGGCAACAAAGCCCGGCGTACGTGTCATGTTAGCAGATGAGATCGCACATGAACTTATGGAGCCGGGAACAGACTGTTATGAGCAGATCCGGAAAACATTTCCGAATGAGGATATTTACAGGGAAGACGGTCACTTTGACAGGATGAAACTGGCAAAGGTTATTTTCTCAGATGAGAAGAAGCGTGTGCAGATGAATGAGATCGTGCATCCGGCGGTCAAGAGGTATGTGATTGCAGAGGCAGACCGGGGGAGACAGGAAGGAAAGCCTGCATTGCTTGTTTTAGAAGCAGCACTTCTGATCGAAGAACATTATGATGAAATTTGTGATGAACTCTGGTATATTTATACAAGAGAAGATGTCCGGGAAGCAAGGCTTATGGAATCGAGAGGCTATTCCAAGGAAAAAGTGCAGCAGATATTTGCAAGCCAGTTAAAGGAAGCAGAGTACCGGAGACATTGCAGTATTGTGATCGATAACAATGCGGGGTTGGCAGAAATGCAGCATCAGATTGATGAGGCAGTGGAGACAATAGTGAGAAAAAGGTAAGTGAGAGGGCACGGCAGATGAATGAAACAAAAGAGTTCGAACAGCCATATGTATTTGGACTGGATATAGGAACACGAAATGTTGTAGGTACCGTTGGCTGCAAAGAGGGAAATGAATTTATCGTTGTTGCGCAATATGTCATGCAGCACGAGACACGGGCGATGATCGATGGTCAGATCCACGATATCGGACGCGTAGGAAAAGTTATCCAGACGGTAAAAGAGGAACTGGAGAAACAGATTGAATGTCCTCTGACAGAGGTATGTATCGCGGCGGCTGGTCGTGTATTAAAGACTGTAACGACAAATGTCGAGTATGAATATCCGGAGGAGACCGTTGTTACCAGAGAGGATATCCATACATTAGATCTGCTTGGAATTGAAAAGGCACAGTCCATTTTAAAAGAAAAAAATGATACAAAGTATAAGTTTTACTGTGTGGGATATTCCGTGGTGAAATATTATCTGAATGATGAAGTTTATTCGAATATTGAGGGACACAAGGCAGATATTATCAGCGAGGATATCATTGTGACCTTCCTGCCGGAGGATGTTGTGGACGGACTGTATTCAGCGGTCGCACAGGCAGGACTTGCGGTTGCCAATATGACGTTGGAGCCTATCGCTGCGATTGATGTGGCAATCCCTGAGGCGTTCCGTATGTTAAATATTGCGCTTGTGGATGTAGGCGCAGGAACATCGGATATTTCTGTCACCAGAGACGGAAGTATCATTGCATATGGCATGATCCCGCTTGCCGGAGATGAACTGACAGAGCTGATCGTGCAGCATTATCTGGTAGATTTTAAGACAGCAGAGCGCATCAAGCTTGCAAGCACGACGGAGGAAATGATCACCTACAAAGACATTATGATGATCGAACACACCATTCCGGCGAAGGAAGTATGGGAATTGACGGAGCCGGTAACCGATAAAATGACAACCGCAGTAGCAGAGAAAATCAAAGAATTAAACGGCGGACAGTCTGTCAGTGCTACATTTATAGTAGGAGGTGGCGGAAAAATCCACGGTTACACGGAAATGCTTGCGGAAAAATTAGGTCTTCCAAAAGAACGTGTGGCACTTCGAGGAGAAGAAGTGCTGCAGGAGGTAACTTTTGAACAGCCGGATATTGAAAAAGATCCACTGATCGTTACCCCAATCGGTATCTGTCTGAATTACTACGATCAGAAAAACAGCTTTATTATGGTACATTTAAACGGTGAGCGCGTGAAGATGTACGACAACAATAAGCTTCTTATCATGGATGCAGCATTGCAGGCTGGCGTAGCCAACGAGGATTTGTTCCCGAAACGTGGAAAAGAAATAAACTATACAGTCAACGGCGCAGCCAGAGTGGAACGGGGACTGCCGGGAGAATCTGCGGTGATCACCATGAATGGAAAAACTGCAAGTATCAATACGAAGTTAGAGCCAAATGCTGAGATTGAGATTATTCCGTCGACAGCCGGGGCAGATGCAGTGGTCACGATTGAACAGTTAGAGGAATATCATACATCAACGGTCACTTTTATTGTCAATGGCAAGAAAATCGTTTGTCCGCGGTTTGTTGAGGTAAACGGCGAATTACAGCCGGCATATTATCAGATCAAAGAGGGCGATGAGATCGAGACAAGGGCTTACTATACGGTTGAGCAGGTGGCAGAGTTTATGGATGTGGAGATCGACACGGAAAAAGAGATTATTGTGAATAACCGTGTGGTAGACCAGAATTACCTTGTCTATGAGAACTTTAACATCGAATGGACGATCCTTTCTTTCCGTACCCATGAATCAGATGCAGACGCGCAGGAAGCATCCGAAGGTACAGAGGAAGGAGCAGACGTGACAGAAGCATTGGCAGATGAAAATGCAGACGGTGCAGCAGAAAATGAGAATCTGGCACAGTCGGCAGAGAGTCTTGAACAGACTTCGGAAAAGGAAGAAAAGCAGGAAAACGAGGAGACTAAAGAAAAAGCAGATCCGGAAACAGAGGAAGAAACAGTGCATGTGGAAGAACAAAGCGTACATTCTGTGGAAGTGATCATCAACGGAACGCCTGTAACTCTGACTGGAAAAGTTTCCTATACGTTTGTGGATATCTTTGATTTTTACGAATTTGACCTTTCCGCTTCGGCTGGAAGAGGAATTATTACAAAACTAAATGGTCAGAACGCTCAATACACCGCAGAGTTAAAAGACGGTGACGAGATCGTGCTGGCTTGGAAAGAGAAATAGATTTATGGAATTATGCAGTATTGCAAGTGGAAGCAGCGGAAATTGTATCTGCGTCGGTTCGGACGACTGTCATGTACTGATCGACGCAGGAATCAGCGGAAAACGGATCGAGAATGGATTAAACAGTATTGATCTGAAAACAGAGGAGATGAAAGGAATCCTCATCACCCATGAACACATTGACCACATCGCCGGGCTTGGCGTGATCGCAAGAAGATATGGGATTCCCATGTATGCCACGGCGGGAACGATAGATGCTATTTTACATACAAAATCCGTTGGAAAAATTGATGAGACACTTTTTCAGGCAATCAGACCGGAAGTGGATTTTACAATCGGGGATCTTACGATCGAACCGATCTCTATCTCCCATGATGCGGCAGATCCGGTCGCGTATAAAATCAGACAGCAGGAAAAAGTGGTCGCAGTCATGACAGACCTTGGAACCTATGATGATCATATTGTAGAAAAATTACACGATACAGATGTCCTTTTGTTAGAGGCGAATCATGATGTGCGTATGCTGCAGGCAGGAGCATATCCGTATCCATTGAAACAGCGTATCTTAGGAGACAGAGGGCATTTGTCTAACGAGCGCAGCGGACAACTGTTAGGTCAGGTGCTTCATGACAAGTTAAAACACATTGTGTTAGGACATTTAAGCAAGGAAAATAATTACCCGGAACTTGCCTATGAAACAGTACGTTTGGAAGTGGAAATGGGAGACAATCCTTATAAGGGAGATGATTTCCCGATGTTTGTGGCAAAGAGGGATGAAGTATCGCAGAAGATCGTATTCTAATCGTATTTATAAAATAAATTAATAAATAAAAAGAAACTTAGTAGTGGAAATAATAAAAAGAGTATGCTATCATGAAACATAATTATAGTTTGGCCCGGTAATGTGAAAATTATCAAATCGGACTGTAAAAATAGTGAGGAGACATCGAATATGGAAAATAACGCAAATAAAACGATTATTACAGTAGTAGGAAAAGATACCGTAGGTATCATTGCAAAAGTCTGCACCTATCTGTCAGAAAATGGTGTCAATGTTTTAGATATTTCCCAGACCATTGTATCAGGATACTTCAATATGATGATGATCGTGGATATGACAAAAGCTGCAAAAAGCTTTGCAGATTGTCAGAAAGATCTGGATGTATTAGGCGAAGAGATCGGCGTTTCAATCAAATGCCAGAAGGCAGAAATCTTCGATATGATGCACAGAATCTAGGAGGAAAACGATAAATGATTAATTTCTTTGAGGTAAATGAGACAAATAAAATGGTCGAGCAGGAGAACCTCGATGTCCGTACCATTACCATTGGTATCAGTCTTTTAGAATGTATTGATTCTAATCTGGATAAATTAAATGAAAATATTTACAACCGGATCACAACGGTTGCAAAAGATCTTGCAGCAGTTGGCGAGAAGATTGAACATGAGTTTGGAATCCCAATCGTAAACAAACGAATTTCAGTTACCCCGATCGCGTTAGTTGGCGGTGCAGCCTGCAAAACACCGGAAGATTTTGTAACGATCGCGGATACGTTAGACCGTGCAGCAGAAAAAGTAGGTGCAAACCTGATCGGTGGCTACTCTGCATTAGTTTCCAAAGGCATGACGACCGCGGATGAGATGCTGATCCGTTCCATTCCTATGGCATTGTGCCAAACCAATCGTGTGTGCAGTTCTGTAAATCTTGCTTCCACGAAAACCGGTATTAATATGGATGCAGTCAAATTAATGGGAGAGATCTTATTGCAGGTAGCGGAACAGTCCAAAGACCGTGATTCCGTAGACTGCATGAAACTTGTGGTATTCTGTAATGCACCGGATGACAATCCTTTTATGGCAGGAGCATTCCACGGTGTGACAGAAGCCGATGCGATCATTAATGTCGGAGTCAGTGGACCGGGCGTTGTGAAAACAGCGCTTGAAAAAGTGCGTGGTGAGAATTTTGAAGTGCTCTGTGAGACAATCAAAAAGACAGCATTTAAAGTAACGCGTGTCGGACAGTTAGTTGCACAGGAGGCTTCAAAACTTTTAAATATCCCATTTGGTATTGTGGATCTGTCTTTAGCCCCAACACCTGCAATCGGTGACAGTGTGGCAGACATTCTCTGCGAGATCGGCTTGGAGTATGCCGGAGCACCTGGAACAACGGCAGCACTTGCACTGTTAAATGACCAGGTGAAAAAAGGTGGTGTCATGGCATCTTCCTATGTCGGCGGATTAAGTGGTGCATTTATTCCGGTCAGCGAGGATCAGGGAATGATCAATGCGGTACAGGCAGGTGCAATCACTTTGGAAAAATTAGAGGCAATGACCTGTGTCTGCTCCGTTGGTCTTGATATGATCGCAATTCCGGGTGACACGAAAGCAACGACGATTTCAGGTATGATCGCAGATGAAATGGCACTTGGTATGATCAACCAGAAGACAACAGCCTGCCGTCTCATTCCGGTTATCGGAAAAGGTGTTGGCGAACAGGTGGAATTCGGCGGATTGTTCGGTTATGCACCGATCATGCCGGTAAATAAATTCTCCTGTGATGATTTTATCAATCGTGGAGGAAGAATCCCGGCACCAATCCATAGCTTTAAAAATTAAATGGAAACAAAATTTTGCAGAAATGCATGTGAATAACAAAAGTAACCAGCTTCAGAATAAAAGATGTGCAAAACAGGAGGACTTATGAAATCAATCTCATTAGCAAAAGAACTTGCAGGAAATTCTTATCCGGGACGTGGAATCGTGATCGGAAAATCTGCAGACGGTAAATATGCAGTAACAGCTTACTTTATTATGGGAAGAAGCGAGAACAGCCGTAACCGTGTGTTCGTGGAGGACGGTGAGGGAATCCGCACACAGGCATTTGATCCTTCCAAATTAAGTGATCCAAGCCTGATCATTTATGCGCCGGTCCGTGTATTAGGCAATAAAACAATCGTTACCAACGGTGATCAGACAGATACGATCTATGAGTTAATGGATAAACAGCAGACATTCGAGCAGGCATTGAGAACGAGAGAGTTTGAGCCGGATGCTCCGAACTATACACCAAGAATTTCCGGAATCATGCATATTGAAAACGGAAATTACAATTATGCAATGTCTATTTTAAAGAGCAATAACGGCAACCCGGATGCATGCAACCGCTATACCTTTGCATACCAGAATCCGGTTGCAGGAGAAGCACATTTTATCCATACTTACATGGGAGACGGTAATCCACTTCCAAGCTTTGAAGGCGAACCTAAGCTTGTGGACTTAGAGGGCGATATCGATACCTTTACTAATCTGGTTTGGGAGAATCTGAATGCAGATAATAAAGTGTCTTTATTTGTAAGATACATCGAGATCGAAACCGGAAAATATGAGACAAGAATCGTGAACAAGAATAGATAGAAAATAAAGCAGAAGTGAGAATGGAGATTAAAATGAAAGAATTAGAGTTAAAATACGGATGCAACCCAAATCAGAAACCGTCCAGAATCTATATGGAAAACGGTGAGCTTCCAATCAAAGTTTTAAATGGAAAACCGGGTTATATCAACTTTTTAGATGCATTCAACGGCTGGCAGTTAGTGAGCGAATTAAAAAAGGCAACCGGACTTCCGGCAGCAACCTCTTTTAAACATGTATCTCCGGCAGGTGCAGCAGTCGGACTTCCATTATCTGAAGTAGAGCGCAAAATTTACTGGGTAGATGATATGGATGTGGAATTTACTCCACTGGCAAATGCTTATATCAGAGCGAGAGGCGCAGACAGAATGTCCTCTTTTGGTGATTTTATTTCCTTATCCGACGTGTGTGACAAAGAGACAGCACTCGTGATTAAGAGGGAAGTTTCTGACGGTGTGATCGCACCGGGTTACACAGACGAGGCACTTGAGATTTTAAAAGCAAAGAAAAAAGGAAACTATAATGTCATCGAGATCGATCCGAATTACGTTCCGGCTCCAATTGAGCATAAGGAAGTATTCGGAATCACATTCGAGCAGGGAAGAAATGAACTTGTGATCGATGAACATTTCTTTGACAACATTGTGACAGAGAATAAGGAAATCCCGGATTCTGCAAAAATGGATCTTGCCATTTCCATGATCACATTAAAATATACACAGTCCAATTCTGTATGTTATGTCAAGGGCGGACAGGCAATCGGTATCGGTGCAGGACAGCAGTCTAGAATCCACTGTACCAGACTTGCAGGTTCTAAGGCAGATAACTGGTGGCTGCGTCAGTCTCCACAGGTACTTGGACTTCAGTTTTTAGATAAGATCGGACGTGCCGACAGAGATAATGCGATTGATCTTTACATCGGAGAAGATTACATGGATGTTTTAGCAGACGGTGCATGGGAGAATATTTTCAAAGTAAAACCGGAAGTGTTCACAAGAGAAGAAAAACGTGCATGGTTAGACAAAAATACAGATGTAGCACTTGGCTCAGATGCGTTCTTCCCATTTGGGGACAATGTGGAGCGTGCGCATAAGAGCGGTGTTAAATACATTGCACAGCCGGGCGGTTCTATCCGTGATGATAACGTGATTGAAACCTGCAATAAATACGATATTGCGATGGCATTCACAGGAATCCGGTTGTTCCACCATTAAAATTATCTAAGCTGTTGCGGGTTGGAAGGAGGAACGTCCGTGAGTGAAGTATATGAAAAGTTAATGAAATGCTATCGGAGTGTCCGTGAAAAAACAGATTTTGTGCCGGAGGTGGCATTGGTCTTAGGCTCCGGGCTTGGCGATTATGCAGATGATCTGCAAATCGAGGCATCCATTGATTATGCTGATATTGAGGGATTTCCGGTTTCTACGGTAAAAGGACATAAAGGAAGATTTGTATTTGCTCATGTTGAAGGTGTTCCGGTGGTGATCATGCAGGGACGTGTGCATTATTATGAAGGCTATCCAATGTCAGACGTAGTACTTCCAACACGTCTCATGGGACTTTTAGGAGCAAAAAAGATCATTCTTACCAATGCGGCTGGTGGCGTGAATTATAATTTCAAACCGGGTGATTTCATGCTTATCACGGATCATATCACGACGGCAATTCCTAATCCTCTGATCGGACCAAATATCGAGGAACTTGGCACAAGATTCCCGGATATGAGTGAAGTATATGCGGTGGAACTCAGAGAAAAAGTGGAAAAAGCAGCAGAAAAGCTTCAGATACCATTGCAGGAAGGTGTTTATATGCAGTTTACCGGACCAAGCTATGAGACACCGGCAGAAATCCGTATGTGCAGAACATGGGGCGGTGATGCTGCGGGCATGAGCACAGCCTGTGAGGCAGTGGCAGCAAATCATATGGGAATGAAAGTATGCGGTATTTCCTGTATAACGAATCTTGCGGCAGGTATGTCAAAAGAAAAGTTAAACCACAAAGAAGTGCAGGAGACAGCAGACCGTGTCTCGAAACAGTTTAAGCAGCTTGTGACAGAAGTGATCCGGACAATCTGACACAGGAACTATGCAGGCGAAAACTTGCACACATCAGCGCACAAAGAGTCGCAAAGCATCTCTCTGTTCTAGTACAACCTTTGTAAGCTGCTGTGCATATCAGAGCGTACGGACGTTATATCATAACAGAACAATCTCGCGGGTAAATTCACTGCGCGGGAGTGTTCTGTTTTTTTGTGCAAGAATCTGTTCATAGAGATCGGCTGCAAAAATATCTTTTTCAAGGAGACGGAAAGCTTCTGGAGAAAGCATATTTTTGGCATTGGCAAGTTTACCGATCAGGGGAATCTCGGTGTGCTTTTTGACAGCACCTAATACGTCAGAGGATGATCTCTTAAAACCAAGCGGTCTTAGATATGGAACATAACCAATTTGTTTCGCAAGCTCGTAGTCCTCTGTTGTCATGTGCAATAACATATGTGTAAAAATCCGGCTCATGCGTGTGTAAGTAATATCGCGTGTCTGATTTTTCACGGCAAACTGTGAAAAAGAAGAAAATGCAGGAAGGTTCTTTTTCAGGCGGTTTGCAATTTCTGTATTACAGTCGGCAAAAGAGGCTAGTTCCTCAGACGTATGCAAAAGCAGCAGATAATTTAAAATGCTGGAAAAATCATCTGCTTCCAGATAGGCAGAGGACGCAAGATAATCTGAAAAAATCCGAAAAGCTTTCGGCGGCATGGAACCAGAGAGCACGGCATAGTCTGTGCCAGAAGCAGAAAATTCTTTCAATGTCTGTCGGATCGCAGAAGCGGAGGCATTTTTTACAAGAATATCCGTGTCGTGGTATCCGGCACCTTCCCGCAGGATAGGATAAGGAAGGATGGATGCTCCGGATGTTTTTAAGGCTTTCAGATACTCAATGCCAAGAATATTATTCGGGGTGGATAAAACCGCAGAGAGCTGGGCTGCCTTATCCGCTGATGCAAGGGATTGTGAGGTAAAATACTGTTCTAACGCAGCCATTCTTGCGGCTGGAAAATTTTTCCCTTCTTTTAAATAAGTACTGAGTGCTTCCTGATAAGAAAGCGGCTCGTTTACAAGTGTCTCTGCAATCTGGTCTAACAGGGAGAGGTCTTTTGTTTCCGCACCAAAACAAAGGTAGTCCACACACCCCATTTGTTCAAAGAGCGCAACGCCGGCTTTTGCAAAATATTCCGCAGAGGCGCAGGCAAAAAGAGCAGGAAGTTCTACCACAAGATCTGCACCGCAGGAGAGAGCCATTTTCGTTCTCGCATATTTGTCGATGACAGCAGGTTCACCGCGCTGCACAAAGTCACCGCTCATGGCGACAATGACAAAATCACTGTCCGTTTCCTCTTTTATCTTTGCTATCTGATAAGCATGTCCGTTATGAAATGGATTGTATTCTGCAATAATGCCTGTGATCTTCATGGAAAAACAGTTGCCCTCTCTTTTTTTTCAAAATTCCGTTACTTAGTAGTAAGATAACCATTTTCCCGGGAAAAATCAATAAAGAATCGTTAAAAAATTGACAAGATGTTTCGCATTAAATACATGAAATAAGGTAAAAAGTGGCTTGTCGCACCGAAAAGAAAGGCGTATACTAAAGTTATATGCGGTCTGTCTGAGAAGACCCTGAAAAGTAGAAAATGTCTGGAATGACATAAAAAGATTGATAGAGGAGAAAAATCATGAACGTATTAGTAATTAACTGTGGTAGTTCATCATTGAAATACCAGCTCATTGATTCAGAAACAGAAGGAGTATTGGCAAAAGGTCTCTGCGAGAGAATCGGAATCGACGGAAGATTAGTTTACCAGAAAACCGGTCTTGACAAAGAGATCACAGAAGCTGCTATGCCTACACACAAACAGGCAATCCAGATGGTATTAGACGCTATCGTAAATCCAAAGACTGGTGCATTAAAGAGCCTTGCTGAGGTAGATGCTGTTGGTCACCGTGTCGTACATGGTGGAGAGAAGTTTGCAAGCTCTGTTGTTTTGACAGAAGAAGTTCTTGCACAGATCGAAGAGTGCAACGATCTTGCACCACTTCACAATCCGGCAAACCTGATCGGTATCCGTGCATGTCAGGAATTAATGCCAAATGTTCCTATGGTTGGTGTATTTGATACAGCCTTCCACCAGACAATGCCAAAGAAAGCATACCTTTACGGTCTGCCTCATGAATACTATGAGAAATACAAAGTAAGAAGATACGGTTTCCACGGAACAAGCCACAGCTTTGTATCCAAACGTCTTGTTGAGTACCTTGGAATGGATCTGGATAATTCCAAAGTGATCGTAGCACATCTTGGAAACGGAGCTTCTGTCAGCGCTGTTGTCAATGGAAAATGTGTCGATACTTCCATGGGACTTACTCCACTCGAAGGTCTTGTCATGGGAACACGTTCCGGCGATATCGATCCAGCTATTATGGAGTTTATTGCAAAGAAAGAAAACCTTGATATTGAAGGTGTTATGAATGTTTTAAATAAAAAGTCCGGTGTACAGGGAATGACAGGAATTTCTTCTGATTTCCGTGACCTTGAGGCAGCCTATAACGAGGGAAATGAGTATGCGATCAATGCGATCGAAGTATTCTGCTACCGTGTTGCAAAATACATCGGTTCCTATGTGGCAGCCATGAACGGAGTAGATGCGATCGCATTTACTGCAGGAATTGGTGAGAATACCAATCTGGTCCGCGAAAAGATCGTTGCTTACCTTGGCTACCTTGGAATCACTATTGATAACGAAGTCAATGATGCAACTCATGGTGATGAGGCAGTGATCTCCACACCTGATTCTAAAGTAAAAGTCTGCGTGATCCCTACAAACGAGGAGCTTGCAATTGCAAGAGAAACCGTTGCACTTGTTAAATAAGTAAGAACAACTTTCCCGGCTTTTACAGCCGGAAAATACTGTCAAGGGAAAAAACTTGACAATAAATCAAAAAAGTTGTTGACAAAAGAAAGACACCTATGTATAATCATTTAGGTGTGAAAACCTCGCCTTAGGAGTTTGGGCTTAAGCGAGTTTTGGGAGAGCGCTGTGATTATAGATATTTCAAGTATTGTAACTTGTGAGAACAAGTCCGTAACAGAAAAAGTTCAGATCGAGTTAGAGTCTTTTGTATCGAGATTAGGTGAATTCCCGATCATTGAAAAGGCACCGATTGATTTACAGATCGCAAACATTGACGGCGGCAAGCTGCGCATCAGTGGAACTGTGGATCTGGCAGCATCAATACCGTGTAGCCGATGTCTGGAAGAAGTTCCGACAAGAATCCATTTCGACATTGACAAAGAGTTCCGTTTGGAGAATTCGGCGATCAATGATGAAGAGATGGAGGATATAGACTACCTGATTGGATTTGATCTGGATGTAGATAAACTTATCTATGGAGAGATTTTGGTAAACTGGCCGATGAAAGTTCTGTGCAAAGAGGATTGCAAAGGAATTTGCAAAGTGTGCGGAATGAACCTGAATAAGGGTGACTGCAATTGCCAGAGAACAGAACTGGATCCAAGAATGGCAGCAATCCAAGATGTCTTTAACAAATTTAAGGAGGTGTAAGTAAATGTCAATTTGTCCAAAAAATAAATCTTCCAAAGGAAGAAGAGATAAAAGAAGAGCAAACTGGAAAATGACTGCTCCTGCATTAGTAAAATGCAGCAAATGTGGTGAATTAATGATGCCTCATAGAGTATGCAAAAACTGTGGCTCATATAACAAAAAAGAGATTATTCCTCAGGACTAATTCTTAAGAGAATCAGAGGACTTTCAAGCAATTGAAAGTCCTTTTTCTTTACCAATTTTTAACAATTACAGTCATTGTAGACTGTTTGGGGCTATGCTATAATCTACTATATCACGAAGAAAAGAAGGAAATAAATATGGGTGATTTTTTTAATGTGGACAACAAATTTTTTCAGGGATTGGGGAAGATCATAGACGTTATCTGTCTGAGTGTATTCTGGCTGTTTTTATGCATTCCGGTTGTGACAGCCGGAGCAGCGACAACAGCACTGTATTACACCGTGAATAAAGTGATCCGGAATAACCGCAGCTACATAGGAAGGGAATTCTGGCATGCGTTTAAGTCGAATTTCAAGCAGTCAACGGTCGTATGGCTGATTCTTCTGTTATTATATGGAATTATGGGATTTGACTGCTACGTGATGTACCAGTATGCCAAAGCCGGCATTTCATTAGGAAAAATGTATATCATATTTGCAGTGCTGATGCTGTTTGCGACAATGTGGGCAATCTATCTGTTCCCATATATTGCGCGCTTTGAGAATAAGACAAAAGTGATCTTGAAGAATGCAGCACTGATCGCGCTTGGGAACCTGTGGAAGACACTGCTTCTTCTGGTGATTTTCCTTGCGGCAGTGTTTGCAACCTACATGTTCCCACCTGCAGTTTTTGTAATCCCATGTGTGTATATGCTGGTGGCCAATTTTATTCTGGAAAAGATTTTCCAGAAATACATGTCTCCAGAGGACATCGAGGCTGAAAAAGAGCGGAACATGGAATATTACAATTAAAAAAGTGGAATACACAAATATATTGATTTATAGAAAAAGTTATAGTATATTTTCTTATAGACGTGTAAATAGCACTTTTCGTAAGGCAGTTAACACGCAGGATTGGAGAAGTGTATGCAACAGGAAATCACGAGAGTTGCACTGGATGCAATGGGTGGAGATAATGCGCCGGGAGAGCTGGTAAAGGGTGCAGTCGATGCTGTGAATGGCAGACCGGACATCAAAGTGCTTTTAGTTGGGCAGCAGGATGTCGTGGAGAACGAGCTGAAGCAGTATACTTACCCGAAAGAACAGATTGAAGTGGTACATGCTGAGGAAGTGATCGAGACAGCAGAACCGCCAGTGAACGCAATTCGAAAAAAGAAACAGTCATCAATCGTAGTTGGAATGAATATGGTAAAGCAGAAGGAAGCAGATGCTTTTGTTTCCGCAGGAAGTTCAGGTGCGATCCTTGTCGGAGGACAGGTTATCGTTGGAAGAATCCGCGGAATTGAGCGCCCGCCTTTAGCACCACTGATCCCTACAGAAAAAGGTGTTTCTCTATTGATCGATTGTGGCGCGAATGTAGATGCAAGGGCATCACATCTGGTTCAGTTTGCAAAAATGGGATCCATTTATATGGAAAATGTTCTTGGAATTAAGAATCCAAGAGTTGCAATTGTAAATATTGGAGCAGAAGAGGAAAAGGGCAATGCGCTCGTAAAAGAGACATTCCCGTTATTAAAAGAGTGTACAGACATTAATTTCGTTGGAAGCATTGAGGCAAGAGAGATTCCACATGGTGAGGCAGATGTCATTGTCTGTGAAGCCTTTGTCGGAAATGTCATCCTGAAATTATACGAAGGTCTGGCAGGTACATTGGTTGGCGCAATCAAAAAAGGAATGATGAGCACCTTGCGAAGCAAGATTGGTGCAGCACTTGCATTACCGGCTTTAAAGTCCACACTGAAAACTTTTGATGCATCCCAGTATGGCGGAGCACCGCTTTTAGGATTGAATGGTCTTGTGGTAAAAACACACGGAAGTGCCAAAGCAAAGGAAGTTACCAATTCCATTTATCAGTGTGTAACTTTTAAAGAACAGGATATTAATGGCAAGATTAAGAAGAATATTTTAGGTTCTGCAGAACAGGAAGGAATGTAATTATGGAATTCGAAAAACTGAAAAAAATTATCGCTGAAGTATTAAATGTGGATGAAGAGGAAATTACAATGGAAACCACTTTTGTGGATGACCTTGGGGCAGACTCATTAGATGTTTTCCAGATCATTATGGGCTTAGAGGAAGAATTTGATATTGAGATTCCAAATGAAGAAGCTGAGAAAATCGTAACAGTTGGAGACGCAGTGGAACAAATCAAAAATGCTTTAAACTCATAAATATAATTTTTAAGCATACAGGCTGTCGCAACGAATCTTTTCTATGTGCGACAGCCTATTTAGTTACAGTTTGGAAATGAGAGAGGTTTTTTGGTAATGGTTCAGGTGGCTGAAGTATTACGAAAAATCCTCCGTGAGAGGAGAAAAACATGGCAAATTTTTTAGAGTTACAGGAAAAAATAGGATATGAATTCAAGCAGGAAAAATTACTGCGTCAGGCGTTGACACACAGTTCTTTTGCAAATGAGAAGCATTTGAGAAAACATTCGGACAATGAGAGACTTGAGTTTTTAGGGGATGCAGTGTTAGAGATCGTATCCAGCGACTTTTTATATAAGACTTACCCGGAAAAGTCCGAAGGGGATCTGACAAAGCTGCGTGCAAGTCTTGTGTGTGAGCCGACACTGGCTATCTGCACAAGAGAGATCGAACTTGGAAAATACCTTTTCCTTGGAAAGGGAGAGAACCAGACCGGTGGAAGAAACCGTAATTCGATTTTGTCGGATGCACTTGAGGCAGTGATCGGAGCGATTTATTTAGACGGAGGCTTTGAACATGCCAGAACTTTTATCCACAAGTTCATTCTGACCGACATTGAACATAAGAAGCTTTTCTATGACTGCAAGACAAGCTTGCAGGAAGTAATTCAGGGACATTATGACGAGGATTTAAATTACCGTCTGATTTCGGAGGAGGGACCGGATCATGACAAACGCTTCTCGGTAGAGGCAAGGATTGGTGAGAGAGTGATCGGAACAGGAGTCGGACATACGAAGAAGGCTGCAGAGCAGGAGGCTGCTTATCAGGCACTTCTGCTTTTACAGCCTGTCCAGAAAAAATAGTGCAGGAAACGGAGTTATGAAATGTATCTGAAAAGTATAGAAGTTCAGGGATTCAAGTCATTTGCAAATAAGATCGTATTTGATTTTCACAATGGAATCACTGGAATCGTAGGACCAAACGGTAGTGGTAAGAGTAATGTTGCAGATGCAGTGCGCTGGGTGTTAGGTGAGCAGAGCGCAAAACAGCTTCGTGGTGCGAGTATGCAGGATGTTATTTTTGCCGGAACCGAGAACCGGAAACCATTAAGTTATGCGTATGTAGCCATTACAATGGATAATTCCGATCATCAGCTTGCAATTGATTTTGAAGAAGTGACCGTGTCAAGACGTGTTTACCGTTCCGGTGAGAGTGAGTATCTGATCAATGGAAGTCCGTGCAGATTAAAAGATGTCACAGAACTTTTTTATGATACCGGTATCGGAAAAGAAGGTTATTCCATTATCGGACAGGGACAGATCGAGCGTATCTTAAATGGTAAACCGGAAGAACGCAGAGAGCTGTTTGATGAGGCGGCAGGAATCGTAAAATATAAGAAGCGCAAGGCAACTGCCCAGAAAAAGTTAGAGAATGAGCGTGAGAATCTGGTGCGTGTCAATGACATTCTGGCAGAACTGGAACGTCAGGTTGGACCGTTGGAACGGCAGGCGGAAAAAGCACGTATTTATTTAAAGAAAAAAGAGGAATTAAAGACTTTTGATGTCAATATGTTCTTATTGGAAATGGAGCGTATTGACAGCCAGTTAGCGGAAGTCAAAGAGAAATATTCCATTGCAGATCAGGATTATACGCAGGCGAAGGAAAGCTACGAGAAGATTAAGGCTGAATATGAAAAGCTTGAGCAGGATATGGCGGCAGAGGATGAAAAAATCAATACAATCCGTGATGAGATGAGCCAGTCTGCTGTGACGAAGAATAAGTTAGAGAGTCAGATCGAGATTTTAAACGAGCAGATTCGTTCGGCAGAGCATACGGATGAACATATGCAGAGCCGCTTGGATGCAATTGACCATGAGAAGGAAGAACGTATCGCTTCCGGAAAAACGTATGAGGAAGAAAAGCTTTCTTTAGATACACAGATCGCGGCAGTGGAAGAAAAGAAAAAAAATGCCGAGGAAGCACTTTTGGCATTGCAGGCAGAAATCGCCAGATGTACGGAAGGAATGGAAAAGGGCAAGAGCGAGCTGATCGAGTTATTAAACAGCAAGGCTTCTATCAAGGCGAGACAGCAGAGATTTGACACAATGGAGGAACAGGTCAATATCCGCAAAGCTCAGTTGAACCAGAGGCTGCTCGCAAGAAAGACGGAAGAGGCAGACTTGGATTCTGTTCTGGCAGAGTATCAGAAAGATTTAGATGCTGTCAATCAGAAAATAAAAGAGTTGAAACAGGCGGGACTTTCCATGGAAGAAAAGAACCGCGACTGGAAGAAAAAATCAATCGAGACAACACATACGTTAGAGGAGACGCTTGCCCGGTACAATAAGCAGCAGTCGAAACTGGAGTCGTTAAAAAACATCGCAGAACGCTATGACGGATACGGAAACAGTATCCGGAAAGTCATGGAGCAGAAGGAACAGAATAAGGGACTTCTCGGTGTTGTTTCAGACCTGATCCAGGTAGAGAAAAAGTACGAGGTTGCCATTGAGACAGCGCTTGGCGGAAACATCCAGAATATCGTTACCGAGGATGAGGAAACCGCAAAGAAAATGATTTCTTTCTTAAAGGAAAACCGGCTTGGACGAGCAACGTTTCTTCCTCTTACAAGCGTAGACGGAAAGGGCAACTTCAAGAATACAGATGCCTTAAAAGAGCCGGGTGTGATTGGTCTTGCCAACACACTGGTAAAAACAGAAGCAAAATATGAGGGTGTAACCGCATACCTGCTCGGAAGAGTGATCGTCACAGAGAATATCGACTATGCAATCAAACTCGCAAAGAAGAATCATTATTCCCTGCATATTGTCACGTTAGAGGGAGAGTACTTAAGCCCGGGTGGTTCCATGACGGGTGGTGCATTCCGTAATAACAGCAATCTTCTTGGAAGAAACCGTGAGATCGAGGAACTTGAAGAACTCATTGGAAAGTCAGAACAAAAGATCAAAGAAAGCCGTAACCGTTTAGAGGACATTAAGACGGCACAGAGCCTGTTGGCGGATGATATCGAGGCGAATAAGGCAGAATTGCAGGAACAGCTCATTTTGCAGAATACAGCAAAAATGAATGTGGATCGTGCTGCAGCGCAGAAAAACGAAAGTGAAAATGTGTATGCAGGGCTGGTTGCTGAAAATCAGGAAATTGAAAAACAGTTAAAAGAGATCAACGATAACAAAGCAAAGATCTTAGAAGAGATTGAATATGCGAAAAACCGCGAAATCCAGATCGAGGAAGATAATAAAAACTTCCAGCAGATTTTAGATGATAAAAATACGGGCGTGGAAGCAGCCACCAACGCAGTGTCACAGGTGACATTAGAACTTGCCGGCATCCGCCAGAAGGCAGAGTTCGTGCTGGAGAATATCACTCGTATCCAGAGCGAGATCAGGCGGTTTGAAGATGAGCGCGAGGGCGTGTTAAACGAAGCAAAGAATGCCAAAGCGGATGTGGAGAAGAAGCGTCAGGATATCGAGGAGATCAGAAAGACGATCTTAAATTCGTCTGATTATCAGGAAGAACAGGAGAAAGCTTTAAAAGAGCATATCCAGAGAAAAGAGGAGATGTCTGCTTCTTATAAGGGATTTTTCAAAAAGCAGGAGGACGTTTCCAAGCAGATTTCAGACCTTGACAAAGAGATTTACCGTCTGAACAGTCAGAGGGAAAAGCTTGAGGAAGCCGGAAACTACCAGACGAATTATATGTGGGAGGAGTACGAACTTACCCTGCATGCTGCGATGGATTTAAAAAATGAGGAATTTACCGACCTTGCGGATCTGAAAAAACAGATCGCCGGCATCAAAGATGACATTCGGAAATTGGGCGATGTCAACGTCAATGCCATTGAAGACTACAAAGAGATCTCAGAGCGTTACGGTTTCTTAAAGGGACAGCATGATGATCTCATTGAGGCAGAGAAAACATTAGTTGGCATTATTGAGGAACTTGACACTGGTATGCGCAAACAGTTTATGGAAAAATTTGCAGAGATCCAGCGAGAGTTCGATAAAGTATTCAAGGAACTTTTCGGCGGTGGAAAAGGAACATTAGAACTCGTCGAGGATGAGGATATTTTAGAGTGCGGCATTCGTATTATTGCACAGCCGCCAGGAAAGAAATTGCAGAATATGATGCAGATGTCCGGTGGAGAAAAGTCGCTGACTGCGATTTCACTGCTTTTTGCGATCCAGAACTTAAAACCTTCTCCATTCTGTCTGCTAGACGAGATCGAGGCAGCGTTAGATGATTCCAACGTCAGCCGTTTCGCAAAATATTTACATAAACTGACCAAGAGCACACAGTTTATTGTCATTACCCACAGACGTGGTACAATGGCGGCGGCAGACCGTCTGTATGGTATCACGATGCAGGAAAAAGGTGTTTCGACACTGGTTTCTGTCAATCTGATCGAGGATGATTTGGATAAATAAGATCCGGTAATTGCAGATAAGGATTGTAAGTTTGCATTATTGACAAGAAATATAGAAGTGAGGAAAAAGAGATGAGTGAAGAAAAAAAGGGCTTCTGGAGCCGTCTGGTTTCCGGGCTGAGCAAGACCAGAGATAATATTGTTTCCGGAATTGACGCAGTATTCAATGGATTTTCCAGCATTGATGATGATTTCTATGAGGAAATCGAGGAAATTCTCATCATGGGAGATATCGGCGTCAACGCAACCGAATCCATTATTGAGAATTTGAAGAAGAAAGTAAAGGAAAACCACATCAAAGATCCGGCAGAATGTAAGGAACTTCTGATCAACAGTATCAAAGAGCAGATGGACGTTGGAGAGACTGCATATCGTTTTGAAAATGAGAAATCAGTGGTGCTGGTGATCGGTGTCAACGGTGTTGGAAAGACTACATCTGTCGGCAAACTGGCAGGTAAGTTAAAAGATCAGGGCAAAAAAGTGATTCTTGCGGCAGCAGACACATTCCGTGCTGCAGCAGGAACCCAGTTGAAAGAGTGGGCGAACCGCGCCGGTGTTGAGATGATCGGCGGACAGGAAGGTGCTGATCCGGGCGCTATCGTCTATGATGCTGTGGCAGCAGCCAAAGCGCGGAATGCAGATGTACTTTTGTGCGATACCGCAGGAAGACTTCATAATAAGAAGAATCTGATGGAGGAACTTCGTAAGATCAACCGCATTCTGGAAAAAGAATATCCGGATGCATTCCGTGAAACACTGGTTGTTTTAGATGCGACAACCGGACAGAATGCTTTGGCACAGGCAAGAGAGTTTGCGGAAGTGGCAGATATTACAGGAATTATCCTGACGAAAATGGATGGAACTGCCAAGGGTGGAATCGCTGTTGCAATCCATTCAGAACTCGGTATCCCGGTAAAATATATCGGAGTTGGTGAGACCATTGAGGATTTGCAGAAGTTTGATTCCAATGAGTTTGTGAATGCATTATTTGATGTCAAGGAGGAAAAATAGTGATGCTTACATTAGATAAGTTTGAGGAGGCTTCGGAAAAAGTAAAAGAAGTCACCACAGAGACAAAATTAGTTTACAGTGATTATTTCAGCCAGCAGACAGGGAACAAGGTTTATTTAAAACCGGAGAACATGCAGTTTACAGGTGCTTATAAAGTGCGTGGTGCATATTATAAGATCAGTACACTGACAGAGGAAGAGAGAGCAAAGGGACTGATCACTGCGTCCGCAGGAAATCATGCGCAGGGTGTTGCCTACGCTGCAAAATGTTATGGCTGCAAAGCTGTGATCGTTATGCCTACCACAACACCACTTATTAAAGTAAACCGTACCAAGAGTTATGGTGCAGAGGTTGTACTTTACGGAGATGTGTACGATGAGGCATGTCAGAAAGCTTATGAGCTCGCAGAAAAAGAAGGATATACTTTCATACACCCATTTGATGATCTTGCCGTTGCAACCGGACAGGGCACGATCGCAATGGAGATTTTCAAAGAACTTCCATTAGTGGAATACATTCTTGTACCAATCGGTGGAGGCGGACTTGCAACAGGTGTTTCCACGCTTGCAAAATTATTGAATCCGAAGATCAAAGTGATCGGTGTGGAACCGGCAGGTGCAAACTGTATGCAGGCATCTTTTGCAGCAGGAAAAGTAACAACACTTCCTACCGTCAGCACAATCGCAGACGGTACTGCAGTAAAGACACCAGGAAGCAAGATTTTCCCATATATCCAGAAAAACTTAGATGACATCATCACAGTTGAGGATGACGAATTAGTAGCAGCATTCCTTGATATGGTAGAAAACCATAAAATGATCGTGGAAAATTCAGGACTTCTGACCGTTGCAGCACTGAAACATTTAGACGTGTCCGATAAACGGATCGTTTCTATTTTAAGTGGCGGTAATATGGACGTGATCACCATGTCCTCTGTAGTACAGCAGGGACTGATCTTAAGAGACAGAATCTTTACCGTGTCCGTTCTGCTTCCGGATAAGCCGGGTGAACTCTGCAAAGTTTCCGGTATTATTGCGGCACAGCAGGGAAATGTTATCAAACTTGAACATAACCAGTTTGTCACAACAAACCGGAGCGCAGCAGTAGAGCTTCGTATTACATTAGAGTGTTTTGGTACAGATCACAAGAAACAGATCATCAAGGCACTGGAAAAAGAAGGCTATAAACCAAAGGTTGTCCGCACCAGCTTATAAGATTTATAAGTATTACTAAATTGAATCCTGACAGATAATCGTATATGATAATTCAGGTGATGCTGTCAGGTGAAAAAAGACAGCTTCCGACAGAAAATATTTTTGCAGTCAAAGTGCAGATAAGTCTTGCACCAGCAGGGCAGAAAGGATCATAATAATGAAAAAAATAGAGGAGTATGTAAGAACCATACCGGATTTTCCAGAACCGGGCATTATGTTCCGTGATGTAACAAGCGTATTACAGGACCCGGATGGATTAAAGCTGGCGATCGATTCCATGATCAAACTGTTGGATGGAGTAGATTTTGACATTATTGCAGGTGCGGAGTCCAGAGGATTTATCTTTGGAATGCCGATTGCCTATGCACTTGGAAAAGCTTTTATTCCGGTTCGTAAAAAAGGAAAACTTCCTTGTGAGACAGTCTCAGCAGAATATGATCTTGAATATGGAAAAGCAGAGATCGAGATTCATAAAGATGCAATCAAACCGGGACAGAAGGTTGTATTAGTGGATGACCTGATCGCAACCGGAGGAACTATGGAGGCAAGCTGTAAATTAGTAGAGCAGCTTGGCGGCGAAGTTGTAAAAATCCTTTTCTTAATGGAGTTAGCAGGGTTAAAAGGACGTGAAAAACTGGCAAAATATGATGTGGCCTCTGTGATCACATACGAAGGAAAATAACCTTATAAAATATGAAGATGTACAGTCACGACAGGAGAGACCGTGACTGTAAAATGATGTAAGACAAAGTGGGAGATTAGAAATGTTAGAGAAAATGTTTAAATTAAAAGAGAACAACACGACTGTGAAAACAGAAGTGTTAGCGGGTATCACCACATTTATGACAATGGCGTATATCCTTGCAGTCAATCCATCCATGCTCGCAGCAGCAGGAATGGATAAGACTGCAGTTTTGATGGCGACCTGTATCGCTTCCTTTATCGGAACACTGGCAATGGCAATGCTTGCAAATTATCCATTTGCACTTGCCCCGGGTATGGGATTAAATGCTTATTTTGCATACACGGTATGTGGAGCAATGGGATACGATTGGAAAATCGCCCTTATGGCAGTTTTTGCAGAAGGTCTGATTTTTATCGTGCTCTCCCTTACCAATGTGCGTGAGGCAATCTTCAATGCAATTCCTACCACTCTGAAAAAAGGTGTGAGTGTTGGTATCGGTTTCTTCATCGCATTTTTAGGTTTGCAGGATGGTCACATTGTTGTAAATAACGATTCCACACTTGTTACGATCGTGGACTTTACAGGAGATTTCCATACACTTGGAATCGGAGCGATCCTCGCACTGATCGGTCTTTTTATCATCTCTATTTTATATATCAGAGGTGTAAAAGGAGCAATCCTCATCGGTATTGCTGCTACATGGATCTTAGGAATGATCGCTCAGGCAATCGGACTTTATATTCCGGATGCAGAAGCTGGATTTTATTCTTTGTATCCGGTTTGGGGACTGACAGATTTCACTTCTTTAGGAGAGACATTCGGACAGTGCTTTAAAGCAGATTTTTCTACGGTAAGAGTATTTGATTTTGTAGTGATTATTTTATCTTTCTTATTCGTTGATATGTTCGATACATTAGGAACTTTGATCGGTGTGGCAAACAAAGCACAGATGTTAGATGAGAATGATAAACTTCCAAGGATCAAACAGGCACTGCTCGCAGATGCGATCGCAACAAGTGCAGGTGCAGTTCTCGGTACTTCCACAACCACTACGTTTGTTGAGAGTTCTTCCGGTGTGGCAGAAGGTGCGAGAACAGGTCTTGCTTCTGTAGTGACAGGTTTCTTATTCCTGCTTGCTATTTTCTTCTCACCAATTTTCTGCGCAATCCCGGGATTCGCAACAGCTCCGGCATTGATCTTCGTAGGATTTTTAATGGTAACAACGGTGATCTCGATTGACTTTACGGATATGACAGAGGCAATTCCAGCTTACTTATGTATGCTCGCAATGCCACTGATGTACAGCATTTCAGAAGGTATCGCAATCGGTGTTATCTCTTACGTTGTGATCAATGTGATCTGCGGTAAGGCAAAGAAAATCACACCGTTAATGTATGTACTTGCTGTATTGTTTGTATGTAAGTATATCTTCTTATAAAAGAGCGTGAACCAGATGAAATATGTTCCATTTATGATCTGCGTGATTGTGTTTATTTTCACAAGTGCAGGGTATTTTATCACAGATAAGAAAACAGAAAAAATATATGGAGCACTTTCGATCGTGAGCATTGCGTGTGCGATCGTGCAGGCGGCGATTGTGTTTTAAGAGATAAAGGCAGAGAACCGGATACCCGATGAAAAGTTGGGCGTCCGGTTCTTTGTTTATTTTGCTGAAAATTTTGGAAGGTATTGCTAACAGTAATCAGATATGGTACAGTAGCATTAATCAGAAATCTGGCAGACACGATTCAGAGTGCAAAAGGCTGCTGGAACAGTCATATATTTAGAAACAAACAGGATTTTGTCAATACAGACCGTATCGGTCACATATCCCAATGATTTTAATTTGATAATGAAAAGCAGAGTGGTTATTGAAACTATTTGTTTTTCAACTGAAAAATCAGGTTACTTAAGAAGGAGAAAATGCCTATGATTTATAGAAAAGTGAATACGAATCTTTCGGAGACTTTAGATGAGATCGGACTGCAGAAAGCAAAGAGGGATGACTATGCCAAGTGTATTCTGGCAGATCCACAGGTACTTGCGAGAATTGTAAAAAATGTGGTGACAGAATTTGAGCAAATGTCCGTGGAAGAAATTATTCCCTGTATTGGGGAGCCGACAGTTACATTGAGTGTGCCGGAACTTCTCAGTGTGAAAAATTTAAGTGTCGGAACAGAAGATATTGAAGAAGAAAACGGAAAAATAGTTTACGATATTCGATTTCCGTTGTATCATAAAGAAAAGACGATGAAGTTTTTGATCAATATTGAAGCTCAGAAAAGTACAAAGGTTTCGAAACTCAAATATCACATAGAGAACCGTATGACCTATTATATTTCCCGGATGATCTCATCGCAGAAAAATGTAGAGTTCATCAATTCTTCTTATGATGATTTAAAACCTGTATACAGCATCTGGATTTGTATGGATACGGGAAAGGAAGAAGATTCCATTATTAAATTAGGACTGGAAGCGAATGTGATATATGGCAAAAGTAGATGGAAGCCTGATTTTTCGCTGATAAACGGAGCTATTATCAGGATCCGTGAAAATGCAGATGCAGAGGTATCCAAAAACAAACTGATCGCAATGCTAGAGCTTCTTTTTTCACAGACACCCAGAGAAACCAAGAAAAAGAAACTGGAAGAAGATTACGACTTTGTGATGTCGACAGAGATGGAAGGATGTGTGGATGATATGTGTAATATAAGTGATCTTTTTGAAGAACAGGTAACGGAACGGGTTACAGAACGAGTGACAGAAGAGGTCACAGAACGTGTAACAGAACAAACCCTGATTGCCAAGGTCGTGAAGAAAATAAAACGAGGCAAGAATATTGCAGAGATTGCAGATGAACTTGAGGAGACAGTCGAGACGGTCACACCTGTTTATGAAGCAGCACTTAAAGCTGCACCGGATTATGATGAGGTAGCAATCTATGAGGCACTGAAAAAATAGTCAAAAGCAAAATTACGGGTGTCAAGCAAAATTCCTTTACTGTAAAGAAAAAATGCTTGACACCCATTTCTTTTTATGTTATCTTAGCAAAGGTGCCGATGTATGAATAGTAAAATAAAGGCATGGTGTGAGGAATGGAAGAAAAAATCGAACAGGCATATCTCTACGACTTCTACGGAGAACTGCTGAATGAACATCAGAGAAGAATCTACGAAGATTTTGTGTTCAATGATCTTTCCCTTGGAGAGATTGCAAATGAAGAAGGAATCAGCCGACAGGGTGTGCATGATATGATCAAGAGATGCACGAAGGCTCTGGAAGGATATGAGGAGAAGCTTCATCTGATTGCAAAGTTTCAGGCAGCAAAGCAGAAGGTCGCGCAGATTGATGCATTGGCGAAGGAGTTTCATTCCAGTCACAATGAAGCGATTATGGAGGAAATCGAACAGATTTCCAATCAGATTTTAGAGGAGCTATAAGATGGCATTTGACAGTTTATCTGAAAAACTTCAAAATGTGTTCAAAAACCTGCGAAGCAAAGGCCGTTTGACAGAAGATGACGTCAAGGCAGCTTTGAAGGAAGTTAAGATGGCTCTTTTAGAAGCGGATGTTAACTTCAAAGTCGTAAAGCAGTTTGTAAAAGATGTGCAGGAACGCGCAATCGGACAGGACGTGATGAACGGACTGAATCCTGGACAGATGGTCATTAAGATTGTAAATGAAGAGATGGTAAAGCTGATGGGCTCTGAGACAACAGAGATCAAGCTTCAGCCGGGAAAAGCATTGACAGTCATTATGATGGAAGGTTTGCAGGGTGCAGGTAAAACAACCACCGCGGCAAAGCTTGCAGGAAAGTTTAAGCTGAAAGGAAAGAAAGTTTTACTGACTGCCTGCGATATTTACCGTCCGGGCGCGATTGAACAGTTACAGATCAATGGTGAAAAACAGGGTGTGGAAGTTTTTTCCATGGGTGATAAGATCAAACCTGTGAATATTGCTAAAGCAGCAATTGAGCATGCGGCAAAGAATGAATTTAACATTGTAATCCTTGATACAGCAGGACGTCTTCATATTGATGATGACATGATGGCTGAATTACAGGAGATCAAAGAGAATGTTACCGTTCATCAGACCGTTCTGGTTGTGGATGCCATGACCGGACAGGATGCAGTGAATGTAGCCAAGATGTTTGATGAAAAGGTTGGCATAGATGGCGTTATCCTGACGAAGTTAGATGGTGACACCAGAGGCGGTGCGGCACTTTCAATCCGTGCTGTTACCGGAAGACCTATTTTATATGTAGGTATGGGAGAAAAACTTTCTGATCTGGAACAGTTTTATCCTGACAGAATGGCTTCAAGAATCCTTGGTATGGGTGATGTGCTGACACTGATCGAGAAGGCACAGGCTGATATTGATGAGGAGCAGGCTAAGCGTATCGAACAGAAGATGCGCAAGAATGAGTTTGACTTTGAGATGTATCTTGAATCCATGAGTCAGATGAAAAAGATGGGCGGATTATCCAGTATCCTTGGTATGATGCCTGGTCTTGGAATGGGAATGGGCAAAGGTAAGATGCCTGAGATTGATCAGGAAGCAGCCGAGAAGAATATGGCGCGCACCGAAGCAATCATCTATTCCATGACACCGGAAGAGAGACGTAATCCGTCGCTTATGAATCCGAGCCGCAAGAACCGCATTGCAAAAGGTGCAGGAGTCGATATTGCGGAAGTAAACCGTCTGGTAAAACAGTTTGAACAGATGAAAAAGATGATGAAACAGATGCCGGGCATGATGAAAAAAGGTAAAAGAGGAATGTTCAAAGGGCTTCCTTTTTAATAAATTTTTAGCAATCACGTAGGAGGTGAAATGACATGGCAGTAAAGATCAGATTAAGAAGAATGGGACAGAAGAAAGCTCCTTTCTATAGAATCGTAGTTGCAGATTCCAGATCCCCAAGAGACGGAAGATGTATCGAAGAGATCGGAACTTATGATCCAACAAAAGATCCAAGCGAATATCATGTAAATGAAGAGTTAGCAAAGAAATGGTTAGCTAACGGAGCTCAGCCAACAGATACAGTAGCTAGAATCTTCAAAAATGCTGGAATCGAAAAATAAGATTAGTGAGGTGGTCTAATGAAAGAATTAGTTGAAGTAATTGCCAAATCACTGGTCGATTTCCCGGACGAAGTTGTTGTGACAGAGACCGAGAATGAAAAAGCCATTGTGTTAGAGTTACGCGTTGCGCAGTCTGACATGGGTAAGGTAATCGGCAAACAGGGCAGAATTGCAAAAGCAATCCGCGCCGTTGTGAAGGCAGCAGCCTCAAAAGAAGAGAAAAAAGTTATTGTTGAGATTATGCAGTAACATGATGGGCTATCCCAGTTGTCTGGGGTAGCTTTTTCCTTATAAAATATTTTACAGAAAATCTGTATTGTTTTAATATAAAATGCAGCTATCCGTTTATGATTCGGATGACAGAAGAAAGTTCAGTAAGGAGATTACATGGAAGATTTATTGCAGGTAGGTGTCATAACAACCACGCATGGTGTCAGAGGAGAGGTCAAAGTATTTCCGACAACAGATGATCCGGCAAGATTTAAAAAGCTGAAAAATGTTGTTTTGGATACAGGTAAAGAGATGATCGACCTTGAAGTTGCCGGCGTAAAGTTTTTCAAAAACATGGTGATCGTTAAATTCAAGGGTATTGATAACATCAATGATGTGGAAAAATACCGGAAGAAAAGTCTCTACGTTACACGCGAGAATGCGGTAAAGCTTAAGAAAAACGAATATTTTATTGCAGATCTGATCGGATTGTCAGTTGAATCTGATGAGGGTGAAGATTTAGGCGAGGTGAGCGATGTTCTTCAGACAGGTGCCAATGATGTATATGTTTTGAGCAAAGAGGGAATGGATGACATTCTGCTTCCGGCGATCAGGGAATGTGTGAAGGATGTTGATTTAGAGGGTGGAAAAATGACAGTTCATCTTTTACCGGGACTTCGCGAACTGAATGAAAAATGATCCGGTATGAAATGTCATGCGACTGATTAAAAAACCAAAGGTTTTTTGCACACAATAGAGTAGAGAAACAGGAGTTCACAAAGAATGAATTTTCATATATTAACATTATTTCCGGATATGGTAATGCAGGGACTGTCTACAAGTATTATTGGGCGTGCCAAAGAGAAAGGACTGCTTTCCATTGAAGCTGTGAATATCAGAGATTATACATTAGACCGTCACAAGAAGGTGGATGATTATCCTTATGGAGGCGGCGCAGGTATGCTTATGCAGGCACAGCCGGTGTATGATGCATGGATGTCTGTTGTGAACCGGATCGGGTATAAACCGAGGACGGTGTACCTGACTCCGCAGGGACCAACATTTACCCAGCCAATGGCAAAAGATTTTGCGCTGGAAAAGGATCTGATTCTTTTATGCGGTCATTATGAAGGAATCGACGAGCGCGTGTTAGAGGAAATTGTGACAGATTACGTTTCCATTGGCGATTATGTGCTGACGGGAGGGGAGCTTCCTGCGATGGTTATGGTAGATGCAATCTCACGTATGGTGCCGGGAGTGCTCACAAATGATGAATCGGGTTCCACGGAATCATTTGAAGGTAATTTGCTGGAATATCCGCAGTATAGCCGTCCGGAAGAATGGATGGGAAAAAAAGTTCCCCCGATCCTCTTGTCCGGAGATCATAAAAAGGTAGACGAATGGCGCCGCGAACAGGCAATTTTGCGAACGATTGAGCGCAGACCGGATCTGCTGAAAAAAGCAGAACTTACAAAGAAAGAGCAGATGAAATTTCAGGAGCATTTAAAAGAATCATAAATGCCGAAAAGGAGTGTGTCGTAATAGGAATAACTGCACAAAATCAATATGGGTATTGGCGTTAGGAATGGCAGTTTTGACAGTTCAAAACAACAGAAAAATATAGCTTGACATATTGATATATGGCTGGTATAATATACGAGTTGTGAATAAACGAGATGGTCCTCTGTTACGAATAGGCGTATTAAGAACATCCAAATAATAGGAGGTCACAAAATGAACGCAAGTGAAATTATTAAAAGCATTGAAGCTGAACAGTTAAAAGCTGAAGTACCTGAATTCCGTGTTGGTGATACTGTAAAAGTTTACGGTAAAATCAAAGAAGGAAACCGTGAAAGAATCCAGGTTTTCGAAGGTGTTGTAATTAAGAGACAGGGTGGAAGCAACCGTGAGACATTCACAGTTAGAAAGATTTCTAACGGATGTGGCGTTGAAAAAACCTGGCCATTACATTCTCCAAACGTTGAGAAAGTAGAAGTTGTTCGTGCTGGTAAAGTAAGAAGAGCTAAATTATTCTACTTAAGAGACCGTGTTGGTAAGAAAGCTAAAGTTAAAGAATTAGTAAAATAGTTCAATGCATGCGTAAGCCATAGAGAGAGCAGCCGCTTTTTCTATGGCTTTTTCTTTTGCCGTTTTTTCTTCTGTTTTGGTAGTATAAAATAAAAATTAAACAAAAATAGTTACATAATAGCTTGAAAAAATTGGTAATATTATATATTGACAATTTTTTCAAGGGGGGGGGAGAATGAGACTAGTGTTTAAGGGGATGCAATATCCTAAATAAAAACTTGGAGGACAAAAGACATGAAAAAGAAATTAGCAGCAGTAGTATTATCTATGGTATTGTGCTTGGGAGCAAGCGTAACAGCATTTGCAGCGGAAAGCCCGTCTGCCAATAATTCAAGTACATCTACAACAACATCACAGACATCTACAACTACAACTTCAACAACAGCAGCTACAGAAGTAAAAGTTGAGCAGAAAGCAATCACACAGGATGTATTGAACGATGTTCAGAAAGAAAAATTAGGTGGATATTTCACAGATATGACAGCAATTGATAATGACACAACATTGACAGCTGAGCAGAAAGTTGAGAAAAAAGCAGCCGCTGTACAGACAATGATCAATGAAGTTTTAGGTTTGAATTATTCTTATAAGAGTGGCGTATATGGAACATATGAGTTAACAGCAACTGATTTATCAAATCCAATTGCAATCTCTGTTGCAGGAATTAAAGCTGGCGATACTGTAGTTGTTGCCCATCTTACATCTTCTGGTGTATGGGAAAATGTACCTGTAACAAATGTTGCAGACGGTGTTGTATATGCGAAATTTACATCCCTTTCCCCAGTATTTGTTGCTTCTGTAACAGATACAAATGCAGCAGCAACTTCACCAAAAACTGCTGATGCAGGAATGAATATGGCAATGATCCTTGTAGTTGTGATCGCAGCAACAGGAGCTGTTGTATATGCAAGACGCAGAATGAACTATACAAAATAATAAAGAATATAATTATAAATCTGAGGAAGGCTATATGTCATTGTGGCATATAGCTTTTCTTTGTTTTGGGTGAAAGAGATGAAAGAACAAATAAAGAAATATCAAAAAATTATTTTTCTGATTGGCATATTTGGGATATTCGTGTTACTATTTTTTCTGGTAAGGTATAAAGGAAAAAAGAATCTGGAAGCAAATATTGCGGCAGAACAGCAGGATGTCTTTGAGGAGATGGCGTCTTTTCGGAATGTGATTGATTATCATGGAACAACATACCAATACAGAAAAGATATCGTAAATATTTTATGTATTGGCGTGGACAAAGAAGAGGCAATGTGGGAACGTGATGATGATGGCGGAAGTGTCGGGCAGGCGGATGCAGTCTTTCTGGTTTCCCTTGATTTTGAACATTCCAATATACGTATTCTGGCAATACCGAGAGATACAATGGTGAGCATTGTGGCGTGTGATGAAGATGGAAATGAAATGGGTGCGTTTACCGGGCAGCTTGCATTGCAGTATGCGTATGCTGACGGGCAGGAAAAAAGCTGTTCACTGGTTATTGGACAGGTGGCAGATGTTTTAAAAAATGAAGTGCCGATCAATGGATATGTCGCAATGAATTTAAGCTGTATAGGAATGGTGAATGATGCAGTCGGCGGTGTCACGGTTGAGATGGATGATGATTATACCTTATATAATGCAAAGTTCAAAAAGGGTGCGACGGTGCATTTGCAGGGAGAAGAGGCGCAGGAGTTTGTGCAGGGAAGAGATATCACGGTAAGCGGCAGTGCATATAGCAGGATTGGACGACAGAAAAGATATTTAAAAGCATTTATCAGTCAGGCTAAGAAAACGTTAACACAGAACCCCACATTGGCAGTAAACCTGATGAGCCAGTTATCAGACTATATGTTGACAGATATTTCAACGGACGAGGTGCTATATTTATCGACAGAACTTTCAGGCTGTAATTTTGATGAGGAAAATATGCAGATTTTACAGGGAAATATCCAGATGGGAGAACGATATGAAGAGTATTATTTAGATGACGAGGCAGTACAGCAGACAATCATCGATTTATTTTACGAGGAGCAGAAATAAATGAGTACATTGCGGGAAAAGAGGAAAAAAGAACGGAGAGCATTAAGGCGGAGAAAAACAGCTGATTGGACAGTTGTGCTGATACTCTGTGCCATCGCCGTGTGTTGTGGAGGCTATCTGGTCTATCATCACTGGAGTGTGAAACAGCGGGAATTAGAATATGAGAAAATGAGACAGGAAGAAGCGTTAAGTGCTGCAACAGAGACGGTTATCGCAGAGCCGGAGACAGAGGAGAGCACAGAAGAAACAGTGATCTACTGTGATCCGGTCTATGATTTCGGACAGCTGCATGAACAGAATGAAGATATTTATGCGTGGATCGTCGTGCCGGGAACGCAGGTGGATTATCCGGTTTTACAGTCAGAGACAGACAATTACTATCTGGATTACAATTTGGATCACAGCAAGGGTTATCCGGGCTGTATTTACACAAATAATTGCAACCAGAAAGATTTTGCCGATTATAATACCATTTTTTACGGACATAACATGAAAAATGGTTCCATGTTTGGAAGTATCCACAGTTTCGAGGATGAAACATTTTTTGAGGAACATCCTTATATCTATGTGTATACAGAAAACGAAAGACTTACTTATGAAATCTACGAAGCAGCAAAGTTTACAGATGTTTATATTCCGGCACAATATGTGATCAACAGCAGGGAGGACAGAGATCGTTTTTTAAATGATGTGAAGGAGACGGTGTCAGACAATAAACTGCATGTCAGAAAAGATTTAGAAGTCGGGGAAGAAGACCGGCTTATCACACTTTCCACCTGTGTCAACGGCGAGCGGAATCATCGTTATCTGGTGATCGGGGTACTTGTTGAAACGGCAGTTTACCGGTAAAAGGACGGAAGGATGCATTTATAAAATCTGGAAAATCCGATTCTCGAATTGCGTACAATCAAGCTTTGTGGTAATCTATAACATGTATTATTTGCGGACAACAGAGCAGAGGAAAACAAAAGTGAGAAGAAAAAGAAGCGGATTGAATTTCGGAAGAAGAAAGAAAAAAGTAAACATGACGATCGTGAAAGAAATCTTAAGCTGGACAGTTGAGATTATGATCACGCTTGTCATTGCATTTACGTTTGTATATTTTATCGGATTGCGGACGAGTGTGGTAGGGCAGTCGATGTCAGAAACATTAGAAAGCGGAGATGAGATTTTAGTGAACAGATTTATCTATAAAGTATCAGATCCGAAACCGAACGATATTATCGTGTTTCTGCCAAATGGAAATGAAAAATCCCACTATTATGTCAAACGTGTGATCGCTGTTCCGGGAGATACGGTGCTGATCCAGAATGGTGCGGTTTATGTGAACGGCGAACTTTTTGACGAGAAGGTGGATGTGTCTGCAATCGAGGAGGCGGGACTTGCCTCGGAGGAAATGAAGTTAGAGGATGATGAGTATTTTGTCCTTGGAGACAACCGTAATAACAGCGAGGATAGCCGCTATGCCAATATCGGAAATGTAAAAAAAGACTACATTATCGGCAAGGCGTGGTTCTGCGTGTCTCCATGGAAAAAATTTGGATTTTTATAAGAAGGAAAAGTGAGGAAAAAATATGCAGTTTCAGTGGTATCCGGGACATATGACAAAAGCAAAACGTCAGATGCAGGAAGATATAAAATTAATTGATCTGGTAATCGAACTTGTGGATGCGAGAATCCCATTAAGCAGCCGGAATCCAGACATTGATGAGTTGGGAAAAAACAAGGCGCGGCTGATCATTATGAACAAATCAGATTTGTCGGATGAAAACCAGAATAAAGAATGGGCAGCTTATTTTAAAAAGATGGGTTACTATGTCGTCGGTCTTGATGCGAGAACGAAAACAGGCATGAAAACTGTTACAAATGTAGTTATGGAAGCCTGCAAGGAAAAAATCGAACGTGACAGAAGAAGGGGAATCGTGAACCGTCCTGTCCGCGCGATGGTTGTGGGAATTCCGAATGTTGGAAAATCAACTTTTATCAATTCTTATGCCGGAAAAGCGTGTGCGAAGACTGGAAATAAGCCGGGTGTCACCAAAGGAAAACAGTGGATTCGTCTGAACAAGAACCTGGAATTGTTAGATACCCCTGGAATTTTGTGGCCGAAATTCGAAGATCAGATGGTAGGTCTCCGTCTGGCGCTGATCGGTGCGATCAAAGACGAAATTTTAAATATTGATGAATTGTCTCTGGAACTGATCAAGGTTTTGACGAGAGATTATGCAGGTATTTTAAAGGAGCGTTACGGTGTGGATGAGTCCGAAACGCCTGTGAAGATTTTAGAGCAGATCGCAGAAAACCGGAAGTGCATTTCCAAAGGAAATGAATTAGATTACAGTAAAGCAGCAGCACTTTTGATTGATGAATTCCGCAGCGGTAAGCTTGGAAAAATTACATTAGAGAGACCGGATACAGAATAAGAAATGGAAAGATGTTAGAAATGGATACATTTCTTGTGTGAAAACGTGGATAAAAGGCGGCAGGTAACATGACAGAGAAAAAAATCGGTGAGATCAAAGAAGAACTTAAGGCAGTGGAGGATGAGAAGCTGCCTTCTTTTATACAGACATATGAAAATGATGAGCGTTCCGGCGTTGTGAAAATAGTTGAACAGGCAAAAAAGCGTCTGGAAAAATTAGAGGCAGAGAAGCTTCGCATTGAAAATCTGAAAAAATATGAGTACGAATATGCAGATTGCGGTTATATCTGCGGAATCGATGAAGTTGGCAGAGGTCCGTTAGCCGGTCCTGTAGTAGCCGGAGCAGTCATTTTGCCAAAAGATTGTGATATTTTGTACATTAATGATTCCAAGAAACTCTCTGCGGCAAAAAGAGAAGAATTATATGGTGTGATCATGGAAAAAGCGGTTGCTGTCGGGATTGGAATGGCAAGTCCGCAGCGGATCGACGAGATTAATATTTTGCAGGCAACTTATGAGGCAATGCGTGAGGCTATAAGCAAATTAAGTGTAAAACCCGATATATTATTAAATGATGCGGTAACGATTCCCGGAGTTTCTATCAGACAGGTTCCAATCATCAAAGGAGATGCAAAAAGTATTTCCATAGGGGCAGCGAGTATTGTCGCCAAGGTTACAAGAGACCGTCTGATGGTCGAATATGATAAAATCCTTCCGCAGTATGGTTTTGCTTCCAATAAAGGATATGGATCAGCGGAGCATATTAAGGCTTTGCAGGAAGTTGGACCGTCTCCGATTCATCGTGCCAGCTTTATCAAAAATTTTATCTGAGAGATATTGTGGTTTTATGCTGCAACTCTTTGTTCTAGAAAAGCACAGTAAGCAAAAAGCATGCAGGAAGTGAGGCGGAATTATGCACATATCCGATATGTTAGGACAATATAACCGAAATGTTTCAAGCGGAACGGAAGAATTAAAAGCTGCTTCCGGTATGCAGAAGGTAGTGTCTACCTTAGAAGAACTGTCTTCCGGAAGCGTTTTTGAGGGAACGGTCAGTTCTGTAAAAAATGGAAAAGTCACACTGGCATTGAGTGATGGGCAGACAATCTCGGCAAGACTGTCAGGAAAAGTGCAGCTTTCGCAGGGAACCCCCATGTTTTTTCAGGTAAAAAGCAATGACGGTGAGACAATCGAGATAAAGCCTTACACAGGCGCAGGCAGTGGTGGAAATCCGATTCTTACCAATGCGCTGGCAGAGGGAAATGTGCCGGTGACGGAGCGCAATCTTGCGATGGTTGATGCGATGATGAAAGAGCAGATGCCAATTGATAAGCAGAGCCTGATGAATATGGCAAGGATTGCCAATATGAATCCGGGTGTGGATGTAACTACAGTAGTAAATATGACAAAGCTTGGGATTCCTGTTTCCACAGAAATGGCAGCGCAGTTTGAAAATTATATGACGGATCAGCACGCAATTTTGCAGGAGATGGATCAGGTAATGAATGACCTTGCAAATCTTGCAGGTTCAGATAGTCTGACACCGGATCAGGCAGTGCAGCTGAACCAGAAAATTGTATCCATTTTACTTCCAGAGCAGATCTCCGGTGGAGAGAATGCGCCCGAAGGACAGACGGTGGCAGACAGTGAGAATACGTCAGGCGGACAAGTTATTACTGGCGATCAGAATATAACAGACGGGCAGAGCACGATTAGTAGTGCGGACACAGTAAATGGTCAGAACGTTATAGACACACGTACACCCGGTACAGAGACATCTGGCACACAGACAATGGCAGGAGAAACTCAGCAGACATCTGCAGCAACGGCAGCACAAGACGCTGCAATATCTGCTGGCAACCAGACATTACAGGACATCCTGTCAGAACAGCAGCTGTCTGATCTCGGAAAGTTATTAGAGAACATTCCTTCGCTGGTGGAAGATACACAGCTTTTTCCGGAAGATATGGAACAGGAGATTTTTATCAATACATTGGAAGATGAGAGTGTGGCGCAGAATCTCATGGCGGAGGACGCTGTAGGGAAGCTGGAGAATGGTGGATTGGCTCTGAATAAGAATCTGACCGTATCTGATTTTTTGCGCATAGTATCACAGATTCTGTCAGAAAACAGTGAGGCGGCATCCGCAAATGTTCAAAAACTTTTTGGCAGCAGGGAATATAAAAGTCTGCTTCAAAATGTCATGGAGCAGCAGTGGCTGATAAGACCGGAAGAATTGAAAGAAGAGAAAAAAATCAGCCAGCTTTATGAAAAACTGGAACAGCAGATGAAACAGGTGGAAGATGTCTTAAAAGAAGCCGGAATTACCAAATCCGCTTTTTTGGATACTGCCACAGAAGTAAGAAACAATATTGAATTTATGAATCAGCTCAATCAGGCATATACTTATGTGCAGGTGCCGCTGAAATTATCCGGTCAGAATGCAAACGGTGAACTTTATGTTTATACGAATAAAAAGAACCTCAAAGATCCGGATGCGGAACTGAGTGCATTTTTACATCTTGATCTCGAACACCTCGGTTCTACGGATGTCTCCGTGAAAATGCAGCACCGTAAAGTGAAGACGAATTTTTACATGGCAGATGATGCGTCTTATGATCTGGTGGAGAAGTATCTTCCGGTTTTGGAACAGAAACTGAAAGAAAAAGGTTATCAGTGCACAATAACGGTGACAAAGGAAGAAAAGAAGGTAAATTTTGGAGATGATTTTCTGCGAAAAGATATGCCGCAGACGGGAACACTGCATCGTTATTCTTTTGATGTGAGAGCCTGATAAAGACAGAGGTGGTGAGCGGATATGTCATGGAATCTGGAAAAGAAAAAAGTAAAAACTGCGGTGGCAGTTGCCTATGAACCTGGCGATAAAGCACCGAAGATCCTTGCGAGCGGGAAAGGCGAGATTGCAGAAAAAATCATTGAAAAAGCAAAAGAGAATGATATCCCTTTTTATAAGGATAATAAACTTGCAGAAACACTTTCCAAATTAGAAATAGGGGATACAATCCCACCGGAACTTTATGAGGTGGTGGCGGAGATCCTTGTGTTTGTGGATGACATGGATAAGATGAAAGCAAAGCTGCAGCAGGCAGATATGCTTTCTTAAATGCAGGAAAAGTAATAGCAGATACAAAAAAATCGGCGTTTTGCGGAAAAGAGGTTTCTATTAATAAGAGAAGTGTTGGGACTGCTTATGAAAAACTGGCGGGTGCGTATTTAGAGCAGCAGGGGTATGAGATTTTAGAATATAATTACAGATGTCGTATGGGAGAGGTTGACATTGTTGCAAGGCAGAATGGGTATCTTGTGTTTGTGGAGGTAAAATACCGCACAGACGGTGGGACAGGAAATCCGCTTGAGGCGGTGACACCTGCAAAACAGAGAACGATATCAAAGGTAGCTTCCTATTATTGCCTGACACATGGATATGGCATGGACACTTCGTGCAGATTTGATGTGACGGCGATTCTGGGGAAAAAGATCAAAGTGATTCAGAATGCTTTTGAATATCAGGGTTTTTAATTGCAGAAAAAAACAGGAGAAATGTAATTAGAAAATATTACAGCGTATGAAAATGGAACATAATTGGAAAAGAAAGAATCAGACAGGCGTACCGGTTGAGGTCATTCATCAGACAAAATCCGGTGTGGAAGTGCCACTTTTACATTTCCCTTCGCTGGAAGCGACCGGCATCGTAAAAGAGGGATTCACAACAAGACTTGGCGGAGTCAGTGAAGACATTTTTTCTACCATGAATTTAAGTTTCACAAGGGGAGATAAAGAGGAAGCCGTCCGGGAAAATTACAGAAGACTGGCATTGGCACTTGATGTGGACTATGATAAATTTGTTTTTTCAGATCAGACTCACACAACCAATGTCAGAAAAGTGACAAGTGAGGATGCCGGGAACGGACTTACCAGAGAACGCCAGTTTCAGGATATAGACGGACTCATCACAGATGTGCGGGGGCTTGTGCTGTCAACATTTTATGCGGATTGTGTACCGCTTTATTTTGTAGATCCGGTGCACCGCGCAATCGGTTTGAGCCATTCCGGCTGGCGCGGAACAGTTAACCGCATGGGAAAAGTGACCATTGAGGCGCTGAACAGAGAATACGGCAGCAGACCGGAAGACTTATACTGTGCGATCGGATCGTCCATTTGTCAGGACTGTTACGAAGTGAGCGAGGATGTAGCAGAGGAATTTAAAAAGGCATTTGCAGGTCACGAAAATGAAATCCTTATAGATAAGGGAAACGGAAAATACCAGCTCAATCTCTGGAAAGCAAATGAGATTGTGCTGCTGGAAGCAGGTGTTTTACCGGAACATCTTGCAATCACAGACATCTGTACCTGCTGCAATCCGGATTTACTGTTTTCCCACCGCGCAAGCCACGGCAGACGCGGAAACCTTGGCGCATTTTTGTGCCTGAAAACAAATTAGATAAAGGAGCAAAAGAACATGAGCAAAAATTATGTAGATTATATCGTAGAGGAAACCAAAAATATCCTGGCAATTGACAGTCCGTCCGGCTTTACAAAAGAGGTGGCAGATTATGTCATGGGAGAATACAAAAAGCTTGGCTATGAACCAAAGCTCACCGTAAAAGGCGGTGTGCTTGTACCAATCGGTGGAAAAGACAAAGAAAACGCTGTACTTTTAGAGGCACATATTGATACCTTAGGTGCTATGGTCGCTGAGATCAAGGCAAACGGAAGACTCCGTGTGACAGCAGTCGGCGGCATGAATGCCAACAACGCTGAGGGAGAAAACTGCAAAGTCATTACCCGTTTTAACGGAAAATACGACGGAACGTTGCAGCTTATCAATGCGTCTATTCATGTAAACGGCGAATATAATGACACAAAGAGAAGCTATGATTCTGTGGAAGTCGTTCTGGATGAAAAGGTGAAATCCAAAGAAGATGTGGAGAAACTTGGTATCATGACAGGCGATTTTGTCTGCTTTGATCCGAGAACAACTGTGACAGAATCCGGTTATATCAAGAGCCGTTTCTTGGATGATAAATTAAGCGTTGGTATTTTATTAGGTTATGCAAAATACTTAAAAGAGGAAAATGTGACACCGGACCGGATGATCTACCAGCACATTACCGTATTTGAGGAAGTAGGACATGGCGGAGCAGCTTCCATTCCGGAAGGTGTAACGGAAGTGATCTCTGTGGATATGGGCTGCGTCGGCGACGGACTTGTCTGTGATGAGACACAGGTATCGATCTGTGCGAAGGACAGTCACGGTCCATACCATTATGATGTGGTAAATGGACTGGTAAAGGCTGCAAAAGAGAACAATATTGATTTTGCGGTAGACGTATATCCATATTATGGATCAGATGCGGATGTGGCACTGACCGCCGGATATGATGTGCGCCACGGACTGATCGGTTCTGGCGTTTATGCATCCCACGGTTATGAGAGAAGCCATGTGGACGGCGTGAAAAATACATTTGAACTGTTGAAAGCATATCTTGGATAAGAAAATGCAGGGAAAACCAGTATATTTTAAATAAATCTTAATAATATCCTAGGATTATCTTCATTGTAATAGAAGACCTCCCGTGCTATATTAACTGTATGAAGAATGATAGTACACATCATACAGCTAATACAGCTAATACAGATGGGAGGTTTGTTATTTGATTCAGTTAAATTACAGGGATGCAAAACCAATTTATGAACAGATCAAAGACGGTCTGAGAAAGCTGGTTATCACGAATTCCCTTATTGCAAATGAAAAACTGCCATCCGTGAGGGAAATGGCATCAAAGCTTGCAATCAATCCAAACACCATCCAGAAGGCATATCGGGAACTTGAGGCAGAGGGATACGTCTATACCGTTGCCGGAAAAGGAACATTTGTTGCCGAGCGGAAAGAAGTGCTGGGTGTCAGAAATGAAGAACTGATGAAAGAATTTGATGAAGTGGTAACGGAGCTGCTGTTTCTGTCAGTGGATGAGGGCAGTTTGAAAACACGTATTGAACAATTGGCTGAAGGGGGAGAGGCATCATGATTCAGGTTCATAATCTGAAAAAGAAATTTGACGATTTTCAGGCATTAAACGGCGTGGAAATGCATGTTGGAACAGGCGAAATTTATGGATTGGTCGGACCGAACGGAGCAGGAAAATCCACACTGATCCGTCATCTCACCGGAGTTTATAAAGCAGATGAAGGAGAAATATTGATCGACGGTGAACCGGTATTTGAAAACCGGAATATCAAGCAGAGGATGGCTTATATCCCGGATGAACTGTTTTATTTTATGCAGGCAGATACGATGGAGATGAAACGCTTTTATGAAGGCATCTATCCACAGTTTGACAGTAAGCTTTTTTATAAAATGCAGGAATTTTTCCCGACGATCGATGTGAAACGCACTATCAGACGGCTGTCGAAAGGCATGCAGAAACAGGTAGCGTTCTGGCTTGCAATCTGCTGTAAACCGGATCTGCTGATCTTAGACGAACCGGTGGACGGACTTGATCCTGTGATGCGCAGACAGATCTGGAGTATCTTAATGGCGGAAGTGGCAGAGCGGAAAATGACAGTTTTAGTGTCTTCCCATAACCTGAGGGAACTGGAGGATACCTGTGACCATGTGGGCATCATGCACCATGGAAAAATTATGATCGAGCGGTCTTTGAGCGATCTTCAGGGAAATATTTCCAAGATACAGGTGGCATGTCAGAATGGTGTGCCAAAATTGCCGGATGATTTTGAGGTGCTGCATATGGCAAACACAGGGCGTGTCTATACCCTGATCGTAAAAGGTGATCCGAAGGAGGCAGAGAAAGTTCTTCTGACAGAAAATCCTACCATTGTTGATGTGCTTCCGTTGACACTGGAGGAAATCTTTATTTATGAATTGGGAGGTGTGGATTATGAAGTCAAAGACATCCTGCTTTAACAAAACAATTTTCAAAAAAAATATGACACATTTCTGGCCTTTGTGGGCATTGTACAGTTGTTATCTGATCGTTTCGCTTCCGGTCGGACTGTGGTTTAATATGCGGTATTATCTGCAGGATGACAGTTACAGCCAGCTCCAGAGACAGGTTTATGCGATCAGTGGCGCTATGCGGGCAGCCATGAATCCGGTGATCACATTTGCATTTGCAGCAGTGATGATCATGGCAGTGTTTTCCTATCTGTATTCTGCAAAGAATACGAATATGATCCATTCACTTCCGGTGGACAGACGGGAGTTGTTTGTGACGAATATCATATCTGCGTTTGCATTTATGGTCGTTCCGCAGATCCTGACCTTTATTATCACGGTGTTCGTCTGCATTGGTGCACATATCACCAATATCCAGTACATTTTATACTGGTTTGGTGCAGAAGCCGCAATGACGTTTTTTGCACTGGCGCTCGGCGCATTTGTGGCGATGTTTACCGGACAGCTCCTGGCATTTCCGGTGTATTATGTCGTAGTCAATTATCTGTATGTAGGATGCTGGTATCTGATCAACATGGTGATAGAGAGTGTCTGCTTTGGGGTGTCAAACAATTGGAATCCGGGAAAATCCTGTATTTTGTCTCCGATTTACTATCTGACAAACAATCTGCGGATACAGTCAGTAGAAAACAGTGAGTATGTGACGGTTGGAATCGAGTTTAAGGGTGCATATCTGCTCGGGATTTATGCAGTGGCAGGTGTGGTATTCCTGATCGCAGCCTATCAGTTGTATAAATGGAGAAAATTGGAGACTGCAGGTGACCTTATCAGCATGCGGGGAATCAAGCCGGTGTTCCGCTGGGGCGTGGCTGTCTGCGCCGGTCTGCTTGGAGGAACTGCCGTTGCTGACACGATCGGAAACAGTTTTTCTTCGGCAAAGGTACATTTTTGGATACTTGCAGCAGGCACCCTGATCTTTGGTGCGATCGGCTTTTTTGTGGCGGAGATGCTTATTGAGAAGAATTTCCGTGTGTTCCACAAAAAGAGAGTTGGGGAATGGGCAGTCTTAACGGTTGTTCTGGCAGCATTTCTGGGTGCACTGAAACTGGATCTATTCCGGATCGAAGGAAAAATACCGGATGTTTCAGAGGTTAAGGTGGTATCGCTCAATCTGGACTATACGCTCCGCTATACCGAACCGGATGATATTCAGAAGATTATAGATCTCCAGAAAGAGATCCTGGCACAGAAAGAAGAGTGCCTGAGCGCAGAGAACCAATATTATCTCTCAATCACATATACCCTGAAGGATGGTAAGAAGCTGCGGAGAAGTTATACAGTTCCGGTTGGGCAGGCTGCGGCTGCGGACAAAGATTCTGTCGTCGCAAAAGTGACTGCGTTAGAGAGTGATCCGGATAAGATGATGCAGAACATGTTTGGCAATTACTATAAGACGAATGAGTATTATGCCGGCAGTATTTCATTTGTAGATGAGAACGGCAGAACAGAGGATTACCGTTTTACACAGGAAGAGCTTGACGCTGTCATGGAGGCGGTGCAAAAAGATGTGGAAGCGGGAAACATGACGTACTATCAACTTTATTCGCTCCGTGCCGGTGATGAGGATAACACGTACAGGGATCGTTATTTTAACAATCTGGATATCAGTTTTTATAATCCGGACGGTATCATCTGGAATTACAGTTCTTACAGTGTGGATGGGGTTGATGTGACAGAAGCGGTGCTGACAGGGGAGAAGACTGCAGAAGAGGCAGAAGCTTATTTCCCAAACAGTGACAGCGCCTATGTTGAGTTCGGAAGCAAATGCACAAACATTATTGAGACATTGAAAAAACTTGGGATTTTGAACAGTGAGCGAAAACTTATGACTTATGATGAGTATGACGCACTGATGAATCCGGTTACGGCAGTAAGGGAAAAAGGAATACCGCACATTTCCTAGACAAAACGCATAGTTCAGAAAAAAGATGGAATAAATATTGTTATTCCATCTTTTTTATTGTAAACTGTTATTGTTATTTTTAGCGTAACGGTAGAAAGCCATTTAAGGTTATAACAGGAAAGTAGTGGAGATCCCAGTTCTTTCCGTGATACATGAGAAAAGGAGTTTTATCAATGAGTAAACCAGTCGTAGCGATTGTTGGACGCCCGAATGTAGGAAAGTCTACGTTATTTAATGCACTTGCAGGTGAGCGTATTTCAATTGTACAAGATACACCGGGCGTTACAAGAGACCGTATTTATGCGGAGGTGTCGTGGTTAGATCACAATTTTACCATGATCGATACCGGAGGTATTGAACCGGACAGTAACGATATTATTTTATCACAGATGAGAGAGCAGGCAGAGATTGCGATTGCAACTGCAGACGTGATCATGTTTATTGTCGATGTCAGACAGGGATTGCAGGATTCGGATTCCAAAGTTGCAGATATGCTGCGCCGTTCCGGCAAACCGGTCGTGCTGGTTGTCAATAAAGTGGACAGCTTTGAAAAGTATATGGCAGATGTCTATGAGTTCTATAATCTTGGAATCGGAGATCCGTTCCCGGTTTCTGCCGCTTCCATGTTAGGACTTGGAGATATGTTGGATGAAGTGGTAAAGTATTTTCCAGAATATAAGAAGAATGACGAGGAGGACGACCGTCCGAAGATCGCCATTATCGGAAAACCGAATGTTGGAAAATCATCCCTCATCAACAAACTGGCACAGGAGGATCGTGTCATTGTATCGGATATCGCAGGCACGACCAGAGATGCGATCGATACCGACATTAAGTACAATGGAAAAGAATATGTGTTTATCGATACCGCAGGATTGAGACGTAAGAATAAGATCAAGGAAGAGATCGAGCGCTATAGTATTATCCGTGCAGTCACGGCTGTGGAGCGTGCAGATGTCTGCATTATCGTGATCGATGCTACTGAGGGCGTGACCGAGCAGGATGCCAAGATCGCAGGGATCGCACATGACCGTGGAAAGGGAATTATCATTGCCGTGAACAAATGGGATGCGATCGAAAAAGATGATAAGACCATCTACCGCCATACCGAGAAAATCCGTGACATCTTAAGCTTTATGCCGTATGCGGAGATTATTTTCATCTCTGCAAAATCAGGACAGCGTCTCAATAAGATTTTTGAGACGATCGATGTCGTGATCGAGAACAACAGCATGCGTGTGGCAACCGGTGTATTGAATGAAATCGTTACCGAGGCAGTTGCGATGCAGCAGCCGCCATCGGATAAGGGAAAGAGACTGCGTATTTATTACACGACGCAGGTTTCAGTAAAACCGCCAACCTTTGTGATCTTTGTGAATGATAAACAGCTGATGCATTTCTCCTACACAAGATATCTGGAGAACCGCATCCGTGATACGTTTGGATTCCGGGGAACAGCCCTTCGTTTTATCATCAGAGAGAGAAAGGAAAATGAAAAATGATCATCGCCAGGATAATTGCAGTAGCGATCGGCTACGCCTGCGGATTATTTGAAACAGGTTATTTTTATGGGAAAAAGAAAGGTGTGGATATCCGCACAAAAGGAAGCGGCAATTCCGGTGCGACAAACACCTTAAGAACCTTTGGCTGGAAGGCAGGACTTGTGACCTGCCTTGGTGATATTTTAAAAACAGTAGCGGCAGTGTTAGCCGTTAAACTGATCTTTGGAAGAACATATACAGAAGACATCATTCTTCTGGAGCTGTATGCAGGTTTTGGAGCGGTGCTCGGACACAATTTTCCGTTTTATCTGAAGTTCAAAGGCGGAAAAGGAGTTGCATGTACCGGTGGAATGGTGCTTGCAGTATTTCCGATCGTTGCACCGGTCAGTATGGGACTTTTTCTGGTGATCAGCGCAGTGACAAAGTATGTATCTCTCGGCTCAATCATCGGACTGATCAGTGTTTTCGTCCAGGTGGTCGTATATGGACAGCTTGGGATTATCACAGTTCCAATGGGAATCCGTGCGGAATTTTACATAGTGACAGCCTGTTTTACCATTTTAGGGGTATGGCAGCACCGTGCAAATATCAGACGTCTTGCAAATGGCACAGAGAATAAGATCGGTGCGAAAAAGAAGGAGCAGAAATAATTTTTTGATTTGGAGTGAGAAAAATGGCAGATGTTGCGATCATAGGAGCAGGAAGCTGGGGGATCGCCCTTGCAAAAGTACTGCATACCAATGGAAATAAAGTGACAGTGTGGTCGATCGTGGAAGATGAGATTACCATGCTGAAAGAAAAACATGAGCATGTGCAGAAACTTCCGGGGGTAAAACTGCCGGAAGATATGGAATTTACAACAGATCTGGAATCTGCGGTTTCAGGTAAAGCATACCTGATCCTTGCAGTGCCGTCTGTATTCACAAGAAGCACAGCAAAGAGCATGGCGCCTTTTGTGAAAGAGGGACAGATCATCGTGTGCGTGGCTAAGGGAATTGAGGAAGAGACACTGATGCCGCTTACCGACATTGTGGAGCAGGAGATCCCGCAGGCAGAGGTTGCAGTGATGTGTGGACCAAGCCATGCGGAAGAAGTTGGAATCGGACTTCCAACTGCAGTTGTAGCAGGAGCAAAAAAACGAGCTGTTGCAGAGGGAATCCAGGACATTTTCATGAACAACGTTTTCCGTGTGTATACAAGCCCGGATGTGCTTGGCATGGAACTTGGCGGTTCGTTAAAGAACGTGATCGCGCTTGCAGCCGGAATGGCAGACGGTCTGGGATATGGGGATAACACGAAAGCGGCACTCATCACCAGAGGAATGTTTGAGATGAACAAGCTTGCTGTGACGATGGGCGCAAAACAGGAGACGTTAAACGGACTTACCGGAATCGGTGATCTGATCGTGACCTGTGAGAGTAAACACAGCCGTAACCGCAAAGCCGGAATGCTGATCGGACAGGGTTACACCATGCAGCAGGCGATGGACGAAGTGAAAATGGTCGTAGAAGGTGTCTACTCTGCGAAAGCAGCGATCGCCCTTGCAAAAAAATACGGTGTAGATATGCCGATCATTGAGGAAGTCAACAAAGTATTATTTGAGGACAAACCGGCAAAAGAGGCGGTCAATGACCTGATGCTCCGCGATAAGAAAATGGAACATGGCAATCTTGGCTGGGAAGATTAAGAATGCAGGAGTTCCTTATAATTTGCAGGGAAAAACGTATGGAAGAATTAAGATTTAATTAAAAAATATATCTGACAGATTGTGCTAGAATGGAGAATATAAATGAAGATCAATATAAAAAAACTTGATGCGGATGCAGTACTCCCGACAAGGGGAAGCAGTCAGGCGGCAGGCTATGATCTGTATGCAAAAAGTTCTGAGGATACTGTGATTCCACCACACAAAACAGTGATGGTCGGCACAGGACTTGCGATGGAAATACCGGAAGGATATTTCGGTGCGATTTTTGCAAGAAGCGGTCTTGCCTCCAAGCAGGGACTGCGCCCGGCAAATTGTGTCGGAGTAGTGGATTCTGACTACCGGGGAGAATTTATGATCGCCTTACATAATGATACGGATGAGGAGCGTGTGATCGCCGGAAAAGAGCGCATTGCACAGATGGTCGTAATGCCGTATCTTTCTGTTGAGTTTGAGGAAGTAGAAACATTGAATGAGACAGAGCGCGGGGAAGGCGGATTTGGTTCTACCGGAAGAAAGTAATATCCGGAAAATGCCGGAATAGTGGGGTTAAGGAGGTATTTTATTATGGAAAGCAGAATGGTAAAGTTTTATTCAAAAGAGAGCAACATGGTTGCAATTCATGCAATTCCGGGACATTTTGCAACCAGTCATTCCCATATCAATTACTACATTGATATCACAAGCTTGAAGACAAGAATTCAGGAGGCGAAAGAGGTTGCCCGTGTGCTGCATCAGAAGATCGGAAGAGTTTCCTATGTGGATACGATTGTATGTATGGACGGCACGGAGGTGATCGGAGCGTTTTTGGCAGAGGAATTTGAAAAAGAGGATATGGCATCTACGAACCGCCATGAGACAATTTATGTGGTTTCGCCGGAGATGAACAGCAATAACCAGCTCTTATTCCGTGATAATATCAAACCAAGTATCGCAGGAAAACATGTAATCTTATTATCTGCATCTACCACAACCGGAAAGACAATCCACAGAAGTCTTGAGGGAATCCGTTACTATGGCGGCGTGATCGAGGCAGTGGCATCTGTGTTCAGCACGGTATCTGAGATGGATGGCTTTGCGGTACACTCGGTGTTCCATGCAGAGGATCTTCCGGGATATGCGGCTTATTCCGCAGATGACTGTCCATTCTGTAAAAAAGGAATCAAGCTGGATGCCGTGGTCAATGGATTCGGTTATTCTAAGTTATGATCAGAAATGAATGTATGGAATAAAAGATACAGGCAGGTTGCTTCGTCAATTTGACGGAAAAAGATGAAATATCAGTGCAATCTGACGAAGAAATCAAAAAACAGTCAAAATCACTGTGAGTTCCTACAAGAAATCGACAGATTCTTTGTGTAGGTAACATATGGCGTTTTTGGCTGTTTTTTTGTATAGTAAATATATCAAGAAACGAACAATTTATTAGGAGGTATTTACACCAATGGCAAGTTTATCATTAACAAATGTATGTAAAGTTTATCCTAACGGTTTTGAAGCTGTTAAGGATTTCAGCCTTGAAGTAGAAGATCAGGAGTTCATCATCTTCGTAGGACCATCCGGATGTGGTAAATCTACTACACTTCGTATGATCGCAGGTCTTGAAGAGATTTCTTCCGGTGAATTAAAAATCGATGGAAGAGTTGTAAACGACGTAGAGCCAAAAGACAGAGATATCGCAATGGTATTCCAGAACTACGCATTATATCCACATATGACCGTATTTGACAATATGGCATTCGGATTAAAATTAAGAAAAGTTCCTAAGGATGAAATCAAGAAAAAAGTAGAAGAAGCTGCTAAGATCCTTGACCTTGAGAAATTATTAGACCGTAAACCAAAGGCTTTATCCGGTGGACAGAGACAGCGTGTTGCTATGGGACGTGCTATCGTTCGTAATCCTAAGGTATTCCTTATGGACGAACCTCTTTCCAACCTGGATGCAAAATTACGTGTTCAGATGCGTTCTGAGATCGCTTCCTTACATAACAGATTAAAAGCTACTATCATCTATGTAACACATGATCAGACAGAAGCTATGACATTAGGAACCAGAATCGTTGTATTAAAAGATGGTGTTATCATGCAGGTTGATTCTCCACAGAAATTATACAATGAGCCTAACAACTTATTCGTAGCTGGATTCATCGGATCTCCACAGATGAACTTCATCGACGCTGTATGTAAAGTAGAAGGCGAGAGAGTAACTCTTAACTTCGAGAAGACATCTGTTGTCCTTCCTCCGGCAAAAGCTAAGAAATTGATCGATGGCGGATACAACGGAAAGACAGTTGTTATGGGTATCAGACCAGAAGATATCGGAGATTCCCAGATTGAGATCGAAGCTCACAAAGATGCAGTATTCGAGACAGACGTAACAGGATACGAGTTATTAGGTTCTGAAGTATTGTTATACTTCAATGTAGCAGGAACAGCCATGACAGCAAAAGTTGATTCCAGAACAACAGCTCGTATGGGTGATCATATCACATTAGCAATCGATCCAGAGAAGATTCACTGCTTCGACAAAGAAACAGAATTGACAATTACCAACTAATTCGGTAAAATTAAATAAACTCAGTAGAACCGGGTGCATCATTTGTACCCGGTTTTTTCTGCAAAAAATAATTGCAAAACAAACATGTGTTCTATATAATAAATAACGAAAGGAATGGAGCGTATGATATCAAACCATAAGATACAGACTGCTTTAGACGAGATCAAGGAGATTTCCAAGATTGATCTGGCATTATATTCAGAGAAAGGAAAACAGGTTGCGGCTACTTTTGAACCGGAAGGTGATATGGAAGAAGCGGTAACTTCATTTGCAACATCGATGGCAGAGAGCCAGATGTTGTCTGGTTGTCATTTCTTTAAAGTAATGGTAGAGGGTGAAGTGGAATATATTCTTTTGACAAAGTCATCCGCAGAAGATGCTTATATGGTAGGACGGTTGGCAGTCTGCCAGATAAGGAATCTTGCAGCTGCTTATATGGAGCAGTTTGACCGTAATAATTTTATGCAGAATATCCTGCTTGGAAATATGCTCGTGGTGGACATGTACAATAAGGCCCAGAAGCTGCATATTGAACAGGCAGAACGTGTTGTTTTCGTGATTGAGATTGACGGCAAGAAAGATGCAACCGCGATGGAGACAGTCAAGAATCTGTTCGTGACCAAGACCAGAGACTATGTGACAGAAGTGGACGAGCAGAGCATTGTCCTGATCAAAGATACCAGGGACATGAAAGAAGATGAGGAACTGCAGACATTGGCAAGTATGATCGTGGATAATATGCACACTGAGGCGATGGTGAAAGTGCGCGTGGGCTATGGAAACCGTGTGCATAATCTGCAGGATATTGCCAAATCCTATCAGGAAGCCAAGATGGCGTTAGAAGTCGGAAGAATTTTTTATGCAGAGCGTGAGACGATTGCATACAGCCTGCTTGGAATTGGGCGTCTGATCTATCAGCTTCCGATGAGCTTATGCGAGATGTTTATTCATGAAGTGTTCGGGGATGAAGTGCCGGATATATTTAATGAAGAGATTAATACAACCATCCAGAAGTTTTTTGAAAATAATCTGAATATCTCAGAGACCGCCAGACAGTTATATGTGCACCGGAATACATTAGTATATCGTCTGGAACGTTTAGAGAAGGCAATCGGATTAGATATCCGTAAGTTTGATGATGCAATGACCTTTAAGATTGCGATGATGGTCATTGCACATATGAACCAGCAGAAGGTAGAAGAGTAGGGCAGATTTGAAAGAATATTATGAAATGAATCTGCAAGTTTGTGACAGAGCGCAGGAAAATGAATGAAGTGAGGTAAGAAATGGCAGGTTATGATGAGCACAGCATATCGGTTTTAGAAGGGTTAGAGGCTGTTCGGAAAAGACCGGGAATGTATATCGGAAGTGTTTCCAGAAAGGGATTGAACCACCTGATCTATGAGATCGTAGACAACTCTGTGGATGAGCATCTGGCAGGGGCATGTGATACGATCCATGTCACATTGGAGAAGAATGGTTCCTGTACGGTAGAAGATAATGGACGAGGCGTTCCGGTCGGAATGCACGCCAAAGGTGTTTCGGCAGCACGTCTTGTATACACAACCTTACACGCCGGCGGTAAGTTTGATGATTCCGCATATAAGACGAGTGGAGGGCTTCACGGAGTAGGTTCTTCCGTTGTCAATGCATTGTCTGTTTATATGGATGTGGAGATCAGCAGAGAGGGGTATATTCATCATGACCGCTATGAGAGAGGCGTTCCGGTTGTGGAATTGGAGAATGGATTGCTTCCTAAGATTGGCAAGACAAAAAAGACCGGAACCAAAGTAAACTTTCTTCCAGATCCGGAAATTTTTGAAAAGACGAGATTCAAAGAGGATGAGATCAAAAGCCGTATGCATGAGACGGCATATCTGAATCCGAAACTTACGATCATTTATGAGGACCGCCGTGGCGAGGAAGTCGAACATATCGTATATCATGAGGAAGATGGAATCCGTGGTTTTGTAAAGGATTTGAATAAAAATACGGAAGTGCTTCATGATGTCGTCTACTTTAAAGGGGAATCTGAAGGCATTACCGTGGAAGCTGCATTCCAGTACACGAATGAATTTCATGAGAATATCCTGGGATTCTGTAATAATATTTTTAATGCCGAGGGTGGTACACATATCACGGGATTTAAAACCGTATTTACAACCGTCATTAATTCTTATGCGAGAGAACTTGGTATTTTAAAAGAAAAAGATGTGAACTTCACCGGAGCAGATGTCCGAAACGGAATGACGGCAGTTGTTTCCATCAAACATCCTGATCCGAGATTTGAGGGACAGACAAAGACGAAATTAGATAATCAGGATGCGGCGAAAGCCACTGCAAAAGTGACCGGCGACGAGATTCAGTTATTTTTTGATAAAAACTTAGAGACATTGAAAACGGTCATCTCCTGCGCGGAAAAAGCGGCAAAGATCCGTAAGACCGAGGAGCGCGCCAAGACCAATCTGCTCACCAAGCAGAAGTTTTCGTTTGATTCCAATGGAAAGCTTGCAAATTGTGAGAGCAGGGACGCTTCCATCTGTGAAATCTTCATCGTCGAGGGAGATTCCGCCGGAGGTTCCGCAAAGACAGCGCGGGACAGAAATTATCAGGCAATCCTGCCAATCAGGGGTAAAATCTTAAATGTGGAAAAAGCAAGTATTGACAAGGTGTTAGCCAATGCAGAGATCAAGACCATGATCAATGCGTTTGGATGTGGTTTTTCCGAGGGGTATGGAAATGATTTTGATATCACAAAACTCCGCTATGACAAGATCATCATCATGGCGGATGCCGACGTGGACGGAGCACATATCTCAACACTGCTTCTGACACTGTTTTACCGTTTTATGCCGGAACTTATTTATGAGGGACATGTCTATGTGGCAATGCCGCCGCTTTACAAAGTCATTCCGGGTAAGGGTGAGGAAGAGTATCTTTACGATGATGCGGCTCTGGAAAAATACAGAAAGGCACATAAGGGAAGTAACTTTACCTTACAGCGCTACAAAGGTCTTGGTGAGATGGACGCGGAGCAGCTGTGGGAGACTACGTTAAATCCGGCTACCAGAATGTTAAAGCGGATTGAGATCGAGGACGGCCGCATGGCGTCTGATATCACGGAGCTTCTGATGGGAAATGATGTTCCGCCGAGAAAGACATTTATTTATGAACATGCGCATGACGCAGAGCTCGACGTATAGTGCAGATGGTAAAAATGGCAGCAGATCATTGAAAAATCATAAAGCAGATGACAAACATTTTGCAATGATCGGTAGAATAACAGATAGAGAGGATATATGATGCAGCAGGAAGAACAGATAATCCGTACCGAGTATTCGGAACTGATGCAGAAATCTTATATAGATTATGCGATGAGTGTTATTATCGCAAGAGCTTTGCCGGATGTCCGCGATGGCTTAAAACCGGTGCAGCGAAGAACTTTATATGATATGTACGAACTGGGAATCCGGTATGACAAGCCGTACCGTAAATGTGCGCGTATTGTCGGCGATACCATGGGTAAATATCATCCACATGGCGACAGTTCTATTTATGACGCACTTGTTGTCATGGCACAGGAATTTAAGAAAGGGCTGCCGCTTGTAGATGGACATGGTAACTTTGGTTCCATCGAGGGCGATGGCGCGGCTGCGATGCGTTACACGGAGGCGCGGCTGCAGAAAATCACACAGGAGGCATTTTTATCGGATCTGGATAAGGATGTTGTGGATTTTGTGCCAAACTTTGATGAGACAGAGAAAGAGCCGGAAGTTTTGCCGGTCAAGATCCCGAATCTCTTGGTGAACGGTTCCGATGGTATTGCGGTCGGTATGGTGACAAGCACACCACCGCACAACCTGGGTGAAGTGATCGACGGCGTGATCGCATACATTAAGAATCCGGATATCAATACCGAGCAGATGATGGAATATATTCCGGGGCCTGATTTCCCGACAGGAGGAATTATTGCCAATAAGGACGATCTGATCCAGATCTATTCCACCGGTATGGGTAAGATCAAAATCCGTGGAAAAGTGGAAGTGGAGCAGGTCAAAGGTGGAAAAGAGCGCATTGTTATCACTGAGATCCCATATACGATGATCGGTGCGAACATCGGAAAATTTTTGAATGATGTATACAGTCTCGTGGAGACCAAGAAAACAAATGATATCGTGGATATCACAAACCAGTCCTCCAAAGAGGGAATCCGTATTGTGTTAGAGCTTCGAAAAGGAGCCGATACGCAGAATCTCATCAATCTGCTGTATAAAAAGACAAAGTTAGAGGACACGTTTGGTGTGAATATGCTGGCAGTTGCGGAGGGACGGCCTGAGACGCTGGGACTTGTGCCAATCATCCGTCATCATGTGAAGTTCCAGTATGAGCTTGCCACAAGAAAATATCAGACATTACTGAAAAAAGAATTAGACAAAAAAGAAATACAGGAAGGATTGATCAAGGCGTGTGATGTCATTGACCTTATTATTGAAATCCTTCGCGGAAGTAAGAATGTAAAAGATGCAAGAGCATGTCTGACCGATGGTGTGACGGACAATATCACCTTTAAATCGGCGCAGTCAGAAAAAATGGCATCAGAGCTCCGTTTTACAGAGCGTCAGACCACGGCAATCCTGGAGATGCGTTTACAGAAGCTGATCGGTTTAGAGATCGAGGCATTGATGAAAGACCATGAGGATACGTTAAAGCATATCGCCGAGTATGAGGACATTTTGGAAAACCGTGCCACCATGGCGAAAGTGCTGATCAAAGAACTTCAGTCTTATAAGAAACAGTATGCGGTTCCGAGAAAAACTCTGATCGACAATCTTGAGGAAGCGGTTGTGGAAGAGAAGAGGATTGAGGAGATGGATGTGGTATTCCTCATGGATCGCTTTGGCTATGCAAAAACGGTGGATGTCAGTGTCTATGAGAGAAATAAAGAGGCAGCGGATACGGAAAACCGTTACATCTTAACCTGTAAGAACACGGATAAAATCTGTATTTTTACAAACAAAGGACAGATGCATCTGTTGAAAGTGCTTGATCTTCCATATGGAAAGTTCCGAGATAAGGGAATTCCAATCGACAATCTAAGTAACTACAATAGTAGTGAGGAAAACTTTATATACATTATCAACCTCGGTGCGATCATTCACTCCAGATTATTATTTGGAACCAAAACAGCCATGCTTAAGATGGTTGACGGAAGTGAATTTGACGTGGCAAAGAGAACGACAGCCGCAACGAAGTTAAATGAGGATGATGAACTTCTGATCGTGCACGCCATGACAGGTGAGGAGACGGTTGTCATGCAGTCTGAGAAAGAAATGTTTTTGCGTATTGAGGCTTCCACAATCCCGGAAAAGAAAAAGGGAGCGGTCGGAGTGCGCGGCATGAAACTGAATGCAGGAGATGCATTGAGTAACATTTATGTGTTAGACGGCGAGAGCGAGCAGACCGTTGAAGTAAAGGGAAAAGAGGTTGTCTTAAACAGACTTCGTGTTGGAAATCGTGACACCAAGGGAACGAAGCGTTAAATAAAACCAAAAGAAGTAAGGTGGGAAAATGAATTACGAGCAGGCAAGAGCGTATGCCGTAAATGTCAGCAGATCGGGAAGCATATTAGGGCTTGATAGTATTGAAAATCTAATGCACGAGCTTGGAGATATACAGGAGCAGCTTAAGAGCATCCACATTGCGGGAACGAATGGAAAAGGTTCTACCGGAGCTTATTTAGAGCGGGTACTCATAGAAGCCGGATACCGGGTAGGCAGATATAGTTCCCCGGCGGTGTTTGATCCGATGGAAGTGTGGCGGATCAATCTTCAGTCCATGAGCCATGAGGAGTATGCGGATATCATGGAACAGGTGAAGTGTGCATGTGACCGCATGGTGGAAAAAGGTATGGAACATCCGACGATTTTTGAAGTGGAAACAGCAATGGCATTTTTGTATTTTTATCAGAAAAAATGTGATTATGTATTGTTGGAAGTTGGGATGGGCGGCAGAACAGATGCAACGAATCTGATCCGAAAGCCAGTGTGCTCCGTTATTACATCAGTCAGTATGGATCATATGCAATTTCTCGGAAATACATTGATCGAGATTGCACAGGCAAAAGCCGGCATTATCAAAAAAGACTGTCCGATCGTGACCATTATGCAAAAAGCAGAGGCAATGGAGGCGATAAAAGCAGAGGCGGAAAAGCAGCATGCAAGGCTTTCTGTTGCCGATGTTTCCAAGGTGTCAGTGGAAAACGATACGTTAAGCGAGATAAAGTTTGATTATCCGGGACTTGGAACGGTGACAACCCGGCTTACAGGGACATATCAGGTGGAAAACTGCTGTCTGGCGGTCACTGTGTTAAAAGACGTTCTTGGAATTGCAGACCAGACCATTTTAGATGGAATCCAAAATACCGTGTGGCCGGGCAGGTTTGAGGTCATAGGAGAACAGCCGCTGTTTATCATAGACGGTGCGCACAATGAGGATGCGGCACTTCAATTAAGTGCGTCTGTGGAAAAATATTTTACAAACATTCCAATAACTTATATAATAGGTGTACTTGCAGATAAGGAACACAAAAAAGTGCTGGAGGCAATGCTGCCTTATGCGGGAGCCGCCTTTACAGTGACGCCGGATAATCCGAGGGCGATGAAAGCGGAAGAACTTGCGTCCGAGGCAGAAGCGATCGTAGCTCGTCTGTGGAAAGAGAGAGCCGGAAAGCCGGAAAAAGTACAGGGCACAGAAAATAGTCCACAGGGAGCAGGAGGTATGGAACCGCTTCCGAAGGTCAGTGCATGCAGTTCCATGAAGGAAGCAGTGCAGCTGGCACTGGAACACACGAAGAAAGACGGCGTGATCCTTGCATTTGGCTCCTTATCTTATCTCAAAGAGATCAGGCAGATCATGCAGTCGGATTGATCGGTAAAAGCGTACATAGGAATGCAGTATCGTACGTGGACCATATCATTTCAGTATCGGTAAAGAAGGAAAAAAGATGGATAAAAAGAAAATACAAGAGGGCGTAAAATTAATATTGGAAGGAATCGGGGAAAACCCGGACAGAGAAGGGCTTCTCGATACCCCTGACCGCATTGCCAGAATGTATGAAGAGATATTTGGTGGACTGACGCAGACCGCTGAAGAACCGCTGTCAAAGACATTTCATGTGAAAGACAATGCGATGGTTCTCGAAAAAGATATTACATTTTACTCGACCTGTGAGCATCATTTTATGCCTTTTTACGGAAAAGCGCATATTGCGTATATCCCGGATGGAAAAGTCGTAGGTCTCAGCAAACTGGCAAGAACCGTGGAAGTGTATGCAAAGCGTCCGCAGATCCAGGAACAGTTGACGGCACAGATCGCAGATGCATTAATGGAATATTTAAAGCCACAGGGCGCAATGGTCATGCTGGAAGCAGAGCATATGTGCATGACGATGCGGGGGGTAAAGAAGCCTGGGAGCAGAACCGTAACATTTGTGACGCGCGGCGTTTTTGACAGGGACGAGAGGCTGCAGAGACAGTTTTTTGAGTTGGTGAGAGGATAAAATAAAACTGAAATAAAGCGCAATGTGTAAGCTTGAAAATGGTAAAAAGAATCAATCATTTATGAGCACGGATAGCTGCAACATTTGGAATCAGATTTCAAAGAAAATGAAATTAAATTCCAAATGTTGTAGCTTTTTTTGTGCAAAAATCACAAAAATCGGAGGAAAAGATGTGATAACTTATACAATTGTAATGTGATCAAATGAGATATATAATGACAATATAAAAATATTTGAACACATGTTATATATTTCATAAAATAAAAATGAAAGGCGGAATACATATGAAAGCAAAGACACTTATCGTTATGGCTGCATGTATGGCAATTGGTCTGTGTGCTTCGGGATGTCAGAATAGCATGACGCAGACCGCAGTGGCACAGGAAGATGTTGTGCATATACAAATAGCTTATGAAAACAACCCGGGCGAGCCGCTTGATCTTGCCTGTCAGAGATGGAAGGAACTGTTGGAAGAACAGAGCGGCGGAGAAATTCAGGTGGAATTATATCCGTCCAGCCAGCTCGGATCGAAATCCGATATTATTAATCAGGAAATCGCAGGAGATTCTGCCATAACATTGGCGAACGGAGCCTTTTATGCGGATCTGGGAGTCAGTGATTTCAGTGTAACATTTGCACCTTACCTTTTCCGGTCATGGGAAGATATAGAAAAACTCGCAGAGAGTGACTGGTGGGCAGAACAGGAGGAAAAATTGCGGGAGACGACAGGACTTGTGATCGTAGGAAGCAACTGGCATTATGGAGTGAGAAATACCATCACAAAAGAACCTGTGCAAAGCCCGCAGGATATGAAGGGATTGAAGATCAGAGTGCCGGGAAATCAATTGCAGGTTGACAGTATGGGAGCACTCGGAGCGGCTGGAACACCGATGAGTCTTGGGGATGTCTATACCGCACTACAGCAGGGAACCATTGATGGGCTGGAGAATCCAATCGCAGTAATTGAAAATGGAAAATATCAGGAAGTTGCAAAGTACCTTTGTGAAGATGCACACATTTATGATCTTACGACGTGGTGCTGTGGAGATGAATTCTTTTCCTCCCTGACGGAAGAACAGCAGGAGCTCCTGATGAAGACATGCGAGGAAGCCGGAGTGTATAATAATGAGATTCTGGATTCAGAGACCAGCAAAGCTTTACAGAGGCTTGAGGAAGCCGGGGTTACCGTTTATACGGTGGACAACCCTGATGAGTGGCTGGCAGCATCGCAGTCATTTTATGATGAGGCAGAAGAAAAATATGGATGGTCTGATGGCCTTGTAGATACCGTTAAGAATATTATCGGTCAATAGAAGGAGGTTATGATGAAAATGAAATGGATACAAAAACTCAGACAGATTGATATCGGGATTTCTGTGATCGCTTTAGTCCTGCTGATTGCAGTGACTTTTGCAGGGGTTATTTTCCGGTACGTCTTTTCAAAGCCTTTTTCATGGCAGGAAGAAGTGCAGCTGGCGCTGATCATATGGGTTATTTTTTTCGGGGCAAGATATGCATTTGAAACCTTTTCACATGTGGCAATTGATATGTTGTATGAACTGTTTCCTGCGAAAGCACAAAAGGTATTAACGGTTTTGATCGCAGTCGTTGTGACCGTTGTTCTTGGATGCATCGTTGTTTTCAGCATGAAATATATACAGATTATGTTTCATTATCATCTTCATACCAGTATTTTGCACTGGCCTTATGGATGGATTTATCTGCCGGTTCCGATCAGCTGTATCTGTATGATCATACAGTTTTGGGAAAATTCAGTGGCAGAACTAAAGACAAAAAAGGAGGTAAAATAAATGCAGATATATGTGATCCTGATCGCTTGTGTGGTTTTGCTTTTATGTTTATTTTTTAAAGTACCGGTGTTTATCTCAGTGTTTGCCGGCGCATTGGTTTATTTCCTTTTAGGTGCGTCCTCATCACCGGCAATCTTGGCGCAGCGTATTATTTCCGGAACCCAGAGTATACCGCTTCTTGCAATCCCGTTTTTTATATGCGCAGGCGTTTTTATGAATTATACAGGTGTGACAAAAAGGATTATGAATTTTTGTAATGCACTGACCAAAAGGATGACAGGTGGTCTGGGACAGGTTAATGTACTGTTGTCTACCTTGATGGGAGGACTTTCAGGGAGCAATCTGGCTGATGCGGCAATGGAAGCAAAAATGCTTGTTCCGGAGATGGAAAAAGCAGGATATTCAAAAGAATTTTCATCGGTTCTTACTGCAACCTCAGCGATGATCACTCCGTTAATTCCACCTGGAATCGGTATGATTCTGTATGGCTCCATTGCAAATGTATCAATTGGAAAATTATTTGTTGCAGGGATTGGCATTGGTATTCTGTTATGTGTATCCCTTATGATCCTTGTGTGGATCATCTCGAAAAAGAGAGGATATCAGGTTGCACAGAAGGAACCGAGGCAGAAAGGGGAATTGGGAAAATCTTTCCGGCAGGCGGTATTACCGCTATGTCTCCCGATCATTATCATCGGAGGAATCAGGATCGGTGCAGTGACGCCGACGGAAGCAGGAACAGTGGCAATCGTCTATGCGCTGCTTCTCGGAGTTGTTTACCATGAGATCACGATCAAAAATATTATTTCAGGACTGAAGGAAAGTGTCGCAACAACAGCCTCCATTATGCTGATCGTCGGTGGAGCATCTGCATTTGCATGGGTACTCACAAGAGAGAGAATCCCTCAGCAGCTCACAACATTAATTACATCTAACATTCACAATAAATATCTCTTTTTGTTGATTGTGATCGTGTTCCTGCTCTTAGTGGGAATGTTCATTGAGGGAAATGCTGCAATGATCGTTTTGGTTCCGTTACTGGCACCGGTTGCAGCCGCCTATGGAATCGATGAAATACATTTTGCTATGTTATTTATTTTTGTTATGGCAGTCGGCGGTGTCACACCACCAATGGGAACGCTTATATTTGTCACTTGCGGAGTCACGAAGTGTGATATAAAAGCGTTTATTAAGGAATCCTTACCTTTTTATGTACTTTTACTCATTGTCATGCTTCTGATTGCATTTGTTCCTGTTTTGTCTACCGGTCTGGTAAATTTAGTGTATTAATGGGAAAAACAGTGTATAATAGATGCATGCGTGAAAAAACAAATATGGAGGTTTTTTAGTATGAAATCTATTCTGGAGAGGCAGAAACAGGAATCGGCAAAAGATTATGTACTCCGTGTGCTGATACATAACATTGTCAATACAGAACTTGTTCCAGGGGAAAGACTTATAGATCAGGAAATATGCGGTCAGCTTGGCGTGAGCAGGACACCATTCCGGGAAGCGGAATTGGAGCTTGCACAGAAGAAGCTGATTGATATCAGACCGAAAATAGGAACCTATGTGTCTTATATCGACTCAGGATTGGTCGAGGAGATCCGGCATTTGAGAAGTGTTCTTGAAGCGGAACTGGCAGTTATGGCATGCGACCTGCTGAGTAAAGATGATATTGACAAATTATGGGAAAATATAGCGCTTTGGCAGCTTTATATCAAGCGTGGCGATGAAGAAAAGATTTTCTACTATGATAAGGAATTTCATAAGATGCTCTATCAGATGTGTGGAAGGAACTACTGGTGCGAGCTGGTGGAAGGGGTAGCCCCGCATTTTGACCGCACAACGATATTAAGCTTCCGGTGCAAGCCAAAAGAAAAAATTTATAAAGATCATGAGGAATTGGTAGAGGCGATCGAACAGAAGGATAAAGCGAAAGCCAGAGAAATCGCACTGCGCCATATGGAGCGTTATGTAGAAAATATTGATACGATCAAAGCTGAATTCCCGGATTATTTCCAGAAAATAGAATAGAAACGGCAGGAAACTGATCTCTGAACATCAGGTGAAAAAAACGATGTTCAGAGGTCAGTTTTTTTATGTAAAACTAATTGACAAACGAACAACTATGATATATATTAAATTATATGAAATATATAACATAATATAAAATATATAAAGGAGAAAATGAATGAAAGGTGAATATGATGTTGCGGTAATAGGTGCTGGTGTGGTCGGAAGTGCGATCGCAAGGGAATTGTCCAGATACAAATTGAAAATAGGGGTATTTGAAAAAAATCTGGATGTCTGTAATGAGACAAGCGGCAGAAACTCGGCAGTAGTCCACGGAGGATTTGCTTATGATGCGGATACATTGAAAGCAAGGTTCTGTGTCGCAGGAAACCGCATGATGGGTGATCTGTCCGAGGAACTGGATTTCCCGTTTAAACGGTGTGGAAAAGTTCTGGTAGGAAATACAGAAGAAGATATGGAACAGTTAAAACGCACTCTGAAACAGGGGGACGTGAATGGTGCAACAGGTTTGGAGCTGATCGATGAGAAAAAACTTCATGAACTCGTCCCTGCGGTTGTAGGAAAATTTGCAATGTGGTCAAAAAACAGTGGTATCATGGACCCGTTTTTATTTACGATCGGTCTGGCAGAAAATGCAGCGGAAAACGGTGCGAAGTTCCTGTTTGGACATGAGATACTTGGAATTGAGCGGGTAGATGATGATTATCTGCTGCGGACCGGAAAAGGGGAATATAAAGCACACTGGGTAATCAACGCAGCAGGACTTGGCTGCAAAACAATCTCAGACATGCTTGGGATCACAGGATACCATGTGATCGGTTCCAAAGGAAATTACATTATTTTAGATAAGCGTCTTGGCAGTCTTTTGCCAATGCCGGTGTATCCGGTGCCAAGCAATACCTATATGGGCATCCATGTGACACCTACCGTGGATGGCAATGTCACCGTCGGCCCGGATGCGGAAAACGTAACAGATTTTTCTTATTATGGTGTCCCACAGAAAAATATGGAGGAGCTCGCAAAGAGTGCATCGAATTTATGGCCGCATATCAATAAGGCAGATCAGATTCGTAATTTCTCAGGAATTTTGCCGAAGTGGGTAGATGAAAATGGTGTCATCCAGGATTTCAAGATAGAGATAAAAGAAGACATTGCACCGCATGCAGTGAATCTGGTCGGAATCGAATCACCGGGGCTTACAGCGGCAGTTCCGATTGCACAGTATGTGGTGGAACTTATGAAAGAACATGAAAGGCTGGTGAAAAACGATCAGTTTATTCCGGAACACAAGTCGATCCGAAGATTTGCAACGGCATCGTTTGAAGAAAAAAATGCACTGATCCGGGAAAATAAGGAGTACGGCGAGATTATTTGCAGCTGTGAACAGGTGACAAAAGCTGAGATACGTGCCGCAATCAGAAATCCATTAGGGGTTGCGACAATGACAGGCGTGAAATACCGTACACGTGCAATGATGGGAACCTGTCAGGGTGGCTTCTGTCAGATGAAAATTGAGCAGCTGATCGAGGAAGAGTTGGGAATACCTGCAAAAGATGTGAGATATAGCAGACCGGATTCGTGGGTATTGACTGGTAATATGCGGGAGGAAAAGTAAGATGGAATACAGGGATGTCGTAATTATTGGTGGTGGACCGGCAGGTCTTGCAGCAGCGTTAGAGCTTTATAAGAATGGAATTAAAAATATTTTAATCATCGAGAGGGAAAATTGTCTCGGCGGAATTTTAAGACAGTGCATTCATGATGGATTTGGACTTGGAAGATTTGGAGAAAGCCTTTCGGGACCGGAATATGCAGAGCGTTTTATTTCCGAGGTTGAGAAGAATAAAATCCCATACATGATCAATGCGGCAGTGACGGAGATCACAAAGGAGAAAAAGATAACCGTTGTGGCACAGGATGGAATGCATGAGATCGAGGCAAAAGCTGTCATACTTGCAATGGGCTGCAGAGAGCGAAGCCGTGGGGCACTGGGAATTCCGGGAGAGCGGCCGGCGGGAGTATTTACAGCAGGAACGGCGCAGGCGTACATGAATTTATACAACAGAATGCCGGCAAAGGAAGTGGTGATCCTCGGCTCAGGAGATATTGGAATGATCATGGCGCGCCGGCTTACCCTCGAGGGAGCACACGTTCAGGCGGTATTTGAGATTATGTCACATCCAAGCGGATTGCCGAGAAATATCATCCAGTGTTTAGATGATTATAATATACCACTTTATTTAAGCCATACAGTGACGGAGATACATGGCGATGCAAGGCTTACCGGAGTGACGGTGTCAGAGGTAGACGAACATTTACAGCCGATTCCGGGTACAGAAAAAAGATATGACTGTGATACATTAATTTTATCGGTCGGTCTTCTGCCGGATAATAAGCTGACGAAGGATGTGGGAATCGGAATTGATCCTCACACAAAAGGAGCCGTTGTAGATGAGTTTATGCAGACAGAAATACCGGGTATTTTTTCAGCAGGAAATGTGCTGCATGTGCATGATCTTGTGGATTTTGTTTCCATGGAAGCAGAACATCTGGCAAAGTGTGCGGCAGAGTATGTCGAAGGCAGAACTTTACCGGCATGCAATATCAATGTAAAAGCAGGAGATGGAGTAGGGCATACCATACCACAGAAAATAAGTGGAAAAAATGATTTCCAGCTGTCAATGCGTGTAAATCATCATTATGGTGCGTGCAGGATCGTAGTAAAACAGGACGGCAGGGAAGTAGCCGTAAAGAAAATGAAAAAAGCAATCCCGGCAGAAATGATCCAGTTTAAGGTCAAGGCGGATAACATAAATGGAACGGGTGATCTGGAGGTGATGGTAGAATGTTAAAAAAATATACATGCATTATTTGTCCAAATGGCTGTGAAATAGAAGCAGAGGTTTTAGACGGAGAAATTAAATCCGTAAGTGGATTTACCTGCAAACGTGGTGAGGAATATGTCCGTCAGGAAATCCTCGCGCCAAAGCGTACTATTGCAAGCTCTGTGGCAGTAAAAAATGGTGAGCTGCCGGTAACAAGCGTGCGGATCACAAAGGCAGTCCCGAAAGAACTGATCCCGGAGGTGATGAAAGAAATAAAGAAACAGGCCGTGACAGCGCCGGTGGAAGCCGGAACAGTTTTAATCTCCAATATATGTGGAACAGACAGTGATGTAATTTGTACTAAGACGGTCAGAGAGAAAAGATAACAGGAATGTGGTTGTTATATCAGACAGGTATAACAGCCACATTTTTTATTTTACAAATAAATAAATAAATTATATAATAAAACCACTTGTTTGTGACAAAAAAGTCAGGAAGGTTAGAAAAATGAGAATAGGTAGCAGGGATTTTGCAACAACAGGACATACTTATATTATGGGAATTTTAAATGTGACACCGGACTCTTTTTCCGATGGTGGAAAGTTCAATCAGATTGATGCGGCATTAAAGCATGCGGAAGAGATGATAAGAGACGGTGCAGATGTGATCGATATCGGTGGGGAATCCACACGGCCGTGGGGATATACAAAGATTTCCGATGAGGAGGAGACAGGCAGGGTGGTTCCGGTCATTGAGGCGGTAAAAAAAGAGTTTGGGATTCCAATCTCTGTGGATACTTATAAAAGCGGCGTTGCAGAGGCGGCGGCACAGGCAGGAGCCGATCTGATCAACGATATCTGGGGACTGAAATATGACCCGCACATGTCAGAAGTCATTGCAAAATCCGGGCTGGCGTGCTGTCTCATGCATAACCGGGACAATACTGAGTACCGGAATTTTATGGAGGACATGAAGCAGGATCTGCGGGAGACAATCGCACTTGCCAAAGCGGCTGGAATTGCGGACGATAAGATTATCTTAGACCCGGGTGTTGGGTTTGCAAAAAGTTATGAGAACAATCTGGAAGTGATCCGCCGCCTGAAAGAGTTCAATGAATTAAAATATCCGGTGCTACTTGGCACCTCAAGGAAGTCTGTGATCGGATTGACACTTGACCTTCCGGCAGCAGAGCGTGTGGAGGGAACGATCGTCACAACGGTCATGGCGGTGGAAGCAGGCTGTATGTTTGTCCGTGTGCATGATGTAAAAGAAAATCACCGGGCAATCCAGATGGCAGAGGCGATCCTGGACAGAAAATAAGCAATTGCCAAACACCTGTTTTTTCAGGAGTTTTGCAGGCTTTAGATAACAGGAAGATAGAAGTGCTGAAAGGAAGTATCGGGATGACAGGAGATTTTATTAAAATAACGAATTTAAAAGTATTTGCACATCATGGGGTTTTTCCGGAGGAAACAAGGGATGGACAGGACTTTTACGTGAATGCAAAACTTTTTTTGGACTGCAGAAAAGCTGGAAAGACAGACAATCTGTCGGATTCTTTGAATTATGGCGAAGTCAGCCATTTTATCACAGATTTTCTACAGGATCATACATACAAATTAATTGAGAGCGTCGCAGAGCAGTTAGCGGAAGCGATGCTTCTTTCTATGCCGGTGTTAAAAGGAGTAGAGATTGAGTTATGTAAACCACATGCTCCAATCGGGCTTCCATTTGAAAATGTGTCGGTGACGATGAAACGGCAGTGGCATGAGGTGTATCTTGCGGTCGGTTCCAATCTTGGGGACAAGAATGCCTATATTGGGAATGGAATCGACGAACTGCGCCGGATCAAAGAGATCAAAGAGGTAAGAGTGTCAGAACTTCTGGTGACAAAGCCTTACGGCGGAGTGGAGCAGGACGATTTTGTTAATGGGGCGATCGCATTAAAGACGCTGTTATCACCACAGGAGCTGTTGGAGAAACTGCATGAGATCGAGCAGCACGCTAACAGGGAGCGTATCATTCACTGGGGACCTAGAACATTGGATCTTGACATTATTTTTTATGATAAGCTTGTGTACGAGGATGAGAATCTTATCATACCGCATATTGATATGCAGAATCGTGACTTTGTGTTAAAACCGCTGGCAGAACTTTGCCCGAATTACCGTCACCCGGTTTTGGGAAAAACAGTGTCGCAGTTACTTGGAGAGCTGAAAGAGAGGTAATATGATAAAAGCAGTCTTATTTGATCTGGATGGTACGATCATTAACTCAGAAGAGGGAATTACAAAGTGTGTACAATATGCATTAAGCAGTTTTGGAATTGAGGAACCGGACCGGAAAAAGCTGTTGTGTTTTATCGGACCGCCGCTTGATCCTGTTTTCCGTGAAAAATACGGCTTTGATGCGGACAAGGCATGGCAGGCGGTATTAAAATACCGGGAGAGGTTTGATAAGACCGGAATTTTCGAGTGTGAATTATATGAGGGTGTCGCAGATACGATCCGCAAGTTAAAAGAAGCAGGCTGCGTCATCGCACTTGCTTCCTCCAAGCCGGAGACAGCGTGCAGACGTATTCTGGAACATTTTTCCCTGACACCGTATTTTGATGAGATCGTCGGTTCCACTTTAGATGGAAGCATCAGCACCAAACAGCAGGTACTAGAGGAGCTTGGCAGACGGATGGAGCATATGCAGATCACAAAAGACCAGATGTGCCTGATCGGAGACACTGAGTATGACGTGATTGGAGCGGATCAGTTTGGAATCCGCTGTATCGGCGTATCCTATGGATTTGGAAAAAGAGAGCTGTTAGAGCGTGCAGGGGTATACTGTGTCTGCGACAACATGGCAGAGGTTGTGGAAGCACTGCAGCAGATGTGATAGAAAGGAAGATATCATGAAAACGACAGGCGGTTTTAAACTCTGGCAGATCATTTATCCGATTGGTATTTATTATGTTGTGTCGAGCCTTATGTACTTCGTGCTGGGACTTTTTCTGGGGGATGGGCAACAGACCTATATGCTGCGTCAGCTGATCTGCTCGGCGGCAACGGTCCCGGCGACGATGAGTTTTTATAAGCAGAATAAAATTGCAGAGCAGGTTGTCTATGGAACCGAAAAAGAAAAATTGGATACAAAATGGCTCGCAGACGCAGTTTTGGCGGCTGCGGGTGCAGCGACACTTGGCATTGCCGTGAATAATATCATTGCAATGACGCCGTTAGTGCAGATGTCGGAGGGGTTTCAGGAGGCAAACCAGTCCTTTTTTGCGGGAACGGTTGTGTTTGAACTGCTCGGTTCCTGCCTTGTGATTCCAATCGCAGAAGAATTGCTGTTCCGCGGTGTGGTGTACAAGCGTCTGAAGCTTTATTTTGGCGTGACACCGGCATTGATCGGTTCAGCACTTATCTTTGGTATCATGCATGTCAATCTGGTGCAGTTTTTGTATGCGGCGGTGATCGGATTGCTTCTTGCGTTTGTGTTGGAAAAAACAGGGAAGCTTTCCATGGCAGTTTTTGGGCATATTGCGGCAAATCTTGTGGCGGTGCTGCGGACGGAGACAGGATGGCTGGAGTTCAGTTTTTATCCGACGGTAAACGGCATTTTGTTTACGGTTGTGATGGCAGTGGCAGGAATAGCCGTTGTCAGCCTTTTTTACCGGAGAAAATAATTCGTTACATAAAAACGACATTTCATTACATATTCCATAAGAAAAGCTTATGAGCTGGTCGATATAAGATAAAGTACAGAGTATGGAGTGAAGAAAATGCCGAAAATTGCGATATGTGATGATGAACAGCCTATAAGAGAGTATTTAAAAAGTCTGACCGAAAAATGTATCCCGGATTCACAGGTTCGCCTGTTTGGCAGCGGAGAGGCACTGTTACGAGATCAGACATCCTTTGATGTGATCCTGCTGGATGTTTCCCTGCGTGGAGAAGATGGAAATCAGACGTTAAACGGCATGGAGACAGCCCGGAAAATCCGGGAGACATCCAATGCGATGATCATTTTTGTGACAGCGTTCAAAGAATATGTGTTTGAAGGTTATGATGTCGGGGCGTTTCACTATCTGTTAAAGCCGGTGGACGAGCACAAGTTTGCGGAAGTGATGCAGCGCGCCATGTGGCAGCTTGAGCGGGAAAAAGAGGAAATGTCCCTGTTGATAAAAGCAGATGGCAGTTATATGGAAGTTCTGGCAAAAAATATTTTGTATGCGGAGAACGAGGCGCGCAAGATTGTGCTGCACACGAAAAATATGCCGGAGAGCAGTTATACTTTTTATGAGAAAATGGAAGTGTTGGAGAAGCGGCTGGGAGAGGGTTTTTTCCGTTCGCACCGGGGATTTCTGGTAAATCTGCGGGAAGTGTACAAGTATGATGCGACCACGATACAGATGAAAAATGGTGACAAAGTTTATCTGGCAAAACAAAAGTATAACGATTTTGTCACGGCTTATATGAAATATCTGAGAAGCGCAGGATGAAAAGGACTGCAAAATAGCGGAAAAAAGCAAAAATCAGCGGAACATAGATCTGCTGATTTTTCATTACATAAAAGAGCCTGTTCGTTACAATTCGCTAAAATCAGAAAATGCCCGACCGATATACGGAGTAAAGAAAGGCAAAATGCATCGTTATGGTGCAGTTTTGGCAAGACATACAGGGAGGCAATAATATGCGAATTACAACACAAATGCTTGCACACTCAGCCGCAAAAAGCGGAATTCCATTTCAGCAGACAACACTGTTAGATATCCTGAATAAAAAGTCATCTTTTTCCGGTCTGCTGAACGGAGTGAATGCCAGTGCGGATGCAACGGCGATCGCAAAGAAAAAGAATTATTCGAAGCTGGAAGATATTTCGGGGAACCTGAACGGATATGCTTCTAGTCTTGTGGCAACAGATAAGAACTCCATTTATGACAGGGCAAAGGAAAGCGGCAGTACAAAGGATATTGTTTCCTCGGCAAAAAAAATGGTCGAGAGCTACAACGCAACGTTAAAACAGCTCAGGGAAACCGGGGATACTTTAAATGAGTTTTACAGACAGCAGTTAAAGGATATTCCTGCCGGGGACAAAGAGGCATTGAAGAGCATTGGTATCACACAGGCAAAAGACGGCAGTCTTTCCATTGACGAGAAAGTGTTACAGAGTGCAGATGCAGACACGTTAAAGAAAGTGTTGGATGGAGATACCGGGCTTGCTTCCAAGATCAGTTTTGTGAGCGGAAGAATCAGCCAGAACGCAGCGTCCAATGTTGTGAGCACATCGAGCCAGTATACATCGAACGGCTCTTCATTGCTGAGTGCACTTGAGACGAGTAAATACGATTTCTGGGGATAAAAAAGAAAATTGACAAATTTGCAGAGGAGATAAGACAGGAGAACTATTATGAGTGTTACGATCAACTTTTCCAAAAACACGTCCACACCCTGGCAGTCAAATGCAAACATGTTAAAAAGCACGAGGGAAAAAATACAGAGACAGGAAGAGCTGGACGGAAAAATTGCTTTTTTTGAGACACAGAAGCAGAATCTCAAAAATCAGAAAGCGGATACAATCAAAGAAATTGCAAAAAAGCTGGAGAAGTTTCATACTTACGAGGATGAGATTGCGGCAGCAAAACAGGAGTACAACAGCTCACAGATGTTCCACATCTTAGATGAGGCAGAAGAGCGCGGAGAGCAGATGGCGAGAGCGGCTGAGAAATATAAGCCAAAGACCGAGGAAGAGCAGAAAAAGGAGGCTCAAGGCGAGGCAGCAGGAACAGACGGCAAAACCGATGATAAGGGTGTTTTATCCGAAATTATGGATGATATGTCGGAATCAATCGATGCGCAGGAAGGAAATCTGGAAACTACCGGACAGCTTTCAGAAGCAGAGTTACAGCAGAAATTGTCCGACGAGGAATTGCAGAAAAAACAACAGAGATATCAGCCGTTTGACGTGCGGGCATAATAAAAGCCGATATTTCACTGATGCCTGTCTTGGTTAGTGATCAGATAATCTACCATGTATCACAACTTTTTATTACAGAAAACAGAATATTAAAATCTGCCGTAACAAATAGTAATATTCTATACTCCGACAATTCAAACACAATTCCAGAAAAACACCTGAAGTGATATTTTATCACTTGAAAATCAAAAATTTTTTTATTATAAAACAAGGAAAGAATTGTTTGTATCCATATATTACAGTAAGAATATAATTATAATAGTATAAACAATACTGCTATAAATAATAAATATTCAAATTATCAGACAATATAACGAAAAAACAGATAGACAGCGGCATAAAAAAGTTGTATATTAGAAAACAGAAAAAATAAAATAATTCATGAAGCAAAGGCGCTTAGATACCCAATTGATCATTGGGTTATTTGAGCGCCTCTTTTTATTACAACAATGAGATTGTCTGCAAAGCGGCAGTTTCAATCTGGATTAAGAAAGGAATTTGCGTATGAAAGAGCAACAGAAAGAAACATCTGCAAAAATGGTCACCCTGAACAAATTTGCACCAAAGGATTCCCAGACAAAAACAGACGGAATGTATGATCCGGCATTTGAACATGACAACTGCGGTATCGGTTCGGTTGTCAATATCAAAGGTATCAAGACACATGAGACCGTGGAGAATGCTTTGAAAATTGTTGAAAACTTAAAGCACAGAGCAGGAAAAGATGCAGAAGGAAAGACCGGTGACGGTGTTGGTATCCTTTTACAGATTTCTCATAAATTTTTTACGAAAGCCGTAAAACCGCTCGGTATTGAACTTGGTGGAGAGAGAGATTATGGTATCGGTATGTTTTTCTTCCCGCAGGATGAGTTGAAACGCAATCAGGCAAAGAAAATGTTCGAAGTCATTGTCCAGAAAGAGGGCATGGAATTTTTAGGATGGAGAGAAGTACCGATCGATCCGACAAAGCTTGGACAGAAAGCAATCGACTGTATGCCTTGCATTATGCAGGGGTTTGTAAAGCGTCCGAAGAATGTGGAAAAGGGACTTCCGTTCGACCGCAAGCTGTATGTGGCAAGACGTGTGTTTGAACAGTCGAATGATGATACTTATGTTGTCTCTTTATCCAGCAGAACGATTGTATACAAGGGAATGTTCTTAGTAGAGCAGCTCCGCTTGTTCTTTGCAGATCTTCAGGACAAAGACTATGAATCTGCGATTGCAACCGTACACTCCCGTTTCTCTACGAACACAAACCCAAGCTGGGAGAGAGCACATCCAAACCGTTTTATCGTACATAACGGTGAGATCAACACTATCAAAGGAAATGCAGATAAGATGCTTGCCCGTGAGGAGACCATGGAGTCCGAATTTTTAAAGGGCGAATTACAGAAAGTGCTTCCGGTTGTCAACACCGAAGGTTCCGACTCTGCAATGCTTGACAATACACTGGAATTTCTTGTCATGAGCGGCATGGATCTTCCACTCGCTGTCATGATCTTAATTCCGGAGCCGTGGGCGAACAACAGCCTCATGTCCCAGAAGAAAAAAGATTTTTACCAGTATTACGCAACAATGATGGAGCCGTGGGATGGACCTGCATCCATTCTTTTCTCCGATGGTGATATTATGGGAGCGGTGCTTGACCGTAACGGACTCCGTCCTTCCCGCTATTACATTACAGATGACGATTACCTTATTCTTTCCTCTGAGGTCGGTGTACTTGATATTGATCCGACGAAGATTGTGGTAAAAGAGAGACTTCGTCCGGGAAAAATGCTTCTGGTAGATACCGTAAAGGGAAGAGTGATCGATGATGATGAGTTAAAAGAGACTTATGCAGGCAAACAGCCTTACGGTGAATGGATCGACCGCAACCTGCTAAATTTAAAAGATTTGAAGATTCCAAACCAGCGTGTGCCGGAATACACCAAGGAAGAGCGTCAGAGAATGCAGAAGGCATTTGGTTATACCTATGAATCTTTGAGAGATGCAATTTTACCGATGGCAAAAAATGGCGGCGAGGGAACGTCCGCCATGGGCATTGATACACCGCTTGCTGCACTGGCAACCGATCATCAGCCGTTATTTAACTACTTCAAGCAGCTATTTGCACAGGTTACAAACCCACCGATCGACTCTATCCGTGAAAAAGTGGTGACTTCCACAACCGTATACATCGGAGAGGATGGCAACCTTCTGGAAGAAAAAGCCATTAACTGTCAGGTGTTAAAGGTCAATAATCCGATCCTTACGAATACCGATCTGATGAAAATTAAAAATATGAAAGTGGACGGATTTAAGGTAGAAGTAATCCCGACTACCTATTATAAGAGCACAAGCCTCGAGAAAGCCATTGAGCGTCTGTTTGTGGAAGCAGACCGTGCGTACAGGGAGGGCGCAAACATTTTGATCCTGTCTGACCGTGGTGTCGACGAATACCATGTGCCGATCCCATCACTGCTTGCAGTGTCCGCCCTGCAGCAGCATCTGGTCAAGACAAAAAAGAGAACGGCAGTCGCCATGATCTTAGAGTCCGGCGAGCCGAGAGAGGTACATCATTTTGCAACACTGTTAGGTTATGGTGCCTGTGCGATCAACCCATATCTGGCACAGGATACCGTAAAACAGTTAGTGGATGAGCATATGTTAGACAAAGATTACTATGCGGCAGTGGATGATTACAATGCAGCGATCTTAAATGGTATTGTAAAGATCGCTTCCAAAATGGGTATTTCCACGATCCAGTCTTACGAAGGTTCCAAAATCTTCGAGGCGATCGGTATCGACTCTGACGTGATCGATAAGTATTTCACAAATACCGTGAGCCGCATCGGTGGTATTACATTAAAAGACATTGAAAATGATGTGAACGAATTACATTCTGCAGCATACGATCCGCTTGGTTTAGAGACTGACCTCACCTTAGACAGCAGGGGACGCCACAAAATGAGAAGTGGTGCAGACCAGCACCTTTACAATCCGGCAACCATCCATCTGTTACAGGAATCCACGAAACGTGGAGATTACAACCTGTTCAAACAGTACACAGAGCTTGTGAACAGTGAGGAAAAAGACGGCTGCATCCGTGGACTGATGGATTTCAATTATCCGAAAAAAGGTGTGCCGGTCGAGGAAGTGGAAAGCGTTGACTCTATCGTGACAAGATTTAAGACCGGTGCGATGTCCTATGGTTCTATCTCACAGGAAGCACATGAGACACTTGCCATTGCGATGAACCGGCTTCACGGCAAATCAAACACCGGTGAAGGTGGTGAGGATTACGAGCGTATCGCAAGTAAAAATACCGCAGTGGACAGATGCTCCAAGATCAAGCAGGTCGCATCCGGACGATTTGGTGTCACAAGCCAGTACTTAGTCAGTGCGGAAGAGATCCAGATCAAGATGGCACAGGGAGCAAAACCGGGCGAAGGTGGACATCTTCCGGGCAAAAAAGTTTATCCGTGGATTGCAAAGACAAGACTTTCCACACCGGGGGTATCCTTAATTTCTCCGCCACCACACCATGATATTTACTCCATCGAGGATTTAGAGCAGCTGATCTTTGATTTGAAAAACTCTAACAGAGCGGCAAGAATTTCCGTAAAACTTGTTTCAGAGGCAGGTGTTGGAACCGTTGCAGCAGGCGTTGCAAAAGCTGGCGCACAGGTTGTGCTGATCTCCGGTTACGATGGCGGTACAGGTGCTGCTCCGGCAAGTTCCATCCACAATGCAGGACTTCCTTGGGAGCTTGGACTTGCAGAGACACATCAGACTTTGATCATGAACGGACTCCGCAATAAAGTAAGGATTGAGACAGACGGAAAATTAATGAGCGGCCGTGATGTTGCGATCGCAGCGCTTCTCGGAGCAGAGGAATACGGATTTGCAACGGCTCCGCTTGTAACCATGGGATGTGTCATGATGCGTGTCTGTAATTTAGATACCTGTCCGGCAGGTATCGCAACACAGAATCCCGAATTAAGAAAACGTTTTGCAGGAAAACCGGAATATGTGGAAAACTTTATGAAGTTTATCGCAGAGGAACTCCGTGAATACATGGCAAAACTTGGCTGCAGAACCGTGGATGAGATGGTTGGACGAAGCGACCTCTTAAAAGTCCGGGAAGATCTGACCGGACGTGAGAAAGAGATCGATCTTTCCAGAATTTTAAACAACCCATATGCAGGACCGAAGGAGAAAGTAACCTTTGATCCAAAACATGTATATGATTTTGAACTGGAAAAATCAAAAGACGAGACGGTACTTTTAAAACAGCTTGGCTCTGCACTTACAAACAAACAGCGCAGAAGCATTGATGTGGAAGTGACGAACACAGACCGTTCCTTCGGTACGATTTTTGGTTCCGAGATAACAAAAAAGTATGGAACCGGCTTAGAGGAAGATACGTTTGTAGTTAAATGTACCGGCGCAGGTGGACAGAGTTTTGGTGCGTTCATTCCAAAAGGACTGACCTTAGAGCTTGTAGGTGATTCCAACGACTACTTTGGCAAGGGACTTTCCGGTGGTAAATTAGTGGTTTATGCCCCGGCAGGTGTAAAATACAAAAAAGACGAGAATATCATCATTGGTAACGTAGCCCTTTATGGTGCAACGAGCGGAAAGGCATTCATCAGCGGTGTGGCAGGCGAGCGTTTCTGCGTGCGTAACTCAGGCGCTTCCGCAGTCGTAGAAGGTGTCGGCGACCATGGCTGTGAGTATATGACAGGCGGACGTGTCGTAGTTTTAGGTAAAACCGGCAAAAACTTTGCGGCTGGTATGAGCGGCGGTATCGCTTATGTGTTAGATGAGGATAACGACCTTTACACCCGCATGAACAAAGAGATGGTATTTTCTGAGGAAGTGTCCAATAAATACGATGTTATGGAATTAAAAGACATGATCAAAGAGCATGTGGCATTTACCAATTCCGAAAAAGGTAAGGAAATTCTGGATAACTTCAGTGAGTATCTGCCGAAATTTAAGAAAGTAATCCCATATGATTACAACCGTATGCTGATGGCTATCGTTCAGATGGAGGAGAAAGGTCTCTCATCCGAACAGGCACAGATCGAAGCATTCTATGCGAATACGAGAGGTTGATCGTAAGTAGGGAATACGAAAAGAAAATGGAGGAAATATCATGGGAAAACCAACCGGATTTATGGATTATAAAAGAGAGACATCGGTGAGTGAAGCACCATTGGAGCGTATCAGAAATTTTAACGAATTCCACACACCACTGTCAAAGGAAGAACAGCAGATACAGGGCGCGCGCTGCATGAACTGTGGCGTTCCCTTCTGTCAGGCGGGAATGAACATCATGGGAATGACGAGCGGATGCCCGTTACATAACCTTGTCCCGGAGTGGAACGATCTTGTATACACAGGGAACTGGGAGCAGGCATACAACCGTCTGAAAAAGACAAACAACTTCCCGGAGTTTACATCAAGGGTATGTCCTGCGCTATGTGAAGCAGCATGTACCTGCGGACACTGGGGGGATGCCGTTACCTGTAAGGAAAACGAACATGGCATTATCGAGAACGCTTATGAGCAGGGCTATGCAAAAGCAAAACCACCGAGAGTCCGCACAGGAAAGAAAGTCGCAGTCATCGGTTCCGGTCCTGCCGGACTTGCAGTGGCAGACCAGCTGAATAAGCGCGGACACCTTGTAACCGTATACGAGCGCGATGACAGGGTAGGCGGACTTCTGATGTACGGAATCCCGAATATGAAACTGGAAAAATGGGTGATCGACCGCAAGGTTTCCATTATGAAGGAGGAAGGCATTACATTTGTCACAAATACCAATGTCGGCAAAGATGTCAAAGCTGCAAAACTGTTAAAAGAATATGACAGAGTTGTTTTGGCATGTGGAGCCAAAAATCCAAGAGATATCAAAGCACCGGGCAGGGACGCGAAAGGTATTTATTTTGCAGTGGATTTCTTAAAAGCTACCACAAAAAGCCTTTTGGATTCTGACTTGAAAGACAATCAGTACATTTCTGCAAAAGGAAAAAGAGTGGTCATCATCGGTGGCGGTGACACCGGAAATGACTGTGTGGGCACATCCATCCGTCACGGTGCAGCAAGCGTGACGCAGCTTGAGATGATGCCGAAAGCGCCGGATACGAGAGCGGAGAACAATCCGTGGCCGGAGTGGCCAAAAGTCTGCAAGACAGATTATGGTCAGGAGGAGGCGATCGCAGTATTCGGACATGACCCACGTATCTATCAGACCACGGTAAAAGAATTTCTGAAAGATAAAAATGGAAATCTCTGTGGACTTGTCACGGTGAAATTAGAGAGCAAAAAAGACGAGAAAACAGGCCGTATGATGATGGCAGAAGTTCCGGGTTCCGAACAGAAAATGGATGCAGACCTTGTGCTGATCGCAGCCGGATTCTTAGGAACTGAGAATTATATTGCGAATGCGTTTGGGGTAGACCTGAATGCGAGAACCAATGTAGCAACCGCAGAGGGCGCATATGCGACCAATGTGAAAAATGTTTTCACCGCAGGTGATATGCACAGAGGGCAGTCGCTTGTCGTGTGGGCAATCCGCGAAGGCCGCGAAGCTGCAAGGGAAGTGGATGAAAGCCTGATGGGATATTCTTATTTGTCGGTGCAGTAAGATTAAATTAGTATTTGTATATAATTGCTTTACTTTTTAAGAAAATTATGTAAATTACATAGGATAACAATTTTATAAAAATAAAAAAGAACTGTTTGTTTTCAGAATTGGATTTTTTATAATTCTGAAAATAGAGCAGTTCTTTTTTATGAGATGCTTTATATGTTTAGAGTCCTGATTTGTTCAATCATCATAATGACCTTTGCATGAAACAATATAGATGATATCGTCTTTTTCGTAGTAAACAATTCTGTTTGTATCATCGATTCGTCTGCTCCATAGACCACTTAAATTTTCCTTTAGAGGTTCAGGCTTCCCAATGCCTTCAAAGGAATTTCGCTGGATATCTTTGATAAGTCCATTAATTCTTTTTAGAGTTTTCTTATCCTGTGTTTGCCAGTACAAATAATCGCTCCATGCTCTATCTTCCCATAACAATCGCATTATTCTACCTCTATCAATTCATGCTCTGCAAAGTTGGCTTTACCGTTTTTTATGTCGTGTACAATATTTTCTAGATAACGGATATTGCTCTCGGAATAAAATGGATCTACCGATACCTCAAAAGGAATACGTTTTTCTCTGCCTACCTTTTTTGCAAATATAGTAAATGCTGCACTCATGGAAAGACCTAGTTCAGAACATACTTGCTCCATACTTTTTTTAACATCTGCATCCAATTTAAAATTAACATTAACTGCTTGTGCCATATACAACACTCCTTTCTACTTATTTACAAATTGGAATCTCGTCTTGCAAATTAACTTTTATATTTATAGTATATGCATATTTAAAGAAAATATCAAGCAAAATTCTTTAAAATTACTTTGCACTAAGTAGGGGAGTTGCATTGGAAAAATACTTATGTTAGAATAAATCTATTGAAAAGAAAATACAAAGATGGTATTTGAATGATTTCGGAAAGTGGGGGATTTAGAAATGGTTAAATACTTAGAAGCAGCAGAATGTATTTGCCTGGTAATATCTGTTTGCAATCTTATTGCAGTAGGTTTTGCAATGAAAAAACAGAAACCTATTAATAAAATAATGTATTTTGTTAATAATCTTGGTATTGTTGTATTATCAAATCTTATTGTCTGGACGGAAGGCTGTTATGTGGATGAAAATAATTTAAGTGGCAGTGCTATTACGTTTATTTTGAACATTTGCAATATCGTATTTTTTATTGTGAGCAGTATAATGGGATTTAAATGCGAGAAGGCAGAATAAAGAATTGATAATATATGTTTTGATTTGATAAACGTTTATGCAGGAGTGGTAAATATAGGTATGCCTCAATTGGACTGGAGATAGTTTATGAAGAAAAAATTATGTATGTTATTTGCTATTGTTTTATTGCTGGTTGGTGGATGCAATGAAAAGTCACAAAATTATTTTACAGGGACAATTTTGAAAATAACAGATAATTATTTTATTGTAAGTCCGGATGATTCGGAACCAATTAGGGAGACCAGTGATAATATATTAGTTCCAAAAGAAGTGGTATCAGCGAATGGAGTCCCAGAGCTGGCAGTTGGTGAGCATATTCAGGTGGTTTATAATGAAATGGAACAAACGGATGAAGGGGTGATCATAGACATTGTTTATGCAATATACAAAGAAAATGATTTAGAAGGTACTCAGGAAAAATGAAATTGTAAAGAATAAGTGAAGAAAACGATCTTAGAGAAAAAGCCAAAGTCTAACGACTTCGCTTTTTCTCTTTTTTTACACTGTATCCAAAAGTGCCAAGTTTTTTCCCAAGAAGAAAATATTCTCCGTGGGAGTAAGTGACAAGACCACTCTGGTTTAATTCGAATTTACCTTTTTCATCGAGCAGGGTGTCATCAATGGTAACGCCCACAACATCAGCAAGGATCATGGAATGGCTTCCGAGTGGCTTGATCTCGCGGACCTTACATTCGATATTTACCGGGCTTTCTGCAATGCCGGGTGCGTGGATGTGCTGGGACGGAAGTGGAGTTAAGTGCATTTCTTTGAATTTGTCAACGTCACGGCCAGAGCGGACACCGCAGTAATCGGTTGCTTTCACCAGCTTTTCGGTTGTTAAATTAATCACAAATTCACCGGATTCCTCAATCAGATGATAGGAGTAGCGTTCCGGGCGGACGGAGATCGAAACCATTGGCGGATTCGTGCAGACGGTTCCAGCCCATGCAACGGTGATAATATTCGGTTTTCCTTCCAACTCAGGTCTGGTGCACAATGCATCTTTTTCGGCGGAACTCTGGCAGCTCACCATGACCGCCGGGAGCGGATAGAGCATATTTCCCGGTTTCCAGTTTTGTTTTGCCATGATTGTAATCCTCTTTTATAAAAATAAATCGTTGTAATATCCCAAAATAATCTGTGATATAAAATCATGTTTCATCATTGGATATTACTTCAGAAGAATATCCATTAAATAAGCATAGACATCTTCATTTAAATTCTTCCAGTTGTTGCAGATTGCCTCTGCCTGCGCTCTGTTTTTGACACTCAAAGTCAGGTCAATCAGGTTTGTGTTGTGTTCGCGGTACTGACAGCGCACAGCGTAATCCTGATTTGGAGTCTTGTAATAATCTGCCAGAATGGAATTGTCGTTCTTTAGCTGCAGCTGATTCTTTTCGAGAAATGCCATTGTGTCGTGTTCAATCGCATCGGAAATTTTGTCTTTGAAAAATTCCAGTGTTTCTTTTCCGGCAGCAGTGATCGTGTACTGGGTGTTGCTGTGTGTGGATTCTGCATGAATCAAGTTTGCGTCATCAAGATCACTTATGACCTGCTGTACACGGAAATAATCGGTATAATCCTGCTCCAAGAAAAAGTTCGAAATCTGTGTATTGGTCAATGGAAAATCGACTTTATCCAACATGTTTAAAATTGTCAACTTATATATTGTAAAAGGTTCAGCCATGTAGTATACACCTCTTTCTTTCATGTGGGTATTAGACGTTATTGATATAGCTTTCCCTGCCACGTATCACGCTCCCGGAAGCGTTTGTGTATCGTATTTAAAACGCGTTTTTTATCGGTGCTCCACAGTGGCGCAATCAAAAGGGAGCGCGGACCGTCTCCCGTGATGCGGTGCACGACCATTTCCGGTGGGAGATGTTCGATACAGGTCACGACAAAATCACAGTATTCTTCCAGTGAAAATACCGAAAAAGGATTGGTTTCGTAAAGAAGTGCCAGATCGGTATGCTTCAACACATGGAGAAGCTGTAATTTCACACCGTCAACCGGAAGATGTGCAACAGCGTCTACCGATGCAAGCATCATTTCTTCCGTCTCACCGGGCAGACCGAGAATCAGATGTGTGATCACAGTAAGATTGCGTTCTTTAAGCGCGTCTACAGCAGATAAATACTGTTCATAAGTAAAACCGCTTCGAATCTGCTGCAAAGTAGTGTCGTGAATGGACTGCAATCCAAGTTCAACCCAGACGGGCTTAAGCTTATTGAATTCGGTCAACAGATCCAGAACATCCTCCGGCAGACAGTCACAGCGCGTTCCAATGGAGAGCGCGACAATGTCCGGATGACAGATCGCCTCTGAAAAAAGTTCTCTCAAATAGGAAACGGGAGCATACGTGTTCGTATACGCCTGAAAGTATGCAATGAATTTTTTGCAGTTACTTTTTCCACGGATACGTTCCTTTGCCTGTGTAATCTGTTCGGTAACAGACAAAGCAGGGGCAGTGGCAAAATCGCCACTGCCTCCGGCACTGCAAAAAATACAGCCACGTGAATCTAACGTTCCGTCGCGGTTCGGACAGGTCATGCCGCCATTTAAGGACAGGCGGTAGATTTTTTCACCAAACGTCTGCTTTAAATAATAGTCCAGGGAATAATAGGGTTTATCACCCCAGCGGTTTAAAAGTTCCATTTTATTTTACGATATGGGACTTTACAGCCTGACTTACGACTTCGGCAACACGAGGGTCAAAAGCTTCCGGCATAATAAATTCATCGTTTAATTCTTCATCGGAAACAAGATGAGCCAGAGCTTCGGCGGCTGCAAGTTTCATTTCCTCTGTGATCTGTGTGGCACGTCCCTCCAGGGCACCTTTGAAGATTCCAGGGAATGCGATCACATTGTTGACCTGGTTCGGGAAGTCGCTTCGTCCGGTTCCGACCACTCTTGCACCGGCAGCTTTTGCGACATCCGGCATAATTTCAGGTACCGGATTTGCCATTGCAAAAAGAATGGAATCATGATTCATGGAAGCAACCATTTCAGGTGTTACGATATTAGGAGCGGAAACACCGACAAAAATATCAGCGCCCTTTAATGCATCGGCGAGTGTTCCGGTAGCATTTTCCAAATTCGTTACCTCGGTCATTTTTTTCTGCATCCAGTTTAAGTTTGGATAATCTTTTCCGATGATACCCTCGCGGTCGCACATAGTCACATGTTTGAAACCGTAAGTGAGGAGCAGTTTGGTGATGGCAACGCCCGCAGAACCGGCGCCGTTGACAACGACTTTACAGTCTTCTGTTTTCTTGCCAGTGACACGCAGACCGTTGATGATTCCGGCAAGGACAACGATTGCAGTGCCATGCTGGTCATCATGGAATACCGGGATATCGAGCATTGCCTTTAAACGTTCCTCAATCTCAAAACAGCGCGGAGCGGAGATGTCCTCAAGATTGATTCCGCCGAATGCAGGAGCAATATTTTTGATGGTTGCAATGATCTCTTCGGTGTCCTGTGTGTCTAAACAGATCGGAACAGCATTCACATCGCCGAATTCTTTGAAAAGAACACATTTTCCTTCCATAACAGGCATAGCGGCATATGGCCCGATATTGCCAAGTCCTAAGACAGCACTTCCGTCGGAAATGACGGCAACAGTGTTTGCCTTCATGGTATAAGTGTAGGCTGCTTCTTTATCTTCTGCAATGACTTTACATGGTTCGGCAACGCCCGGTGTGTATGCAATTGCAAGGTCCTCTCTGGAGTTGACCTTTGATTTTGCGATCGTTTCTAATTTGCCATTCCACTCTTTATGCATGGCTAATGCTTTTTCTTTTAAATCCATGATATGAACTGTCTCCTTTATGTAAATATTCGTTTTAAAGCTCTGAAAGTAATGATAACATTTCCTTTTTTATTAATCAAGAAAATTAGGACTTCCTATTTCGTAAAAAGTGTTGTATAATAAATCGCAGTTATAGATTCATTTAGTCGATTCAGACGTTGTTCCCAAATGATACAATTATGATTAAGGAGTCATTGAATGAGAGAAAAATATGAAAGCTTATCAGCAACGGTTTTGCGTGATTTAGCAAAATCAAGAGGAATTAAAAACACTTCCACAATGAAGAAAGCCGATCTTGTAGAAGCAATGCTTGCAGAGGATGCGAAGAAGGAAAAAGAAAAAGCGGCAAAAGAATCGGAGAAAAAACAGGAACAGTCAGCTCCTTCCGAGAAACCGGAGAGAAAAAGAGCAGATTCAGCAGAATCAGCCAAAGAGGGATCAAAAGAGGGAGAGCGTGAGGAAGCAAGCCAGGATGATACGATCAAGAATCTTGACAGCGGAATCACTGTGAATGGAATTCTTGAGGTTATGCAGGATGGATTCGGATTTATCCGTTCCGACAATTATCTGCCGGGGGAGAATGACGTTTATGTGTCTCCATCCCAGATCCGTAAGTTCAATCTGAAAACAGGTGATATTATCTGTGGTAACACAAGAATCAAAACACAGCAGGAGAAGTTCTCTGCATTATTATATATTACAACGATCAACGGTTATCATCCAAGCGTGATCCAGCAGAGAAAGAATTTTGAAGATCTTACACCGATTTTCCCAAATCAGAGAATCCGTTTGGAGAGACCGGGCAGCAGTGTTGCGATGAGAATCGTGGATCTGATCTCGCCAATTGGTAAAGGACAGCGTGGTATGATCGTTTCCCAGCCAAAAGCAGGTAAGACAACTCTGTTAAAAGAGATTGCAAAATCAGTTACGGCATCCAATCCGGACATGCATCTGATCATTTTACTGATCGATGAAAGACCGGAGGAAGTTACCGATATTAAGGAAGCAATCGAAGGCGATAATGTAGAAGTTATTTATTCTACATTTGACGAATTGCCGGAACATCATAAGAGAGTATCCGAGATGGTCATCGAGCGTGCAAAACGTCTCGTGGAGCATCACAAAGATGTCATGATCCTGCTCGACAGTATCACACGTCTTGCAAGGGCATACAACCTCACAGTTCCACCAAGTGGACGTACGTTATCCGGTGGTCTTGATCCGGCAGCCCTTCATATGCCAAAACGTTTCTTTGGTGCAGCCAGAAATATGAGAGAGGGCGGAAGCCTTACCGTTCTTGCAACGGCACTGGTAGATACCGGAAGCAAGATGGACGACGTTGTGTTCGAGGAGTTCAAGGGAACCGGTAACATGGAGCTTGTACTCGACCGCAAGCTTTCCGAAAAACGTGTATTCCCTGCCATTGATATTGTGAAGTCAGGAACGAGAAGAGAAGACCTGCTGCTTGATCCGGACGAGTTAGAGGCAGTGGAGATCATGCGCAAGGCTTACAATGGCATGCGTGCAGATGAGGCAGTGGAGAATATTTTAAATATGTTCGCCCGCACAAAGAACAATAAAGAATATATCGCAATGGTAAAGAAAAATAGAATTATTTAAAAAATATCTTGATTTACCATGAAGCGTATGCTATACTTTAAAAGCTGTTTATCGGGATAAAGAATCTTTTGCAGATTCTGGACAGTTTTTTATATCGTGTATATTCTTGCAGTAAGTGCCATATGCGAATCGGGTATACGGGCATAAAGGATATAGAACAAGCATAACAAATCAACGATAAGAATAGAAGAGGTGAAAATCATGAGAGAAGGAATCCATCCAGATTATTATCAGGCAACTGTTACATGTAACTGTGGAAATACATTTGTTACAGGATCAACAAAGGAAGACATCCACGTTGAGATCTGTTCTAAATGCCATCCATTCTACACAGGTCAGCAGAAAGCTAACAGAGCTGATGGTCGTATTGATAAGTTCAACAAGAAATACGGTATCAACAAATAGAAAAAAGTGGTTACAGATAAGGTTGAGGTTATTAAATCTCAACCTTTTTTAGAACATGGAAACTCTATGAGAAAGACATGGTTTTTAAAATGAGATATTCAGGAATTGGCGGACAGGCTGTCATGGAAGGCGTGATGATGAAGAATCAGGAAAAGTACGCTGTTGCAGTGAGAAAGCCTGACCATGAGATTGAAGTGAAGGTTTCAGAATATACTGGGATCATCAGGAATAAGAAAATAAGAAATATGCCGATTTTAAGAGGTGTATTCAGTTTTATAGAGTCGCTTGTACTGGGAATGCAGACATTGACTTATTCAGCTTCTTTTTTTGAAGAGGAAGAAGAGGATAAGAAGAAAAAAGAGCCAATGACGGAGGAAGAGCGCAGGAGACAGGAGCAGAAAGAGAAGAAGCAGGAAAATGCCATGATGGGTGGAACGGTTGTATTATCGATCGTTCTTGCTGTGGCAGTATTTATGATGCTTCCATATTATTTATCTACCCTGTTTCAGAAAGTGATCACGTCCCAATGGCTGATCGCTTTGACAGAGGGAGTGATCCGTCTGGTGATTTTTATCGGATATGTGGCGCTGATCTCTTTGATGAAGGATATCCGGCGTGTTTATATGTACCATGGTGCAGAACATAAATGTATCAACTGCATTGAACATGGCATGGATCTTACCGTGGAAAATGTGAGAAAAAGTTCCAGATTCCATAAACGCTGTGGAACGAGTTTTCTTTTGATCGTAATGTTAGTCAGCATTTTGTTTTTTATGTTTATCCGCGTGGATTCTCCAATCCTCCGTGTGGTTTTGCGTCTGCTTCTGATCCCGGTGATCGCAGGTGTATCCTATGAATTTATCCGGCTGGCGGGAAGAAGCGATAATGCAGTTGTGAATCTTTTGAGTAAGCCGGGATTATGGCTGCAGGGTTTGACAACAAAGGAACCGGATGATGAGATGATCGAGGTTGGAATTGCCTCTGTGGAGGCCGTTTTTGACTGGAAACCTTATGTGGAAGAAATCCGCCGGGAAATGAAGTAGAAGGGCGTGAGATAAGAATGACATATCGGGAAGCTGTTGCCCATGGAGAAAAAGTGCTGGAGCTGTCGCATATTGCGGATGCGAAAACAGATGCATGGCTGCTGCTGGAAATGGGCTGTAAGATAGACCGTAAATTTTATTATATGCATATGGAAGATGATCTTCCGGATGATCTGCTGAAGGAATATGAACTAGCCGTCAAAAAGCGTGCAGAGCATATCCCGCTGCAGTATATTGTGGGCGAGACGGAATTTATGGGACTGAAGTTCAAGGTAAATTCCAATGTCCTGATTCCGAGACAGGACACAGAGACACTTGTGGAGGAAGCATTAAAAAAGGTAAAGCCGGGAATGAAAGTACTTGATATGTGTACCGGTTCCGGTTGTATCATTATCAGTATCTTGCATAACGTTGAGGGCGTGAAAGGATATGCGGTTGATATCTCCAAGCAGGCGGTCAACGTCGCTAAAGAGAATGCAAAATTAAATGAGGTTCCGGTTCTTTTTGAACGCAGCGACCTTTTTGAGATGGTCACGGAGAAGTTTGATGTGATTGTATCAAATCCGCCTTATATCCCGACAGATGTGATCCCGCAGCTCATGCCGGAGGTGCAGGTGTTTGAACCGATCGAGGCGTTAGACGGAAAAGAGGATGGACTTTACTTTTACCGCAGGATCGTGGAACAGAGTAAAGATTATCTGAATTCTGGCGGTTCTCTGATGTTTGAGATTGGGTATGATCAGGGAAAAGATGTATCTAAAATGATGACAGACGCAGGATTTTCAAACGTCTGTGTGAAAAAGGACCTTGCAGGAAATGACAGGGTTGTGACTGGGATGTTGTAGCGGCATCAGAGTGTAGAGATGTAATGAGCGAAAGAGAGGAAAATGCAAATTTATTTGCATTTGACGAACGGCGAAATTATTGAGTGATGAAATCACGATATTTGATTAGACAGAAATGAGGGAGAAATATGTTTGATAAATTAGAGGACTTACTCATCCGTTATGAAGAGTTGATGAGCGAATTAAGTGAGCCGGATGTAGCGAACAATCCGGAACGTTTCCGTAAGCTGATGAAAGAGCAGAGCGATATTTTACCGATCGTGGAGGCTTACAAAGAGTATAAGCAGTGCAAACAGAACATCGAAGATTCGCTTGCTATGTTGGAGGAAGAATCTGACGAAGAGATGCGTGAACTCGCAAAAGAAGAGTTAAACGATGCAAAGAACCGTGTCGCAGAATTAGAGAATGAATTAAAAATCCTTCTTTTACCAAAAGACCCGAACGATGACAAAAACGTTATCGTGGAGATCCGTGCCGGTGCCGGTGGAGATGAGGCAGCATTATTTGCGGCAGAGATTTACCGTATGTATCAGCATTATGCAGAGACGAAGAACTGGAAAACAGAGATTATGGAATGTGACGATACCGGAATCGGCGGTATGAAGAGCGTGACATTCATGATCACAGGAGCAGGTGCTTACTCGGTTATGAAGTACGAATCCGGTGTGCACCGTGTACAACGTGTGCCTGAGACAGAATCCGGCGGACGTATCCATACCTCTACTATTACCGTAGCTGTGATGCCGGAGGCAGAAGATGTTGACGTACAGATTGATGAGAAAGATATCCGTATCGATGTCTGCCGTGCTTCAGGAGCAGGTGGACAGTGCGTCAACACCACAGACTCTGCGGTTCGTTTAACACATATTCCAACTGGAATCGTGATCTACAGCCAGACTGAAAAATCACAGATCCAGAACAAAGCAAAAGCGTTTGCTTTACTCCGTACAAAATTATTTGACTTAGAACAGCAGAAAGCACATGATGCAGAAGCTGAACTTCGTAAGAGCCAGATTGGTACCGGTGACCGTTCTGAAAAGATCAGAACCTACAACTTCCCACAGGGACGTGTGACAGACCACCGTATCAACCTGACACTTTACAAATTAGACAAGATCATGAATGGTGATATTCAGGAGATCATCGATGCGTGTATCGCAGCTGACCAGGCTGCGAAGCTGGCGAATATGAATCAGGAAGCGTAAAATTCCAGTTCATGAAGAATATACTATAATTTTGAGGAACCAGAGAAAATCTCTGGTTCCTTTTTTGGGGTGGTGTTAATTCTCTTTTGCGAACATCTTCACTTGTCATTGATTCCGTGATCTGGACATAAAGTTTATGCACTGAAATGCAAAAACTTTGAAAAATCGACAATTTTTGCAATGGCGCATTACATAGAAAATATTTCAAAATACTGATATAAATGTTAGTGAAATTTAAAAATTGTTGTGATAAAATAAGTTGTTGGCATTTACAGTGATGGTGAGTGAGAATGGCGATAACAACAAACATCACATGCTTTAAATAAAAAATTAGAATACAGGAGACAAAAAATGCAGGACGATTTAAGAGCAGAACTGATCAAACAGTTCCCATCAGAGGTAATAGAGACAAAGGATATGACAGGGAAAGAGTACTATGCCTGTCCGACATGCAAACGCGCAGTTTCAATCGGCACTGAAAAATGTCAGGGATGCGGACAGAAATTAAGCTGGGACAATATCAGGCATGAGAATGAGGCAAAAGGAAGTAAAAAAGCGAAAATCGAGTTTGATGTTCCGGCAGATTTTGCATTAGAGGATTGCAGAAAATGCCCATTGTCCTATATCGGAAGAAATGGGGACGAAAATGTTTACGAGTGTCCACTGCAGATGAGAGGAAGCTGCAGGCTGGAATTATCATAATGAAATATCAATAGACAATTGCGAAACTCATGAAAATCTAAATTAAATTGTGAAAAATTAACAAAAGCTTGAGAAAACACTGGGGAGCGGTCGGTTCTTAGAAGGCAGGTACAACTGTAAGTTGTGGCTGGCTTCTTAGTACCGTTACCAGCGACACGTAGCGAAAGCGTGTTTTCGAAAATTTTGTTAATTTTGAACAATTGAAAGAAGATTATGACGAGTTTCGCAATTATTTATTGAAACATAAATGAGAAAGGAAGCATACATGGCATCAAAATTCTACGCAGTACAAAAAGGTAAAATTCCGGGAATCTACAACAGCTGGGACGAGTGCAAAAAAATGGTAGACGGTTTTCCGGGTGCCGTATACAAAAGCTTCAAAACACTTGAGGAAGCGGAAGCCTTCGTGGGTGCAGAAGGCACATCTAGAAAGCGGAGCGAAAAAGCAGAAAAACCAGATACAGGGAAGCAGGAACAGAATCCGGCAGTCTACGCTTTCGTCGACGGCTCTTACAACATTGCCACCAAAGTCTACGGCTACGGCGGATTTCTCATTCATAATGGAGAGAAAGAAGTGCTGCAGGGAAGCGGAAAAGATGCGGAGATGGCATCTATGCGCAATGTTTCAGGAGAAATATTAGGAGCGATGGCTGCAGTAGAACGTGCAATCGAGTTAAAACTTCCGGAAGTGACGATTTATTACGACTACATGGGAATCGAGATGTGGGCAGAGGGAGCCTGGAAACGGAACAAGCAGGGCACGATCGCCTACTATGATTACATGCAGTCAGTGAAAAATCAAATCCAGATTAAATTTGTCAAGGTAAAAGGTCATTCCGGTGTGGATGGCAATGAAGAAGCAGACCGGCTCGCAAAGGAAGCGGTCGGAAACACAATTTAAGAGACAATATCTGGTACAGGAAAAAAGGACTCAAATTCCACTACAGACAGACATATGTACGCACTGCAAAAAAAGAAATGTTTTCAAACAAATAATTGATAAAAAAATTGTTAAAGGTTTGACAAGCGCAAAATAAGCGACTATAATGTGAGAAATTAAAAAGAAAATTGACAGATTTTTCAGGGGAGGGTAGAAGAAAAAACAGATAAAAAGTGAAATAAAACGAGGCAATTAATACATTGTCAGACTGGAAAAATTAATATATCAGAGAAAGAAAAAAAGTATATTAGAATGGAAAGGAAAATACAATTTATGCTGTCACAAAAGAGTACAATGAAAACAAAACTTGAAAATATGTATCTGCAGAAAAGAATCAGTTACGGTTATAGAAAAGTCATTAACATGATGCTGCTGTCAGGAGTGATTTCTATTATTGCAATAGGCATTCTGTTTGCCAATATGATGAATTATGTCAATAATGTCAACGCAGCAGATCAGGCAGTAAAAACATGCAGAATTAATATAAATACAGCAGCAAGAAATATCCGTGAAATGGCGCTGAATGATGACGAATCCACTTACGACAGCTACGAGGAGAAGGTGAAAGAGCTTCTCGGGACCGTAGATACACAGATGAATGTTTTACACGGCACAGGTGTCATTACAGAGGATCTTTATACAGAATATAAAGGTGCATTTACGGACTGGGGAACGATCGGATATGAGATCATGGAAGAGATCAAGGCCGGTAAGGAAGATCAGGCTGTCGATGGTATCTTAAATAAGTGTACCCCTGCATTAAACAGCTTAGTAGAAATTTCAAAGAAATTAGATGCATTGACTGATGAACAGAGAAGTAAGGCTGTCCTGAGCACGATCTTCTGTGCAGTTGCCGGTATTGCAGTGATCATTATCTTCCTGCTCCTTGCATGGGCAATCGCAAAGAAAGTGAGCAGTATGGTACTTGAAACCATTCTGGAACCATTACATGCGATCGAGGACGTGGCGAAGGAACTCACGGAAGGAAATCTGCACAGCCAGCTGGAATACCACTCCGAGGACGAGATCGGAAGACTTGCACACAGCATGCGTAAGTCCATCCATATCCTTGGAACGTATGTCGATGATATTGACCGCTCCATGAAACAGTTCTCAGAGGGCAATTTTGATGTACAGCCAGAGGTAGAGTGGAGAGGGGACTTTGTTGGTATTTTACAATCCTTTATGGAGTTCCAGAACAGCATGTCTGATACGGTAAGAGGAATCCAGAGGGTTTCCGATGAGGTATCCAACGGAGCAGAACAGGTGGCATCCAGCTCGAACGAGCTTGCAGACGGCGCAACGAATCAGGCAGCAGTTGTCGAGGAACTGACCGCTACCGTTACCGGTGTTTCCGAACAGGTGGCAAACAATTCACAGGCAGCAAAGGAGATCAGCGGAAAAGTGGAACAGCTTGGACAGGCGCTGATCGAGAGCAACGGAAAGATGCAGGAGATGGTTGTCTCCATGAACGAGATCAATGATGCATCGCATGAGATTGACAAGATCATTGCGACGATCAATGAGATCGCATCCCAGACCAACCTGCTTGCCTTAAACGCATCTATTGAGGCTGCAAGAGCCGGTGAGGCAGGAAAAGGTTTCGCAGTAGTTGCAAATCAGGTAAATGTCCTGGCAGATCAGAGTGCAGAAGCGGCAAAGGAATCAGCGGCACTGATCGAGCGCTCTGTGAATGCTGTTGAAAAAGGTATGATAGTTGCAAAGGAAACAGCAGCACAGTTAGAGGAAGTGGCAGAGAATTCAAAAACGATCACAAGTGAAGTGACAAATATCGCAGACACCTTAGAGACACAGACAGCAGAGATCCATCAGATCAATGAAGGAATCGAGCAGATCAATGATGTGGTACAGACGAATTCAGCTACTTCAGAGGAATGTGCGGCTGCAAGTGAAGAGATGAGCAGCGAAGCAGACAATTTACGTACAATGATCCGCAGATTTAAAGTTGCAAAGACGGAAAAATAATATCAGACCAGATAAATTCAATTGGATGCGCAGGAGTATAAGCGCAAAAGAAAGAGGAAAGGTTCTCTGGTTATGAATAAGGATGTATATGGAATATTAGGAGATCTGACAGCAGAGATCTTATTGGAGATCATAGCGGAATGCATGGATGATTACCTATACGTAATCGATCTCCAGAATAATAAGATGGAAATTTCCCAGTCTGCCCTGGATCGGTTTATGATCTCTGAGACACATATGAGGAATGCAAAGCGGGAGATCATGTCCGCTGTCTACGAAGAAGACCGCACGATGTTTGCAAAGCATATGCAGGCTGTGATGGACGGAAAGGAAAAGGTGCATGATATCCATTACCGGTGGCTCGATAAAAACGGGCTTCCGGTGTGGGTCAACTGCCGCGGAGTGGTGATCGATGATGAAGATGGAAAGCCGGGGTATCTGGTGGGATGTCTGAATGAGACTGGAAACCAGCGGCGGGCTGATAATGTGACCGGACTTTTAGGCGGAATGGAATTTTGTGATTACCTGCGGTCACAGAAGAAACCTGTGACGACCGGATTTCTTATGCATATTGGAATTGATGATTTTGCAGCGGTGAATGGAACACATGGCAGCAATTATGGCGACTATGTGTTAAAAAGTGTTGCAGACTGTATGAAAGAGTGTCTGTCCGAAAATCAGAGACTCTATCATCTGATCGCAGGTCAGTATGTGATCGTGGATCTTGACAGTACTTCCATGGATGATGCCATACAGCTCAAAAAAAGGATCGGTGAGAAAATAGACGAATTCATCATCTCTGAAAAATATGAAGTTGTATTTTCAGTTTCCGCAGGAGTGATCGATGCCTCGACTGTGGCAGAAGGCTACGAGGAATGCCGCAAAAAGTTTGAATTTTCCCTGAAAAAGGCAAAACAGATGGGAAAAAATAACATCTATTTTTACAGGCAGGAGGATTACGAGAAATTCCAGCGGAATGGAAGAATTATAAGTGCACTGAGAAGTTCCATTGCTAACGGGTGTGAAGGTTTTGAAGTATACTATCAGCCGATCGTGGATTGTGTTTCCGGGCGTGTGATCGGTGCAGAAGCACTGATGCGGTATACCATGGTGACAGAGGAAGGCAAGGAGTGGCTGTCTCCGGTCGAGTTTATACCGCTTCTGGAAAAGACAGGACTGATCATTCCGGCGGGAAGGTTTGTGTTAAATGAGGCAGCAAAAATGTGCCGTGAGATACAGCAATATATACCGAAATTCAGGGTGAACGTGAATATTTCCTGTTATCAGATCGAGCATGGAAAGATCGCAGACAAGATACTCACTGCGGTCAGGGACAATGGACTGACGCCGGATCGCATCTGCATAGAAATGACTGAAAGCGGCTTCATGGATATGACACCGGCCTTTTGTAAATTCAGGAAAGTGCTTGAGGAAAATGGGATTCAGTTCGTGATCGATGATTTTGGAACCGGGTATTCCAATCTCCACTGCATCAGTGACATGAATCCTGGCTATGTGAAAATGGACAAGGATTTCACAGCAAAGGCAATGAGCTGCGAACGGGATTATGAGCTGTTTAAAAAGATCATTGAGATGGTCCACAGCATCGGCATCCGCATCTGTGTGGAAGGGATCGAAGAAGAAGACTGGCATCTTAAGATGAAAGAACTGCAGGCAGATTATCTTCAGGGATATTTCTTTGGAAAACCCTGTGAAAAAAAGAAGTTTATGGAAGAGTTTGTTTGCAATCTGCGCAATAAAGGCGTATAGTGGGATAGTACCTCGCAGGAGGTGCTATTTTATTACATAGGAAATTACTTCCTATGTAATAAAAACGCTCCGCAAGGATGCGACTGATGCGCAGAAGAATTATGCAAGCTAAAGCTTGCGCGCATCAGCGCACAAAGAGTTGCGAAGCAACTCTTTGTTCTTATACAGACTTTTATAAAAATTTCATATCTGCATGAAACGGAGTATAAAGAATGAACGAAATAGAAGTTATCTGGAAGTTTTTTGATAATCTGGGTGAGTACGTGTACGCTACAGACATAGAGACAGATGAGCTTGTTTATATGAACCGCAAACTGTTAGAGGTGTATGGATTACAGTCCATGGATGATGTGAAAGGGATGAAATGTTACGAGGTGCTGCAGAAATCGTCTGTTCCCTGTGGCATGTGCAATAATGACAGGCTTTGTGCCGGAAAGTTTGTCGAGTGGCGTTATTTTAATCCGGTGATCGATAAATACATGATGTTGAAAGATACCCTGGTGGAAGATCCTGTCACAAATAAAAAGTACCGGATCGAGATTAGTATAGATATCAGCGAGGAGCGTTCACAGGACAAGATGATCCAGAAGTACAGGGATATGGAGTCCTTTGTCAACGAGGCATTGAAGGAAGCACTTTCTGCCGAGTCGCCGGACGAGACGATCCGTATTATTCTGGAATATCTCGGAAAAGCGCTGAACGGAGAGAAAACGTATATTTTTGAGAGGAACAGAGATGGCAGGGATGATAATACATATGAATGGACAGCGCCGGGAGTGCCACCGGAGATCGACAATCTCCAGAATCTTCCGCCGGAGATCTGTGAGAACTGGTATCACATTTTTGAGGAGGGAAAATATGTCCAGATACCGGATATTGAGGAGATGCGCCTGAGCGATCCGTTTCAATATGAAAATCTGAAGCGGCAGAATATCCATTCCATTGTTGCCATGCCAATTTATGATGCGGAAAAAATCATTGCTTTTTACGGAGTTGACAATCCGCCGGCAGTTTCATTGGAATATACGTCGGATATGCTTCAGATCATGGGTTCTTTTCTCAAGTCCTGTATCAGACGCAGGAATCTGATGAGGCGTCTGGAAGATCTAAGCTATAAGGATGCGCTGACTCAGCTTGGAAACCGCTTTGCGATGGAAAAGTATGTGAGACAGATCAATCCGGAGCAGAGCATCGGCGTAGTTTATTGTGACGTTACTGGTTTAAAGGGTGTGAATGACACACTGGGACATAAGGCAGGGGATGACCTGATCCTTAGAGCCGGTGCATGTCTGGAACGAGTGTTTGGCGATTACGGCATATTCCGTATCGGAGGAGATGAGCTGCTTGTATTGTGTGCGCAGATCGATCCGGACACGTTGGCGGAACGCATGAGGCAGTTAGAGTGTCTGACAGCTGAGAATGACGTAAATATCGCAGTGGGAGTGATCTGGCAGGACAGGGCGGACACACATCTGGATGAACTTCTGCAGGAAGCTGAGAAGCGCATGTATGAGGATAAGGCAGAATACTATAAGAAAACAGGGATTGAGCGGAGAGGTGCAGACAAAAAAGGCTGAATCTGCTCTCGCTAAATGAGAATAGATAAAAAAGTGATAATAATTTTGTCTGAAAACGGTATTTTCCTAGGCGAAATGTAAAAAATTTTAAAATAGAAATAAAATGATTGTGATTTTGCCATGAGGTACAGTATAATAAGAAATGTCGGTTAAATGTAAAAATCATGTAAAAAGTTTGTAAATAAAATTGCAGACAGGGATACGTTAGGATGTATAACGTGGTTAGGAGTACAAATGACAACATTTACTATTATTTTATCGCTGCTCAGCGGAGTGGCACTGTTCCTTTTTGGTATGTCCCTGATGGGAGACGGACTGAAGAAAGTAGCGGGAAATAAGCTGGAGCTGGTTCTTTATAAGCTGACGAACACACCGTTGAAAGGAGTGCTGCTTGGAACTGTTGTAACAGCGATCATCCAGTCCTCCTCCGCAACGACTGTTATGGTTGTCGGCTTCGTAAACTCCGGAATGATGAAGGTTGCGCAGGCGATTGGTATCATCATGGGAGCCAACATCGGAACGAGTGTGACAGGCTGGATTTTGTGTTTGTCGTACATTGACGGCTCGAACGGAATTGCACAGCTGCTGTCCACGGCGACCATCTCAGCGATCGTGGCAATCATTGGTATTATTTTTAAAATGTTTGTAAAAAAATCCGGCTTTAAAAATGTCGGTGACATTATGTTAGGCTTCTCTATCTTAATGGTGGGAATGCAGACCATGAGTGGGGCGGTAGCGCCATTAAAAGACAATGAGCATTTTGTGAATGTATTGACAATGTTTAAGAATCCGGCGGCAGGTATACTGGCAGGTATTTTATTTACGGCGGTATTGCAGAGTGCATCTGCATCTGTCGGTATCCTGCAGGCGTTATCCATGAGTGGCACGATTACATTTGCAGCGGCACTTCCTATTACCATGGGTATTGGTGTCGGCGCAGCCTGTCCGGTTCTGCTCTCCTCGATCGGAACGAACAAAAATGGTAAGAGAACAGCACTGATCTATCTGTTTAACGATTTATTCGGTATGCTGTTCTGGTCAATTGTATTCTATTCCGTCAATGCTGTGGTGCATTTCCCATTTATGAATGCGACCATGAGCCCGGTATTGATCGCGCTGCTGAACACCGTTTTCCGTGCGGCAACGATATTAGTACTTCTTCCATTTATCAAATGGATTGAAAAAATTGTTTATCTTGTTGTAAAAGATTCGCCGGAGGACGAGGAGGATCAGGCAGACTTCGACCTTCTTGAGGAACGTTTCCTTGCTTACCCGGATCTTGCGATCACGCAGAGCCATCTTGCAATGAACGGCATGGCAAAGAAGGCAAGAAAGAATATTTTACGTGCGTTAAGCCTGTTCCTTGTGTATTCGACAGACAAATTTAATAAGGTACAGGAAAAGGAAACGCTGATCGATAAATATGAGGATAAGCTGGGAACCTATCTGATGCAGATGTCCACGCATGAGATGAATGGAAGCCAGGCGAAACAGGTATCCAAGTTTTTGCATACAGTGAGTGATTTCGAACGTCTGGGCGACCATGCAGTAAACATCTCGGAAGTTGCTTCTGAATTGAATGAGAAGAAGATCGCGTTCTCCGATGAAGCACAGTATGAACTGGATGTGTTAGAGAGTGCGGTCAAAGAGTGTGTAAGCCTTGCAGTGGATGCTTTCTGCACGGATGACCTTGAAATAGCAGCAAAAGTAGAGCCTCTGCGAGAGCTCATCGGAATCCTCTGTGATGAATTAAAACTGCGCCATATCGCAAGACTCCGCACCGGAAAATGTGAGATGAAGCAGGGCTTTGCGTTTAATGATCTGCTGACGAACCTGGAACGAATCGCAGCACACTGCTCGAACATCGCAGTTGCCATGATCGAGCTTGAGGCAGCAGACTTTGATACCCATGAGTATTTAAAGAGTGTGCGTGAACTTAAAAACGACACTTATATGGCATACTTTGACGAGTATGAAAGAACATACGATATCAACGGATATCGCAAGAAAAAAGCAAAAGCACAGAAATAAGATAAAGATAAAACAGAAAAAGCTGTCAGATTGATACGATCTACTTACCGGATGTTCATTGTCCGGTGAAGAGGAACTTATCAGTCTGGCAGCTTTTTTCGTTACAGGAAACTCTTGGACTGGTAAAAACGACCGGAATGATGTACTATGAGAAGGAATGAAAAACGATATTAAAATTCGAGAGAATATAAGGGGAATCCATGTCACTGCAATTTATTTTCGGCAATTCAGGAAGCGGAAAATCAACGTTTCTGTATGAAAAAATTTTAAAAGAGGCGGCAGAACATCCGGAGCAAAACTATTTGGTGCTCGTGCCGGAACAGTTTACCATGCAGACACAGCGCGAACTGGTGCGCTTGCAGAAGTCACATGCCATTATGAATGTGGATGTGCTCAGTTTTGCGCGTCTCGCCTACCGTGTATTTGATGAACTTGGAAAACAGAATCTTCGTGTGCTGGAGGAGACCGGAAAGAATCTGGTGCTGCGCAAACTTGCCGGAGAGCAGAAGAAGAACCTGAAAGTGTTAGGCGGCAACTTAAACCGCATGGGATACATCAGTGAGGTGAAATCCATGCTTTCCGAGCTGACGCAGTACAACATTTCTCCGGAAAAACTGGATACATTTCTTGCGTCAGAAGATATCGGCGAGACGCTGCGTCTTAAAATGCAGGATATTTCTGTCATGTATCACAGTTTTTCAGAGTATCTTAAGGGTCAGTACATTACTTCGGAGGAGGTGCTGACACTGCTTTGTGAGGTGGCAGAGGATTCTAATATTATAAAAAACAGTGTCATAGCATTTGACGAGTTTACCGGGTTTACGCCGATACAGAATCAGTTGCTGCGAAAGCTTTTAGTGCTTTCAGAACGCATGATCGTTTCGGTGACAATGGATACAGGAGAGGATTTTTATCATTGCAGAGGCGAGCAGGAACTTTTTTCCATGAGTAAAAAGACGGTATCGGTTCTGATGAAAATGGCTGATGAGCTTCACATTGATGTGGAGGAACCGGTTGTGTTATCGGACGGAAAAAATCACAGATACAAAAATGCACCGTCGCTTTATTTTATGGAGCAGAATCTGTTTCGCCCCTATTATCATAAATGGAAGAAGAAAGAGGATGAACTGAGGCTTGCCGGCCTGAAAAATCCAAGAGAGGAGCTGCAGTTTGTCGCACGTGAGATCACGAAGTGCGTGCGGGAAAAAAAGTACTGCTATAAGGATATTGCGGTGGTGACCGGGGATGTCAGCCTTTATGACAACTATGTGGACGAGATCTTTGGCGCATATGACATTCCGTACTTCCTCGATCAGACGAGAACGATTCTTTTTCATCCGCTGATCGAGTTTATCCGCGCGGTACTTGAGGTGGTGGAGTTCAATTTTTCCTATGAGAGTGTATTCCGTTTTCTGCGGTGCGGTCTGACTGATATCACAGAAAGACAGATCGATCTTCTGGAAAATTATGTGCTTGCCCGCGGAATCCGTGGAAAGAAAAAATGGCAGGAGCAGTGGACGTTTGTATTAAACGATGCAGAAAAAGAAAATCTTGTGGAAATGAACGCGGTGAGAGCGCAGATTTATGATTTCTTTGCACCGCTTGCAGAGAGCTTTGCGGACGGAAAAAATGTCCGGGAGCTTACAACTGTATTGTATGAATTACTTGAAAAATTACAAATAGAGCAAAAATTAAAACAAAAAGAGCTGGAATTTGAGCAGCAGGGAAATCAGGTCAAGGCAAAGGAGTATGCTCAGATTTATAAAATCGTCATGGATCTGTTTGACAAAGTGGTTGACTTTTTGGGGGAGGAAGTGTTTCCGGTCAAAGAGTATGCAGATATTTTGGATGCCGGATTCGAGGCGGCAAAAGTGGGTGTGATCCCGCCGGGAAATGACAAGGTGACGATCGGAGATATCGAGCGAACGAGATTAAATCACATCAAAATCCTGTTTTTCATCGGTGTAAATGACGGAGTTGTGCCAAAAGCGGGCAATACCGGAGGAATCATTTCACAGTTTGAGCGGGAAAAAATGGCGGCGTGCAACTTAGAACTTGCACCGGGCGCGAGGGAAAAAGTTTTTATTCAGAGGTTTTATCTCTATCTGAACGTGACGAAGCCGTCCGATTTTTTATATGTGACATTTTCCAAAGTAAATGCGGAGGGAAAGGCATTAAGACGCTCCTATTTTGTCGGAACGCTGCTTAAAATGTTCCCGGAGAAAACAGTGGAGGAAATCGAGGAAACAACTTCGGCAGACTGTATCATGACACCAAAGAGCAGTATGGCATTTTTCTTAGAGGGACTGCAGGAAGAAGCATGGGCAGGGGAGAATGAAAAAACTGCGTCAGAGGAAGATCAGACAGAGGAAAAGCTATCAAATCCGGCGAAAAAAGAAGTGTGGAATGCGCTTGCGAAGTTTTATCTTTCAGATGAAAACTGGAAAGAGGAAGCAGACCGCCTGTTAAAAGCGTCGTATGTGGTACACAGTGATGAGCCAATCAGTCATGCGGTGACAAAGGCTCTCTACGGAACGGTGTTAGAGAACAGTGTTACAAGGCTGGAGCGTTTTGCAGCGTGCGCCTATGCGCATTATTTAGATTATGGGCTGCGCTTAAGGGAACGCCAGCTTTTGGAATTTGCAAGTGTGGATATGGGAAATATTTATCATGATGCGCTGGAGCATTTTTCAAAAAGAGTGGAAAAGTCGGAATATACCTGGTTTAATATCCCGGAAGATGTGCAGGATGCGTTTATTGAGGCGAGCATGGATGACGCGATTGCTGGCTGCAGCAATGCCGGAGCCTTTGAAAATGTGCGGAACCGTTATCTGACCGGAAGAATGAGGAAAACGATCAAGCGTACCGTATGGGCGCTCACAACACAGATCCAGAAGGGAAAATTTGTGCCAAGTGATTTTGAGGTGTCTTTTTCAAGGGCGGATAAGTTAGATGCCATTCGATTCAAACTCAGCGAGGAAGAAAAGATGAACCTGCTCGGCAGGATCGACCGTGTGGATACCTACGAGACAGCGGATAAGGTTTATGTGAAGATCATTGATTACAAATCGGGAAATACAAGTTTTTCACTGGTCAATCTCTATCACGGACTGCAGCTGCAGCTTGTTGTTTATATGAATGCGGCGTTGGAACTCGAAGAAAAAAGACATCCGGGGAAAAAGGCAGAACCGGCAGGCATTTTTTACTATCACATTCAGAATCCAATGGTGGACGGCCTTGGAAATGAGACGGAGGCAGAGATACGAAACAGCGTGTTAGAGCAGTTGAAGTTAAATGGATTAGTGAATGATGACCCGGAAATTTACGAGGCAATGGATACCGATTTTGCCGGAAATTCTTCTGTCATTCCAATCGGAAAAAAGACAGACGGAAGCCTGAAAGCAACGTCGAAGGTTGCAAGCACCTATGATTTTTCCGTGATGTCTGAGTATGTGCGGGAGAAAATCAAAGAGACCGGGAAAAAAATCTTTGCCGGGGATATTTCAATCCATCCATACTCGCTGGACGGAAAAAGCGGTTGCGATTACTGTCCATACCACACTGTCTGCGGTTTTGACGCCCGGATGCCGGGGTATTCATATCATAAGCTGGAAAAATTCGACAGCGCGGATGAAGTGTTAGAGAAAATGAAAGAGGAGCAATAGCTATGGGAGTTTCATGGACTGCGGAGCAGCAAAAAGTCATAGATCTTAGAAATCGTAATATTTTAGTGTCTGCGGCAGCAGGTTCCGGAAAAACGGCTGTTCTGGTAGAACGAATCGTAAAAATGATCACAGACAAAAACCACCCGGTGGATATCGATCATCTGCTGATCGTGACATTCACCAACGCGGCGGCGGCAGAGATGCGTGAGCGAATTGGAAATGCGATTGAGAAAGCCTTAGAGGAAGCACCGGGAGATGAACACTTACTAAGGCAGTTAACGCTGATTCATAATGCGCAGATCACTACCATCGACAGCTTCTGTCTGTACGTGGTGCGCAATCATTTTCATGAGATCGATCTGGAACCGAATTTCCGTATCGGGGATGAAGGAGAGCTGAAATTACTGCGTGAGGATGTGCTCGGCAAAGTTTTGGAACAAAATTATGAGGAACCTTCGGAAGCATTTTCCGATTTTGTGGAAGGGTACGCTTCCGGGAGAACTGATGCAGCGTTAAATGATATGATCCTTCAGTTGTATGAGTTTTCAAGAAGTTATCCGTGGCCGGGAAAGTGGCTCGATTCTTTTGTTGGAACCTATAAAGTCGAAAACCGGGAACAGTTAGACCATGCAAAATGGATCAAACCGCTGACCGAAAACATCTGCTTTGTCTTAAAAGACTGCAAACATTTGTCAGAGCAGGCACTCGAACTGACCATGCAGGATGACGGACCGGATATGTACGAGAAGGCGGTGCGCAGCGATCTGGAAAAATATGAGAGTTTGTCGGAACTTACTTCGTTTTGTGAGCTTTCGGAGGCACTTTCGAATATCAAATATGACAGATTGGCAAGCAGCAGAGGATTTGAGGGAGATCCGGATAAATTAGAACTTGTAAAAAATCTCAGGGAACAGGCGAAGGATGTAGTAAAGAAGTTATGTAAACAATATTTTTTCTGCTCGCCGGAGATGATGATAGAACAGTTGGAGCGCACAGAGCCGATGTTAGAGGAAGTTGTGCGACTTACAAAACAATTTGCAGAGGAATTTGCAGAGGCAAAACGCCGGAAAAATCTTGTGGATTTTCATGATGTAGAGCATTTTGCATTGCAGATTCTAGTGGATGAGGAGACAGAAAAAGCGAAAAAGACTGCGGAAGAATTCCGGGATACTTTTGAAGAGATCATGATCGACGAGTATCAGGACAGCAACGAAGTGCAGGAGACGCTGCTCCGCTCCATTTCCAGAGAGGAGCGCGGGGAAAATAATATTTTCATGGTTGGGGATGTAAAGCAGAGCATCTACCGGTTCCGTCTCGCAAGACCGGAGCTTTTCATGAAAAAGTACGATTCCTACTCGTTAGAGGAGAGCAGCACGCAGCGCATTGACCTGCACAAAAATTTCCGAAGCAGGGAGGAAGTTTTAAGCTGCACCAATGATATTTTTTATAAGATCATGGCGCGAAGCCTTGGAAATGTTGAATATGATGCAGAGGCGGCACTTTATCCGGGAGCAAGCTATCCGGCAACGCCAGTGCAGGAAAATCTTACGGAAAATTCTGCTGGAGAAAAAGCAGCAGAAGATGAAAAAGTTTCCGGGAAACCGATAAATGGATTTACACCGGAGATCTTACTTGCGGACAGCAATGACGAATTATTGGAGGACACAGAATTTTCCGATAAGAAGACACTGGAAGCAAAAATGGTTGCAGAGAAGATCAGACAATTGATGAAAACGCAGCTTGTTACAGACAAGGCGACAGGTGCGCTTCGCCCGGTGCGATATTCTGATATTGTGATTTTACTGCGCAGTCTGTCTGGCTGGGCGGATTCGCTGGTAGAGGTGCTGAACGAAAACGGAATCCCGGCGCACACCGTTTCATCCACCGGTTATTTTTCTGCGGTGGAAGTGCAGACTGTGTTATCCATGCTTCGGATTTTAGACAATCCAAGGCAGGATATTCCGCTTGCAGCAGTGCTGCGCTCGCCAATGGCAGGGCTAAGCGATGAGGAACTTGCAGTACTGCGGCTAGAAAATGGAGAGGTGCCATTTCATGAGGCGGTGCTGGAGCTGGCGGAAGCGCTGTATGAAGAAAGCGTAGACACTCGTCAAAAGAATCATTCAACAGATGCAGATGACAGCCACGAGAAAGCAGACAGATCGGCGAAAGAAAAAAGCAATGCGGAGGACAGTTTAGAAGAAAATGGCGGCTTACAAACAGCAGCCCACAATAAATTGCTCGATTTTTATATAAAGTATCAGCAATTAAGACAACTCGTGCCGGATACGCCGATCCATGAACTGATCGAGAGGATTCTTCAGGAAACAGGCTATGGTCACTATGTGTCTGCCATGCCGGCAGGAAAAAGAAGAATGGCAAACCTGAATATGCTGTTGGAAAAAGCCGCAGCCTATGAGAAAACGAGTTACAAAGGTCTGTTTCATTTTGTGCGTTACATTGATGAACTGCAAAAATATGATGTGGATTTCGGAGAGGCAGATACCGTTGGAGAAAATGAGAACGTTGTCCGTATTATGAGTATTCATAAGAGTAAAGGTTTGGAATTTCCGGTCGTATTTGTCTGTGGCATGGGTAAAAATTTTAATAAGCAGGACACCCGAAGTAAAATGGTGCTTCACCCGGAACTTGGCATTGGTTTGGATTACATGGACGGTAAAAGGAGAATCAAATCACCGACCATTGCAAAAAAAGCGATTGCAAAGCAGATCGATCTGGAAAATCTCGGTGAGGAGCTGCGAGTACTCTATGTTGCCTTAACGCGTGCAAAAGAAAAATTAATTCTGACCGGAACATTAAAGGATGCCCCGGAAAAACTGGAATTTTTCAGGCAGCAGGCTGCCTTGTATGCACATTCCAGCGACGCCACAGTGATTCCGTATCTGACAAGGGAAAGTGCCACAGGGTATCTTGACTGGGTGCTTCCGGCAGTGCTTTCCTATGGAGAAAAATATCCGGTGCGGGTTGTGGAAGCAGCAGAGCTTGTTTTACAGGAAGTGGAAAATCAGACAGAGCAAAATGAGGGACTGATCGGACGCATGGAAGAAATACGTCAGGCAGATCTGCATCTGGTTGAAAAGTTAGAACAGCGCTTTGCACAGAAATACCCATATCAGACAGATATTTTGCGAAAAAATAAATATTCGGTGTCTGAACTGAAACACCGTGCCATGCGTGAAAAATTTGAAGCTGAGCAGGAGGAGACCGTTCCGGCTTTCTTAGAGGAGCCTGTGACACCGACGATCCCTCTCTTTATCCAGAGACAGGGAAGCGTGGAACAGGAGGCACAAAATAAGGCACAGGATGCAGGGCAGGAAGCAGAAAGTAAAGCAGAACAGAAAATAGTATCAAATACAGCAAACCGCGGCGCATTAAGAGGTACCGCGGTGCACCGTGTCATGGAGTGCTACGATTTTACTTCAGAACAGAGTGTGCATGAACAGATCTTGCTTATGGAAAAGGAAGAAAAAATAACTGCTGATATGCGTTCACTCGTGAACGAACAGATTGTAGCAGATTTTGTTTCCTCGGAAACAGGAAAACGAATGGCATTTGCACAGGAAAAAGGCACACTTTATCGGGAAAAACCATTTGTTATGGGATTTACAGAAGCAGAGCTGGAAAGATATGGCTTTGGGGCAGGTGCGCAGATGATAGAAGATGAGGCGCAGACTGAAAATGCACAACAGGAAATCGTGTCAGAAAATGTGTCGCAGGAAAATCATATGCATGAGGAAGATTTAACTTTAATTCAGGGAATCATTGATGTTTTCTGGATTGAGGATGACGGAATCACAGTCTTGGATTACAAGACAGATCGTGTGGATACTGCGCAGGAGCTGATCGACCGTTATGCGACACAGTTAAAGCTTTATGCGGATGCGCTGGAGCGGGTTTTTGCCACCCGGAAATTAAAAGTGAAGGAGATCCTGATCTATTCGTTCCGGTTAGAAAAGCTGATAGTGTTATAAATATGCTAATATACAAACATTAGGAGGATAAAATGGGACAGATCATACTTGCCTCGGCATCGCCGAGAAGAAAAGAATTATTAGAGCAGATCGGACTGGAATTTGAAATCTGTCCGGCGAAAGGAGAGGAAGTCATTTCCAAAAGTGCGCCTGAGGAGGTTGTGATGGAGCTTTCCGAGCAGAAAGCAAAAGAAGTGGCATCTATGGTAAAAGCTTATGAGACCGGGCACGAGGAACTCATGACACCGCAGGATATCTTAGTGATCGGCGCAGATACCATTGTAGCCTGTGATGATATCATCCTCGGAAAACCGAAAGATGAAGCCGATGCAAAGCGCATGTTAACCCTTTTGTCTGGAAGAAAACATGCGGTGTATACAGGCGTGACGTTTGTGTTTCTGGATAAAAACGGTCGTGTGGGAGCACATACCTTCTATGAGAGAACATTTGTAACAATGAAACAGTTGTTCGAGCATGAGATTGACCGCTATATCGCTACCGGAGAGCCGATGGATAAAGCCGGCGCCTATGGGATTCAGGGCAAATGTGCCATTTACATCGAAGGAATCGAGGGCGACTACAACAATGTAGTGGGACTCCCGGTTGCACGTATCTATCAGGAATTACAAAACCTTGGAATTGATCCATATCTATGGTAAACTACATGAAATAGTAGATTGGATGATTTCTAAATTCTTTTATATCCTAAATTAAAATTTAGAAATTATCAACAACACATATGAGGAGAGGAGCAAATAAAATGCAATATGATGAGACATGTTTAGAATATTTCCTGGCACATCAGGAGCAGTTATTCCCGGAACCGGTCGCAGAGACACCGGAGGAGGCGGAAGAATTTTTAGAGGACTGCATGGCAGTTGTCTGTAAAAATCTAAAAGAGGTAAAAGCCTACTTTGAAGATCAGGGAGCCGACATTGATGGAATGTCACTTCATGATTTTGAGGAGGCAAGCGAGGTATTTTCTCTCCCGGACGGAAGATATCTGATCGTGGAAGCTTAGGTTTGTAACGATTCAGAGCCTATTCGCAAAATCGCTCTTTCAGAGCTTTACTTTTGCTCATAGGTTACTTCGCCAAAGAAATTTTCAAAAATGGGATTGACAAACGAAAAATAGTTTATTATACTCAAAAAGTTTGCAAAGCAAACAGAACGAGTAAGCCATTTTACAGCGCAAAAAACTGTAAAAAAGCATTTTATAATAAGGAGAAACTACATGAAAAATTATGATGTGATTATTATTGGGGCAGGTCCTTCCGGTATCTTCTGTGCATACGAGCTGATCCATGCCAACAAAGACCTGAAAATTTTAATGATTGAAAAAGGACGCCGCATCGAGAACAGACAGTGTCCGAAGAGAAAGACAAAAGTATGTGTCGGCTGTCAGCCATGTTCCATTACAACCGGATTTGCGGGAGCAGGAGCATTTTCCGATGGTAAATTATCCTTATCTCCAGACGTAGGTGGAAATCTTCCGGAGATTTTAGGATATGATGAGACTGTTACATTATTAAAAGAATCCGATGATATCTATTTAAAATTCGGAGCAGATACAAAAGTTTACGGTGTGGATAAAGAGAAGGAAATCCGCGAGATCCGTAGAAAAGCGATCACAGCAAACTTAAAACTGATCGAGTGCCCGATCCGTCACTTAGGAACAGAGGAAGGCTACAAGATCTATTCCAGATTACAGGAGCATTTGTTAGAGCAGGGCGTTGAGATGGAATTCAACACCATGGTCAAAGACATTATCATTGAGGATAATCAGGTCAAAGGACTTGTGACAGATAAAGACGAGACTTACATGGCAAAAGAGGTTGTTTCCGCAGTCGGACGTGAGGGCGCAGACTGGTTCTCACACATCTGCAACGGCCATGGAATCGAGACACAGGTTGGTACTGTAGATATCGGTGTCCGCGTGGAAGTGCGTGACGAGGTTATGGAATTTTTAAATGACAACCTCTACGAAGCAAAATTAGTTTACCACACCCCGACATTTGACGATAAGGTTCGTACATTCTGTACCAATCCTTCCGGAGAAGTGGCAACCGAGTACTACGACAACGGACTTGCGGTTGTAAACGGACACGCTTACAAATCCAAAGATTTAAAGACGAACAACACAAACTTTGCAATCCTTGTATCCAAGAACTTTACAAAGCCATTTAAAACACCAATCGAATACGGTAAACAGATCGCACAGCTTTCCAACATGCTCTGCGATGGAAAAATTTTAGTACAGACCTTTGGAGATTTCAGACGCGGAAGAAGAACAACAGAGGAGCGTCTCTGCAGAAATAACCTGATTCCTACATTAAAAGATGCAGTACCAGGCGATCTTTCCCTTGTTTTCCCACACCGTATCATGGTGGATATCGAGGAAATGATCCTTGCACTTGATAAAGTAACACCGGGTATTGCCAGCGATGAGACCTTATTATATGGTGTCGAGGTAAAATTCTATTCCAACAAAGTTGTTGTAAACAGAGATTTCGAGACAAGCGTAAAAGGTCTGCGTGCGATCGGTGACGGCGCATCTGTAACCCGTGGACTGCAGCAGGCATCCGCAAATGGTATCTCTGTTGCAAGAAGCATTTTAAAAGCAATGGAAGCTTAAAAGAAAAGCATGAAAAAAATAAGAAAAACAATCGCAATGATCTATCTGCTCTGCTTTTCTTTTCTGCTCACAGGTTGTACGATCGGAAATAAAGAGGTGATCGTATCGAACACACTGAACAACCGTCAGGTATTTAAAATCGGCAGCGTGTCCTGTGGCTTGAAGGAAGCAAAGGTATATCTTGTGAATTACCAGAACATTTATGGAACAGCTTACGGTCTTGATCTGTGGCAGCATGATTTCGGGGACAGTTCTCTGGAAAATTATGTGAAAAATATCACAATGCGGGAACTGACACAGATCGTCTGCTTAGACCAGCTTGCAAAAGAAAAAGAGATGGAGCTTTCTGAGGAGGAAACAACGAAGATCGCTCAGGCGGCAGAGGAATATTTTGCGTCACTTACGGATGATGAAATCGCCTATATGGGTGTTTCTGAGAGCGACATCAAAGAGTACTACGAGCATTATGCACTGGCGCAGAAAGTGTACCATTCCCTGACGAATGCTGTAAATGAAGAAGTAAGTGATGACGAGGCGCGGGTCATGGAAATCATGCAGATTTTTGTCTCGGATGAGAGCCGTGCCAATGAGATCGCAACAAGGCTGGCACAGGGAGAAGATTTTGCGACGCTTGCCAATAATTACAATGAACTTGGCAGCATCCAGATCAATGTTTCCAGAGATGATCTCCCGGACGCAGTGGAACAGATTGCATTTCAGATGGAAAATGATGAGGTTTCCGGCAAAATCACAGTAGACGGCGGCTACTACTTCATCAAATGCCTGAACAAATACAATCAGGAGCTGACAGAGGCAAACAAAGCCAACATTGTGGAAAAAAGAGAAAAAGAAGCTTTTGATGACGAGTACAATGGATTCGTTTCTTCTTTGAGTTCCAACGTGAATGAGAATCTCTGGGAAAATCTGGAACTTGAGACAGGTTCCGGAATGAACACAGACACATTTTTTCAGGTTTTTAATACTTATTGTGGTGATATGTAATATCACCACAATTTTTTCGAGGGAAAAAGATATGACGAAGGATATGACAAACGGTTCGCCAATGAAGCTGATCCTTGGATTTTCCGTACCACTTTTGTTTGGATTTTTATTTCAGCAGTTTTACAATTTAATGGATACTTTGATCGTAGGACGTTTTCTTGGAGTAGATGATCTTGCTGCAGTAGGTTCTACGGGTTCCGTCAACTTTCTGATCATTGGATTCTGCATGGGAGTCTGCAATGGATTTGCGATTCCGCTGGCACATAAATTCGGTGCAGGAGATTACAGGGGGATGCGCGGTTTTATGATGAACGCGATATATCTCTCTGTGATTTTTGCAATTGTCATGACCATTGTGACAGTTATTTTCTGTATGCCAATCCTGGAGCTGATGCGCACGCCGGAAAATATTATTGACGGTGCCTACCATTATATTGTGATCATTTTCTGGGGAATCCCGGTCACATATCTGTACAATCTGGTTTCGGGAATTATCCGTTCCATGGGGGACAGCAGGACACCGGTCGTGTTTCTGGTGATCGCAGCGGTCATTAATATCGGACTGGATCTGTTTTTTATCGTAGTGCTCGGAACCGGTGTGGAAGGTGCTGCGTGGGCGACGGTGATCTCACAGCTGATCTCCGGTGTGGGATGTCTTATTTACAGTATCAAACATTTTGAGATACTGCGGCCGAGCAGAGAGGAAATGCAGATAAATAAAACGTATATGATGACACTGTGCGGCATGGGTGTCCCGATGGGATTGCAGTATTCCATCACGGCGATCGGAAGCGTTATCTTACAGAGTGCGGTCAACTCCCTTGGCTCTCATGCGGTTGCCGCAATGACAGCCGGAAGCAAGATCGGAATGTTTTTCTGCTGTCCGTTTGATGCGTTAGGATCTACGATGGCAACCTATGGCGGTCAGAATGTCGGGGCAAAAAAACTGGATCGTGTCTCCGGAGGTTTAAAGGCGGCGTCCATTCTCGGATGTGCGTATGCGGTGCTGGCATTGGTCATTATGTTCTTTTTCCGTGGGGTTCTGGCAGGCTTCTTTGTCGGAGAGGCAGAGCCGGAAGTCGTTTCCAATGCAGGACTGTTTTTGCTGATCAACAGTGCATTCTATATTCCGCTGGCATTTGTCAACATCGTGCGTTTCCTGATTCAGGGAATGGGATACAGCAAATTTGCTATTTTGGCGGGTGTGTTTGAGATGGTTGCAAGAACACTGGTAGGATTTGCGTTTGTGCCTGTTTTCGGCTACGTGGCAGCGTGCTTTGCAAGTCCGGTGGCATGGATCTTTGCGGATGCATTTTTATTCCCGGCATATTTCCATGTCCTGAAAAAGACGAAGAAGATGTTGTACAAGTAAAAAATAACTGCGAAACTTCCCACCAGAGTAGAGCAAATTGTGAAAAATTGAACAATGTAATTAAAAACGAAAGGATTCAGTATGAGTATTTTAAACGTGGAGCACCTGACACATGGATTTGGTGACAGGGCAATTTTTAATGACGTGTCTTTCCGGCTTTTGAAGGGAGAACACATCGGATTAGTCGGCGCCAACGGCGAGGGAAAATCCACATTTATGAATATCGTGACCGGAAAGCTTATGCCGGACGAGGGAAAAGTGGAATGGGCGAAAAACGTCCGTGTCGGTTATCTCGACCAGCACTCCACACTGACAAAAGGCATGACGATCGAGAGTGTGTTAAAATCGGCGTTTGCATGGCTGTTTGAACTTGAAGAAAACATGAACCGGATCTGTGATGAACTTGGTGAGGCGAAACCGGACGAGATGGATGCGATGATGGAGGAGCTCGGAGTCATTCAGGATACACTCACCATGCATGATTTTTACATCATTGATGCAAAGGTCGAGGAAGTGGCGAGAGCGCTCGGTCTGCTTGATCTCGGACTGTCTCATGATGTCACGGATTTAAGCGGCGGACAGCGTATGAAAGTTCTTCTGGCAAAGCTTTTACTGGAAAAACCGGATATTCTCCTTCTGGATGAGCCGACGAACTATCTCGATGCAGAGCATATCGCATGGCTGAAACGCTATCTGCAGGAGTATGAGAATGCATTTATCTTAATCTCCCACGATATCCCGTTTTTAAATGACGTTGTGAATATTATTTACCATATGGAAAACCAGCGCCTTGACCGGTATGTCGGGGATTACGATAAGTTTCAGGAAGTTTATGAGGTGAAAAAGTCCCAGTTAGAGGCAGCTTACCGCAAACAGCAGCAGGAGATCAGTGAATTAAAGGATTTTGTCGCCCGGAACAAAGCGCGCGTTGCCACAAGAAATATGGCAATGTCACGCCAGAAGAAGTTAGACAAAATGGATGTCATCGAGCTTGCTGCGGAGCGTCCGAAGCCGGAATTTAATTTTAAACTTGGAAGAACACCGGGACGCTATATTTTCGAGACGAAAGACCTTGTGATCGGATATGACGAACCGCTGTCAAAACCGTTAAATATCTCCATGGAGCGTGGACATAAAATTGCACTTGTCGGCGCAAATGGAATCGGTAAGACGACTCTGTTAAAAAGTATTTTAGGATTGATCCCAGCGCTTGGCGGTTCTGTGGAACTCGGAGAGAATTTAGAGATCGGATATTTTGAGCAGGAGATCAAAGGCGAGAACAAGAACACCTGTATTGATGAGATCTGGGAAGAATTCCCGTCTTTCAGCCAGTACGAAGTGCGTTCTGCCCTTGCAAAATGCGGACTTACGACCAAACATATCGAAAGCCTTGTCCGCGTGTTAAGCGGTGGAGAGCAGGCAAAAGTAAGACTCTGTAAATTGATCAATAAATCGACAAACGTTCTGCTCTTAGACGAGCCGACGAATCATCTTGACGTAGATGCGAAGGACGAATTAAAACGTGCGCTTCAGGAATACCGCGGCAGTATCCTTCTGATCTGCCATGAACCGGAATTCTATCAGGACATTGTGAACGAGGTCTGGGACTGCTCGAAGTGGACAACAAAGATTTTGTAGTAGAAAAAGAAAGCCGGACATTCTATTTGGAATAAATCTTTTTGGTTAAGTGTATTGAAAAAGAAGAAACATATGGTGCATAAGACTACAGATAGTAGTAAAATGTTTACAAATAGTTGTAAATCACAACAGAAAAAAGGGGAAGATTAACCTGACAGATGCCGCTAACACACAGGTACATCAGTTAAATGAATATGTACAGGTTTCAGTTCCAATGCCTGCTAACATTACGGTAAAAGAGGGAAAAGCGATCGTCGTTTACCGTCTTGAGGATGATGGAACATTAACACGCTGTGATACAACAGTAGAAAATGGTGTGATCACATTCAAAACCAACCATTTTTCAACCTACATCGTAGCAGAAGAAGACGTTACAGCAGTTACTTCTCCGAAAACAGAAGATGCCAGTGCAGGTATCAATCTGATTCTCTGCATGGGTATCCTGCTTGCAGGAGCAGCAGTTGCAATGAAAAGAAAAATGGCATAATTGAAATAGTGCATGAGATAAAAGACAGCAGTTGCCCGGAGAAGGTGACTGTTGTTTTTTTATAAAAATAAGCATAAAGAAAAGGAAAAACATTGACATTTTCATCACAAAGTATTATCTTGATATCAGTAATAATTCCTATTATCAGATAACAAAAGCAAATGGAGGCCATTATGAAAGATACCTATATTTCAGAAGCAGTAAAGTATATTGGAGCAGACGATACCACATTAGATTTATTTGAGAGCCAGTACCAGATTCCGAACGGAGTTTCTTATAATTCCTATGTGATTTTAGATGAAAAAGTGGCAGTCATGGATACCATTGATGAGAGAAAAACGGACGAGTGGTTTGCCAACCTTGAGAATGTGTTGAATGGAAGAAACGTAGATTATCTTGTCATTTCCCATTTAGAGCCGGATCATGCGGCAAATATCAAACGCGCGGCAGACAGATTCCCGGATGCAAAGCTGGTGTTAAGTGTGAAAGCCAAAGCAATGCTGCCACAGTTTTTTGATATCGCACATCTTGAGGAGCGCTGCATAACGGTAAAAGAGGGTGATACCTTAGAACTTGGAACACATAAGCTTCATTTTGTAATGGCACCAATGGTTCACTGGCCGGAAGTTATGGTGGAATACGAGGAGACAGAGAAAATTCTTTTTTCCGCAGACGGATTCGGAAAATTCGGCGCACTTTCCGCAGAGGAAGAATGGGCAGATGAGGCAAGAAGATACTTTATCAATATTGTTGGAAAATATGGCGTGCAGGTGCAGGGATTGCTGAAAAAAGCAGCAGCACTCGACATCAAAACAATCTGTCCGCTCCATGGACCGATTTTAAAAGAAAACTTAGAGTATTATATTGGAAAATATCTGACATGGAGCAGCTACGAGCCGGAAGAAGACGGCGTTTTGGTTGCATGCGCATCAATCCACGGCAATACAAAGACAGCCGCAGAAAAAATGGTCGAGGTACTGCGTGCAAATGGCGCATCCAAAGTAGTATTTATGGATCTGACCAGAGACGATATGGCTGAGGCAGTTGCGGATGCGTTCCGTTATGGAAAAATTATTCTTGCGGCAGCTTCCTATGACAGCGGTATTTTCCCGCCAATGGAAGATTTCTTACACCGTCTGGCACATAAAAATCTGCAGAAACGTACCTTTGGCCTGATCGAAAACGGCTCCTGGGCGCCTTGTGCAGCAAGGGGCATGAAAGGCATTTTAGAAGGCATGAAAGAGGTAAACGTATGTGAGAATGTCGTAAGTATCAAGTCTACCATGAAAGACACAGACATTTCCAAAATGGAGGAACTTGCCAAGGAAATCCTTGCTTAAAGCATATAAGTGAATCAAACTTGCGTTTATCAGAGCCAAAGAGCTGGAAAGAATCTCTTTGGCTCTTGACAATGGTAAATAGTACGGATATACTTAAAAATAATAGGGGTTAATGGGTTGGAGGTAGTGATTATGAAGTGTCCTTTTTGCAGCAGCGAAAACACAAGAGTCATTGACTCAAGACCGGCAGATGATAATAATTCCATCCGCCGGAGAAGACTTTGTGATGATTGTGGGAAGAGATTTACGACCTATGAGAAAGTGGAGACCATTCCACTGATCGTAATTAAGAAGGATAACGCAAGAGAACAGTACGATCGTTCCAAAATTGAAGCTGGTGTATTAAGAGCCTGCCATAAGAGACCAATTTCTGTGAATCAGATCAATCAGCTTGTCGATGAAGTTGAGACAGAGATCTTTAACAGAGAAGAAAAAGAAATCCCAAGCACATTGATCGGTGAGATCGTAATGGATAAGATCAAGAATCTGGATTCCGTTGCCTATGTGCGTTTTGCATCTGTATATCGTGAATTTAAGGATGTGAATACTTTTATGAGCGAATTGAAGAAGATGCTCGACAAATAGGGGGTTCAGTTTTGATACACGAATGTCGATAATATACTGCGAGAGAGGTTTTAATAATCTCTGTTTAGCAGAGTTTGATTTGTGATGACAGAATGTTTACAAAGTGTACATTCTGCTATGTATCAGTTTTTAATGGAGAAGATTGTATGAATATATCGGGAATCCGCACCAATGCGGGATTTTATGATTACAATTCCATAAAGATAAATGAGGTCCGGAGTCAGCAGATTCAGGAGGCGAAAGAGAGCAGTCAGATACCGGTAACGAACACTGCAGAGCCTGAGGATAACGGGGATGCGAGACAGATACCAAAAGTTCAGCAGGAAGATCAGGGAATCGTGGATTTTAATGCGCGGTATCAGCCGGATGCATCCTATGAACTGAAGGGAATTGACAGTGATCTTTCCAAGCTTGATGTTGAGAAAGCATTGTCAGATCTGAAGAAGGATCAGGTATTACAGCAGTATCAGTTTTTCGTTGGTGATGAGCCATTCGCATCTACGGAGAAGCTGAAACAGGTAAGAGAAGAAGAAAACTTCTGGTTATAAAGATTTATGATACCGTATGACATTCATACGGTATTTTTCTGCTTTATAAGAAATTGCTTCGCAACTTCTTTATTAAAAAGAAAGGGACAAACATTCATGCTGGAAAAATTTTATCCCGGAGAATATTTAGATTCCACATATGTGATCGATTTTGATCAGCTTTACAAAGACGGATATCGTGGAATCATTTTTGATATTGACAACACACTTGTGCCACATGGTGCGCCGGCAGATGAGCGTGCCTGTGCGTTGTTTTCGCATTTGAAGGAACTTGGTTTTCAATGTATGCTTTTATCGAACAACAAAGAACCGCGTGTAAAAATGTTCAATGATGCGGTGCAGGTGTCTTATATTTATAAAGCCGGAAAACCGAATCCGGCAAATTACCGCAAGGCAATGCAGAAAATGGGAACAGATACCACTAACACGATTTTTGTGGGAGACCAGATTTTCACAGATGTTTATGGTGCGAATCTTGCCGGAATCAGAACGATTCTGGTAAAGCCGATTCATCCGAAGGAAGAAATCCAGATCGTGTTAAAACGGTATTTAGAAAAGATCGTGTTGTTTTTTTATCAAAAACGGCAGAAAAAGAAAAAACAGTTGTAAATATAATAAAGAAAATCAATAGCGGCAAAATGCCGTACAGATAGAAAAGAAAAAGGAGTCATTAAAAATGAAAATCGCAATTGGAAACGATCATGCAGCAACAGAGTTAAAATTTATTATTATGGATTATGTCAAAAGTTTAGGACACGAAGTTGTAAACTTTGGAACAGACGGCAATGAGAGCTGTAATTATCCTGAGTTTGGAGAAAAAGTAGGACGTGCAGTTGTAAATGGCGAGGCTGACTGCGGAATTTTGATTTGCGGTACCGGAGTAGGTATCTCAATCGCAGCAAATAAAGTACATGGTGTCCGCGCAGCAGTATGTTCCGACTGCGCAACCGCAAGACTGGTAAAAGAACATAACAATGCCAATATTATAGCATTTGGCGCACGTATTGTCGGCAGTGAGCTTGCAAAAGACATTGTAAAAGCATATTTAGATGCAGAATTTCAGGGTGGAAGACATCAGACAAGAATTGATATGATCCACGAAATTGAGACAAGAAACTAGTAATTTGGAAAAAACATTACTTTTTCAGCGGGGAAACTATGTGTTTCCATAAAAAAAGCTTGAAAAGTGCATCTATTTATTATAGAATAGAGAAATCAGAGAGCCTTGTGCTCGTACGCAATTTTTTAAGGAGGAAGTTTGAATGATTTCAGCAGGCGATTTCAGAAATGGTATCACTATTGAATTAGAAGGTAACATTTATCAGATTATCGAATTCCAGCATGTTAAACCAGGTAAAGGTGCAGCATTTGTAAGAACTAAGTTAAAGAATATTAAGAGTGGTGGTGTGGTTGAGAAGACATTCCGTCCAACAGAGAAATGTCCTCAGGCACGTATCGAGAGAAAAGATTATCAGTATTTATATGCTGATGGAGATTTATATTACTTCATGGATGTTGAGACTTACGATCAGATCGCATTATCCAAAGACGATATCGGTGATGCATTAAAATTCGTAAAAGAGAACGAAATGGTTAAGTTATGCTCCCACAACGGAAGCGTATTCTCTGTAGAGCCACCTCTTTTCGTAGAGTTAAAGATCACAGATACAGAGCCTGGATTCAAAGGCGATACAGCTACAGGTGCTACAAAACCGGCAGTTGTTGAGACCGGCGCAACAGTATATGTTCCATTATTCGTTGAGCAGGATGACGTGATCAAGATTGATACACGTACAGGCGAATACTTATCACGTGTTTAATGAGAATAGGTAATTTTAAATTACGATGAATGACAGACAACCCCGGAAGCTTGGTTTTCCGGGGTTTTTCTTTGCTTATTTTGTTTTTTTTTGTGTACAGCTTGACTTTCCCGGTGCAGGCTTCTAAAATGTAAATTAGATTAGCTTAGAAGATGCAAGACAACCTTTCGGTTGATGCAGAGGCAGAGAGCAAGGGGGAAATTTAAGATGAAGATCGTAAATGGAAAAGTATTTGAAAACGGCAGATTTGTTGAGAAGGAAGTGGCAACAGACGGAAGTTTGTTTGCAGAAACATCCGGGGATGGGAAAGAGATTGATGCTGCTGGATGCTATGTGATACCGGGACTTATTGACATTCATTTTCATGGATGCGCAGGAGTTGATTTCTGCGACGGAACGGTAGAGGCAATGCGGCATATGGCAGAATATGAATTGAAGAATGGGGTTACTTCCATTCATCCTGCAACGATGACATTGTCGGAGGAAGAACTGACAAACATCAGTAAAGCTGCAAAAGTATTTCATGAGGAACAGAAGGCAGATGAGACTTTGCTTGCAAAAGAAGCTGAGTTAGTCGGAATCTATATGGAAGGACCTTTTATTTCCATGGAGAAAAAAGGGGCACAGAACCCATTGTACGTGCATAAACCGGATGCAGACATGTTCCGCAGACTGCAGAAGGAGGCAGATGGGTTATACCGTGTCTGCGTTGTGGCACCGGAAGAACCTGGTGCAATGGAATTTATTGATGACGTAAAGGATGAAGTGCGAGTATCCGTGGCACATACAACTGCAGATTATGATACTGCAAAAGAGGCATTTTTACATGGCGCAAGACAGGTGACACATCTGTATAATGCAATGCCGCCTTTTACCCACAGGGCACCGGGAGTGATCGGAGCAGCCTGTGATAATGAAAATGTCATGGTAGAGATGATCTGTGACGGTGTGCATCTGCACCCGGCAACGATTCGCACAAGCTTTAAAATGTTTGACAAAGAAAGAATTATCTTAATCAGCGACAGCATGATGGCAACCGGAATGCCGGATGGAATCTATTCTCTGGGCGGACAGGAAGTTCAGGTACACGGCAATAAGGCAACTCTCACAGTGGACGGTGCGATCGCAGGATCTGCCACGAATTTATTTAACTGTATGAAGTTTACAGTAAAAGAAGTCGGACTTCCATTTGAGGAGGTCGTAGGCTGCGCGACAGAGAATCCGGCAAAAGCAGTTGGTTTATGGGACAAATACGGCAGCATTGAAAACGGTAAATACGCGGATTGTGTGATCGTGGACGAAGATTTTAACATCAGACAGATTGTAAAGCACGGTCAGTCTGTTTCATAAGCCGGTAAAGCCAGAGCAGCGCAAGGACACAGTGCAGGATCTGACTGACCAAAAGACCGGTCAGATAACCTCTGATACCGATGACTGGAATCAGAAATACGATAAAAAGAATCCGGATGATGCAGGAAATGAGATTTAAAAACAGGGTGATTCCGGGTTTTCCGAGTCCGTGGAAAATGCTGTTTAAGGTGCTGCCAAGGTAGAGAAAAGGGCAGATCCAGCTTAGTGTCACAATGAAAGTGGCAGAGAGTGCATTTTTAAAAATAAAGTTGCCAATAAAATCGCCCAGAAGTAAAAGCCCGATCGTACAGAGCAGACCTAATAAAAGGCAGGATTCAGTTGTTCTTATAATTGCTTTCCGGATCAGCGTATCGTTGTGTTTTGCCTGGGCTTCAGAGACGATCGGAAGTAAAAGTACGGAAATGGAATTTGTGAGAACCGTTGGAAACATGATGATCGCAAATGCCATGCCAGTGAGAATACCATAGATACTTAAAGCATCAGAGGAACTGTAGCCAAACAGTTTCAGCTGGTACGGAATGAGCAGATTTTCTATGGCAGTAAATAAATTAAAAGTGAGGCGGTTAACCGTCAGAGGAAACGACAGGGTAAGTAATGACCATGTCGTTTTTCTTATATTGCCCTTACAGGCGCCAAATCCGATGCAGCTTAATGATACAAGCATGCCGGCAATTTCACCGAGTACAAGCCCCCACACGGCGTCAGAGATCGTAATGGAATGACCGTTGCTCTGTGCGATCATATAAATCAGATAGACACCGCCAACTCTTGCAGACTGTTCCGCCAACTGGGAGAGGGACGGCACAAGAGTTTTTTTCAGTCCATAATAATAGCCGTTAATGCAGGAGTGGATACTGCATGGAACATAGCAGAACGACAATATCCGAATCAGCGGGGCACAGCGCATTTCCCGCAGAAAAGAACCTGCAATGAATTCTGAGTAATTCCACATATAAATCCCGGTAAGAATAGAGAGAGACACAGAAAGAATCAGTCCCACGAGCAGATAGAGTCTGGCTCCGGCAGGATTTTCGTTTCCGATTTCTTTGGATACAAATTTTGAGATAGCAGTCTGGATTCCGGCGGAAGTCAGGGAAAAACAAAGTGCCATAACAGGAAAAATCAACTGATAAATTCCAAGACCTTCTGCACCAATCACACGTGAGAGGAATATCTTATAGAAGAAACCAATAAAACGGGAGAGTATGCCGGCGGATGTGAGCAGCAGCGTACCGGTAAATATAGTTCTTTTCACAGATAGATTTTTTGACATTTGACCTCCCGGGATTTTAAATGCTGGGCACTGAACGGAAAACTCAGTGCTGCCAGGTTCATCAATTTAGTATATGAGAGAAGTGAGGAGAAAATGAGTAAACAGATTTATCTGGATAATGCGGCAACCACTCAGATGTCTGATGAAGTAAAGCGGGCAATGGAACCTTATTTGCAGGAAAACTACGGAAATGCTTCTACCGCCTATGGCATTGGAGGAGATGCAAGAAAAGAACTGGAAAAATCCAGGGAGATCATTGCAGCAACGTTACATGCAAAACCTTCTGAAATTTATTTTACATCGGGAGGATCGGAGTCTGACAATTGGGCAGTGAAGAATATAGCAGCCGCTTGCAAGAAAAAAGGGCGGCATATCATAACAACAAATATCGAACATCATGCGATCCTAAATTCCTGTGAATATCTGCAAAAATTAGGCTATGATGTCACATATCTGAAAGCGGACAGCGACGGACTTGTTTTGGCAGAGCAGGTAAAAGAAGCCATAAGACCGGACACGACACTGATTTCTGTGATGTTTGCAAATAATGAAGTGGGAACGATCGAACCAATCTATAAAATCGGGAAAATAGCGCGGGAAAAACAGATCTTGTTTCACACGGATGCAGTGCAGGCATACGCACAGATTCCGCTCTCGGTCAGTTATTATCCGGTGGATTTATTGAGTGCAAGTGCACATAAATTTCATGGACCAAAAGGGGTTGGCTTTTTATATATCCGTGACGGCGTGGATATTCCTTCTTTCATTCATGGCGGAAGTCAGGAGAGGGGAAAACGTGCCGGCACAGAAAATGTAGCCGGTATTACGGGCATGGCAAAAGCGGCGGAAATCGCATACGGAAATATGCGAAAGAGGGTACAGAAAGAGATTATGCTGCGGAATTATCTGATCGAGCGCATACTGCACGAAATTCCGGATGTGAAGCTGAACGGACATCACAGCATCCGGCTTCCGGGCAATGTGAATGTCAGCTTTAAGGGCATAGAAGGGGCGTCGCTTTTGATTTTATTAGATGAAGACGGAATCTGTGCCTCCGGCGGTTCGGCGTGTAATACGGGAGAAGAGAGGATTTCCTATGTGATCAAAGCGTTGGGGGTTCCGAAAGATTACGCACCGGGTACGATAAGACTTACATTATGTGGAGATACAACACGCACGGATATTGATGCGGCAATTGATTCATTGAAACGCAATGTTGCACTTTTGCGAGGATGAGAGAAGATTCACTAACGCAATGCAGGCAGATTTTTTTATAATCTGCCTGTATTACTTTCGTTAATTTCCGTTTTTCCTGCATCCAATGATGCCAGAGGAAATGGCGTTTTGCGGGCACACATCCTTGCATTTGCCGCAGCGGATACATTCCGCACTGTTCGGATTTTCATAGACTTTTACACCCATACCGCATTTCTTGGCACAGAGTCCGCATTTCGTACATTTGGTGGCATCAATCTCGTAATGGTAGAGTGAAAACCGGTTGAAAATACCATAAATCGCACCAAGTGGACATAAATACTTGCAGAATGGGCGGTATATCATTGTAGATAAAATAAGAAGAATGACAAGGATGCTGACCTTCCACCCAAATAAAAAGCCGATGGCACGCTGAAGTCCCGGATTTTTTGCAACAAGCGGAATACCGCCGAGCAGTGTGCCGGACGGACAGATCAGCTTGCAGAACCATGGACTTCCATAGCCGCTTTCCCCGACAAGAAGCAAAGGCATGGCAATGACGAACACAACAAGGATGACATATTTTAAATAGCGCAGATAGCGGTCAAATGGGACTTTTTTGATCTTTTTGACGAAAGGGATCTTATGTAGCAGATCCTGCACAAGACCAAAAGGGCAGAGCCAGCCGCAGACAAAACGTCCCATGAGAGAGCCGAAGATCATTAAAAATCCAATGACATAAAAGGAAAATTTATAATTTTTACTGCCGAGCACAGCCTGAAGGGATCCAATCGGACAGGAACCGATAGCACCCGGGCAGGAGTAGCAGTTTAAGCCGGGAACACAGAGCTTTTTGCTTGTGCCACGGTAAATTTTTCCCTCGGTAAAACCGATGACATATCCATTTGTCAGGGCGGTGAAAAGAACCTGTACCCATAAGCGTAAATGTTTTCGCTGTTTTTTTATCCAGTTCATGATGAAAAACCTTTCCTTGTAAATTCGTGTAATGTATTTTCTATTATCCGATGCCAATGCATTCCAGACAGATGATATTTGACTTATTCTGTACAGTGGTATGCTCATTTCGATGGATTCCATTTAAAATAAATAAAACCCCGATAGCTAAAAGTAAGATGCCTGTGACAGAGCGTTTTTTGATATTCATATAAGTTTCGCCTCGTTTCGTGAGTTCCGGCAGTCCGGGAAACTGCCGGAAACCTGATCTATATGTGACTATTCTGCTAAGTAAGAGTCAATGAGAGCTTTCCAGCCTTCATAGTCCTTAGAACCTTCGATCGTGTCAAGGATGGTTCCATCTGATCCAACTACATAAGTGGTAGGGTATGCCATAATATTTAAAAGGGATTCATTTGTGGCAAGCGTTCCATCCATACGAAGCTGTGTGTAAGATGCATTTGCGTTACTCATAATATCTTTGATCTGAGCCATTTCGTCATCTGAGATACCCATGCCAAGATCACCGTAAAGTCCGTAAACAGCAGCACCTTTGTCCTTGTATTCACTATTGATCTTATCAAGATCAGGAATTTCATTGACACATGGGGTACATCCGACATTCCATACATTTACAAGTGTTACTTTGTTTTTTGCAAAAATAGAGGAATCCATTTTATTACCATCTATATCCGTAGTATCCATGTTCGTGAAAATATCATTTGTGGAAGCAGTACTGTCGGAAGCAGTCTGTGCTGTGCTGTCTGTCTGTTCAGTTGTGGCAGTTTCCTGTCCGGATGCCGTGGAAGAAGTATTGCCGGTGGTGTTTCCGGTCTGTCCGCATCCTGCAAAAAGAAGTGCGCCTGTAAGTAAAAGTGTTGCGATAGATAATGTTTTGTTTTTCATAATAAGAAAATCTCCTTTGTTTTTTGTTGATAGCTGTATCATACAAGGTCAATGTGAAACTAATATGAAATAGAAATATTTTTTTGCAAAAGAATTTATTGGATATCTCATCCGCAAGATGTTATACTTGACTGCAAAAGGATATAAAGCCATTTAGTCGTTTGAGTGGAAGGGAAAAAGATGAACATTTTAATCGTAGAAGATGATGCAGACATCCGGGAGGGCGTAGCAGAATTTTTAAAGGAAAACGGATATCAGGTTTATTGTGCAGGTGACGGCGAAGAAGGACTTTCCATTTTAAAAAGTATGGAAATCCACCTGGCACTTTTGGATATCATGCTGCCGAAGAAAAGTGGAATTGAAGTGTTGAAAGAGTTAAGAACATTCAGTGAATTGCCCGTTATTATGTTAACTGCAATTACAGATGAGGAAACACAGGTGCAGACTTTTGACTACCTTGCAGATGATTATATCTGTAAACCATTCTCACTGATTTTGCTTTTGAAACGGATCGAGGCACTTTTGCGGGCGCGGTACAAAACAGAAAATATATGGAAGTACAAAGAGGCGTTGGTTGATTTTTCGGGGTATCAGGCAATTTATCAGGGAAAAGATGCAGCGGTTACGCCAAAAGAGATCAAACTTCTCGCAGTGCTGCTTGAAAATGCCGGACAGGTAGTGAGCAGAGATCAGATCTTAGACAGAATCTGGGGCGAAGAAGAAAGCCCCTATGACCGTGTGGTGGATGTCTATGTGAAAAATCTGAGAAAAAAACTGCACTTAGAGTGCATTGTCACGGTAAAAGGTGTCGGGTACAAATTGGAGTTATCATAAAATGAGAAAAATGAAATTATTTCCAAAAACTTTTTTATACATATTTATTATGCTGCTTTTTATTACGACTTCCATGCATCTGATGATTTATTTTTTCTATCCAAAGGTTTATCTGAGCCGGATGCAGGATAATCTGGAAAGCAAACTGGAATATTTGAGACAGGATATTAAGGGTGATGTCGCAGGAGAGGCGGGGCAGATCTTTTCGGATTTTGCCAAAGAAAACAATGTCAATATCACAGTGACGGACGGTGAAAGCGAAGTCACTTATATGGGGATGAATTTTCAGATTTCGCTGTATTCCGATACAGACACGGTCTTTGATGTGGATAATCTGCAAAATGCGGAGTCCATTATTGTGAAAAATAAAACAATGGAAACAAAAGAGGGAACAAAGCTTAATGTCAAAGTACTCGCAAGTGCGATGCCGGTAAAAGAGGCGGTGGATATGATCACTTTTTTACTTCCGTTTACTTTTGTGGCAACGGTGCTCTTTTCACTGATTTTTTCCTATTTTTATTCGAGACGCATTACCAGACCGATTTTTCACATGCTTGCCGTGACAAAAGAAATGAAGAATCTGAACCCGGAGGCGGCATTTGCTGTGCAGGATGAAGACGAAATGGGACTTTTGGCAGAGCAGATTAATCAGGTGTATGCGTGTCTGTTAGAGACGATCCGGAATCTCGACAGAGAAAAGGAATGCATGATCGCGGTGGAAAAATCGAAAACCGTATTTTTGCGTTCTGCCTCCCACGAATTGAAGACGCCGCTTTCAGGACTTCGGATTTTGCTGGAAAATATGCAGTATCAGGTTGGAAAATACAAAGACCGGGACAAATATCTGGCGGAAGCGGTTGCAAAAGTAGACGAACTGAGTGCAATGGTAAAGGACATTCTGGATACTTCGAAAGTGCAGAATCCCAAACTGGAAGAAAAAAAGAAATTGCAGGCATCGGAAGAAATCAGATCAATTTTGCGGGAATATGCGTTGCAGACCGCAGAAAAAGAGTTAGAAGTCACAAGTCTTATCCCGGAAGATTTTGAAGTGTTTATGAGCCGGGCTGCATTTGAAAAGGTATGGTCGAATCTGATCGGCAATGCAGTGCAGTATACAGAAAACGGCGGGAAGATCACAATTGCGGCAGAAGCGGACAGACTCTGGATTGAAAATAGCTGTACACCGTTGAAGGAAGAACAATTGGCTTATATTTATGAGCCATTTTACCGTGCGGATGACACGAGGAATGCATCGAATGGAAATGGACTGGGGTTATATGTTGTGAGTGAACTTCTCAAAAAAGAGGGATTTCGCTATACTTTTGAACCTTTGGAAGCGTCCATGCGTTTTACTGTTTTTCTATAGAGAAAATATGATATGAGGGTCAAAAGATATTTTGTCCCTCATGTATGATTAATGAAAGCACGCCATGAAGTTATGGAAAGGGATTCATAGAACATGATTGATCACAGCCATAATGATCGGCGACTGGATGGATCAGAGATTCCAGAAATTTCCTTGGATATTAAGAAAAAATTCATTTGGAAAAGGGAAGAATCTATAGTATAATGAAATCCATTCAACAGAGCAGTAAGCTCATAATAAAATCAGATGAATTTTTGAGAGAGGGAATATGAAGAGAAAAATAGCCTGGATATTACTTGCAGCGATGACACTTTCCTTTGCTGCATGCGGAAACAAAACCGGAGATTCGGTTGCGGATGATGGAAATATCACCGGAGAGAGCACAGAAGGTGTATTGGAGACTTCCAAAAATCTGGAGGGAAGCTGCGCGGACATTTTGAAAAAGATTTACAAGACAGCGAAAACAGAGGATGACTTTTTCAGCTATACAAAAGATTATGAGAATACCGAGATCACAGAGGACAATGAGGAGTACATTCTTGGAACGACCGATATTGATTTTACAGATTCCGTGTACTCTGCACCGATGATGTCCTCCATTGCGTACCAGTGTGTGCTGCTTCGCGTGAGCGAAGATCAGGATATCGACACTGCCAAGGAACTGTTAAAGGAGAATGCAGATCCGAGAAAGTGGGTATGTGTGGAAGCAGAGAGCGTTGTTGTGGAAAACGTTGGTGATGTGATCTTATTCATCATGGCAGATCAGGATGTGGCAGATGCTGCAAAAGAAGCCTTTTTTGCATTGGAAAAATAAATAGAGAAGGTGGTGCGAAGCTTGCTATTTTCAAGTATTACGTTTTTATACTATTTTTTACCGGCGGTATTATTACTATATTATCTGACACCGGAAAAAGGGAAAAATCTGATACTGTTTCTGGCAAGCTTCGTTTTTTATTTGTGGGGAGAGCCGAGGTACAGCGTGCTGCTCCTTTTTTCTGTTGCAGCCGGGTATATCGGCGGAAGGTGCATTGCATATCAGAGGCAGAGGAAAGAGGTAGCTTTTTTTATTGCAATTACATTGGGACTGCTGGTGTTTTTTAAATATATGGATTTTCTGATGGAAAGTGTGAATATGATTTTTGGTACACATGCGCCTATGATGCAGATCGCACTTCCAATCGGAATCAGTTTTTACACGTTCCAGATCATCAGCTATTACGTGGATATTTACCGTGGAGAGGTGCAGGCAGAGCGTAATTTCATTGACTTTGCGGCTTATGTGACGATGTTCCCACAGTTGATCGCCGGACCGATCGTGCGGTTTCAGACGGTGCAGGCGGAGTTGAAACACCGGAAGATCACATGGGAAAATATCGGTAATGGTGCGGCATGCTTTGTGTGCGGTCTTTGTAAAAAAGTTTTGATCGCTGATTCACTTGGAATGCTGGTGGCAGAGTTGGAGAAGATTGCAGGAATCGGAACGGTGGGATACTGGGTGCTTGCGATCGCATTTATGTTACAGCTTTATTATGATTTTTCCGGTTACAGCGATATGGCGATCGGGCTTGGCAGGATGCTTGGATTTACGTTTCCTGAGAATTTCCAGTATCCATTTATTTCAAAAAGTATTTCTGAATTTTGGCGCAGGTGGCATATGACGCTTGGAGGGTGGTTTCGCGATTATCTTTATATTCCACTCGGCGGAAACCGGGTGGGCGTTCCGAGGTGGTGTCTGAATATGTTTATCGTGTGGCTTTTCAGTGGGTTATGGCATGGCGCAGGCTGGAATTTTGCATTGTGGGGCTTGTATTTTGGCGTGTTTTTAAGCGCAGAGAAATTGCTTGGCAAACAGATTGGAAAAAGAACCGGGAAAAAAATCGCAGGATCACATTTGTATGTCCTGCTTGTGGTGCTTTTTAGCTTTGTGATTTTCCGCGTGGAGAGCATAAGTGGGATAAAAGAGCAGTTTTTGGGATTATTTGGTTATTATGGAAGTGCAATGACACCGTTAGCTGCTTATGAGATGAAAAGTTACCTGTTTTTACTTTTGATCGCATGTGTCGGAGCAACGCCTGTTGTTAAGAACGGAGTTCAGAAATTTCAGAATACAGTCGTCTGGAAAAAAGCTGGCTGGCTGCTGCAGAGCAGTTGTATTTTAATCGGTCTGATTCTGGCAACTGCATTTTTGCTTGGAAGCAGCGTGCATCCGTTTTTATATTTCAGGTTTTAGGAGGGCGGAAAATGGAGTGGAAGAAAAAAGTAGCTGCTTGTGTTTTTCTCTGTTTTCTTATTTTGGTTCCGGTAACTGCTTTTTTGCTGCCGGATCAGAAAACATCAAAAACAGAGCGGAGACAGCTGGCACAGAAACCTGAATTTAGCGTGAAATCATTTTCAGACGGAACATATATGGAGCAATTGGAAACGTATTTTTTGGAACAGTTTCCAGCGAGAGATGTTTTTCGCACGATAAAATCGGAAACAGAGACAAACGTTCTCGGCAAGGCAGACGCGGACGGGTATTTTAAAGTGGAAGATGGCGTTTACCATTTAGAGGCAGAACTAAACGAGAAGAATGTGAACAGAGTGGCAAAAGCAATAGAAAAACTGTGCGAGGAACAGTTCGCGGAATCTGACTGCTATGTGGCAGTGATTCCGGACAAGAATTATTATCTGTCAGAATATAAGGATGATTCAGTGCAGGATGTTGGTAAACAAACAGAGACTAGCCAGAAAAAGAAGGAAGGAAAAAGTGGGTATCCGGTACTTGATTATGACAGGCTGGATGAAATCATGCAGGAACAGATCAATTCAGCGGAGTTTATCAGCCTCTATGACCAACTAGAGCTGAGTGATTATTACCGCACAGATCTTCACTGGAAACAGGAAAAACTTACAGATGTAGTAAACACGCTTATGCAGAGTATGGGGCAGGAGAATATGGCATTATCCGGTGAATGGCAGACTGCCACCGATCAGTTTCAGGGAGCTTATAGTGCTGCGTCAGCTTTTTTAACAAAACCGGACGCCATTTATTATAGGGAGAATGAGCTTACAGATCAGATGCAGGTTTACGATTATGAAAAACAGCAGACGGTGAGTGTCTATGCGCCGGAGAAAATTGGTGGAATGGATGATTATGATTTTTATCTGTGGGGCGCAAGGGCGCTGATTACCATTCAGAATCCGCAGTGTCAGAATGGAAAGAAACTGTTGCTGTTCCGGGATTCTTTTGGCAGCAGTATTGCACCGCTTCTGGCTGAAAATTATGAGGAGGTGACACTGGTTGACTTGCGGTATGTTTCCGCTTCGTATGCATTGGAACTTTTAGGGGATACTAAGTATCAGGATGTGTTGTTTTTGTATAGCGTACCTATTTTGAATCATGGGGATAGTTTGAGACTGGGGTAAAAAGTTTGAAACATTGTGTAACCAATCAGATTTATTTGCGTCTTTCCTGATGAAAGGAAATATGAGAGAATGAAAGCAACAAAATCTATCCGTGCAAACAAAACGGGGAGAAAAAGAGGGTACATGCGATGGAAGATGAAAAGATTATAGATCTGTATTGGGAGAGAGATCAGAGTGCAATCACACAAACCGCGGAAAAATACGGAGCGTATTGTGGCAGAATTGCAAAAAATATTCTGATTAATAAAGAAGATTGTGAAGAATGTGTCAATGATACATGGCTTCGGGCGTGGAATGCGATGCCGGACGAAAGACCGGGTATTTTGTCAGCGTTTTTAGGTTCGATCGCAAGAAATCTAAGTCTGGATCGATACCGGAAACAGCATACGGCGAAAAGAGGAAACGGGGAGGTGGATTTCATTTTTGATGAACTTACGGATCATGTGGATAAAAAAGAACCCGCCCATTACATAGAAGAACAGGAACTTGTGACGTGTATCAATCATTTCTTAAAAATGCTGCCAAAAGAACAGCGTGTGATGTTCGTGCGAAGATACTGGTATTGTGACAATATCTCAGCAATCGCAGAGCGCTGTATGTGCAGTGAGAGCAGAGTAAAAACGACATTATTCCGCATCAGAGGGAAAATGGTGGATTTTTTGAAAAAGGAGGGATACGCACCATGAAAAAAACAGATTGGATGGATGCCATTGGAAAAATTGATCCGGTTTATGTAAAAGAAGCGGAGCAGTGGAACAAAGCAGCACAGAAAAAGAGAACAATCAGACATTTCACAGCGATGGCGGCATGTGTGTGTGTTCTGCTGATCGGGGCAGTTTCCACGTTTACCCTGTTTTTAAACAGAGGCGATAAAGGTACAGAAACGGCAGCAGGAATGGCAGAACCGGAACAGCAGGAAAGCCAGATTGCAGAATCCGCAGATACCAGTGTCGAAACAGCAGAAGCGGCATACGAGGAAGGCGTGACTGACACAGAGGCAGTGACTGCACAGGCAGATACAAACGAGAAAATCACAATGAATCAGGTAGACCAGTTAAATACTGTCGCAATCGACATAGGCTATGCGAGGGAGACAGTTTTGGATGCACAGGAATTGGAGGAACATTATGGAGTAACTATTTTCCCGGAAAATCTGCCAAAAGAACTGACGGCAGATGCAGGGCAGGAAGAAACCGCTACTTCTTATGTGGATAATCTGGTGCAGACGTTGCAGGGCAGCCAGAAGGTGGAAGAAGCAGGTTTTACAGGAATTATTGGCTATAATGATGCCAATGAAGTGGTAGCTGATAACAATACATTTTTCTATGAGAGCGTGGATGGAAGCAAAAGTCTTGAAATCAGTGTCAGAACGACAGAATCAGGTGAGATTACCGAATTTGCAGATGATAATTTAAAAACTTCGGTTGTCAATGATAACGAAGTGACAATTGCGCGTCTTGCAGGCGATGATGAATGTTATCTTGCGATTTTTACGAAAGAGGGGGTAACGTTTACAGTCCAGACAAAAAATCTGACCGAAGCGGAAATGCTTATGATATTGCGGGAATTGTGTTGATTATTTAATTGATAATTGCAAAACTCTAAAATAAGGCGGATTAAATTGTTAATTCCTCACAATCTTCTCAACTTGAATTGGCGTTTTGCAATTACCTGCAACAAAGAAGGAGGGAGAACACCATGAAACGAAAATTAGTTACAATTTTAATCGGCTGCATGACGATTGGTTTACTTGGCTGCGGCAGTGACAAAACACTGTCCGATTCCACAAAGAAGCTGACAGCCGAACAGACGAAAGACGGCGGACAGGATGAAGCCGATGCAACAGAGCAGGAAGATTCCGAGCAGGTTAATTCTGACCAGAAAAATACCGAAGTGGCAGGAGGCAGCGAAGATCAGACAACAATCGGGCTTAGAAATCGGCAGTTTGCGGTTAAGCTGTTGCAGCAGACCTATCAGGAAGGGAAAAACGAGATGATCGCACCGCTTTCTGTGCTTGCAGCGCTTACCATGACAGAGAACGGTGCGAAGGGCGATACCCTGACGCAAATGGAACAGGTTTTATCGGGCGGCATGCCAGCCGAACAGCAGGGCAAAGAACTTTCTTCCTGTATGAAGAATTTACCGGATACCGAAAATGCGCATTTGAATGTTGCAAACTCTATCTGGCTGAAAGATGCAGACACTTTCCATGTGGAGGATGATTTCCTGAGAAAGAACACGGAATTATTTGATGCGGAAATTTTTAAGGCACCGTTTGATGACAGCACGTTAAAGGATATCAATACGTGGGTTTCCAATAAGACCGAAAAGATGATTCCGGAGATATTGGATCAGATTGAAAATGATTCTGTGATGTATCTGATCAACGCAGTTGCCTTTGATGCAAAATGGCAGTCTCCGTATGAAAAAGAGGATGTGCAGGACGGCACTTTTACACCGGAAAACGGAGGCAGCCAGAGTGTCGATATGATGTACTCCACAGAGGGCTATTATCTGGAGGATGACAGTACGACAGGCTTTATCAGACCTTACGAAGAAGGTTACAGCTTTGTCGCACTGCTTCCAAAGGAAGGAATCAGCATGAGCGATTATATCAGCCAGATGAGTGCAGAAAAGCTGGTAACTGTCATTGCAAATGCAGGCACGGATTACGAGGTGGATGCCGCGATTCCAAAGTTCAAGTCGGAATATTCGGTAGAACTGAATGACACTTTGAAAAATATGGGAATGACAGATGCGTTCAATCCTGAAAAAGCAGACTTTAGCGGAATCGGAACGAGTGACCGTGGAAATCTTTACATCGATATGGTACTCCATAAAACGTACATTGAGGTAGATGAGCAGGGAACAAAAGCAGGAGCGGCAACAGTAGTTGGAATTGCAGAGTACGCCTCGTTGGAGACACCTGTTGTCAAGACCGTGCATTTAGACCGTCCATTTGTCTATGCGATTATTGACAACGAAACGCAGATGCCGATTTTCCTTGGTGTGACGGAAACGATTACACAATAAAAATTTTTTGTGACAAAAATTTTTATCAGTTCATGCCCAAAAACAGTAAAATCGTTAAAAAATTAACATGTACGAAAAAAGATACTTGAGATTATGGCAGAATTCCTTTATACTTATTCTCGGTCTGACAGGAAAGAGAAACTGACCTGAATATTTATTTTTAGACCAGAAGGAGAATTTAATATTATGAAGAAGAAACTTGTATCAGCACTGGCTCTTATGATGTCCTGTGTGATGCTCGCAGCATGCGGCGGTAACAAAGTGGATGAGAACGTGACAGTTCCACAGACCGAAACCAGCGAAGCAGTCACAGAATCAGCAGAGGAAGCAGTAAGTACAGAAACAACGGAAAACACAGAGACAGCAGGCGAACTGACTGATGTGAATGTAGCTGCCTTAAAAGGACCGACAGCTATGGGAATGGTCAAATTAATGGATGATTCCGACAACGGAGATACCGGAGCAAACCATTATAATTTTACAATCTCAGCTTCCCCGGATGAAATCACTCCACAGATCGTACAGGGAAATATTGACATTGCAGCAGTTCCGGCAAACCTCGCATCTGTTTTATATAACAAAGACGGCGTGGATGTCAGCGTTTTGGCAGTGAATACCTTAGGTGTTTTATATATCGTGGAAAACGGCGACAGCGTGCAGAGTGTTGCTGATTTAAAAGGAAAAACAATTTATGCCAGCGGAAAAGGTGCAACACCGGAATATGCATTAAACTACATGCTGACCGCAAATGGCATTGATCCTGAAAAAGATGTGACGATCGAGTACAAATCTGAACATTCCGAATGTGTGGCTGCTCTTGTAGCAAATGCGGATGCAGTTGCAATGCTTCCACAGCCATTCGTGACCGTGGCAATGACACAGAATGAAAACATCCGTGTGGCATTGGATCTGACAGAGGAATGGGAAAATGCTTCTGGTGAGGGAGATACAAAAGCAACTTTAATTACCGGTGTTGTCATCGCAAGAAATGAATTTATCGAGGCACATCCGGATGCAGTGGATACATTTTTACAGCAGTACGAGGCTTCTGTGAACTATGTGAACGACAATGTGGCAGATGCAGCAGTTCTTGTTGGAAATTATGATATTGTTGCTACACCAGTTGCAGAGAAGGCAATCCCGGAATGTAACATTACCTTTATTGCAGGAAATGACATGAAGGAAAAATTAAGCAGTTATCTTGGAATCTTATTCGAACAGAATCCGGCAGCAGTCGGTGGAGCCGTACCAAATGATGATTTCTACTACAATGCAGACTAGGAAGAAAAATAAAATAAAACTTTGGACCATTGCATTCTGGCTGATACTCTGGCAGTTTGCAAGTATGGCATTAGACAAACAGATATTACTGGCATCGCCCCTTTCCGTGGGGCGGTGCCTGATTTCGTTGGTGCAGACATATTCATTCTGGCATTCTGTCTGGTTTTCCATGGAACGGATCGCAGCAGGTTTTTTCTGTGCGGTAGTAACCGGCGTCATTTGTTCTGCGTTAGCGCATCATATTCCGTTTGTGCGCGATATACTGGCACTTCCGGCAGCAGTGTTAAAGGCAACACCGGTAGCGTCCTTTATCGTGCTCGTTTTAATCTGGATGCCCTCGCGGAATCTGTCCGTGCTCATTTCCTTTATCATGGCATTTCCAATCATTTACACGAATCTTCTGGAAGGATTCGGACATCTTGACAGAGAACTTTTTGAAATGGCAAAAGTATTCCGGATGACATTCAGAAACAGGCTGTATTACCTTTATTTTGGCGGATTGTTTTCTTATTTCCGGTCTGCCTGTGCCATTGCGATCGGTATGTGTTTTAAAGCAGGAATCGCGGCAGAGATCATTGGGATTCCGAAAGGCTCGATCGGTGAAAAACTCTACAATGCAAAAATATATCTGGAGACACCGGACTTATTTGCATGGACGTTTGTGATCATTGTGGTGAGTGTGCTTTTTGAAAAAGTATTTCAGTGGATATTGTCACTGCTGGCGCGGAAACTGAATGTACGGTAAGGACGTGGAAAAAATGGATATTATAGTGAAAGATTTATGTAAATCATATGAAAATCAAAAAGTGTTAGATCATTTTTCCTGTCGGTTTCAGGAAGGAAAAATGACCTGCATTATGGGAAAATCGGGTATTGGAAAGACAACATTGCTGGCGGTTTTAATGGGGCTTGTAAAGGCTGACGAAGGAGCCGTTACCGGAATGGAGCATAAAAAAATCAGTGCGATTTTTCAGGAAAACCGTTTATTTGAAAACCTGGATGCCGTGACAAACATCCGCATTACGACTGGAAAATCAGACGCAGAGATTGAACGTTTTTTACAGAAAATGGAACTAAAGGATATCATTGGAAAGCCGGTAAGTGAGTACAGTGGCGGCATGAAGCGCCGTGTGGCAATTGCAAGGGCACTTTTGGCAGAGTATGATATCCTTTTCATGGATGAACCGCTGCAGGGGCTGGACGCCTGCACAAAAGAGAAGGTTGCGCTTATGATAAAAGAGCAGACAAACGGAAAAACGGTTCTTTTTGTCACACACGAGGAAAAAGAAGCAGAGTTTTTTCAGGCAGAGCGTGTGGAACTCTGTTAAAAATGTCAGCGGTTCATCTCAGCCTGATAGCCGGACGTATTTTTGTGCTGGTCGATAATGCTGTCAATCTCCTCTAAATCTGTAAATACCATGTCGCCAATGACGCTGTGTTTGATCGCAGCCATGGCATTACCGTATTCTAACGCTCTCTGGCAGTCGCCATGTTTCAAATATCCGTAAAGCGCGCCGGATACATAGGCGTCTCCGCTTCCGATACGGTCAACAACATCAATGTTGTTATAAGGATTTTCCCGATAGTAAGTATCTTCTTTTGCGGAATAAATAATAGAAGTAAAATTATGTTTCTTCGGAGTGATCACGGTACGCTCTGTGGAAGCAACAACAGAAATCGGATATTCCTCGCAGAAGGATTTCTGGATTTCGTTGATCGTGCCGGTTTTTCCGAAGGTAAGTCTTGCTGTATCTTCGGAGCAGAAGAAAATATCTACATACGGAAGAATGGTTTCAATGCATTTTCTTGCTTCCTCACCGGTCCAGAGATTGGAACGATAGTTGACATCAAAGGAGATCAGTGTTCCCTGTTTTTTGAATTCTTTAATACAGTGAATGGCAAAATCCTGTGCCTTTCCGCCAAGTCCGAGTGTGATTCCACTTGTATGGAACAGGCGTGTATTGTAAAAAAGTGTCTGTGGCACGTCTGAAATCTCAATATTGTTGATAGAAGAGTGCTTTCTGTCATAGACAACACGCGGTTTTCTCGGATAAGAACCATATTCATAATAATAAATGCCGATACGGCTGTCGTCAGAATGGTCTTCAATCAGATAATTTTCACTGACTCTGGAAGCATTTAACTGGTTTTTGATAAATGCAGCCAGCAGATTATTTGGTATTTTGGAGATAATAGCGGTATTTAAACCGAGCTGCCCAATCTCAGATGCAATATTTAACTCTGCACCTCCAAGATGTTTCATCAGTGTGTCGCCCTGCGCGAGTCTGCCGTTTATCGGCGTTGAAAGTCTTAATAAAATTTCCCCTAATGTGATCACATCATATTTACGATCCATAACAAGTACCTCCTGTTGTTTGAAAAAATGTGGCTGCTGTTTTGTGGAACAGAATCATTATTTCATATGATAGAAACATATTTGTTGCAATATTTTATGCAAAAAGTTTTATAATATGAAACTAAGTTCTATAATACGAACCACTTTCAAATGCATTATAACGCAAAGAAACAAAATTGAAAAGTAGTTATTGAAAAAACATGTTTGACATTTGCAGGATTGATGTTATAATAAAGTTACAAATTATGAAACACAGTTCCATTATACGGAACTTATGAATTTAAAACATGGAGGAAATAAAAACATGGCAAAGAAAGTCGTTACATTTGGTGAGATCATGCTTCGTCTTGCACCAGAAGGATACTATCGTTTCGTTCAGGCTGCATCTTATGGCGCTACTTATGGCGGTGGAGAGGCTAACGTGGCAATCTCTTTAGCTAACTACGGTGTAGATGCAAGTTTCGTTACAAAGTTACCAGCTCATGAGATCGGACAGGCAGGTGTGAACTCTTTAAGACAGTTCGGAGTTGATACTTCCAAGATCGTTCGCGGTGGTGACAGAGTAGGTATCTACTTCTTGGAGAAGGGCGCAAGCCAGAGACCTTCCAAAGTTATTTATGACCGTGCCGGATCTGCAATTGCAACAGCAACAACAGCAGATTTTAACTGGGATGAGATTTTTGAGGGAGCTGACTGGTTCCATTTCACAGGTATCACACCAGCACTTGGCGATAACGTAGCTGCAATCTGCTTAGAGGCTTGTAAAGCTGCAAAAGCAAAAGGAATCACAGTAAGCTGTGACTTAAATTACCGTAACAAATTATGGTCCAAAGAAAAAGCCGGACAGGTTATGGGCGAGCTTTGCAAATATGTTGATGTATGTATCTCCAACGAGGAAGATGCAAACGACGTATTCGGAATCAAATCTGAAGGTACAGAAGTAACTGCAGGTGAGTTAAACAAAGCCGGATACAAAGAAGTTGCACAGAAATTAACAGACCGTTTCGGATTTAAGAAAGTTGCTATCACATTGAGAACTTCTATTTCCGCAAATGATAATAAATGGGCAGCAATGTTATATGAGAACGGCGAGAGCTACTTCTCCAAAGAATATTTAATGCACATTGTTGACCGTGTAGGTGGTGGAGATTCCTTCGGTGGCGGATTAATTTACGCTTGCTTAAATGATTATGCTCCACAGGATACAATCGAGTTTGCAGTAGCTGCAAGCTGTCTGAAACACTCTATCGAGGGTGACTTCAACCAGGTTAGCGTTTCTGAAGTTCAGAAATTAGCTGGTGGAGATGCTTCCGGACGTGTTCAGAGATAATTTATTTTGCTATAAAGGTCTTTGCTGATTTTTAGCAAAGAGACATTTATAATTCCTTTCCCTAATTTAATATATGTCATTAGTGAATCACCCAGTTCACTGATACGAGAAAGTCGTGCATAGATATGTACGGCTTTTTTGTTTTATACAATATAGACAAAAATGCTCCGCAAAGCTTTTTGACAGTTTTCACAAAATTGAGAAAATGAAAAAGAAATATACTGACATTTGTGAACTTTTCGTGTTAAAATCGAATAGAAAGGAGAATCATGGAAAAATGTTTGAAGTAGGAGAATATATTGTTTATGGATGCAAAGGTGTCTGCCAGGTAGAGGAGATCACACATATTGATATTCCCGGCAGCAACAAGGACAGGCTGTATTATGTTTTAGCTCCGTTAGAAGACAGAAACGGGAAAATATATGCACCGACGGATAATGCGAAAGTAGCGATGCGCAAAGTGATCACAAAGCAGGAGGCAGAGCAGTTGATCGAGGAGATGCCACAGATCGAGGAATTGTGGGTGGCGAATGAGAAACAGCGTGAGCTTCAATATAAGGAAGCGTTAAAGACCTGCGATTACAGAGCGTGGATCAGTATTATCAAGACATTATATTTCCGAAAAAAGGAGCGGATCGCTCAGGGCAAAAAGATAACATCGTTAGATGAACGGTATTTAAAAGCGGCAGAGAATGAACTTTATGGGGAATTGTCATTGACGCTTGGAGTATCCAAAAGTGAAATGGAAGACTACATCTGTAAGCGCCTTGAAGCATAAGAAGCATCACAAGTCAGTATGGATGAGCATGAAAAAAAGAAAATGGCTATGAAAAAAGAAAAATCGTACAAACGAAATATGATGTTCCTGTTCGCAAAGCTCACAAAGGAAATCATATTTGTTTGTACGATTTTTCTTTTTATTAAACTCCGTTTTACTTCAGAATTTCGCGAACACAATCTGCGATCGCATCATCTTTGCAGGAAGCGAAGAAGTACTCCGCAAAATGTTCTCCGCTCAATGCGTCTTTGACAAGATCATGACCTGATCCGGTTGAAACAGGTCATCAATTAAAAATTATTTCACTAACTCTAAATTAAAATTGAAATAGTTCACTGCGTTGTTGTAGGAAATTCCGCGGACGATTTCCTCTAAAGTCTCATAATCAGCAGGATATTCTCCGTTTTCTACCCAGGTACCGATCAGATTGCAGAGAATTCTTCTGAAATAATCGTGGCGGGTATAAGATAAAAAGCTTCTGGAATCTGTTAACATTCCAACAAAACCAGAAAGATTTCCAAGGTTTGCAAGGGAGATCATCTGGTCAGTCATGCCGGTCTTATGATCGTTGAACCACCATGCAGAACCCTGCTGGATCTTGGCAACAGCAGTAGAATCCTGAAAACATCCAAGAATCGTACCGATGGACTGGTTATCGTTTGGATTTAAGCTGTATAAAATGGTTTTTGGAAGCTCGTCTGTACTGTTTAATGCGTTTAAGAAATCTGCCATTTCGGAAGAAGGAGCATAGTTATTGATGCAGTCGTAACCGGTATCAGGACCAAGTTTGTTGAACATTGGAGTGTTGTTGTCGCGTTTGCATCCATAATGAAGCTGCATTACCCAGCTTCTTCTGGCATATTCTTTTCCAACAAAAACCATAAATGCTGTTTTGAAAATGAGTTCCTCTTCTCTTGTGACAGAAGCGCCGCCAAGACGTTTTGCAAAAATAGATTCTACAGTCTCAGCAGAAGCAGGAGCGTACATAACGTACTCTAAACCATGGTCGGACACGGAGCATCCCATGGAAGCAAAGAAATCCATACGGTTTTTTAATGCCTCACATAAAGAAGCAAAGGAATCTACTTTGATGCCGGAAGCTTCAGATAACGCTGCAAGGTAATCAGGATAAGCAGGTTTTTCGATATTCATTGCTTTGTCAGGACGCCATGCCGGAAGAACCTGAACATCAAAGCTGTTGTCCTCAGCGATTTTTTTGTGCCACTCTAAGCTGTCGACAGGATCGTCTGTTGTGCAGATCAAAGTTACGTTGGACTGTTTGATGATGTTGCGGACAGACATGGATGGGTCTGCAAGCTTTTCATTACAGAGATTCCAGACTTCCTCCGCTGTTTTTTTGTTCAAAACACCGTGATATCCGAAATATTTCTGCAGTTCGAGATGACTCCAGTGGAAAAGTGGGTTTCCGATTGCTTTTCCTAAGCACTCAGCCCATTTGAAAAATTTTTCTTTGTCTGGAGCTTCCCCGGTGATGTAGTATTCATCCACACCACAGGAACGCATAAAACGCCATTTGTAATGGTCGCCGCCGAGCCATACCTGAGTGATGGTTTCGAACTGGCGGTCCTCGTAAATCTCCTGTGGATTGATATGGCAGTGATAATCTAATACAGGTGTTGTCGCTGCATAATCAAAATATAATTTCTGAGCTGTTTCGTTGGAAAGAAGAAAATTCTTGTCCATAAATGGTTTCATAATAATGTCCTCCTAAAAGTTAAAATAATGTTGTTCCTCGTTTTATGATTTTTCCAGAGAAAATCGATTTTTTTGGCATTTCCTCTCCGGCTAAAACACCGAGCAATGTCTGGACTAACTGGTGTGTCAGGGTTTCTAAACGGTTGTCGACAGAGGTTAATTCCGGCGTACAGCAGTTTGTCAGCATGGAATTGTTATATCCCATAACCGATAATTCTTCCGGGATACGTATCCCTTTTTTCTGTGCATATTTGATACTGCCGATCGCAAGGGAATCATCTGAAGTCATGATGCCATGAAAGGACGTACCTTTTGTTGCAATGCGGGCCACAAAATCGGCAACCTCATTCAGATGTTCGATATTACCGTCATAAAAGTGGATCAGCTTTTCAAACCCCGGAATATTGTACTCTTTCATTGCGTCGCAGAATCCGTGAAGCTTCTTTAAACCGCTGTAGGATTTGGAATCATATAGATACAGGATATCCGTGATGCCTGACTGGATCATTTCGGTGGCTGCCTCAAACATGGTTCCATAATCATCACAGAGTGTACTGTAAACATTCGGATGATCAAAGGAAGCGTTTAACAGCATGATCGGAACCTGCGTGGAAACATCCTTAATATACTGGTTCTCATTCTCGGTGGAACCGATGAAGTGCGAACCTACCAATATAATGCTGTCCACCTTTTTGGAAAGAATTAAATTAAGGTAATTCTTCTTGATGTCCAGATTATAACCGGTACAGCATAAAAGTGATTCGTATCCGTTCGCCTGTAATTCCTGCTCCAGAAAGTAGACTGCCTTTGCGAGAAAAAGGTCAGACGAGTCTGCACAGAGAATACCGATCGTTTTTAAGGAATGAAGTCCCATGCCGCGGGCAAAAGCATTTGGAGTGTAATCGTATTTGTCGATGACATCCATGACTTTTTTCCGGGTGGATGGGCGGACGTTTTCACTGTCATTTAAAACACGTGATACAGTGGCGATGGAAACACCGGCTTTTTTTGAAATGTCGTAAATTGTCATTGCCATAGTAAATCCCCTGAAAAATATACTCCATGTAAGAAATGGATTTTCTTACACTATAATAAAGCTGCTTGTGTATTATAAAAATGAAAGCAGTTACACCGCAACCACGAATATTATACATCAAGCAAAAAATAAAGCAACAAAAGAAATGATAAAAACAATAAAAATGTTAAAATAATATGCGCAATATCAACAAAAATATGCGAAATACACAAAATAATCGAAAATACTTATTGACGAAATGAAACAAGTCTAAGAATACATAATGTAAACGCTTACATAGCCAAAACAGAAGCGTCAGATAATTACATAATATGAAACAGTAAAAGACATACTATTCCAAAAAGCAGATTATGCAAGGAGGAAAGTATGTCTTTATTTATTAAAATCATTGATGTTCATGCAAGGGAAATTTTAGATTCCAGGGGAAATCCGACGGTCGAAGTGGAAGTGACCGCCGAGACAGAGACAACCGGAAAAAAGATCACGGCGCGCGAGTCCGTTCCGTCGGGCGCAAGCACCGGGCGTTTTGAGGCAATCGAACTTCGGGATGGAGAGGAACGGTATTTTGGGTTGGGTGTCCGGAAAGTAGTGGATCACGTCAACCAGAAGATCAGGGAAAAACTCATTGGCTTTAATGTGCTCGATCAAGCAGGAATCGACCGCATCATGGTGGAAGAGGATGGCACGGATAATAAGGGGAATCTTGGTGCAAATGCAATTCTTGGCGTTTCCATGGCGTGTGCCAAAACCGCGGCAAAAGCATTAGAACAGCCGTTGTACCGTTATCTCGGAGGAACGGCAGCACACATTCTTCCGGTTCCGATGATGAATGTCATCAACGGTGGAGTGCATGCAAAAAATTCCATTGATTTTCAGGAGTTTATGATTATGCCGGTGGGAGCACTCGATTTTCATGACGGACTCCGTATGGGAGCAGAAATCTATCATTTCCTACGTCAGATCTTAAACGAGGAGGGATTAAGCACTGCAGTCGGGGACGAGGGCGGATTTGCGCCGGATGTCAAGGACACGAGGGAAGTATTCCGCTATTTACAGAAGGCGGTGGAAAAGGCAGGCTATCATGTAGGGGATGACGTGGTATTTGCCATGGACGCAGCGGCAAGTGAACTGTATGACGAGGAGACGGGATTATACATTTTTCCGGGAGAATCCAGAGCGGCAGGAAAAGAGCCGGAAGAGGGAGCCGGAGAAGGTTCTGCAAAGGACTATTGTAAGGACAGTGTCAAGCGGAGTGCAGATGAGATGATCGCCCTGTATGAGGAACTGATCGAAGAATTTCCAATCGTGTCGATCGAGGATGGTTTATTTGAGGATGACTGGGAAGGCTGGCAGAAAATGACAAAACGCATTGGCGGCAGAGTCCAGCTTGTAGGGGATGACCTTTTTGTGACAAATCCAAAGCGGATTAAATGCGGAATTGATTTAAACGTCGCAAATGCAGTTCTCATTAAAGTAAATCAGATCGGAACCGTCACAGAAGCGATGGAGGCGATCGAGATGGCAAAATGTGCTGGTTATCAGGCAGTGATCTCCCATCGTTCCGGGGAGACCGAGGATGCCTTTATCGCAGATCTTGCGGTGGCAGTGAATGCCGGACAGATCAAGACCGGTGCACCGTGCAGAGGAGAACGAACCGCCAAATACAATCAGTTACTCCGTATTGAGGAAGAGTTAAAAGAATCTGCAAGATATGGGAAAGCCGAGATAATCCGAAAGAAATAGGAGCCTAAATGGCTCCTATTTTCTTGCTCATCATTTCCGGGTTGGAAGCATTTGCAAGAGCAGTTTTTTTATCGATGATGCCTTTTTGATAAAGGCGGAAAATACTGGTATCCATCGCTAACATATTCTCGTTCGTGGAGGTGTAGATCATGCCGTCAATCTGATGTGTTTTACCTTCACGGATGATGTTACGGATGGCGGGCGTTAACACCATGATCTCAAAAGCCGGAACCATTTTTCCATCCGTGGTCGGGAGCAGACGCTGGGATACGACTGCGTGTAATACCATAGAGAGCTGTACTGCTACCTGATGCTGCTGAGCAGCTGGAAATGCATCGATGATTCGATCGATGGTATTGGCAGCCCCGATGGTGTGAAGCGTTGAAAAAATCAAATGTCCGGTTTCGGCAGCAGTCATGGCTGTATTGATCGTCTCATAATCACGCATCTCACCGAGCAGGATCACGTCCGGGCTCTGACGAAGGGAAGCGCGCAGAGCCGTGAGATAATTTTCAGTGTCGGTGCATATCTCACGCTGGCTTACGATACTTTTTTTATGGGTGTGCAAGTATTCTAATGGATCTTCCAATGTGATGATATGGGCTTCCTGCTCGGTGTTGATCTTGTCGATCAGGCAGGCTAATGTCGTTGATTTTCCACCACCAGCAGGACCGGTGACGAGCACCATTCCCTTGTTGGTGTTGGCAAGTTCCATCACAGCATCCGGGATCATCAGTTCACTTGGCTGTGGCAAAGTGAATGTGATGATTCGGATGACGGCGGAGTAAGAGCCACGCTGTTTATAAGTGCTGACACGGAATCTTGACACTCCCACAATGGCAAAAGAAAAGTCGTCGTCACCGGTTGTCTCAAATTGGGAAATATCGCGGTGGTCAGCAAGTTCATAAATCGCTGTGACAAAGTCGCGGCACATATCCGGTTTCATGCGTTCTTCCTGATAAGTATGCATCTTTCCGCTTACTTTGTAGGTCAGCGGACGGCCTGCGACAACAAAGATATCGGATGCATGCTCTTTTGTGATATTTTCTAAAATTTCTCTGACGTTCATATTCATAACCAAACCTTTCTTATAATTAATTTCCCTGATACAGATGAAGTGAATCATCTTCAATCACAGGTTCATTGTTCGTGACAGTCTGCCACTGTGTGACTTTATAAAATTCATCTCCGGGATGTTCCGGATAAAGGAGTTCTAATGTAACATAAAGATTCTGCACATCGTTGATCGTAACCTGAAATGTGCAGGTTGGACAATTACCTACAATCGTAGGTGATTCCGCGGTCAGCGTATCTTCTGTTTTCAGTTCCGGTATCAGGTCAGCAGCCTTTTCAAAAAAAGTCTGACTGTCATCACAGTTTGCGTAGAGGTCTGCGAGTGCCATATCTAATTGCTGCAGATAGTTCCTTGCAGCAGTATCTGCTTCGTAATAGGCGGTTGTTTTTTCTGCGACCTTAAGGCTTAATCTGTAATCCGAATTTGCAGTGATCAGAGAGAGCGTCGCAAAAGTCACCAGACATAACATGGTAAAAACCATCAGGATGGATGAAAAACCGATATGGATAAATCCTTTTTTTTTCTTATTCATACTGCATACCTCCTGTTGTGCTTAGGGAAATTGGCTGATAGCAGGAAGCTGACAGTTCATAAAGTGTTTCAGCAGTGCTGGTATCCAAAAAGGTGATGTGGATGGTGGCAAGCTGATCCGGTAAAAAATCTACCGTTGCCCGATAAACAGCGTTTTGTTTTCCACAGGCAAGAAAATCTTTATTGTAGTAGATTAAAATTGTTTCATTCAGACTCATGGATTCCGGATAGATGGAACTTAGGGTTTCCTCCGGGGAATCCGTACTCTGGCAGATTTCTGCGATCGACGTGCATGCGGTCACTGCCTGATGCAGTTTTTCTGTGCTTTTCGAGAGCTGGTATCCTTTGAAAAATATCTGTACACAAAATGTTGCAAGAATCGAAAAAAACAGAATATTTAAAATAATCTCCATCAAAAAGAGACTGGATTTTGAGTGGCGGTATTGATTCATGAAAACTCCTTTTGCAAGTTACGATTGTTTTGCATTCAGTGAGATATAAAGCGGATAGGTGTATCCGGTCGTATCCGTAATGGTAAAGCAGTAAAGATTTGAGCTGACCATATCAATGGCAAGTGCATTGGTTTCAATGATTTTCTGCCCATCTCCCGGTAAAACAGTTGTTCCATCGGAAACTGTGATCTCACGGAGATATCCATCGTAACAGTAGATATAGGTTGTGTAGATCGTGTCATTCACAGTCTCGGATAAGGCGATGGCAGGAAAGGCACCGATGGATGTGACTGCGACAGAACCTGCCATATCATTTTGATTCATTTTTTCTTCCAGATAAGAGGATACGGTACGGGTCTCATAATTTGCGGTCATGCTGTCTGTAATCGAATGATACTGTTTTGCTCCGATGGAGACAACTAAAAATGCAGTGGCGGCAAAAAGCGCCAGCAGTGCAAGCAGGAAGACACGGTCGATCGTATGCTCCGGTGTTTTCTTTAATTCAAGCATAGAAATCAGTTCCTTTTAATAATAGTGACATCTGGTCTTAAATTTGAGCCAATGTACTGATAGTCGATCAGATATTGGTCTGAATCATAGGTCAGACCATAGTGCGCGGTGAGATAAGCAATATCAGGTGGATAACTGCCCTCTAAAGCATAACATTCTGTGATCGTCCGGGTGACCGCTTTCTCTAAAATGGCTGTCTGTTCGGATTCATTGGAAAGGCGGATGCGGTCAGCCGCAAAACCGAATACAAACAGCAGCAAAGCAAGAAGAACGATAGAATACAATAGCTGCTTATATTGTTTTTTCTTTTTTTGTTTTAATCGTATCATAAAAGAACCTCGCTGTTTCGATTACTTTCAGCCGATACTTGACATAATGCCAATGAGAGGCAGAAGGAAAGAAATCAAAATGAGTCCTATGAAAATGGACAGGATAATGACTAAGGTTGGCTCTAATACAGAGATGAACCCTGCAATCTGCCGGTCAGTTTCCTCCTCATATTCCTCAGAAATCTTGTGCATGACTTCGTCCATGGAACCGGTGCGGAAACCGATCGTGATCATGGAAGTATAGATCTTACTGAAAATACCGGACGTTAAAACCGCCTCGGCAAATCCCCTGCCGGAAGCAGTCAGGTCGCGGCACTTCTTGATGCGGGAAGCCATGTAAGGATTGTCTACAAGCTGTTCTGCGAGCATAAGTCCCTGATCCGTATCGAGTCCGCTGCTTAATGCAAGCGCCATGCAGTTTGCAAAGCGGCTGGCAGCGGTGCTTAATGCAAGAGGTCTTTTCTTCAAGAATTTTTGCCCTGCATCAGATCTGAAAATAAGAAAAATGCCTGCGGCAACTGCAATGAGAACGATCACGATCACAAACAGATACTGGTTTAATGTATCTGAAAATCTCATCATCGCTCCGGCAAAACCGGTCAGGTCACTTCCCAATTCGATATAGATCTGATGAAAAACAGGAAGTACTTTGGCAATTAACACCAAAATGACGGCAAGCATCATGGCAATCATGAGCAGCGGATACGTGACGGCATTTTTAATACTGTTTTGAATGCTTTCTTCCCTTTTATAATATTCGGTCAGTGCATTTAATACCTCTTCGAGTTTGCCGGAGAGTTCACCAATCTTGATCATATCCAGAACATATTTTGGAAACACATTTGTTTCTTTTAGGGCATCACAGAAAGAATTGCCGTGATCGAGGGAATTGCTGATAACAGATAAAATTTCGGCAGTATCTTCTTCCGGTGCGTCCTCCTGCAGAATGGAAATTCCTTCATAGATTGGAATTCCTGCAGAAACGATCATGGAAAGCTGGTCACAGAATGCGGCGATCTCAAGGTTGCCCAGCATCTGCTGTTTCTTTTTCTTCATAAGAGAAAAACCTCCTGTTAATAGACATACTTTGTAATGTATTCATCTGTCTGGGTAAGAAAATCTTTTGGATCGGAACTTGTGGAAGCAAAAGTCGGATCCATTAGTTTCCAATCATTTCCATCGAATTCAATAATTCCATTTACCCAGCCCTTATCTTTGATATAAGTACTGATCCATGCATGGTAGACATCACCCATATAACCTACTTCGAGGCGGGTGGGAATCCTCTCACAGCGGAGCATGGATGCCATGACAGCGGCGTAATCAAAACAGATCCCAGTCTGGCTTGCAAGAACTTCATCTACATTAGGCAGATAGCCGCTCTGCACAGATGCAGCCTTGTCATAATCATAAGTAAAATTCGTGATAATATAATTATAGACATTTTCAATTACTTCCAGATCATCATTGGCAGATGCAGAGAGTTCCATGGCTTTGGAGATGACTTTGGAGTCTGCTGAAAAGTTTACATACTGGTTTGCGTACAGATATGGACCAAATTCATCCTGGATCGTTACATCAATTGCCTGTGTAAAAAGGGTGGAATAACTGGTTCCCTCAATATTTTCAAATACGCCGACGGTGTAGGAACCGCTTCCGGAAGTGAGGGGAAAGGTTTCATAACCATCATGTAAATTATATGTGTAAGTAATCTCATCAGAACCTGTGATCTGCAATTTGACTTTGGAATTGGAACCCAAGTAGGAAACCATAAGATAGCCTTCTTCCGTATGGGAGGCATCCACTGTAACAGAATCGTTTCCATAGGTAACGGTGCCGTCTGCACTGCCTGTCAGTACAACAGGAGTATTGTCCCGGGATCCGGCAGCATCTGTGGTAGCCGGAGATGAATCATTTGCTGCAGTGTCAGAGGATACTGCAGAAGGTTTTTCGGTACTCTCGTTACTGCCACAGGAACAGAAGATAAGACAGACACACAGGAGCATTGGAAGTAATATGAAACGTCCCTTTGTTCTGGGGGTCATATTGTTTCTCCTTAAATATTCTTTCGCGGCAGCGCTTCTTTTGGAATAAAACGGCTGTCGTTTATCATTTATGTATATTATAGTGTATGAAGGATAAAAAGAAAATGATAAAAATACGAAAACTGGGAAAAATGTCGGAAAAAAATAATAGGATTTCTTTTCATGAAATGGAAGAATATGGTATGATATTACAGACTTTTATGGAAGGGTACCGGTATGTGCGGAGAGTGATTGAGCGGTCAGGGCAGTCTGCCTATCTTCTTTTGTGCACCATGACGGATGGAAAAGGAGTTCCGTTGGAGAAGGGAGAACGCCTTGGCAAAGTTGCAGAGGAATTAGAACAGGCAATCCGTAATACTCTCCGGCGAGGGGATATGTTTACCAGATACAGTGATAATCAGTTCCTGATGCTGCTTTTAGGAATCAGGCAGGAGGATTGTGCCATTGTTGTGGAAAGAATTAATGGATATTTTGAGAAAGCATCCAGAAAGAATTATTTAAAATATAGCACAGCGCCAATCTCGGAGATCAGGGAGGCAGATGACTGTGCGCATTTTCACAATATGGATTCCATGTGGGGAGAGTAAGGAGCAGATTCATTTATGACAATTGAAAAATCATTGCCGAATATGGTTATGGTATGTGTGGATGGTGTGGAAAATGGAGACATCTATGGACGATACTTTCACCGGTATAAAAAAGAAGAAACTTTTTTTCCGGATTCTGCCACGCTGGTTATAGAAATGGAACGATTTTACGACGCCATCGGTTATCCGCAGGCGGCTACAAAAACGAGAAAATTTATGGAACGCAAAGGCGGGAGGATCCCTGCAAAAGAGCACATGGATGTCATTTCTGACGGTCAGGCTTTGATACAGCTCCGCGGAAACCTCGCAACATTTCTTGTCGGTGTAACTTCCAGACAAAATGCAAGCTGGCAGGGAGATGTGGTCTGGATGGAGCAGAAGATCCGGAAGCATTTTTGCAGCGACATGGATCTGATGGTATTCGTGGATGAAGCAGTAAAAAAAAGCGGAATGTAACGCTTTATTTAACGCAGTCTATGATAATCTATACAAAAGAGAAAAAGGTGGCAATTATGGCTGAAAATCAAAAGGGAACATTTATTGTAAAAATTAATCATACAGATAATGCAAGCTGGCAGGGACAGGTGACATGGGCAGATAAGAATATCACGAAAAATTTTCGCAGTACACTGGAGCTGATCAAGCTGATGGATGGTGCGATCACATCAGAGGGGACAAAAAACAGTTGAAAATACGGCAGGTATGTGTTATACTGCTTTAAGTTGTGAGTTTATAATCGTAGGAGGAAGATAAAGTGGCAGTTTTAAAAATAATCTTAACAGTTATTTTTATTATAATCAGTATTGCATTGACAGTTATCATTTTAATGCAGGAAGGTAAGTCAGCAGGACTTGGAGCGATCGCCGGAGCAGCTGATACTTACTGGGGCAAGAACAAAGGACGTTCCATGGAGGGAAGACTGGTAACAGGAACCAAGATTCTGGTTGTCTTATTTATTGTGATTGCTGCTGTATTGAATCTGGGAATTTTTTAAGAAACGCAAAAGACTGTCGTGAATACGATGGTCTTTTTTTTGTCATTCTATTATCAGAATATTAGAAATGACAGCATACTTTAGGAAAATGGAGAAGTTATGAACAAAGAATTATTACAGGAACGAAAGAAAATGATCTACGATTTCATCTGTGATGAACTCTATGTGCCGATGAAGGCAAAAGAGATGGCAATTGTATTAAATGTGCCGAAATCACAGCGCGGGGAATTATTGGAAGTGTTAGACGCACTCACTGCAGATGGAAAAGTAGAGATATCCGGCAGGGGAAAATATGTAAAATCAGAGGGAAAATATCTGACAGGCGTTTTTACTGCACATCCGAGAGGGTTTGGTTTTGTGACTGTGGAGGGAGAGGAAGAAGATATTTTCATCCCGGCTGCACAGACGAACGGAGCGCTTCATAAGGATACCGTCCAGATCACGCTGTCAAAAAACAGCAGTGGAAAGCGCAAAGAGGGAACGGTGACAAAGATTTTATCCAGAGGAACAGAGCAGCTTGTCTGCACTTATGAAAAAAGTAAAACCTTTGGTTTTGCAGTGCCGGACAATCCGAGATTTGCGCAGGATATTTTTATTCCGCTGGAGCGGTCAAAGGGAGCGGTTTCCGGGCACAAAGTTGTGGTGGAGATCACAGATTATGGAAAAAACGGCAAAAAGCCGGAGGGAAAAGTCGTCGAGATCATCGGACATATCAATGATCCGGGGACAGATATCATGTCCATTGTGAAGGGATATGATCTGCCGGTGGAGTTTTCCCAAAAGATCATGAAACAGGTGGAAAATGTATCGAATGAAGTCAGTGCCGCAGACATGGCTGGGCGCATGGATCTGCGAGACTGGCAGACGGTCACGATCGATGGGGAGGACGCAAAAGACCTTGATGATGCGATCACGCTCACCAAAGAGGGAGATCTTTATGAACTTGGAGTCCACATTGCCGATGTATCCAACTATGTGCAGGAGAGCAGCGCACTCGACGTGGAGGCGCTCAAAAGAGGAACATCCGTATACCTTGTCGACCGCGTGATACCGATGCTTCCACACAAACTGTCAAATGGAATCTGTTCGCTGAATGCAGGAGAGAACCGTCTGGCGTTAAGCTGTATCATGAAGATCGATGAAAAAGGAAATGTGATCGACCACACCATTGCAGAGACCGTCATAAAAGTGGACAGGCGCATGAGCTATACCAGCGTAAAAAAAATCTTAGAAGAACATGACGTGGCAGAGATCGAAGAGTACAAAGAACTTGTGCCGATGTTTGAGCGGATGAAAGAGCTTGCCGCAATATTACGGAAGAAACGAATGAAGCGCGGCTCGATTGATTTTGATTTCCCGGAAACAAAAATCATTCTGGATGAGCAGGGAAAACCGGTCGATATCAAACCGTATGACCGGAATGTTGCGACGAAGATCATTGAGGATTTTATGCTCATCGCAAACGAGACGGTGGCACAGGACTATTTCTGGCAGGAACTGCCATTTGTATACCGGACGCACGATAATCCGGACACCGAAAAAATCAAAAAATTAGGAACCTTTATCAACAATTTCGGCTACACGATCCATATCGGACAGGATGAGATCCATCCGAAGGAATTACAGAAATTATTGATGAAAATTGACGGTACACCGGAGGAGGCTCTGATCAGCCGCCTGACACTTCGTTCCATGAAACAGGCAAAATACACGACAGTCAGCACCGGGCATTTTGGACTTGCCACAAATTATTACTGCCATTTCACTTCACCGATCCGCCGTTACCCTGACCTGCAGATCCACAGGATCATCAAGGACAACCTGCGCGGCAGGATGAACCAGAAACGGATCGAACATTATGACAGTATTCTGCCGGAGGTTGCAAAACACTCCAGCGAGATGGAGCGGAGAGCAGATGAGGCGGAGCGCGAGACAGATAAACTCAAAAAAGTAGAATACATGGAAGAACGTATTGGTCAGGTGTTTGAGGGGGTTATCTCCGGCGTGCAGGAGTGGGGATTCTATGTAGAACTTCCAAACACGGTGGAAGGACTGGTGCATGTGACATCTCTGACCGATGATTTTTATCATTACGAGGAGGCATCCTATGAGATGATCGGGGAGCGCACGAACAAGCACTATAAGCTCGGTCAGAAGGTCAAGGTGATCGTGGCGGATACAGACAAAATCATGCGCACCATTGATTTCCGTGTTGTGCGGGATGATGTGGAACCGGATGAGACAATCGTGGACGAAGCAGCTGCTTTGTCGAAGAAGACAGATTAAATTTTTATAAAAATTGTATTTTTAACCAGAAGTTTATTGCGAAAGATAAACTTCTGGGTTATACTGTAACAGCAACAGGAGGTAAGAGTCATGGCAAAGCAGGAAATTAAGTTAATAGCGAATAATAAGAAGGCTCACCATGATTATTTCCTGGAGGAAAAGTACGAGGCAGGAGTGGAACTTCACGGCACAGAGGTAAAGTCTCTGCGCATGGGAAAATGCAGTATTAAAGAAGCATTTGTCCGCATTGAAAAGGGCGAAGTGATCATATACGGAATGCATATCAGTCCCTATGAGAAGGGCAATATCTTCAATAAAGATCCACTGAGACCGAAGAAACTTCTGATGCATAAGTCAGAGATCCGCAAACTTGTCGGCAAGATTGCAGAGCAGGGCTATACGCTTGTTCCGGTGGAAGTTTATTTCAAGGGAAGCCTTGTGAAAGTACAGATCGCTCTTGCAAAAGGTAAAAAACTCTACGACAAGAGACAGGATATCGCCAAGAAGGATATGCGCCGCGAGGCGGAGCGTGATTTTAAAATCCGCAACCTTGGTTAGAGAGAAACCGTCCGCGGTTTCACGGAGCACCCGGTATGGAGGCATCCGACAATTAGAAAATATGGGCTTGTAATGGTTTCGACAGGGATCATGAAGCTGGAGAAGCGAGTCGCACGGGATGCGTCAAATTCCACAATTAAAATTAAACGCTGAAGATAATTTAGCATACGCTGCCTAATTTGGCAGCAGTCTGACCCAGAGCACCTACACTTTGGGACCCAGGCTTCGACTATGTAGGAAACGACATCAGCAAAGCTTTGAGCTGTTGGGCGTATCATGAAGCTACTGAAAGCATTCGGTTGTTTGTTCCTGGATGCTGGAGGGAATGTCTAAGGATAAACTAAGCTCGTAGAAGGACAGGGGATTGGTTTTTGGACACGGGTTCGATTCCCGTCAGGTCCACTATCAAAAAATGCCTGAAATCTTAGAAAATAGTTGATTTTTCTGGGGGTTCAGGCATTTTTTATGATTCGGATATTTGTTGAAATTATATTGTATTTGTCAAATAAATGCACTTTTTTGTCATGGATTTTGTCATGACAAATTTAAGAAATATTGTTGAATAGTTCATATCCAGATTTTGTCAAAGAAACAGGATATGGAATAGTGACCGGATCAAAGGACAATCGGTGGAAAGACCTATACTTATTATGAATCCACGCAGAAACAGCGTCAAATGGAGCGGCAGATCAGAGCCACCAAGAGAGAAATCGAAACAACAAAAAGTATCGGCGGCGATGCACAGGATTTGCAGAATAAATTGCGTGGACAGATGGCAGATTACAAAAGCTTTTCAAAGGCTGCCGGGTTGAAAGAACGGGATAATCGACTTAGAGTAGAGAGTGGAAGCAGTACTCTGAAATCTACAAAGGCATATCAGAATGCTGTTAATATGAAAAATGCCGGGGCACTTTCAAATAAAACAGATCCGTTTGGTAGAAAAAGGGAAAAACATGCAATAAGTTATTATGAAGAAATAAGAAATCGAAGAAGTAATTATGTAATAAAACGGATATCTAAAAATGGTGGGGTTTCTGAAAAAGCTGCAAAGAATATATATGAACATGTATTTGTGGAAAAACATATATTTGCAGATGGTACAGAAAGACAATTTGATCCGGATTATGATATGTCTGAGTCATTTCGAAGAATTTTAGAAGGAAAAAATATAAAACCACATGATATCACAATGTTGAGACATGAAAATCTTGAATTAAATCTCATGAAGAAGTACAATATGGTGCATGAGGATGCGCATTCTCTGGCTGAACAAAAATATAACTATAAAAAAGAATTAGATGAATTTCTGGAAAGGATAGGTGGTTAAATGCTGCTTTTAAAGTTGTTGGAAGAATCAGATTCAGAAGTAGTGTACAGCTACTTCCCTGAAAAGAAAAAATACTTTGGAACTGTAAAAATTAATAAGATAACAGGAGAGATTATTGATGTTCAGACAGCAGATAATGACTTGCATAAGCGGTACATGCATCATGCAGTATCTAAAATTATCAGTTTTTGTGAAAAAGGTGATTTTCCAAAAGAAGAGATGGTTTCTTGGTATTGAGTGTAAAAGGCAATAGAGATAATAAATTATAAGCCAAACATATGTTTATTTTATGTTGCTAATATGCAAAAAATATCATATAATACCACTAGGGGTGATATATTGAATCCTAGTAGATTTATCTGGTATCCTTGTCCGAAGTGTGGAAGCCACCTTTTGGCAATCAATAAAGATACCGAGGTTAAAAATTTGCCGTGCAAATGCAAGCACTGCAAACGAGAAAGTTTAATAACGATAGAGCCGATTAGTCAAGTCTTAAATTAGGACTTGATTGATTGGCTCTTTTTAATGCCACAGATTGATGTAATGGCAACATAAAGGTTTGCAGAGTGGCAATTTTTTTTCTGCAGAAGATAATCAGGCCATCAGCAGATTTAAGAAATCATAATAGCGAGATTTCAAGACAGTGCAAGGAAGAAAACGAAGCGGTTATCATTACTGTGAATGGTTCGTCTTTCACCTCACGTTGTCCACTAAAAGTGGTGGAAACGAACGGTTGTCCAACCGCGCAAATGAAGGAAAAGTGTGGCTCGGGTAAATTAAGAATAGATTCAGCTGTGCTTGAATCAGACCCGAAATTGAAAAGCAAGAAAGAATGCAGTGGGAGAAAAAGGATAATTAGAAAATTTGTTTGAAGAACAGCATTTTTTAGGTGTAATGATAGAAAGTTTCTGTTATAATAATACCATGGCATTGATGGGAAGGAGGCGATTTTATGCCAGCAGTAAATGTTAATATTCAGCCGGAAATAATACGTTGGGCGTTAAGTCAGACACAGAAAGAAAAACTTGGCGATACGTTAATGAACAATATTATTCAGTGGCTTAATGGCACAAAGACTCCTACCTTTAAACAGATAGAGGATTTTAGTAAAAAAGCGAATATTCCTTTGGGGTATTTCTTCCTACAGACACCTCCTGTAGAGCAGATGGAACTGTTGGAATACCGGACAGTTGACAGTATTCAGCTTGTAAATCCAAGCCGTAACCTAATAGATACAGTTCGCGAAATGGAAAATATTCAGGACTGGATGAAAGATTACAGGCAGGAACTAGGGTTTGAGGTACTTCCGATAGTGGGATGCATGAAGGATGTCAGGGATGCTCAGTCAATTGTGGACAGAATCCGCAAAGACTTGGAATTAGACACAACATGGTATGAGAAATGCAGAAATTCCAGAGAAGCATTTGGTTTTATCAGAGGACAGTTGGAGACATGCGGCGTTATTGTGATGATGAATGGTGTCGTAGGCAAGAATACACATAGGGCATTGGATATAAATGAGTTCAGGGCATTTACGATGGTAGATGAATGGGCACCTCTTGTTTTTATCAATGCGGCAGATTCTAATGGAGCACGTTTGTTTTCGCTATTACATGAGGCTGCTCACATTTGGCTTGGAGTAGACGATTTGTATAATGACAGACATAATCGCATAAATGGTGTGAGTGCCGTAGAAATCATGTGCAATGCAGTGGCAGGCGAGCTGCTTGTGCCAAAATCTGTTTTTCTGGGTAAATGGGACGATGATGAAGAAGATATTTATGCGGTTATTACAGAACTGGCAGGATATTTTCGATGTGGTGAAAGTGTGATTGCAAGGAAGGCATTAGACTGCAAAAAGATAACAAAGGATATATACAATAAAATAGTGCAGACGGCAATCGACAATTATAATCAGATGAAAGAGAATCGGGAAAAATCTGGAGGAAACTATTACAACACAATGGGTTCTCGTTTAGATGGGAACTTTGTAAAAGCATTATGCGAGAGTATTAGTATGGGAAGAACTTCTTATACGGAGGCGTATCGTCTGACCAACACTAGCCGCAAGACATTTTCAGAGGTTGCGCAGCATTTTGGAGGTATGGAATGGTAGAAGAAAAATTTTTAATTGATTCCAATTCATTTATGACACCATACAGACAATATTATGCATTTGATTTAGTGCCGACCTATTGGAAGGAATTAGAGAAACGTCTGGATACCGGAAGAATGATTTTGCTTGATATGGTAAAAGATGAAATTGATAAAGGTCAGGATGAATTATCTGCCTGGATAGACAAACAGACAGGTTTTGTAATCTGTAACCATATTGAGCCTGCTATTATAAGCAAGTATCAGGAAGTTCTGCAGTATGTACAGAATTGTGGTCTATATAAACCGCAGGCATTACAGAACTGGGCACCAGTTTATATTGCAGATCCATGGCTGATCGCAGCCGCAGCGGTGAATGATTATACAATCATAACAGTGGAGAAGCCTTCAAGTGGATTAAGTCCTAAAACCCAGAATAAAAATGCTAAAATACCAGATGTGGCAAGGGTATTTGGGGTTAAGACTCATGATATGTATTATATGATGAGAAAGCTGGAAATTAAGATATAGAAAATTACATAATCATGGTCAGGAGTATTAGTTGGCATTTTTTTCATGTATATCTTAATAAAATAACTATGATATGACGAAATCGTTTGATCAGAATTTATCTAAAATTTTAAAATTACAAGATGATACGATCATAAGAACACAGGAAGATAAAATGAATTTTGTAAGGTTCTTGATGGAAAAAGATAAGGAAAAGCAGTTATCCGAATACATTTGGAATGGAATCAATACATTTTATAAAATATATGAAAATGAAACAATAAGAGGTTAGACATTTCAAATACAGGAAAGAGAAAGCGATGAAAGAAGTAAAAGATATATGGCAGTTTTTTGAAAATATGAATGAATATGTGTATGCCACAGATATAGAAACGCATGAGATTGTATACATGAACCGGAAAATATTGCAGGTATATGGTTTACGATCACTTGAAGAAGCAAAAGGAAAAAAATGCTATGAATTATTACAGAAAACATTAATTCCTTGTGGTATGTGTAACAATGACAGGCTGAGTGTGGGCGAATTTGAAGAATGGCATTACTATAATCCGATCATTGACCGTTATCTGATGTTAAAGGATACGCTGATCGAGGACTCTGCCAATGGGAAAAAATATCGTGTTGAAATTGGTGTGGATATCAGCGAAGAACGCACACAGGACGGCGTAATCCAAAAATATCAGAACATGGAATTTATGATCAACGAAGGTCTGCGCATTGCACTTCAGACGGCAACGCCGGAGCAATCGATCGAAGTTATTCTGGAATATCTGGGCAACTCGTTGAATGGGGAAAGAACCTATATTTTTGAGCGCAACGAGCGGGGCAGGGATGATAATACCTACGAGTGGGTTGCGGAAGGCATTTCGAGGGAAAAAGAAAATTTGCAGGATATTCCTCCGGAAATCTGTGCGCATTGGTATCGGATGTTTCAGGAGGGAAAGTTTATTGTCTTTAAGGATCTTGAGGAAATCAGGGAAAGCGATCCTTTACAATATGAGAATTTGAAGCGTCAGAACATTCATTCACTTGTGGTTGTTCCTTTGTATGATGATGGGAAAGTAATTGCTTTTTACGGTGTGGATAATCCGCCGCCTCCATCATTGGAGTATGCATCTAATATGCTTCAGATTATGGGACATTTTCTGGTGTCATGTATCAAAAGAAGGAATCTGATGAGCCAGTTGGAGAATATGAGCTATAAAGATCAGCTTACAAAACTCGGAAACCGTTTCGCAATGGAAAAATATATCAATGAGATTGACGCAGAAAAGAGCATAGGCGTTGTTTATTGTGATATCACAGGATTGAAACGTGTGAACGATTCAATGGGGCATGAGGCTGGGGATCAGTTGATTCTTCGTGCCTGCGACAGTCTGAAAAAAGCATTTGGAGAGTATGGTTTGTTCCGTATCGGTGGAGATGAACTGCTTGCGCTATGTGCAGGAATTGAACATGCGGCATTGATGGAACGCATTGGGCTTTTAAAAGAATGCATGAAACAAAATAATGTAAATATGGCAGTGGGAGAAATATGGCGTGAAAAATACCAGACAGGATTAGATACATTACTGCAGGAATCTGAAAAGAGAATGTATGCAGATAAAGCAGCGTATTATAAAAGAACCGGAATCGATCGCAGAAAATAGCATATATTCGGGTGTTTCAAAAAGTTCTATCTTCGGATGGAACTTTTTCTTTGACTCTTTTTATAAAAGAAAATAAAAATATAAAAAAAGTACTTGACGAAAGGAAAATGCTATGGTAACATTCTGTCCTGTCCACGGAACATAAATGTTTTGAAAATCAGAACAATTTGTGAAAAAATCTGAAAAAAATAAATTTGAAAAAGTTATTGACAGATAAAAATAACTGTGGTATAACAAATAAGTCGCTTGAACAAAGCGGAAACAACAATGAACATTGATAACTGAACAGTGAATAACCTTGAAAGATTCTAAAGCGAACAAAGTTCGCTCAGAAGAAATCTTCGATTTCTTCCGGGTTACGAAAAAGATTTAGTTCGCGAGTATAATTCAAGTCATCGAAAGATGAACGAACAGCTTTTAATAAAGCAAACCTTAAAAACAGTAAAACCTGAATCAAGATTCCGGTAGGAACTTGTTTCTGATTTAGAAAGCCAGATATTCTGGCTGGATTAAAACTTTTAACATGAGAGTTTGATCCTGGCTCAGGATGAACGCTGGCGGCGTGCTTAACACATGCAA
>ENA-OWPM01000027-OWPM01000027.1-human-gut-metagenome-genome-assembly--contig:-NODE-27-length-191983-cov-10.896638_pt1 | contig 191983 bp, 162 predicted proteins | sample MGYA00248267_ERZ651852 | MGnify/ENA primary metagenome ERZ651852 (study PRJEB26924, sample SAMEA4378228) | human gut metagenome | biome: human gut; feature: human-associated habitat; material... | reverse complement strand
ATGTGTTAGGCACGCCGCCAGCGTTCATCCTGAGCCAGGATCAAACTCTCATGTTAAAGTGTTTGTATCCAGGTTCAAAATTTAGCTTGGCTAATTTTTAAACCGTTCTACTGTTTTGTTAGGTTTTGTTCTGAATGTTCTCATTCACGGTCTAAACCAAAGACCATTTTTATAAGAATTTTCAGGGTTTTACATACTGTTCAGTTTTCAAGGAACTTTGTTTCGTTGTCGTTTTCGTTCTCAGCGGCAACTCGTTTATTCTATCATACCGTTTCCGGTTTGTCAAGAACTTTTTAAAACTTTTTTTGAGAGATTAAGAAGTTTTCTTAATGACTCTTAATAAGTTTTGCCCTGTCGCTCAAGGCGAGTATTATAATAACAAATCCCCACGAAAAAGTCAACACTTTTTTCCAGTTTTTTTAAAGTTTTTTCTTTTGTTTGTGCAATTACAACATATTGCGGTTCATAATTGTTTTGCATACAATATATGCAATTCGGTATCCAAGCCATCATTTGAGCGATTTCAAATTGCTCTTTTACACTATAAAAACAGGGATTGCAGCTCAACGTTTTCTCCTGCTGCAATCCCTATTATCAAACTATCTTGTCCTTTTTATATATGAATACCATATAAGTCCGCATACTTCTCTTTCATGTAGTCAAGGAATGGCACAGCGTCCAATGTTTTTCCTGTCAATCGCTTCAACATTTCTCCCGATGTATAACAGCACCCATACTGCCAGATATGTTCCTTCATCCACATGTTCAGCCTGTCAAACTCTCCGTGGCGTATCTGCTCATACAAATCCGGAATCTCTGATAACAATGCCTTTCGAATCTGTCCATCATAAATATTTCCCAAAGCATAACTTTGGAAATATCCAATATAGTCTCCAGCCCAATGCATATCCTGTAAAATTCCTTCAGTATCGTTTTCAGGACAAACTCCCAGATATTTTTTATATTTATCATTCCATGCAATGTTCAGATCTTCCGTTCCTATTTTTCCGCTGAAATAATCGCGTTCCAGCTCATATCGCAAGATAACATGAAGGCTATATGTAACTTCATCTGCTCCAATTCTGCGCAGACTTGGACGGACTGTATTCATGGCACGATAAAATTCATCCATTTTTATATCTTTGAAGAACGGGAATGCTTTCTGAAATTGTGGATAATAAAACTCCCAGTATTCCCTGCTTCTTCCCACGATATTTTCATAGAATCTGGCATTTGCTTCGTGAAAGCTGCCTTCTATTCCTCCCCACATGTTTGCTGCATTGACCTGGTCGTTTCCGCCGCTGGAAAACATTGCATGTCCCGCTTCATGAAGACAGGTGAAGATCAGATGTGGACTTCCGCTTCTCTGTGTTGATACGCGGGCATCCTGCGGTCCAAGAAATGACGTAAATCCGTGAATAACCTTGTCATTAAATCCACCCTTTCGCTGATCATATCCGGCTTCCGCTGCTAATCGTCTTCCAAATGTAGACATTTCATCCGGATCCTCTTCTCTGAGAAATATTTCTTCATTTACTCCAAGATCTGCTTTTGTAATCTTGTCAAGAATTTCTCCGATTCCCCGTTTTAATACATCGAATTCTCTGCTTACGTCTGCACTTTTCAAACCTTCATCCACAGCTCCGATCATCGTGTCAAACGCAGGGGCATCCGGATCTATCGCCAGGGTAATCTTCTTTTTCAGATCAAATACCTGTTTCAGCCACGGTTCAAACACATGATAATCTTTCCGCTCCCGTGCATGTTTCCATGCCGACATCACATCCGCACGCAGAAGATTATACTGTTTCATCGTTTCTTCCGGCACACGGACAGCATTCCGGTACCTGCTTTTAAATGTCCGGATCAGTCCATGTTCTATTGGGTCCTCTATTTGTCCTTCATCTACATTTTCAAAATATTCAAAGGCCTTTTTCGCATCTTCTGTTTGAAACAGCCCCGCCTTCTGTGTCCCAACAAAAGCGCTCATCTGCTGGCGATACGTGCCTCCAAGCTCCGGAAGACCGGACCATTGATCCAGTTCAAACAGGGATTCTATACTCTTATAATAGCGAAAACGGTCATTTACCGTCCGGATTATATCCATATATTCCTGATATCGCATATCTACTCTCCCCTTTCCTCTTTTTTCTCTGTTTTCAGATAATCCATTACCGCGACCGCTGCTGACACGGCAATCACAATCAACATATAATATGCACTTGCCACTTTTGTACAGTAGCAGAAGAACAGGCAGACTGCCAGTGGAATCAGATAGTGAAAGATTTCTTTTTTCCCTTTTATCACAGTCTGAGCCACAAGTCCTCCAAATAGCGCCGGAACTACATAGTCAAATGCAGGTTGGAGAACAGGTGCCTGGATAATCGGGGTAAGCGGTCCTGATACAACGACTCCGAGTGCAACAATCACTATAGATGTGATCACAGAAGCGCCGCAGGCAATAATTGCCAGCGTATGACACTCATCCGTATTCGGTTTGATTCCCAGTGCATTGATTGTGCCAATCGTAGCAGGCATTCTAAGATTGGTGACATTGCCGGTAATGTAAGAAAGGTATAATGCTCCTGGTCCCATAACCGACATATAGCCGATCGTTTCCGATGGAAGATATGGTGCCATAAATAAAACAACTGCAACAAATCCAGGCCATAGTTCTCCAAAGTCCGGCCAAATTCCGTAAATAAGACTGGCTGCTACCGGAAGCCCTATCATTGCCGCAAGAAGAAGGAGGCTTGTCGAAATTCCGAACTTATGGATCCATTTTTGATAATTGCTTTTCATTTTTCCAGCCCCCCTAAAAAATAACACAGGCTGCCGCCATTGCCGCAAGCATGCTGATCGTCATAATATAATCTGTGAGCCATTTTGCCTTTTCTACTTTGTTCGCAACGAGCATAAGAAATGCTCCTACAGCAAAGCTGATGCAGAATACAACGCCTTTCGTCGACATGGCGCTAAAACCATATGACACTGATACATAGGCCATAACACCTACCAGGCATCCGCTTCCAACTGCCAGAACAAGTTTAATATTGATCTTTTCTGCTTTTTCATAAAGCATCGAAATCGGTTTAATAGCAAATGCTGACCATAAAATACATACGCTTCCTCCAATCGTCATTACCCACAAGGCCGCGATCCATCCATTCGCGCTGTACCCGTTGATCTGGAATGTCTCTCCCAGGCACGATAACGCAGTTGTTGCTGCATATGTTTCATAATAAGCAGAGCCGATAACCGAAAGACGCAGCCACGGAAGCGGGATTCCCAGGAGTGGTGTGAGCGAAAACAACACCAGTAAAACCGGAAGTGTTGGCATGATACTGATCGTGATCCCTGTCTTTAAACCCTTTTTTAGCTGCGATTGTTTCAGACCGATCTCCATGCCGTGTTTCCATGCTTTGCTCATGAAGAGCATACATTGAGCTATTACCGCAAAGAGCAACAGTCCGACCCATATAAACAGCCATTTATCATTACATATCTCTGTATATTTCATTTCAAAATCTATTGCGTAACTTGCAACATTCCTTTCCTACATAAATACATATGCCCCTGGTCCAATTGGAAGATTTAATGTTACCCAAATCACCAGCTGAACGATCCATCCCAGCAAGAATGCAACTGAATACGGGAGCATCATGGAAATCAAGGATCCCATTCCAAAGTTTTTATCATATTTCTTAGCCATTGCGATCGCAATCGGAATATATGGATAGATCGGAGTGATCGCATTCGTTGTGGAATCTCCGATTCTGTATACAGCCTGGGCAAATTCCGGGCTATATCCAAGCATCATCATCATTGGTACAAGAATCGGCGCAAAGATATACCATTTTGCTGTACCACTTGTCATAAACAGGTTAACCACACAGCACAGGAGAATAAAGAAGATCATTAACGGGATCCCTGTGAATCCTGCCGCCTGCAATGCACCCGCACTCTTGACCGCAATGATCATTCCCAGATTCGTGTAATTGAACATGTTGATAAACTGTGCGATTACAAATACCAGCACAATATATCCTGTGGTTCCCTCCAGCGACTTCGCCATGATCGTTGGCACATCACTGCTGCTTTTGATCGTTCCTGCTTTTAATCCGTAGATAATACCTACCAGAATAAAATAGATGATCAGGATCGCTACCAGTCCCGTAATCAAAGGTCCATTTAAAACAGAGCCGTCTTCACCCCTGAAAAAGCCGTTTTTCGGAACTGTAAGTATGGCAAGGAGAGCAATATAGGCGATGCTGAAAATGCCAGCCGCTCTCAGCGCGCCAGCCTGAATCGGTGTGATCTCCCCCGATGCATCGGCTGTCCCAGTCTCTCCATTTGCCGGATCATATTTGCCAAGACGCGGAACAATGAAATATTTGTTTACAACAACACCAACTGCGGTAAGCATGAACACGGAAACGATCATAAAATACCAGTTGGCAGTTGCATTAACTGTAATCGACGGATCTACAAGCTGCGCTGCCAGTTCAGTAACGCCGCAAAGGAGTACGTCTGTTCCTGATACGATCAGGCAGGCTGTGAATCCTGCATTTGTTGCCGCATAACCAGCCAGAAGTCCTGCGATCGGGTGCATTCCAACCGCCTGGAATGCTGCGGCTGCCAGTGCCGGAACAACAATGATTGCTGCCTCCGAAGCAATACTTCCATTAATTCCAAGGAATAACACGGTTGCAGTTAATGCCCAGAGTGGTACTCCAAGAATCGCTTTTCTCATAGCTGCAGTCAGTAATCCGACTCCTTCAGCAAATCCAATTGCCATCTGCATGGCAAGTACCAGACCAAGTGCTGAGAAGCCCTGAAAATTTTTTAGTAAATTTTCGAGCAGCCATACAATTCCATCTCTGCTGAAAATTGCTTTTGCCAGAACAGTTTCTCCAGTTGTCGGATTGATCACCTGAACTCCTGCCAGGCTGCACACCGTACTGATTCCAGCAAGAATCAGGCAGAGCCACAGGAACATAATATACGGATGCGGCAGCTTATTGCCGACCGTTTCGATCACATCCAGGATCTTTCCTCCTTTTTTCTTCTCCACAGTGTTGTTCATACAAACATCCTCCTCGTATTTTTAAAAATGACTACAGTCATTTTTATCTATCATACCTTCTCTGCATGAACTTGTCAATCATTTTATGACCATGGTCATTTATAGCAACCTGCCTTTTAATATAAATGCTCATTGTTAGTACGTCAGTGCCTTTTTGTTTGGCAGTATCCCCCGCAGAATTTCCTGTCAAATAAAAAGCTGAGTACAGAATCTCTTTCTATACCCAGCTCCTCTTGTTATTCATTATTTAGACTCGATATTCTTACTTTCCCTGCGGATTGCGCGGCAAAACATCCTCGCAAAGTTTTCACATTCTTGTTTTAGAACAAACTCATCTCCCTGTATACACCACTCAAAAAAGATTCCCCTGATACAGGTGACAAATCGATTTGTCAGCACAATACTGTTTTCCTCTGCCGAAAAAATTCCCATATTCTGTCCTTCTTCAATTAATTCGTGCACAACCCGGTACAATGCACGCTTTGTATAAAGATCTCCATTTCCCTGTTCCATCAGCTGGTTACTATACAAGACCCGTATAACATCCCGCCCCATCACATTTTCCGTAAACTCACTGGAACTTTGGGTAATGACGAGAAGTCGCTCTTCAACTCCCATCTCCGGCAAGAAACCTGAAGCAACTTTGTCATAGTAATCATCATATGCTTTCAGCATGTAAATGAGAACATCCGCTTTTGTCTCAAAATAGATATAAAAGGTTCCTTTTGCCGTTCCTGCACACTTAACAATCTCATCTACAGAAACCTTGTCATATCCTTTGGTTCGGAATAATTCGATCGCACATTCATAAATATGCCGTTTGGTTTTTTCTCCTTTTTTCATGGCATTCCTCCGTTTAATCTACTCCCGTTACAGGACAGACTTTACCAGACCGACTACAAGGTAGGAAAGCATATTGTGGTCATACAGCCACGTCAGCCAGATACTTCCATTGATCTGGGTGATCATGCTCTTTCCGATCTCACTGCCTGAAAACAGGGTAAGGATCAGGGCGCCCACCCATATAAAGATCAATGCTTCCGCGAGTCCCAGAACCGCACCGGCGATCTTGTTAAGCCCATACAGGATCGGCAGTCTGGAGATCAGGTTCAGCCAGACTATGATGATATGAAGGAACGCATAGAATACTATAAACAGCACCGTAAATATGATCACGCGGATCACACGGTCTGCAAGGTATTTTCCCACATAGTCCTCAAAGATCTGGACGCCCATCTCCTGATATATTTCTCCGTTGTTATTCTCGATCAGAAGCTTTTTGATCTGGTCCGGGATCTCCAGGCTCTCTATGACCGCGCGTTCCCCGGCTTTTCCCGCGAGACCGGCTGTCTGAGCCATCTCTTCCATCTTCTCATCAAGGCCGCTGGCCTTCAAAGCACTCTCCTTCATCGTTTCGTATACAGCCGTATTATGTTCCAGCCAGGCTGCCGCCTGTGGAATCGCTACACGCGCTGCAAACAGCGTGATGAAAAGGGACATTGCGGAAACTGCTATTTTTATAAAACCTCTGTAATGACCGTAGAGCATCATCCCGATGAGATATACCGCTACAGCCACTTCCAGCCAGCGGCTGGATAGAATCTCCATTATTTCCATTATTACTCCTGTCACATATGTGCATAGTTCTTCCGTAAAACAGACAAAGCCTGGATGATCCAGATACCCCGCCGCGTCTATTACCTGAAAGTCCTCATATGCCCATCATTCCTGTTATATCTGAATTCCTGTAAAATGGCAGAGCGCCTTCGCGACACCTGCCTCATTGTTGGTCTTCGTGATATAATCTGCTGCCTCCTTTACGGATTCATGGCCATTTTCCATGGCAACGCCAATTCCAGCCATGCGGATCATGCTGAGGTCATTCTCCCCGTCTCCAAAGCCCATGGTGGACTCTCTGGCGATTCCCAGACGTGCGGCAAGACGGAGCAGCGCTCCGCCCTTATCAGCTCCCTCCGCGTTGATCTCGAGGTTATTCGGGATCGATGAGGACACAAGGATCCCCGGGAGCTTCGAGAGTTCCTCTCTCATCCGCTTTCTGGCATCCATGTCACGGAAGAACATGTTGATCTTCTCCGCGTCCTGTCCCCGCTCTTTTAAGTAAGCGATATTATCGGGAACCGTGTCCCTGGTTCTGCGCACCAGCTCCGCCAGTCCCTCCGATGAGACATATTTATATACATCATTGTAGAACTCCGGCATGGTGTAGCCGATTCCGCCCACATATACATCATACATGATCTCATCCGGACTTGTCCGGGCCATCATCATGATCTTTTCTGCCAGAGCCACCGGGATCCGGCAGGAGTCGATGATCTCGTTTTTCGCAAGGTCTACCACCTGTGCCCCGTTCGTGAGGATCGCATAGTGTACGCCCGGCAGATTCCGAAGCTCATCCGGCAGTCCGCGCATCGTGCGGCCTGTCGCCGGGACGATCTCGATCCCCTGTGCCGCGCATGCGCGGAAAGCGCGCAGGTTCTCCTCCGGGATCCCTTTTTCGTCATCAAGCAGCGTTCCATCCATGTCCGCCGCGATCAGCCTGATCTCCATATCTTTTCTCCTATAAGAAATCTAGCGCACATGCAAAACATTGTTTACGGCGATACTCCGGAATTGAAAATATCTGTTGCAAAAGGGCCGCATGCGCATTCGTTTTGTCTGTGTTCAGCAAACATTAGTTCGTGTGTATTGGTGAAAAATTTGCGCACCCACTCATCGCAAAAACAATGAGCTTATGGTGCGCATATATTCAGTTCCTATAAGCATGTCACGGAATTCCTGTGTGCCGTCTGAGCTTGCCCAGAACAGTGCGCAGGGATCCCATCACACTCTTTATCAGTCAAAGAAATCCTTTTCATGAAGGATCAGAAGACCTTCTTTTGTATAAGTCGGAGAGAAAAGTCCCGAGATCTTCTTTCCAAGAGACTTTTTCTCTGCCTTATCAGCAGCTTCCTCGATCAGATCTACGGCTGCTGCCTTTGTCAGGTGGACTTCATCCTCCTCCATCATCTCGATGCGCTCATAGAGGGCGAGAAGGCTCTTTCCGGTGATGCTGCAATCGATCTCCGTCGCATACTTGCACGCGTACTGGGCGAACTCATCCGGATCCATCTCTTCTTTGTCATCGTAGTCTTCCGGAACAACTTCCTCTTCCGCTGCGGCCGCAGCCTCCTCCGGGAGTTCCGGCTCTTCTTCAGTCACTGGCGCCTTTTTCTGAGGTTTCTCCTGCTTTGCGAAGAGTTTTGCCTTCTTCGGCGGTACGTATTCCTCTGGCTCCGGTTCTTCCTCGTCCTCTTCATCTGTTTCCGGCTCGGATGATTCTTCCAGGATGTCCGTTTCCTCTTTCTCGTACTCCGGTTCTTCCTGCAGTGCTTCAGCGTCTTCCTGTTCCGGCTCCTCTTCTGTCTCCTGCTCCGCGTTTACCACATCACGGGCGATCTGTTCCTGCTTTTCTGTGGAGCGCTTCAGCGCAGCTTCCATCTCGGTATCTGCCTCTTTCTGCGCAGACGCGTTCTCATCGCTTCCGATATACTGGAACTTGCTTGCAAGGGATGTATTATGGGCATGGAGTGCCTCAAGGTTTTCCGGTGTATCGATCAGGACAACGATCATTCCGGAGCGGTCTTTCTCCATCAGATCATCCAGTTCGTTCTGGACAGCATCAGTGAGTCCTGCCGCATGCTGGATGATCAGGTCTTTTCCTGCCAGCATATCGGCTACCGCGCTGATTCCTCGTTTATTTAACTTTTCACTGCTGATCTTTGCAACCGGATTCTTGATGCCGAGCTCACGGTGGATCTCCTTTAAGGAGTTGACAGCCATGGAAAGCCCTTCCTCGTCCGTCTCCGCCTCGATCATCAGGTTGTTGGTATCCAGCATGTCATCCAGGGATTCCAGCTCCAGCTCTCCATCGTCGTCCTCCTCTTCCGGAGCCGGGATGTTGCGGACCTGGTTTCGGCGGGCACGTTCGCGGTCGATCTCCGCCTGCTTCTTCGCACGGCGTTCCTCTTCCTCGCGTCTGGCGGCTTCCCGCTCTTCCTCAGCACGGCGGAGAGCTTCCTCTTCCATCTCTTCCCGCTCTTTTGCGGCGCGGATCGCCAGCTTCTGGCGCTCGATCTCACGCTCTTCCCCGGTCGGGATCGTGTTTTCTTCCTCCTGTACTTCCGGTGCAGCCGCCTGTCCGCCTCTGCGGACCTGGCTTAAGTCAGCGATGGTTCTTGTGGCACCCATGTCATCGTCTTCCTCGACAACAGCAGTCCGTCCCTCTTCCTCAGAGAGTCTGGACATCTCGTCTGCCAGCTTTTTCGCCTGGGCATCCTCATGAATCTGCATGGCAACCTGCTTGGAGGCTTCGGAATCCGGGGTTCCCTCATCATAATCATCCAGCTCCGGGGCATTTCCGCTGTACTCTTCCTCAACAGCGCGCAGCTTTGCCTCGTATTTGTCCCTGTTTTCCACAAGGTCCATCTGGTATTTGTTCAGCGGCGCGTACTGGAGCTTCAGATCCATTGCCTTATCCACATATTTGCCGAGACCAAATAAGAGCATGATGCGGTCACATGTGGCTACACACTTGTCCTCGATCCCGGCTTTGTGGTAGAGGTCAGCCAGTTCGTAGAGCCATTTTTCATCCACCTCGGATGCTGTATACACTTCCAACGCGCGGATCAGCTGATCCACCGGCGCTTTCTTCGCTTTTAAGATCTTGTAGCGGAGCAGATACTGGCGCGGATCATCCTGCGCGAGATCACAAAATTCTCTGTAGTATGCCTCCGCTTCGGCGGTACTTCCGTCCTTTAAGGCGAGATCCGCCAACTTATAGAGCAGGCGCTTTCCTACCGGCGCGCGCTCGAATGCCAGGAGCAGAATATCCTTCGCCTCCTGGTACTCTTCATTTTTCTCATAGATCTGAGCGATCATGGACAGCAGGCTTGCGTTGCGGACACGGTGCCAGTCAATGGTATCTGCGATCTTCATCGCAGTTCCGTAGTCTCCGCGGCTGACCATCTTTTTGATCTGCTCAACTTTAATATTAAACTCGTATTTATCCATTTCTTTCGCATCTCCTGAAACCGCCCAGCTGTCCAGCTGCCGGTTTTATAACTCCACCCGGCCTTCTAACGCCCGAAGAAGTGTGACTTCGTCAATATATTCCAGATCGCCGCCGACCGGAACGCCGCTGGCGATCCTCGTCACCTTGATCCCTGTCGGTTTGATCAGTTTACTTATGTACATTGCGGTCGTCTCACCCTCAAGGCTTGAGTTTGTGGCGATAATGACTTCCTTTACTTCCTCTGTCTGAAGACGCATCATCAACTCTTTTAATTTGATATCTCCCGGGCCGATTCCAAGCATCGGGGAGATCGCGCCGTGAAGCACATGGTACACCCCGTCGAATTTGCCCGTTTTCTCGTACGCCGCCAGATCGCGCGGGTTCTCCACGACCATGATCACGCTGTGGTCCCTCGTCTGACTCCGGCAGATCGGGCAGAGTTCCTGATCCGTCAAGGTAAAGCACTCCTTACAGTAATGAACATTGTGCTTCGCGTCGCGGATCGAGCTGGAGAGACGTTCTACCTGTTCCTCCGGCATGTTGATGATATGGAATGCCAGACGCTGGGCTGTCTTGTTTCCGATCCCCGGAAGCTTCGACAGCTCCTCGATCAATTTTGATATCTGACTGCTGTAGTAATCCATAATTAGAAGGAAAGTCCTCCCAGGTTTCCGAGACCGCCTGTGAGCTCAGACATCACTGCGCTGGATTCAGCTTCCATCTGGTGGAAGGCCTCGTTTGTAGCGGCAACGATAAGGTCCTCAAGCATCTCAACGTCATCCGGATCTACTGCCTCCGGTGAGATCTTTACAGCGACAACTTCTTTTTTACCGGATACGGTAACGGATACAGCTCCGCCGCCTGCTGTTGCTGTGTACTGCTTCTCCTCAAGCTCTTTTGTCTTCTCTTCCATCTGGCGCTGCATTCTCTGCGCCTGTTTCATAAGATTTGTCATATTGCCCGGCATACCGCCCGGGAAACCGCCACGTCTTGCCATGGTGTAATTCCTCCTGAATATTCATTATTTTCTATGTGGCTGTCTTACAGCCATTTCTCACTCCCGTCAGGCGGGAGTAACGGGTCCTGCTTTCAGCTTTCGACCCGGATATTTTATTATTAATCGCAGCATGCTGCTGCGGCTAATCTTCGATCGTGATATCCATATGGATGTTTTCCCTCAGCTCATCATCGCTGATGTAGCGTGTATCCATCCGTTCCCCGCTCTCCCGGACACGGGATTTAAAATACAGGGATTTTCCGTATTTCTGTTCCACATACCGTTCCAGGTCCCCGAGAACACTCGGGCGGCTTCCGATGGCAAAGTTCATCGGATCATTGAATACGATGCAGAGACAGCTGTCGCCCGCCGGTTCCACGACCGTCTCCCGGAAACTGGGGCGGATGGACATGCCCATATCACGGACGATCTTTCCCCACTCGTTGCGGATCATGTTGAGATCTTCCAGCTGGGCTTTCGGCAGGGATACGGTCCTCGGCTCATAATTCTGGCCCGCACCTTGCTGGTTCTGCATATCTGCCGTATTCTGTGCCGGCTGCCCTGAGGGGACCATGCCGTTTCCCGGCGCACCAGCGCCGTTGTAGACCGGCTGCGCGTATGCCTGCGGCGGGATCTGCTGCCCGGCATTTATCATGGGATCGCCGTCCATTCCGGCAGTCTGTACCGGAACATAACCGCCCGCGGACATTTCCTCCACCATGCGCTCCAGCTTCTCCAGCCGTTCCAGAACAGAATCCATGCTCTGTTCCATCTCCGGCTTTGTGAGCTTGATGAACGCGAGTTCGATCAGCACACGTTTCTGGTTCGCGAAGCGGATCTGGTTCGACAATTCTGAGAACACGCGGATATACCGCATCAATGTATTCTCATCTACAAGCGCCGCATCTTCCCGCAGCTGTGTCAGATTATCCTCTGACATATCTAAAAGGTCTTCCGCGTCATCTGCTGTCCTTAAAAGCAGCAGATTGCGGAGGAACCAGATAAAATCCACTACAAACTGGGACAGTTCCCGGCCCTGGACTACCATCTCCTCGAGTTTCAGGATGCAGTCCTTTGTCCGGTTCTCCCGGATCGCATGGAACAGGTCCCGGAATACGCTGTTGTCCACAGCGCCGAGAACATCCAGCACATGCTCATAGGTCAGTGTCTCACCGAAGTGGAACGCCGCGCACTGGTCCAGGAGACTCAATGCGTCTCGCATGGAGCCGTCTCCGGCTTTTGCCACATAGCGGAGCGCTTTGTCCTCCACCGGCATGTTTTCCGCTTCCGTAAGTTCTTTTAACCGGGCCGTGATCGTGTCCAGCGTGATGCGCCGGAAATCATATCTCTGGCATCTGGAAAGCACCGTGATCGGGATCTTATGAACCTCCGTGGTCGCAAGGATAAAGATCACATAGGACGGCGGCTCCTCAAGCGTCTTTAACAGGGCATTGAACGCGCCTGTGGACAGCATATGAACCTCGTCGATGATGTATACACGATATTTTCCTTCCGTCGGCGGGTACTGGACCTGTTCCCGGATCTCACGGATATTCTCAACGCCGTTGTTGGACGCAGCATCGATCTCTACCACATTTAAAGATGTTCCAGCTAAGATCTGCTTACAGCTTGGACATTCCCCACAGGGGCTTCCGTCCACCGGGTGTTCACAGTTTACCGCCCGGGCCAGGATCTTTGCCACCGTCGTTTTACCTGTTCCGCGGGTTCCGCAGAAGAGATAGGCGTGACCGATCCTGCCGGAACCGATCTGATTCTGTAAGGTTTTAACGATATGGTCCTGGCCTTTTACATCCGCGAATACCTGCGGACGCCATTTCCTGTATAACGCTTGATATGACATTCTCTATCAGTCTCCGAAACTGATTCCGATAAGCTTCGCCTCTTTTACAATATCAGACTGCGGATCCACATATTTCAGTTTTCCGGCAGATTCTGCCAGCGGGATATCCGTGATCACATTGTTTTTTACAACGACCAGCTTGCCGAATTCATTATTTTTGATCATGTCGGCCGCATGCGCGCCGATTCTTGTCGAGAGCACGCGGTCATATGGGACCGGGGTTCCACCGCGCTGCATATGGCCCGGAACCGTCACGCGGATCTCCTGGCCTGTCATCTCCTGGATCTTCGCGCCGATCTCATATGCAACGGATTGGTATTTTGTGGCGCGTTCTTCCAGATATTTCTTATATTCTTTCTTGGAAAGGGCTGCCTGCTCTTTTGAGATCGCTCCCTCTGCCACCGCGAGGATCGAGAAGCGGCTTCCATTTTTTGTGCGCTCTTTGATCTTCTTTACGACCTTGTTTAAGTCATACGGGATCTCCGGGATCAGGATGATATCCGCGCCACCGGCAATTCCCGCGTGAAGGGTGAGCCAGCCGACCTTATGTCCCATGACTTCCACGATGAAAACACGTCCATGGGAGGACGCGGTGGTGTGAATGCAGTCGATGGCGTTTGTGGCGATATCCACAGCGCTCTGGAATCCGAAAGTCATGTCCGTTCCCCAGAGGTCGTTATCGATGGTCTTCGGGAGACCGATCACATTGAGTCCTTCCTGGCTTAAGAGGTTCGCAGTTTTCTGGCTTCCGTTTCCGCCCAGGACCACAAGTGCATCCAACTTCAATTTATAGTAGGTGTGCTTCATGAGCTCCACCTTGTCAAGTCCGTTCTCGTCCGGCACACGCATCAGCTTGAACGGCTGTCTGGAGGTACCGAGCATCGTTCCGCCTTTTGTGAGGACACCTGAAAAATCTGACTGTTTCATCATCAGGTAGTTTGCGTACATCAGACCTTTATAGCCGTCTTCAAATCCGATAATTTCCACTTCATCTTTGTAGATCTGGTACAGACCTTTCGCGACTCCGCGCATCGTTGCGTTTAACGCCTGGCAGTCGCCGCCGCTCGTAAGGAATCCAACTCTCTTCATCGTCTTGTCCTTTCTCCGATTTCTTTCAGTCGAAATATGAATGCATGTATCCAAGATAAGATTATAATACAAAGAAAAGAGAGGGGCAAGGAAAAAATCTTTGTACGGAATTTTCAGTTCAGAAAATGTTACTGTACACGGGTAGGAATAACTTGCTATATCTCTCTTTTCTTACGGTAATATTATGGCCGCTTCAAGTGGATCGGATTCGGGATCTCCGCGTGATTGTTCGCCGAGATCGAGTCGCGCATCATTCCGTCGAGCTGGCGGAACTCAGTGCTGGGATCCATATAACGGACCCAGAGTCCGTAGCCGAACTCATTTTTCTTCTCCGAATAGCTGATCGGCACACCGGCGTAATAGTCTTTATACAGATCCGTATAAAAATCGACCATGACTTCCCTTAATTCTTTCGGAACATCTTCCAGCTTCCGGGCTATCTGGTTTTTGAGGACTGTCTGCAGATAATTTTTTGTGTAAGACGAGAAATCGAGAAGATTCTCATCCGTCTCCCCATTCGCAGCCGCCCAGCTGGAAACATCCACGGTCTTTGCCATGTAGTCGATACTGCCGTCCGTATTCAAGGTCACAATTCCGTACTGGCACGGCGGCAGGATCAGGGAATTGCTGACGATTTCCCAGATTCCGTATGTATCTGAATCCATTCCCGGCTCCGTCAGGTGTTTCATGACCTTCTGTGTATGAAGATGGCCGCTGAAGTACACCGGTGTCAGATAACGCTCAAAGAGTTCCAGAACCTCGTCACAGTTTTCGATCACGCACTCTTCCACATAGACACGGCTAAGGCGCTGGAGGTTGTGATGTCCTACAGGGATCACCGTGATTCCCTCGGCGTACGCCGCCTTCATGCATTCCTCCATCCACTCAAGTGTTTCCTCTTTGATCTCGCCGTAGACTTCGTTTTCCGGCTCGCAGACTGTCGTGTCCAGCATCATGAGCCATGTGGTATCGTTTAACTCCACCAGGTAACTTAAGGAATCCGGTGCCCCGCTCTTCGCCTCGTTATAGCCGAAGTCCGCGTAGATCTCCCGGAATTCTTCCGATGTCACACTCTCCACATCGGTTCTCTGATCCCCGAAGTATTCTCCGGCGTCCGGCTTATTGATATCGTGGTTTCCGGGGATCACATAGACCGGAACTCCCGCTTCTTCGATCTCATGGAGCTTTTCGGAAAATTCCAGGTGGTTTGCCTTTTCACCGTTTAAGCTCAGGTCTCCGCTTAAGATCAGGGCGTCAGGGTTGGCTGCGAGGACTTCCGATTTAAACGCCTGCCATAACTGTGGCTGATAGCGGATCACTTTTCCATCATTGCTATTTACGAGACTGTCAAACGCCGCGCCGTAATCCGTCATGGATGGTGACATATAGTGCGTGTCAGAGGCAATAATCAGATGAGTCTCCACCTTTTCACGGTCCACCGGGTCTCCGGGACCTTCCGTCTCCTCCTCAGTCGTTTCTTCTGTCTCGGTCTCAGATTCTGTTTCCGTCTCTGTGGGCGTTTCTGATTCTGTCTCCGTTGTTGATTCTGTCTCTTCTGTGGCACTCTCTTTCGTCTGCTCCGGGGCATGATCCCGCACCGCGGGCAGGATAAAGATCACTCCGGCCAATAAAAAAAGAAGCGCCAGCAATAACAGAAATTTCTTTCTCATTAGCTGTCACCTCTTAAACTTTCCTTTTTTGTCCGCACGTTCTGCTTTGAATACGTCTCATGAACGTTACCCTGGCAGCCAGCTCGGTCCCGGCTCCCTCGCGGCACATGGAAGGTTCTCTTTAATGCTGCTGCATTCCTGCCCTGACATGGTTCAGAGAGTCCCATTGCGCGAGACCAAAACGTCAGCGCCGCTTACCCGGGGCAGCTTCACAAGGAAGTACCCGAGGCAGAACAACACCCCTGCTGTAGCGGATTGCAGGTACAGGGCACCGCTATCTCCCCGGCTGTGCGGACCAGTTAAGTATACATGGATGGCAACAATTTGTCAAGTTAGTAAAACTTGTCCGCATCATGTTATAAGCATGATACCAACAAGTTTTTATCAAGTCTGAGCATTAGAAAATTCTCTCGTTGAAGCTCTCATTTTTATAAAATTCCCTGATCCGTTCCTGACTTTAAATTGTATGTATTAAATATAAAATATCTATTTTTAATCAAACAGTGTTATCTTTGTGATTGGGAATGTCTGGTCCTCCAGCGGCGCATGCCAGATTCCGTACCAGACATCTTCCAGATTGTCACCGTCCGCTGCCAGGAAGCCGTAGACCTCGCTGTCAAACTCCGGGATCGCCACCGGACCGTATAGCAGTGTGCTGCCATATTCGTTGTAGATATCCGATGCCATCTGATTCAGACGGTCGTCCGTCAGATATGCATCCTTGAAGCTGCCGTTTTCTTTATTCTCTCTGAGGATCTTGCAGACTTTTTCCGGAAGCTCCGTCACATCTCCATAGGTGTTGGAGTAGAGGTACATCGGATTCTTTTCCTTCATATACGCCTTCGGTGCCACCACGCAGCCATCCGCGCTTCCGAGAACTTCCGTATACTCATCGCCCTGTGTCACGATGGGACCAGCCTCTTCCAGGGTGTAGGCTGCCACCGGCTCCATTGTCGCAGAATCATCGGAGCCATTTATGTCGAAAGCAATGTATCCGAAGGAGCCGTGGAGGGAGATCCTGTCGATACTCACATAGTCGAGCTCCACTACCTGACCATAGGGCTGTTTTTTTGCGGTCTCGAGGTCCAAAATTGCGGCTTTTGTTCCTTCATCGGCGGAATTGTCAAGTTTACCGGCAAGAAAAATCGATGTCGGTCCGTCCGCACCGCCGATAATGCCTACTGATGTCGCCACCTGAGTTTTATTTTTCTTCCATATATAAAATGCCGTCGCAGCGGCTCCCGCAAGGACAAGGATGCCTGCTGCCGCCAGGATCTTCTTTTTGTCGTTCATGATCTCCCCTCTTTCTGTTTTGATCGTGATGTTGCCATATCCGGCATGAAGCAAAGCTGTCTGTATTATTTATAATACTATACAGTTATTACCTCCGCCTGTAAATTTCCTTAACTTTTTCTGTCCTTTTTCAGGCAGTATTACTGTCCAGCCACATCGTCTTCTTGCTTTCATATTCTTTTATCATAGTCACACTTCACCACGTTCTCTTGCATATCATGTCCATCCAGTATATACTTGAACCGATAATTGTAGCTGTGGGAAAGACATAACGCATAATGCTCACAGCAGATCACCAAATCACAAATGGGAAAGGGTTCTGTATTATGAACAACAAGGGATTGATCAAAGAAATTTTTGTCATGACCCTGGCTGACGCAATCACAGCCATAGCGGTTTTCTTTTTTCTGGTACCAAGCCACACATCAATCAGCAGTATTTCCGGTCTCGGAATTATTCTGACCCACTTTATCCCGCTTCCGCTTTCTGTGATCACGATGGCGCTCAACATCCTCCTACTGATCATCGGATTTATTTTCTGCGGTAAGGAGTTCGGCGCAAAAACTGTGTACACGAGTGTCATGCTGCCGGTCTTCTTAGGTATTTTCGAGAAAATCTTTCCGGATTTTACATCCCTCACCGGAAGTCAGGAGCTGGATGCAGTCTGCTATGTGCTGGTAGTCAGCATCGGTCTCGCGATGCTCTTTAACATGAATGCATCATCCGGTGGACTGGACATCGTTGCAAAGATCATGAACAAGTACCTGCATGTAGATCTCGGAAAGGCAATGTCTCTCTCCGGCATGTGCGTGGCGCTTTCTTCCGCGTTCGTTTATGACAAGAAGACCGTCGTGCTCAGTGTGCTTGGTACATATGTGAACGGAATCGTCCTCGATTACTTTATTTTTGACCAGAATGTCAAGAGACGTGTCTGCATTATCACGAAGAAAGAGGAAGAACTCCGCGAGTTCATTATTAACAATCTGCACAGCGGCGCAACGATCTATGAAGCGATCGGTGCTTACAATTTTGAGAAGCACAATGAGATCATTACGATCGTGGACAAGCGTGAGTATCAGGCACTCATGAACTATATCAGTTCCAGTGATCCGGAGGCATTTATCACGGTGTATAAGGTTTCGGATATCCGGTACCGGCCGAAGAAGATCAGTGCGTGATAGAATCAGCACTCTTTTTGGCCTTGGACACTTCTATCGTCTTTTTGAATCAATTTGATTTTGAATAATCGTCTGCATAGACAAAACCACCTCACAGATTCATTTCTGTTGGTGGTTTTGTTATGTAAACTTATTTGTAACTGTTCAGTAGGTCTGCGCACTTGCCGCGCTGACCGTAAGAAAACATAGGCTGGAAGGCAAAAATCCCATCAGTGAAGCTGATCTGGAATGGATTTTTGCACGTAACTATGAAGGTACTGAATCGTTACGATTATTTTCACAAGCACACTTCTTTTCTGCAGCTGTACCTGACAATTTCTAGACTTCTCCCAGTTCCAGCGCTTTCTTTCCAGTCCGCTCATATCTGCGGAATTCATAGCAGAGATCAAAATATGTCTGCTCATCGCTGTCCGCTGTAACTTCCCAGTCCGGGTCTTTATCCAGGTTCGGAAGCCAGGTATCCGCCATGTACTCGTAATCGATCCATGTGATGTGGGCTGTGTCGCAGTACGGGAGGAATGCCTCGTAAATTTCAGCGCCGCCAATGATGTAGATGTCCTCCGACTTGAACTGCTTTAAGAATTCCATGGCATCCTTTAAATTATGAAAGATCTCGCATCCTTTTACTTTGTACGCCTCATCTCTCGTGAGGACCACATTTTTTCGTCCTGCCAATGGCTGTCCTGCCGGAAGACTTTCCAGTGTCTTTCTTCCCATGACGATCACTTTTCCCTTTGTCTCCTCACGGAAAAGCTTCTGGTCATCCGGGATCGTCACCAGGAGTTTCCCTCTGTTTCCAATGGCCCAGTGTTTATCTACTGCCGCAATGATATTCATGGCTGTTTCCTCCTTTATATCCTGCCGTTTCGTAACTGTTCCGTACCTTCGCCTGCTGAACCTGCACCGACAGTTTTTTTCCTGGTCCCCGGCAGCAGTTACGCTGTTTATTACATTGTTTAACATTTTATCGTTCTGGATCCGCGTCATTCATGCATTCCCGCCGGATGACCTTCAATGTCGCCGCCGCGTTTAAGAGAAACGCAAAATCCGGCTGTTCTTCCTGCTTTACGCCTTTATGGTATGTTGCGAGCATGATTTTCAGCTGCTCTTCCTCTGTGGGGTATTTCCTGATGATCTCAACGATCTCATCTTTTGTCCGTTTTAATCCCGCTTCCAGATAATCCCATACCCGGTCCGCGGAAAATTCTTCCTTCTTTAATCCCGGAAGCAGCGCTGTCCCTGCGTCCTCCGGTGTCAGGATCCCCACATGGGTGATGAATATCCTTTTTGCTCCCGCATGGCGCAGCTCTTCCACCGCGTCCAGAGACATCTGATACCCTACAAGATAGCATGGCATGTAAACCTCGCTGGTGGTCACACCCACAGTCTCACTCGCAAAGATCACATCATGGTCTACCATGTAGGACAGGGAACATTTCGTGTGTCCCGGTGTCTCGAATACCGTGATCTTATGATCACCGAAATCCAGGATATCTCCCTCTTTTACGACCTTGTCTACCACAAGATCTTCATCCCGGTAGTCCGGGGCTTTTGTAAGTCCGGCCCCCTGCGCTGCCGCGTCGGAGAGTTCACGCATCGTCTTTTTTGCTGACGGTTTTTCCAGGATCTTCTTTGCGTAAGCACTTCCATAGACCACAAGATCCGGCCATTCCTTTCTGAGAAACGGGACACCGGAAATATGGTCATAATGGGAATGGGACAGGAGAACCGCGTCTAATGGCCTGTCTCCCAGTTCCCGTTTTATATTTTCGATCATTTTGTCCGCAGAATATGCCATTCCGGCGTCAAAGAGCACGTTTTTTTCTCCCTTTATGAGGTAAGCCGCCCGGCTCGCGTCTCCGCAGACGCAGACGATATAGTCGTTTTTCATTTTGTCCTCCGTTCAACCGGCACACGCCGAAGTCCATTCTTTTTTTCGAATCCCTATTATAATGAATTTCTCTGTGATTGGCAAGTTTTCATCTTGTGTATACAAAAAAAAGCCGTTATAATGGGAATGCATCCGGCGGTGTGGACGGTGCTCGGAAGCACCGGACTGCTTTTCGCCAGACTTTAACCAAGGAGAGAACACATTATGATAAAATTTGAACGCACAAGCGTCATGAACTTTGAAAATGCCATGCGCGGCGCAAGAAACCCGATGAACAGCTGGGGACGTATGGACAGCAGCTATAATGAGGACGGAGATTTTGTCTTTGGACCGAACGATCTCGATCTTGCGAAGCGTCTCCGCATGGCTGGAAGCGACCACAGAAAGTTTATCCGCCAGATCTTTGTATCCGTGGATATTACGGCTCCGCTCTACTGGTGGAAGGAATATGACACCTACAAAGTGGCGACTGTTGCAAACTCCACAAGCACCATGCATAAAATCCACTCCAAGCCGTTCGACATCGATGATTTCAGCCATGACCATATGACTCCGGACACTCTCGCTTACATGCAGACCGTTGTAGACCGCCTTGAGCAGATCCGTCTGAAATACATGAACGAGGGAAAAAATAAGGAGGACTGGTACGACATGATCCAGCTTCTCCCGTCCAGCTACAACCAGATGCGCACCTGCACGATGAACTATGAGACACTCGTCAATATTTATCATGCGAGAAAGGCTCACAAGCTTGTGGAGTGGCATACCTTCTGTGACTGGATCGGGACTCTGCCGTATGCAAAAGAGCTGATCATTGCGGACTAATTTTTTTGTGATAACTTCATAACTTGAAAAAGAATGTACCTTGGCACATTCTCGCGCCTCGCGCGGTCACTTGCGACAATCTACGTCTTCGCGCGAGTACGCATCTTTGTGCCTTTTTATGTAACAGGGAATTCCTCTGAATTTCCTGTTACATAAAAAACCGCTGCCCGGCACCTTAGTTATGGTGCCGGGCAGTTTTTGATCATATCTTATCATAAATTGATCGGGACCGGAATCTCTTTCTGCAGCGCCAGAGAGTAGATCACGGCTTCCTTCACCTTTTTCCCGGTGATCTGGGCAAGTGCCTTTGCGTAGTAGAAGAGCTGGATCTGGTAGCGGTCCAGAAGTATATTCTCTCCGCCTTCTTTTACCCGGTCTGTCTTGTAATCCACAAGTACGAGACCGTCATCCTCCTCGAACCAGGCGTCGATGATACCCTGTAACAGGATCAGCGCATCGGAATCCGCCTTGTTCATCTCCCGTGCAGGGATGCCCACCACAAACTGGCTCTCTTTCCGCAATTTTCCGTTCCGGTCCGCCTGTTTCATGCGGGCTGCAATATCTGAGTGGAAAAACTTCGTCAAAACGCCCGGATAAACCATATCGATGGCGGTCTCCTGCATCCGCTTTTCCTCACGGATCCGGTCGAGTTCTTTCACGATATCATCGTAACCGGAAATTTCCGCGAAGTGGATCAGCTCCAGGGCACGGTGGTAAGCGGTACCGCGGTCGGAGGCACGCTTTATTCTGGCTTTTTCTTCGGCCGCTGTATCAGACATTTTATCAATAATTTCTGAATCTTCTTTTTCCCTGACGTTCTTAATCAAAAACGCACTCTCCGCGTCATCCACAAACTGCCCCTGTTCCTTAAGCTCCGAAACTGACATCTTTGCGTGCAGCGCAAGGTCCGCCGCGTAAGGATATTTTACCCCGATGAGCCCCGGAATTTTCTCCGGCTGCGCTTTCCGCAGCTGTTCCAGTTCCAGATAGATCTTTGCCTTCTCCTCCTGGTTCTTCGCCTCCTCCACGAGAAGGTCCTTCACCGGAACATTCTTCACATCGAGGGTGTTTTTCGCCCCGTTTGACGCCATCAGGATCCAGTCCAGATAGGAGGATGCCGCGCTTAAGATCGTAAACGGCAGCGAGCCGCCAGCCGGGATCCCACCCCATTTTTCCAGCTTGTTGTCCATATACTTGTCGCCTGCGGTGATGATCAGTTTTTCCTTCGCACGGGTCATGGCAACATAGAGGATACGAAGCTCCTCGCCCATGTTTTCCAGATTTGACCGTCTCGCCAGGACATTTTTCTTTAACGTCGGTGCCTTGACCTTCTTCTCCGGGTCGAAGAAATCCGCTGCGATTCCAAGCTCCTCGTCGATCAGGATCCGTCCTCTCGCGTCCTGTCTGTTGAATTTCTTCCCGCATCCGGCTAAGAACACCACCGGGAACTCCAGACCTTTGCTCTTGTGGATGCTCATAATCCGCACCGCGTCGTCATGTTCCCCGGAGCGGGAAGCCTCGCCGAAGTCGGTGTTGTATTTTTTTAACTTCTCGATGTACCGGATAAAGTCGAAAAGTCCCTGATAACTGGTCTTCTCGTAATCTTCCGCTTTCTGCACCAGCATGGCTAGGTTCGCCTGCCTCGTCTTTCCTGCCGGCATGGCGGCGGCGTACTTGTCGTACCCGGTGAGGTCGAAGATCCGGTAGATCAGGCGGGAGACCGGGAGGTACATAGATTCTTCTCTCAGAGTCGTCAGGAGATTTTTGAATGCTGCCAACTTGCGATAGATAACCGCATCTTCCTCCGATTCCCCGTGTTTCTCCAAATATCTTTTCACCGCCCCATAAAATCCAACGTCTTCCCCGCGGTCCGGATTTTTCTTGAATTCCGCCATCACGATGGCCAGCTCCCGGTCCTTCATGCCGCCGATGGGCGACTTTAACACACCAGCTAACGGAATATCCTGCATCGGATTGTCGATGAGTGCCAGCATGTTGAGCACGGTCTCCACTTCCACCGCCGTGAAATATCCGGTCCTGGAATCCGCGTAGGCGGGGATCCCTGCTGCCCCAAGGACACTTAAAAATTCCTCGGACCACCCGGAGAGACTGCGGAGCAGGATCACGATGTCCTTCTTCTTTAACGGCTCATACTCCCCGGTCTTCCCGTTAAAGATCTTCATCCCTTGTTCCGGGTCCGTGAGTTTTTTGATCTCCCCGGCGATAAGTCTCGCCTCCGCCTCCTTCGCGGTATAATCCGCCTTCTCCTCGTCCATGCCGTCAAACAGCGGATCCCCGGTATTTAAAAGCAGGACCTCCGTCTCCGCCTGACCGTCCACCGGCAGTGCCGGAAATTCCGCCCCCGGATACAACGCCGCGTCATCCGTGTACTTAATATTGCCAAGCTGCTTCGTCATGATCCGGTAGAACACGTCATTGATGCTGGAAAGCACCTCCGGCCGGCTTCGGAAGTTCTTGTGGAGCTCAATCTTCTGGTACAGCCCGTCCTCTTTCCCGTAGGACTCATACTTTTCCAGAAACAGCTCTGGTTTCGCGAGACGGAACTTATAGATGCTCTGCTTCACATCACCCACCATAAACACATTCGGCGTCCCGAACCGCTCCCTGGAAACACAGCGGATCAGCGTCTCCTGGACCTCGTTGCTGTCCTGGTATTCGTCCACAAGGATCTCCTCGTAGATCTCCGAGAGTTCATCCGCCACCAATCCCGGCTTATGATCCAGACTGCCTCCGATGAGGACTTCCAGCGCAAAATGTTCCAGGTCATTAAAGTCCACCAGGTTTTTCTCCTCCTTCGCCTCCTGGAATTTCGCAGAAAACTCCTCCGCAAGCTCCAAAAGCATCAGGATCGGCTCCCGGCAGGCGTCGAGATCCGCGAACACCTCATCGATATCTCCTGGAAGGTACAATGCCTTCATCTTCTTGATGCCGTCCTTTGCGAGGTTCCTGTAGGCCGCTGCCTGTTCTTTCTTCTCCGGGTCCACATTTTTTCCCCGGACAGCCGCCAGCCTTCCAAACTTCAGCTCCTCAAGGCACTCCGCAATCTCCTGGTAAGTCCCGGCTTCCCTGAGTTCTTCCATTCCCCGGATGTCTTCCGCTAACATCGGTGCATATGCCTGGGGACCGTCTTCCTCTGCCGCGAGATCCGCTGCCTCGTAAAGTCCGTCTAAGAATTCTTCCGCCTGGCGTTTCACATCCTGGATCAGATACTTCATCCATGCGGTTTCCTCCATAGGATCCCCATCTTCACCGGTTCCGCCAGCCCAGAGTTCCTTCCTGCAGGCCGCGATCCACTCCCCCGGCCACGGATTGCTCTGGGAGAACTCCCATACCTTTAAAATATACTCTTCCAATCCACCGTCTGTCCGCCCTGTGGCGTAGGTATCCACAAACTTTATGAACCGCTCATCTTCCCTTCCGTAATATTCCTCCAGAAGTTCCTTCATCACATCGGCTTTTAAGAGCATCAGCTCGCCTTCGTCCGCCACCCGGAATCCAGGATCCAGGTCCAGCTCGTGGAAATGTTCCCGCAGAAGGTTTAAGCAGAAGCTGTCGATGGTAGTGATCTTCGCGTGGTGGATCAGCGTGTTCTGGCGCTCCAGATTCTTATTCCCCGGATCCTCGTCGAGAAGCTTTCCGAGTGCCGTCTCCACACGCTCCCGCATCTCCGCCGCCGCCGCGTTCGTGAAGGTCATGACCAACAGCTTATCGATATCCACCGGGTGTTCCGGGTCCGTGATCATGCGGATGATCCGCTCAACGAGGACCGCCGTCTTTCCGCTTCCTGCTGCCGCCGAGACAAGGAGATTCCGGTGTCTCGTCTCGATGACTTTTTTCTGCTCGTCTGTCCACTTTGTCGCCATTACAGAATCTCCTTTCCGTCATTTTCTTTTCCAGGCGATTTCTTTTTCCCGCTTTCTATGCCCTCTAAAGTTTTCTTCTTCGTTTTACCGGGACCCAGCTGTACAGGATCGACCTTATCTGCAGCCTCTTCCACTGCACCGGAATCCATCTCTTCCCCATCTTCTTCCTGGTCGATCTCCTTCCAGATCTCCTGCGCCTTCATAGGCTTAAATCTCCGGAATCCATACCCATCAGTCTTCAGATCAAACCCACACACACTGTGGTACGGACAGTAATCGCACGCCGTCCGGTTCCCCTGCTTGTAGGGATCCACTGCCACATTTCCATCCAGAATCTCCTCGCCCATCTCCCTGAGCTTCTGATTTACATAATCTGTCAAATGGGCAAACCGTTTTCCTCCAGCCACAGAGGACTTTAACTCCTGCACATACCCGTCCTTCAGTGCCACCGGGATCACATCTGATTCCTTCTCGATCTCCCGGTCCATATGCCGGATCACGTCGAGACTGCTGTTCACGAGACCATTCATGCGGAGCTTCCTTAAGATTCCCGCCTCGATCTCCTCGTCCGTCATTCCGTCCTCCCGGTCGATCACAGGATCATCGATATGGTAATAGAAGATTCCCGCCGGAACCGCCTGTTTCCCCGGATGCCGGCTCTCCTGGAGCTTTAACGCCGCGTCCATGTAGACCACAAGCTGAAGCTGCAGCCCATGGTACAAAAGCGCCAGGTCAAAGGACGTGCTTCCCGACTTATAGTCCATGATCTTCACATAGATCTTGTCCTCATCCTCAAACACGTCCATGCGGTCGATCCGCCCGCGAAGGTTCACGGCTTCCCCATCCTTCAGCGGGATCCGCGTGCTCACATCCACCTCGAACGCCTCCGGCTCAAAATCGCCCTTCCGGATCTGGTAGATCAGCGCACGCACCGTCCGGTCCGTGATCCGCTCCACCTTTTTTTCCAAGTAGGCGTTTCTCGCGGAACTCTTCATGATCGTGTTCCGGTACTTCGCGGAGACTTCCTCCACCGCCCGCTTCACGAGAGCTCGCCGCTCCGCGTCCGTGATGGTCCGGAAATCCTTTCCATGGTCACGCACATTGCGGAAAAAGGTGTCCAGGGACTGGTGGAACAGATTTCCCATGTCGGAGAGGTCCAGCTCATACTCCCTTCCCGCCCGGAGCCCAAGTCCATGATTCAGGAAGTGGGAGTAGGCGCATCCAGCGTAACCTTCCATTCTCGTCACACTGCCCCTTAAAAGTGTTCCGTAGAGCTCTCTCGCCGCCGCCCGGCCGATGCCGCCTTTCTTATAAGAATAGGCCACGGCTTTCGCGAGATCTTCCATCTCCTTCGCTTTCGCCTCATCGGAAGACAGGAAACTGTAAAGCTCCCGCGCCTTCTCATTCTCCGGATCCATCAGCCGGTCCGGCTCCTGAAGCCAGGAAAGTATGGCTCTTCCCGCCGCCGTCACAGAAACATCCGGTCGTTTTTCCGCTTCCGTCTCCCGGATAAAGAGGTCTGGGAACCGTTTTTTCATCTCCCCGATAATTCCGGACGGCCGTGTCTGTTTTCCCTCCGCCGTCACCGTCGGGTAAGATAAGATCAGCTGATCCGACGGCTTCGTCATCATGAGATAGAGGTAAAATCGTTCCATAAAGCCCTCTTCCCTGGCCGTTGGCGCCAGCTCCATAGAATTCTTCTTTAGGATCTCCCTCTCATTGTCCGTAAAAAGACCGCCTTTCGAGTGGTCCGCCGGAACCACGCCCTGGCTCACACCAAGGAAAAAGAGGACCTTGATCTTATCGAGTCTCGTTCTCTTCAGGTCACCGCAGACCACCCGGTCCGCCCCCGCGGGGATCATTCCCACAGAGAGCTCCGAAAAGCCCGCGGAAAGGATCTCCGCGTACTCTCTCCTTGACACGCACTCATCGCCCAACAGGCTCTTAAACTTCTCGAAAAGCTCGATGACAAGACCATAGATCTCCTCGTACTCCCTCGCCTCCCGGTCCATGCCGGAATCCGCGAACCTCTCCGAAAACTGTTCCAGCTTTTCCTCGGCTCCCAGGGTCTCCAGGAGCTCTTTTAAGGCATCCGTCACCACCGCCACCGGAACTCCCCGTCCGGCGCAGCGCTCTCTTAAAACACGGAGCGGTTCCATGATCTTCTCCCGGAACGCATTCATCTCCACAAGATTTAAATTTTCTCCGCCCTCAAAGTTCTTCTCCCACGCCGCGTCCCACTTCGCAAATCCCCGGATCCCCATGGCCCGCACATAGATCTCCAGCCGGTCCACGGCCTCCGTCTCCTCTGTCACGAGCCCGGTCCTCAGATACCGGAACATGCTCTCATAGTCAAAGCCCTTCTGCAAAATATCCAGGGCGCTCTGGATCAGCCGGATCAGCGGATTTCCCGACACATCCCGGTTTTCATCTAAGAACAACGGGATCCTATTCTCTTCAAAGCTTCTCGTGATCTCCCGGCCATATCCCGGAAGATCCCCGCAGACCAGGGCGATATCCCGGTAGCGGTACCCGTCCTTTTTCACCAGTTCCTCGATCCGGTTCGTGATAAAGTCGATCTCATCCGCCGGGTCCTTTGCCTGAACCAGCATAATCTCCCTCTCTCCGCCGTAGTACCGGGTATACGGATAGCGGAAAAACGTCCTCTCAAGATGGTCAAGAGCCGGGCTGTTCCGGAACCGCACAAGCGGGCGTTTGGAAAAGACGAGGTCCTGGTAAATTTTCGCCCCGTTTTCCTCCGCCAGCTGTTTCAATTTTCCTGTCATTTTCCGGCTCATATCAAAAAGATCCGTCTCATCCGACTCTGCCGTAAGATCCATCCCCGGCTCCATCGTCGCGGACACCGTCACAAAGACATTCCGGCAAAGTTTCAGTAAAATCCCGATAAGCCGGTACTGGATCGGCGTAAAGCCCGTGTATCCGTCTAAAACCATGGTGCTGTCCTTCAAAAGGGCAGACTGGTCCGCCACCCGGCAGAGCACATCAAGAAGTTCCTCCAGCGTGATATATTTCTCCTTCGTAAACTCCCGGAACGCCTCAAAGATCACTTCCATATCCGAGAGCTTCGCAGCCAGAATCTGTCCCACATGTTCTCCGGCTGTCTGCGCCTTTAAGTCCTCCGGAGTTGCCCCGTACTGGTAGAGTTCCGAAAGCATGGACTTGATCTCACTGATAAATCCCGGGCGGTTTAAGTGGGAGGAAAACATGGTGAGCTCGTCCATCTTTTCCCCGGCAAGCCTTCTGAGGACCATATTTTTGCCCGTATCGTCCAGCACCTCCGGCTGCGGCAGGGAGAGCTCCGAGAAGATCCGGTAGGCCAGGCGCTCAAAGCTCACGATGTCGATGTTCAGCGTCCCGTGGTTCGGGTGGAGTCTCACGATCTCCTTCTGGGCCTGCATCGTCGCCTGCTCCGGCGTCACCACAAAAAACCTGCCCTCCGGTTCCTTCGCGGACAGCTCGATGATCTTCCTGTATATATATTCTGTTTTTCCGGCACCGGAACCGCCGGCGATGATGCATAATCCCATGTTATCCTCCTGCTATATGAAAAAGAATGTGCCTTGGCACGTTTCCACACCGTGCACGCTCTTCTGTGACCGTCTGCGCCTTCGCGCGGTATGCGCATCCGGACACTCGGAACATATCATTCTCTCTCAACCGTATATGCTCCGAAGGGAATTGTCAAGTTCTTTATCGCGCAGCTACCGGAGTCGGATCTTTCTCCTACGTCTCTCCTATCGGCTCCGGGATCATGAATCTTTTTCCTGCAGTTCTCATAGAATATACAAAATATTTCGTGAAAAGGATCTATTCCATGAGTTCAAAAACAAAGATCATCGTCCTCAGAATGAAGGAGATCATCTACACCGCTCTCTTTATCGGCTTTGCCATCGTCCTCATCATGCTATTCCTCTTTATGTTCCGCCCGAAGAAGGACAACATCTCCGGGAGCACGGCAGAACAGACCGCCGAGAACGCCTCATCGTCCACTCCTGCCTCCGCTACATACGTTCCGGGACTTTATTCGTCCCCCATCGTTTTAGGCAGCGAGAACGCCAATGTGGAGGTCACAGTGGACCGTACAGGGATCCGCTCCGTATCTCTCGTGCCTTTGAGTGACTCCGTTGAGACTATGTATCCCCTGATGGCACCCTCCATGGATTCCATTGCGGCGCAGATCCTGGAAAACCAGAGTCTTGAGGGGCTGGAGTATCCGTCCGGATCCCAGTATACCTCCATGGCGCTGGTGTCGGCGGTGCGGACGGCGCTTTCCAAAGCAGTTGAACAGTAATATTGAATCCCGGTGATTTCTATTCTGAGACCACCGGGTATTTTTTGTTACAGTTCAGCCATGCGCTGGTTTGAATGAGAAAGTGTGTTGCAAGCTTGCTTGCATAAGCACTTTTTCATCCAAATCAGCATATGGTGGAACCACCAAGCTTCTTGTTTTCATGAATATGGAAACAAGAAGATGTAATGACTGAACTGTAACATTTTTTTCATATTTTTTTAATAACCTACTTGACAAATCGCTTTTCCTTCTGTATACTCTTCACCATGATAACAATTTACCACGCTAAATCAGAATCTTGTTAACACGATAAATCAATCAGCATACAAGGAGGAACCATCCATGAAGAAATTCAACCAGCTTCTCATCTTAGGTACAACACTTTTATTATCCGCTGCGGCACTCACCGGATGTTCCGGTTCCTCCGCAATGGGCGCTACGATCCCGCAGACAACTTCCGGAGAGCCAGCAACTCCTCAGACAGACGCAGGAATCATCGCATCTGAGACCACCGGTTCCAACAACCGCCTGAACGAGATCTTAGAGCGCGGATACATCGAGATCGCAACTGAGCCGTACTTCGCTCCGAACGAATTCATCGATCCCACAAAGAGCGGCGAGGAGACCTACACAGGTTCTGATGTCGAACTTGCAAAGTACATCGGCGAGGCACTCGGTGTTGAGGTCCGCTTAAAACCGATGGACTTCACAAGCGTTCTCGGAAGCATCACGACCGGAAAATATGATCTCGCGATCTCCGCCTTAGCCTACACACCGGCAAGAGCCGAGACCATGAACCTCTCCAAAGGTTACTATTTCGGAGACGAAGATCCGCAGACAGCATACGGCATTCTGGTCCGCAAGGAAGATGTTGACAGCATCAAATCCTTCGACAATCTTGCAGACAAGGTGGTCGTTGCCCAGAATGGTTCCCTTCAGGAGCAGTTCGTACAGGAGCAGATCCCGGCTTACAAAAAATACAACCGTGTTTCCTCCACAAACGATGGTTTCCTGATGGTCGAGACCGGAAAGGGTGATGTGATAGTCGCAGCCCTCAGAATGGCAAGATTATATCTGGAATCCAACCCGGACAGCAATCTTGTGATCGTCCCGAACCTGTATTTCAAAGTTGATCCTGAAACACAGGGAACAAGAATCGGTATCCCGAAGGGCGAGGATGCCCTCACAGACCGGATCAACGAGATCATCGACGAAGTCGTTGAGAAAGATCTTTACAATCAGTGGTACGATGAGTATACAGAGTACGCGAAGAGCCTTGGCATTATCGAATAATTCGATCCTTTGATATCCCCAGCGGCCGCGGTCAGGCCGCACCCCTTCACCGGTACCTCCCCGGGTGCCGGAAGTTATCGTCACAGAGGTCCCACCCCCCTGATCTTCTGTGACAAAAAGACGATTCGCCAGGTAATCAGCGGATCGTCTTTTTTGTTCCGTCTTATCTGCCGCAGACACACCCGCGGGATCTGGTGATCCGGTCTGTCCTGCCGCATTCATTTGTTTCTTCCTACACTTCCCAGTCAGAATCCAGAAAACCTTCCCCGTAGACTTCCTGAGCCTCAGAGACGATCATAAACGCTCTGGGATCGATATCATAGACGATCTTCTTCGCCTTGTAGAACTGCTTTCTGTCCAGAACACAGATCACGGTCTTTCCATCTTCTTTCCGATAAGCTCCTTCGCTCTTTAAAAAGGTACAGCCGCGCTCCAGCTCATCCATCAGCTCATCAGCGATCTCCTTCGGTTTTTCTGTAATGACCGTTATCATGGTGCTCTTATTCATACCATAAAGGATCACATCGATCACATATGTTCCCACCACCATGTTAATGAGTCCATAAAGACCGGATTCGATATTCCGGAATACCACCATGGAAAGCAGGATGATCACAAGGTCCGTCGCCATGACCGCTTTTCCGGTCTGCATGTGCGGACAATACTTTTGTAAAAGCTTTGCGGCGATATCGCCTCCGCCTGTGGTAGAGCCGCGCATGAATATAACGGCAAGACTGATTCCGATCAGCACTCCGCCGAAAAGGCAGGATACCATCTTATCGCCGGAATACACCGGAAAATACGGTGTCACCAGACCATCCAGAATCACGGTCATGATCGCAACTGTCTTCAGTGTTTTGATCGTCTTCTCCTTTCCCAGATAGATCCAGGACGCGATCAGAAGCGGAATATTGATCAGAAATGTCAGGGTACCGATTGGGAGATTCGTCAGACGGTTTAACAGGATCGCCATACCGCTGGCACCTCCCGGCGCGATATCGATATTGTTGATAAAGCAGTGGAGTGCGACGGCCTGTACAAAACCGCCCGCCACATCTGCCAGAAGATCCAGAGCAAGCTCTTTTTCCCTCATCTTTTCCATAAGATTATCCCCCTTATATCTGCCAGTCTGAATTCATTTATTCCCGATATAATTCTTCAAATAGTTCCACCGGCACATACGCCTTCACATGGATCCCGTCATCCTGATACTCCTCCGAAAGAAGCTGTCCGCTCTTCCGGATCGTCTGGATCCGTCCGGCATCCCTGTAAGCGAATACCTTCTCAAAGTAGATCCTGCGGTTTCTTAAGATCACGGCAAACAGGTCGAGCAGTTCCCCGATGCCCTCTCCCGTCTTTGCCGACAATTTTACCTTATAGTCCGCGGACATGTCCCGGCACGCAGTGTCCGCATCCGGGCGGTCCACCTTGTTGAATACCGTGATGATCTCCTTGTCCTTGATGTCCAATCGGCGCAGAGTCTCGTAAACCACATGCATCTGCATGTCCATCTGCGGGTTCGAACAGTCCACCACATGGAGGATCACATCGCAGTAGCGCGCCTCCTCCAGGGTACTCTTAAAGGCCTCAACCAGATGATGCGGAAGTTTTCGGATAAATCCTACGGTATCCGTCAGGAGAACCTTTTCCCCTCCCGGAAGCGTCAATGCCCTTGTCGTCGGATCCAGGGTCGCGAAGAGCTTATCTTCCGCCAGGATTCCGGCTCCTGTGAGCTTATTTAAGAGCGTGGATTTTCCGGCGTTCGTGTAACCCACAATGGCCGCCGTCAGCGTTCCGCTCTGCTCTCTCTGTTTCCGCACCACATCCCTGTGGCGCTCCACATCCTGGAGTTCCGATTTTAACTGGCTGATCCGCTCGTGGATCCGTCTTCTGTCCACCTCAAGCTTCGTCTCACCCGGTCCCCTCGTACCGATTCCGCCGCCAAGTCTCGACAGGGAATTCCTGAGACCCACAAGGCGGACGGCGCGGTATCTTAACTGCGCAAGTTCTACCTGGATCTTCCCCTCTCTTGTCTTTGCACGGGCGGCAAAGATATCGAGAATGATCATCGTACGGTCCATGACCTTTGTGTCCAGGGCGTCCTCCAGGTTTTTTAACTGTGCCGGGGAGAGCTCATCGTCGCAGACAACGCCGGTAGCGCCGGACTCCCAGACCATCTCCTTCAATTCCTGGATCTTACCTTTTCCCAGGTATGTTCCCGGATGGATATTTTCCCGGTTCTGGATCACGGCTCCCACGGTCTCAGCCCCCGCGGTCTTTACAAGTTCCCGAAGCTCCTCCACGGATTCTTCCGTGTCATCGGAGGCGTTCGTGCTGGCAGCAAACAGGATGACCCGCTCCTGCTGCTCACCGATCTCTATCAATTCTGCCATTCTTTCTCCTATCTTGTCACGAGAAACGCGATCTCATGGTCCGCCTTCTCGTCCTGCCCATACTGCTCCTCGTAGCTTCGGAACAGCTCCAGCGCCTTCTCATACTGGCCCAGGTACTCATAACACACGGCCTGGTTGAAGGCGATCTCTTTCTTTGCCCGGTCATCAGAGAGGGCAAGTCCCGCCTCCGCGTGCTGCAGCGCTTCCTCATAATTGCCTTTTTCCATCGCAGCCATCATCCAGCGGTTGTAAACTTCCGTGCTGGAAAAGCCCTCATCCACAAGAGTCTGGTAGAGCTCATCCGCCTTCTCCTCGTCTCCGGCAGTCATATATGCCGCCCCCAGGGCTTCCATCGCCTCTGCGTAGCCTGTAACCTCATGTTTCGCATCCGCGCTCTTACCGGACTCCAGGCGGTTCTCAGCACCATCCTGATCCCCGGAATTCGCGAGGCTCACCGCACCGAGGTAATAATACTCGGCTCTCGGCTTATCCACCTTCGCCAGGGTATCGTAAGTATACGCCGCGGCACCATAGTCCCCCAGCATAAATTCTGCCTCACCGCGGTACTTTAATACATCGATCTCAAAAGAGGTCACCCGCGTTGTCTGGTCGATTAGGCTGTCAAACTCCGCGACAGCCCCCTCGTAATCACCGCTTTCCATGAGGGCGATGCCGTTCTCCCTGCTCTCCTTCATCTCACTGGTCACATGGCTGCAACCGGTGAGGAGGAGCAGCATACCGGATAGAAATAACGCTGATACAATGCTCTTTTTTATTTTGCTTATTTTTCTTGTTTTCTTATACTGTTTATACATTTTAAATTTTACGTTTTATTTCGTTTCTTTATATGCTTTGTAAAGTCTTTTCATGAACCTTCAGCTTCAGCACGCTCTGGCCTCGGGAATTCTTTCCCTTTTCTCCACATTTTACGCACGCGTCGTGCTTCCGAATCCACCATTTCTCACCTCATCGGCCTCATCATCCACCGTAATTCCGTACTCCACGAAAATCCCCTGGGAGAAACCTGTTCCTGCCTCCACTTCCACGGTCTTTCCCTCGCGGCTGTCATTGGTGAGCTTCACCTGGATATGGCCCTCATTGTCAGATCCGTAGTAGTCGCTGTCGATGATCCCGACGGTATTGTTTAACTGAAGACGGAACTTAAATCCAAGTCCGCTTCTCGGATAGAGCTTTAATACCCAGCCGTCATCGATCCGCGCCCGGATTCCTGTGAGGATCTTTGTCATCTCACCCGGTTTCAGCGTGAACGCTGCCGGTGCGAAGAAATCATATCCGGCAGAGCCTGCTGTGGCACGCTTCGGAAGTCTGATCCCATCGTAGATTTCCCTGATCACTTCTTCTGTATCCTGCGGGTGTTCCCCCTGCCAGTCTTTTTTAAACTGCTCAAAGCTTACTTTTTCAAATTTTGCGATTCTCTGCATGATGTCTCCTCTTCGTAAATGGTCTCCCACTACTATACCAAGACCCCGCCCCCTTTTCAAGCGTTTCAGACAGAAAATCCGGCAGAATGCACTGCGTTATTACGGCAATGTGTCCACTGCCCACAGTATATTCTGCCGGATGCTTCCGTCTCTCACGTACATTTCTATGTGGTTTTCCAAGCAGCCGCGACACTCTCGGATATTCTCTCCAGGCTGCTGTTTTCCCGAAAACTTTTTCTATAAAATATACGATATCATCTCAATCCCGAAACTGATCATATATAAAATAAATCCCGGATTCAGGTACACATACTTCCTGAACGGTGTCGGCCACCCGTTCTGGCGTCCCATCTGCCACCAGTAGCGTCGTCCGTCCCGGAAGAAAAAGTAGATCCCGGCTGCGATGAGAAGCAGGATCATAATGAAGCTTCCCACAGAAAACGCCGCCGCCATTGCGCCCATCCCCAGTGCGTTCAATCCATTTTCCACCAGCACTAACATCATGGAAAAGGAATTCACCGCCATGTGAAGCAGCACATTATAAAAAATCCGGTTCGTCCGCACCGCCACATAGCCGAGGATCAGTCCGATCACCACCGCGTACAGGCATTGGTTTAAATTTCCGTGCATCAGCCCGAACATGACCGCACAGAAGACCACCGCTGTCCGGTCCCCGAACCGTCTCGCCTTCTTTAAGAGAACTCCCCGGAAGATAAACTCCTCCATAAACGGGGCGATCAGGCAGGTATAGATCACCATTCCAGGTGTCAGCTCATCCAGAGCGTCCATCACCGGGTTCATATCCGTAGCCGGAACTCCCGTGAACATGGAAATAAATACGTCCAGGAACACGCCGAGGAAATTAAAGATGTACCCAAGTCCCAGGCACATGAAAAGCGCCGACATCCAGACCTCCGCCGGAAGTGTATGAACCGGTCTCCGATCCGATCTCACAAAACATGTCATCGGAATTACCAGAAGGAACGGAACTCCGATAGAAAAGATATACTGCACCAGGACTCCCGTCCACGGGGAATCAAAAAGCCCGGAAAGCAGACGCGCTCCGCCGCTTCCCAGGCCATGGATCCGGTGCCATACCAGGCCATAGAAAGCGCTGCCCAGGTACTGGAACCCTGAGCAGGCGCACATGGCAAGGCATAAAATTGTAAACGTGATCAGAAAATCTCTTCGTTTATGCACCATATTCTTCCTTCATGATCTCACTGCTTCTCGCAATGAACTTTGTCATACGCTCCGGGGAAAGACTTCCGTGAGCGAGCTTTGCAAGGTCATAGAGCTGTTCGCAGAGCATCGGTGTCTTCTCGCCGTCCCTGTTGTTTAACACATACTTTACAAGGCCGTTGTTTGCGTTGAGGACAAGTGTCTCCTCCGCCGGGAACAGATCGGAACCGCCGCCGTACATGCTGTACATCTTCATCATATCCTGCATTCTGCGGCTCTCCTCGGACACAGTGATCATGGACGCGAGGCCCTCGTTTTTCAGCTTCTCGACCTTGACGTTCAGTTTGTCATTTCCGATGGCCTTCTTGAAGACCTCCGCAAGAGTCTCGGCATCCTTCTTCTCCTGCTCCTTCGCGGCCTCATCTGTCTCCTCAGAATCCTTGAAGGTCTCGTTGACATCCGCGTCGATGCGCAGGAACTTCAAGCCCTCATTCTTCTGCTCCACATGCTGCATAAACGGAGAATCGATCGGATTCGGAAGGATCACAGCGTCGATTCCAGCTTCCCTGAACATGTTGATATACTGGCTCTGCTCTTTCTCGTCAGTTACATAAAAGATCTTGTTCTCGTGTTTTTCCTTGTTCTCCTCCAGGCAGTCAGCGAGAGTCAGGTACTTGCCGTCCAGATTCTTGTAGAGGATGTAGTCTTTCATCTTCTCGTCAAACTTCTCATCCTTTAAGCAGCCGAATTTGATGAACGGGTTGATGTCGTCCCAGTATTTCTCGTAATTCTCGCGGTCTGTCTTGCACATGCCGGACAGCTTGTCCGCAACCTTCTTTGTGATATAGTCGGAGATCTTCTTAACGAACCCATCATTCTGGAGAGCACTTCTGGATACATTTAACGGAAGATCCGGGCAGTCGATCACTCCTTTTAACAACATCAGGAATTCCGGAATGACTTCCTTGATATTATCGGCAATGAATACCTGATTATTATAGAGCTTGATCTTGCCTTCGATGCTCTCGTACTCCATATTGATCTTCGGGAAGTAGAGGATACCCTTTAAGTTGAACGGGTAGTCCATGTTCAGGTGGATCCAGAATAACGGCTCCTTGAAATCCTGGAATACCTTACGGTAGAACTCCTTGTACTCTTCGTCTGTGCACTCATTCGGATGCTTGTTCCAGAGCGGGTTCGTATCGTTTACGGCAACCGGGCGTCTTGCGATCTTATATTTCTCTTTCGCCGGGGAAACCTCAACTGTCTCCTTAGTGCCGTCCTCTTTTTCCTTCTCCTCTGTCTTTGCAGGCTCTACGATCGTCTCGATAATTGTATCTTTATCGGTGAGCTCGTCCTTTTCGATCGTGTCGTACTGCGGCTCTGCAGTCTCATCGTTTAAGTAGATCTCAACCGGCATGAACGCGCAGTATTTATCGAGGATCTCTCTTGCACGGTACTCATTTGCGAACTCAGCGCTGTCCTCATTCAGGTACAGGGTGATCACGGTTCCGTGTCCTTCCTTTGTGCCCTCTTTCATGTCGAACTCGGTACCGCCCTCAGACTCCCAGTGGACCGGCTTTGCATCCGGCTTGTAGGATAAGGTATCGATCGTTACTTTGTCGGCTACCATGAACGCGGAGTAAAAACCAAGTCCGAAGTGACCGATGATCTGGTCCTCGTTTGCTTTATCTTTGTACTTGTTTAAGAAATCCTGCGCACCGGAAAAAGCGATCTGGTTGATATACTCGTCAACCTCGTCCTCTGTCATTCCGAGACCGTTATCTTCGATCCGGATCGTCTTTTCCTTCGGGTTTACAGTAACCTGAACTTTATAGGTCTCATCATCCGGTGTCTCGTACTCGCCCATCAGGGCCAGCTTCTTTAATTTTGTGATGGCATCGCAGCCGTTGCTGACTAACTCACGGTAGAAGATATCGTGATCGGAATACAGCCATTTTTTGATGATCGGGAATATATTCTCACTGTTGATTGAAAGACTTCCACTTTTTGCCATGTTAAACCACTCCTTATTTCTATTCCTGCGGCGCGGGGGAATTTCTCATAATTCCTTCGGACCGCTTATTTTCATTTATCGTTTTCCAGCTGCCTTTTTAACAGCTGTTCTGTTCAACATGACATATTTTAATACCAGGAAATCAAAATGTCAATAAAATTAGCACTCATTTTTGATGAGTGCTAATAAAATTTTTATAAACTTTTTTCTCTTTCGCCTTTGCTATGGGCGGGTCAGTCAATTTATGATCTCACTTAATTCTCGCTCTCGATCGGAATAAACACTCTTGCAGTCTCCTCCTGCTCATGTTTCTTCCGCTCGTTCTTCGCCGCAGCCACAGCCATCTCGCAGAGTGCCATCTGGGATCCCACCGGGAGTTTTCCACGGCGGTCCGGCTTCTCGTATGTTCCGTCCGGCTGTAAGACATGGGCTTTTAAGTTGTCCTCAAGCTCCAGCTCCATATACTTCCGGATCCTGTCTTTCAACTCTTCCCTCAGTACCGGGAACAGGATCTCCACGCGGCGGTCCAGGTTTCTCGGCATCCAGTCGGCGCTTCCCATGTATATCTCTTCGCTTCCGTCATTCTCGAAGATAAAGATCCGCGCGTGTTCCAGAAATTCCCCGACGATGGAGCGGACTTCAATATTCTCGGAAAGTCCCGGAATTCCTGCCTTCAGACAGCAGATTCCACGGACCACCAGATGGATCCTGACACCAGCGCAGGACGCCTCATATAAGGCCGCGATGATCTCTTTATCACAGAGAGAGTTCATCTTTGCAATAATGGAAGCCGGCTTTCCTGCCCGGGCATTCTTCGTCTCACGCTCAATGAGACGCAGGAATTTTGTTCTCAGCCACAGCGGTGCCACAGAGAGCATATTCCAGTTCAAGGGTTCCGAATAACCGGAAAGCATGTTGAAAACTGCTGTGGCATCCTCACCGATCAGCGGATGACATGTCATGATTCCGCAGTCCGTATAGAGCTTTGCGGTGGAATCGTTGTAGTTACCGGTTCCGAGGTGAACATATCTGCGGATGCCATCCTCCTCTCTCCGGACCACAAGGGTGATCTTCGAGTGGGTCTTTAAGCCCACAAGACCGTAGATCACATGGCAGCCTGCTTTCTCAAGTTTCTTCGCCCAGATGATGTTGTTCTCCTCATCAAATCTGGCTTTCAGCTCCACAAGTACCGATACCTGTTTTCCGTTCTCCGCCGCTGCAGCCAGGGCCGCGATGATCGGGGAATTTCCGCTGACACGGTAGAGGGTCTGCTTGATCGCCAGCACCTCCGGATCTCTTGCCGCGCTTCTCACAAAATCCACAACCGGATCAAAGGTCTCGTAAGGATGCATCAGGAGAACATCACCTTTCCGGATATTCGTGAAGATATCATCATCATTCATCAGTGCCGGAACCGGCTGAGGCGTATATTTCGGTGTCTTTAAATGGTCGTATCCGTCAAGGCCGTACATCTTCATAAGGACCGTCAGATCCAGAGCGCCCGGGATCTCGAAGATGTCTTCCTCATTGACCTCAAGTTCCCGTTTCAATACCTTGAGGAGTCTCTGATCCGCCTTATCCTCGATCTCCAGACGGATGACCTCGCCCCACTGCCTGCGCTTTAACTGCTTCTCGATCTCCTCGAGAAGATCCACAGCTTCCTCCTCGTCAAGGGAGAAATCGGCATTTCTCATGATTCGGAACGGGTGGGAGGTCACGATATCGTAGTTTAAGAACAGCTGCTGCATGTTCCGCTCGATGATCTCCTCCAGGAAAATCACATTCCGCGTCTCGTTGTGGTTCTCATCGGTGGTCACCGGGAGGCTTAAGATCCGCGGGAGTACCGCCGGAACCTGTACCATGGCAAATTCCAGTTCCTCATCGCCGTCTTTTTTCTTCAGCAGTGCCGCGATATTTAAGGATTTATTCCGGACAAGGGGGAACGGTCTCGAGGAGTCCACCGCCATCGGGGTGAGTACCGGATAGACCTCTTCCTTGAAATACCGGTCCACGAACACTCCCTGTTCCGGTGTCAGGTCCTCATGGCACTCGATCAGATTTAATCCGTTGTTTCTGAGTGCCGGGAGCAGGGACCGGTTGTAGGTATTATACTGCTGAACCACCAGTTCATGGGTCCGGACGCTGATCTTATCCAGCTGTTCCTGAGCCGTCATTCCGGCAATATCCGGTTTTTTATATCCGGCATGGACCATGTCCTTTAAGGAGGCCACGCGGACCATGAAAAACTCATCCAGATTTGATGCCGTGATGCTTAAGAATTTTAAACGGTCAAAGAGTGGGTTGGTCTTATCTCTGGCTTCCTCCAGTACACGGCAGTCAAACTCCAGCCAGCTCAGTTCTCGGTTTACATAATTCTTAGGATCCTGAAAATACTCAATTCCCTGTTCTTTTCCTTTTCTGGCCTTCTGTGCATTGTCTTTTTTTTCTTCTTTTTTCATCTTTCTTTTCCGCCTCCCTGAATGCGTTGGTTCCGGTCAGACCTGACTATACATACTTTTTATGGCGAAGCACCGGCCGAATTCCAAAAATTTCCTCAAAGAACGCTGCTTTCTGCTCAAAAGAAACAGCCTCCAGCGTAATATCGCCGTGATAATCTGTCGTGATGATCAGGTTCTGATCCTTCACGGTCATCCGGCAGTCCGCGAGCTTCGCACTGTGTCCGCGGTCCATGGAATTCGCCAGACGCAGCATCGCTGTGAGCTTTGCGATCAGAAGCATGACCTCGTTCTGACCGCTGAAGCTGTCCGTCACTTCATCTAATTCTGTCTCCATCCGAACCATATTGTAATCGAAATCCCGGATATTATAGCGGACCACATTTGCGATGATCTCCCGCTCCAAATGGGAGATACCGATGATCTCCGTGGACATGATGATGTTGTAAGCGCACTCATTGGAATTCCGGACACTGATAAACTTTCCGCAGGCATGGATCAGCACCGCGATCTGCAAAAGCAGGCGCTCTCTCTGCCCCATTCCGTGGTATTTCCGCATTGTATCGAAGATCTGGAGCACATATTTCTCGACAGTCTCCGTGTGCCGGCTTAAGCACTGGTAGCGTTTTGCCATGGAACGGGAAGTGCTGATAATATCGTTATCAAAATTGTGCCGGAATTTTATAAGCTTCTTGTCCGCCGCGAACTCCGCCGCGATCCCGTCACAGAGCCGTACCCCGGGGATCCAGATCATCTCTGCTCCCGTCATCTCAAGAAACTTCTTATAGATCACCGCGCATGGCATAAGTAAGGAAGCGTACTCCCGGTTCACCCCGAAATGCTCCTCCATCTGCTCTTCATTCATCGTGCTCAGGCGGGTGTAAAACTCTTCAAACTGCTCTCTCGTGATCCTCGAAAGCGGCTTTCCGTCTTCCTCGTACCGAAACAGATACAGGATGTTCTCACCGATCCCGATCAGATGCTTGATCTTCCGCTCCTTTAAATACATTTTTTTATAGTTCTGGAGTTCATTGTCCACCATCTCATCAATAAGCTCCCGGTACTGTTCCATCGTCGTATCGACCTCTTCCAGAGTACCGCGGATCCTCAGAACACCTAACGGCAGATTTTCCGTATTCACCAGAAGGTTTTTATCAAACATGGATATCTGCATGCTGCCGAATCCCACGTCCACGATCGCGGTTCCCTGCTGGATATTCTCATCAAACTCGTCATCGGACACCGCGATGGCCTTGTAGCCCAGAAATCGCTGTTCCGAGTTGCTGATAATCCGTACCTGGATCCCGGTTCGGACACGGATCTGATCCAGAACGATCCTATTGTTTCTCGCCTCGCGCATCGCACTTGTGGCGTAGGCACGGTATTCCGTGACTTTATAGGATTTCATGATCCTTGCAAAATCCGCAAGCACATCGCAAAGCTCCTCCACCATCTCATAGCTGATCTTTCCGTTATTGTAGGTATCTTTTCCCAGCGCAGTGACGTGACGGATCTGATCCAGTTTTCGGATCTTGTTGCGGTTTGAGATCTCATAGATCCCCATCTCCACCTCAAAGGATCCCACATCGATGGCTGCAAATGTAAGGGCTGCCATGTTTTTTCCTCCTTGCTCTGTGCACGACGATCGCCGGACCCGTTTTGTGTCCGCCATATCGTCTGCATCAAATATCTGTTGATACAAGAATCGGTCCGGATTTTCCCGGACCGTATCTCTCTAATAATTACCTAAAATTCTCATGACGGAAGCTTCCGCAGCAAGACCGGTCAGCGCGTTTCTCACTCCCGCATCGCTTAAATTTCCTTCGAAATCCACGAAGAACCGGTACTCGAAGCTCTTTTCCGGAATCGGTCTGGATTCGATCATCGTCATATTGACATTGTTGAAAATGAAGTTTCCAAGGATGTTGTATAGGGAACCGCTCTTATGGGCGATCTCGAAAGCCACGCTGATCTTTCCGGCGGTCTTTGCGTACACCGGCTCTTTTCCGAGGATCAGGAATCTTGTCGTATTTCCCTTGACGTTGTTGATCTCCTTTGCGAGGATCTCCATTCCATAGAGTTCTCCCGCTGTACGGCTTGCGACAGCCGCCTGGGACGGATCCTTCTCCTCCATGACCTTCTTTGCAGCCACAGCCGTGTTTAAGACAGCGATCTGCTTCCAGTCTTTATGGGCGGACAGGAAATCAGAGCTCTGGGCCAGAGCCTGGGCATGGGAGTAAACGGTCCTGATATCGGAGAGCTCCGCTCCCGGAACGCCGAGCAGCATATGGGCAACCGGGACATAGACCTCGCCGACTATGTAATTCTTATACTTTAAGAGCAGGTCGTAGTTGTTGATCACGAAACCGGCTGTGGAATTCTCGATGGGAAGTACCGCATAATCAGCGCGTCCCTCTTCCACCTCGCGCATCGTGTCCTCGAACTCCGGAACATGGTAAAGATCCGCGTCCTCGCCGAAATATAACTTCGCGGCGGCATGGCTGTAAGCGCCCTCGACGCCCTGGAAGACGATCTTTTTATTCTTCTTCCCGATGGTCTCCACTTCCGTAAATCCGGTGTCCATTCCCATACCGTGAGCGGATAACAGGCTGTACTGGTATCTGCGGCTGACGGACATTAACTGGGAAAAGATCTCCTTTACCGCCTCTTTATTGAACTCACTGTGGGCCAGCTCCTGGACCGCTGCGATCTTCTGTGCCTCTCTCGCCACATCGTAAACGGCTTTTCCTGTTCCGATCTTATATTCCGCCACATCTCCGCATACGGACATGCGCTCCTCAAACAGACGGACGATCTCTTTATCGATCACGTCCAGCTTGTCCCTGCATTCTTTTAAGTCAAGATTTTTCATATATTTTATGCCTCTGCTTTCTGTCATTTCTCCCCAGGTATTTCCCAAAATTTCTTTTGCTTTTTCAGCAGATCTCTCCGAAACCTTGTCCTGTCATATCATTTCAAGCCATTTTATCCGCCTGAAACCTTATTGTTTTTCTTCCTGCATTTCTTTCAGCATTCTGATCAATACATTTCTAGTGTAAGCACCCGGATGTTTCCGATCTTCGGCTTCCAATTCTTTTACATAGAACGGTTTTCCGTAGTAGATCGTAATATGGGACGGGGTGATAAACGGGAAGTGTTTTTCCAGCACCTCCGCCGTTCCTGTCATCGCCACCGGGACCACCGGACAGCCGGATTTCTCCGCAATCTTTAAGCTCCCCTCTTTAAACGGAAGGAGCTCCGTGATATCTTCGTTCGGATTTCTCGTTCCCTCCGGGAAAATCCAGATGGAAACGCCGTTTTTTACCTTCTCGATTCCCTGAAGGATCATCTTTAAGCCTTCTTTGATGTTCTTTCTGTCTAAGAACAGGCAGTTCACGTTCACCATCCAGGTGCGTAAGAGTGGGATCTTTTCCATCTCCTTTTTTGCGACGAAACCGAGCAGTGTCGGAACTGTCGTGTAGCCCGCAAGAATATCAAAATAGCTTCTGTGGTTTCCAACATAGAGGACCGCTGTGTCTTCCGGTATATTTTCCGCGCCCTTCACCGTCACGGTCACCCCCGCCAGCTTTAAGAGTACCTTGAACACGGACCGGACGACCTTGATCGTCTCCAGATCCCGCGCGTGGGGATCTTTCTTTCCAAGCGATACCTGTGCCACAAGGAACGGATAGCTGAAGATCAAAAATCCCACCAGTGTGAACAGGACAAGTAATAATCTTATCATAAGTAACAAACCTCCCATATTTTCTTTAACAGTAACGGTGCTCTCTTACGGTCAGCACAGCAGGTGTGCCCACCTATTGAACAATTGCCTTTCATACACTTTAAAGAGTTACAGCAATGAGGTTCATAAGTTATATTATATTAAATAAACCTCTTATTTGCAACTCAAATGCACCTCGAATCCATCTAAAATCCAGCTCAAATCTGTCTATATATTGGCTTTTCCGTTTCCGGATCTCTGGAAAGGATTTCCTCTTTTCCTCCTGTCAGATATTCAAAGAGAAGTCCTGTCATGAACCAGAACGGAGCAAAATCCAGCCGGATCACGCCGTCAACGCTCAGCATTCGCCCGGTGTAATCCCACGGACATATCCCAAGGCTTTTCAAGAATGTCCCCGTGAGGTATTCTGCGAAAAAGATCAGGACCATGTCCAGGATCCCATGTCGGAAGATCCTGTCCTTTACCGCGATCTGTCCCCGGTCTCCGATCCAACTGTCCACCCATTTCCCGATGGGCCCCAAAAGGATTCCCATTCCATATATCGGGAACATGTATATTGATGTCTTTCCCATGAATTTCATATCTCCAGCCGCAAAGCCTTCCACGGAAGTCAAAAGGATCTCAAGTCCCCATCCCGTCAGACCGCAGAGCATAAAATTCCTGACCCATTGTCTCCATCCGCCGCCGGAGCTTTTTTTTACTGCAATTTTCTGATTTCTGTTTTTCTGCTTCCATCTGTTCATGAAACCAGTATCTGTGATTCTCCGATCCGCTATGCAGCCTTTTCCACGGTGCTTTTTTCCACTTTGATTTTTCTGCGGCTCATGCCCTGGAAAGCCAGGATCGGCCGCTTACTCTATACATACTGATTTTTTTCCGGATCGTACTCATAATCGATCGACGCGAGTTTCTCATCCACGTCTTTCCTGTCTAGACAAAGCGACCTGCACAACTCGTCCATATCCGGGTAATTGTCCCGCAGTTGTGTGTTGATATAGCTTAACAGCATGACCGGATCTTTCGGTATCTTCGTCATCTCTCTCCTTTCCCGGATGATTCTTTCTCTCCAAACCATCCGCCGCCTTTACTTTCTGAATCCTCCTGTGTTATACTATAAACCATATGTGAGATGATTGCAAACGAAAGGGGATTTAAAAACCATGAAACACCTTCTGCTGCTTGGAACGGGAGGAACGATCGCCTGCAAGAGAGGTGAAAACGGTCTGACACCGCTCCTCACCGGCGATGAACTGTTATCTTATGTACCGGATGCGAAAAAATTCTGCGAGGTGGAGACGGTGCAGGTCTTAAACATCGACAGCACGAATATGCACCCGAAGCACTGGCTGAAGCTCGCCCAGGTCCTGGAGGAGAATTATGACGATTATGACGGCTTCGTGATCTGCCACGGCACCGATACGATGGCCTACACCGCTGCTGCCATGTCCTATCTCGTCCAGCACTCCAGCAAGCCCATCGTCATCACCGGTGCCCAGAAGCCCATCGACCTTGACGTGACGGACGCGAGAACAAACCTTCTGGACAGCCTGCGTTTTGCCGCCTCCGAACGTGCCCACGGCGTGACCATCGTATTTGACGGAAAAGTCATCGCGGGAACACGTGGAAAAAAGGAGCGCAGCAAGAGCTACAACGCCTTCTCCAGCATCAACTTCCCGTACCTCGCCGTGATCCAGGACGAGCATATTTTATACTACATCGACGACAAGTGGCAGGACCGCGAGAGTGTCCGCTTCTACCACGAGATGGACAGCCAGGTCAGCCTCTTAAAGCTGATCCCGTCCATGGACTCCAGCCTCCTCGACTATATGGCAGAGCATTACGACGCAGTCGTCATCGAATCCTTCGGTGTCGGCGGTCTTCCGTCCTATGAATCCGGCGATTTCTATAGCTCCATCGAAAAATGGATCTCTATGGGAAAAGTTGTTGTCATGACCACCCAGGTCACTCAGGAAGGCAGCAACATGTCCGTCTACGAGGTCGGCCAGAAAATCAAAAACGCCTTCGGTCTCATCGAATCCTACGATATGACCCTGGAGGCCACCGTCACCAAACTCATGTGGATCCTCGGGCAGACGAGGGATCATGATAAGGTGCGGGAGATGTTCTATGAGACCATCAATCATGATATTTTGTGGAACACGGGAAGACGGTAATACGATTGAAACATTTTAAAAGACTGCATACCAACAAACGGATATGCAGTCTTTTTGGCTTCTTAAATAACGTCCGGAATTATGCTTTCCACTCTTTTTTATACTCTTCAAACTCTTCGTCCGAACAATAGATCGTATGTCCCGGACTTACTTCGTGATAGGACGGCTGTTTTCCTTCACCGTAATGATGAATCTCCGGATCGTAATGGATTTTTACGCGTTTTTTCTCATTGAGCGGATCCGGCTCCGGAATGGCAGAAAGCAGTGCCTTGGTGTACGGATGAAGCGGATTCTTAAATAGCTCATTGGAATCCGCCATCTCAACCAGCTTTCCGAAATACATCACACCGATTCGGTCGGAAAAATATTTGACGACGGAAAGATTATGCGCAATAAACAGGATTGTCAGTCCCATTTCCTGTTTCAGCTTATTTAGCAGATTGATCACCTGTGCCTGCACAGAGACATCGAGAGCTGAAACCGGCTCATCTGCGATCACCAGCTGCGGTTCCACGATCAGCGCCCTTGCAATTCCGATGCGCTGGCGCTGTCCTCCTGAAAATTCATGGGGGTATCGGGATGCATGTTCTGCCTGAAGCCCCACATGTTCCAGCATCGCGATCACCCTTTTCTGCAGTTCTTCCGGGTCTTTCACCCCTCGAATTTTCAATCCTTCCGCTATAATCTCCTGTACTGTCATTCTCGGATTTAAAGATGCGATCGGATCTTGGAAAATCATGGCAATATGATCGGTAATATATTTATGAAGCTCCCTGTCCATTTTTCCGGAGATTTCTATGCCGTTAAATTTCACAGTTCCCCAGGTGGGATCATACAGCCGAATAATCGTGCGGCCTGTCGTTGTTTTTCCGCAGCCGGACTCACCAACCAGTCCGAACGTCTCCCCGCGTTTCACATAAAAGGATACATCATCCACCGCTTTCACTGTAGACTTTTTTCCTCTGTTTTTTGTTGTAAAATACATGCTGAGGTGTTCCACATCCAGAATATGATCCTCAACACCTGTCGAATTCATCTTTTTATTATCCATGTTCCGCCTCCTCCTTCATCCTGGCGATGCGGTGCTGCAAAATCTCCGGCATCTCTACATTTGGCGCATCCGGATGTAAAAGCCATGTAGCAGCATAGTGGGTGTCGGAAATTTTAAAATACGGCGGTTCTTTTTCAAAATCAATCTTCATCGCGTATTTATTTCTCGCTGCAAATGCATCCCCTTTCGGCGGATGAAGCATATTAGGCGGAGCACCCGGAATTGCATATAGGGTCTCTTCCGTGTGCAGATCCGGCATTGCAGACAACAGTGCCCAGGTATACGGATGCGCCGGATGGTAGAAAATATCTTCACAGGTTCCCACTTCCACGATCCGTCCGGCATACATAACGCATACACGATCTGCAATATTGGCAACCACGCCGAGGTCATGAGTGATGAAAATTACCGACAGATCGTGCTCTCTTTTCATATCATTGATCAGCTCCAGGATTCTCGCCTGAATCGTCACATCGAGAGCTGTCGTCGGCTCATCGCAGATCAGGATCTCCGGATTGCATGCAAGGGCAATTGCAATGACAATGCGCTGCCTCATACCGCCAGAGAACTGGAACGGATATGCCTCATACCGCTCTGCCGCGTTCGGAATTCCAACGGCTTCCATCAATTCGATGGCCCTCTGCTTCGCCTTTGACTTTTCAATGGATCCGCTTAAGATCAGCGCCTCTGAGATCTGTTTTCCTATTTTCATGATCGGATTCAGTGCTGACAGAGGATCCTGGAACACCAGTGAGATCCGTTTTCCTCTGATCTTATAAAAGTCTTTTTCCTTATATTTCGCCATATCTTCGCCCTGATACAGAATCGAGCCGCTGTCGATATGGCCGTTCTTTGCAAGAATTCCAAGAATTGCTTTGATCGTAACCGATTTTCCGGAACCGGATTCTCCTACAATCGCCAGTGTCTCACCTTTCATCAAGTCAAAGTTGACATCACGAACCGCATGAACCGTACCTGCGAACGCCTGAAAGGAAACAGAAAGATCTTTTACACTTAAAATAGGTTCCATACCATTCGCTCCTTTCCTTATGCACCGCGCTGGGTTGGATCAAATGCGTCACGCAGACCATTTGACAGCATGTTGAATGCGATCATCAGCAGAGAAATCACAACTGCCGGGAAAAACACCTGGTTCGGATACTGCTGCATGATCTTCTGTCCCTGGGATAAAAGGACACCGATCGAGCTTTCCGGTGCACGGATGCCAAGTCCGATATATGCCAGGAAAGACTCGGTAAAAATAGCTCCCGGAATTGCAATCATGGCACGTGTAATGATTGGCCCAATGGAATTCGGCAGAATATGCCGGAAGATCAGTGCCATATCTTTCACGCCGAGTGTTCTGGCCGCAAGCACATATTCGCTGCCTTTATAACGGTAAAACTGGGAGCGAATCATTCGGGCTGTGCCAATCCAGTTCTGTACGACAAGGCAAAGAATAATTGACAGCATGCCGGTTCCGAAAAAGAGGATAAATAATGTTACCACTACAATCTCCGGGAATGCACCGATAATCTCGGTAATGCGCATCATAACCATATCGATCTTTCCGCCGTAATATCCCGCAATGGAGCCATAGACAATACCGATAAAAACATTGCAGATTACCGAGATGAACGCAATTACCAGGGAAACACGGGCACCTCGCCACATTCGTACCCACAGATCACGGCCGAGATAATCCGTCCCCATCCAGAAATATGTTCCGTCCTCAAGACCGCAGTACTTGTAGTAATCCACTTTGATATCACACATATCCACGCCCTGGACCTTCCGGTAGTTGATGACTTTCAGAATGCTGCCTTCCGGATAACGTGTTGTATCTTCCAGGCTGTCCACACGTCGATTCGTCAGCCATCGGGTTCCATCCAGAATTCCAACATTCTCGAGAACCGGCATTTTGGGCGGAAGATTGATTCGGTTCAGATCCTGGTCATTGTAGTGCCAGTGGCTCATCATTGGCATAAAGATTGCCATGAACAGAATGATCACGATTCCTACAAACGCTACAATGGAGACCTTGCTCCGGCAGAAACGCAGCATTGCATCCTTAAAAAAGCCAATCGGCTTATCCTGGAATGTCGCATCCGCAATGTCATCCTTCATCTGGACAAATTCAAATTGTTCTTTGTCAGCCTGATATTCCGGTACAGCGGAAGAGTAAAATTTTGCCATTATTTCTTCCCTCCCATCCTTACACGCGGATCAACAATCCCGTAAGAAAGATCCACGATGAGTACAGTCACAAGAGATACCACAGAATAAAAGATCAGGGCCGCCAGCGTTACCGTATAGTCCGGCGCATTGATGGACTTTACCATAATACCGCCCATACCGGGAATCGAGAAAATGGTCTCGATTACAAGACTTCCGCCCATAATGCTTGTGAACATCGGCACAATGATATTCATAAGAGGAAGCATGGAGTTTCGGATTCCATGGTTGATCGTTGCCTGACGTTCCGTGAGTCCCTTCGTCTTTGCCAAAAGCATAAAATCTGAGTTGATGGTCTCTGCCAGTTCCGCTCTCAGATATCTTGTCACACGGGCGATCGGTCCGAGAGACAGGGCCATGATCGGAAGAAACAGGCAATAAAATTTATCCCAACCGGATGCCGTAGCATCGTAAATGATCGGAAATAATCCCGCTTTAAATGCCACAAAATACTGAAGCAGGGTGGCGAAGATAAAGGATGGAACTGAGATAAATATGACGACCAGAAACGATATCAGATAGTCTGTCATCGTATTTTTCCGGATTGCCGCCACAATTCCGAGGATAATCCCCAATGGAAGCGATATGATCAGTGAAAAAAAGTTAATATAGAGTGTGACCGGAATCTTTGTCTTGATCACATCCCACACCGGAACATTGACATACATCTTCAGAGATGTTCCCCAGTCGCCTTCCAGAACAAGTCCCTTTAAGAACATTGCATACTGGATCGGGATCGGCTTATCAAGATTATATTTTGCTTCCAGAGCTGTCCTCTGCTCATATGTCATATCTACGGCATCATCGAAGATTCCGCCCGGCATCAGGCGGATCACCATGAAGCCGATGGTAATGATAATAAACAGAGTTACTAACATTGCCAGAATTCGCTGCATAATGTATTTTGCCATATCATTCCCTCCGAGTTTCCTTTTGCGATTCCTGTAAAGCCCATCGGTTCCTTTTCGCCGCCCGATCACTTCCGTCAGCATAAAATCCGCCTGCCGGCTCGCAGTATCCGGCAGGCAGATGTTTGCAGGTTCATTCAGTTCCCGTCATCGGTTATACTTCTTTATCACTGATCGTGAAACCAAATCCGTAACCCGGAATGTATACATCCGATGGGAGAATGACTTTCGGATTGATCAGATAGTAGCTCGGTGCCTCGTATACCGGGCAGGCTGCTACTTCATCAAGCACGATCTTTTCGATTTCCCTTGTCAGTTCCAGACGGTATGCCGAATCCATTTTTGCTTCCAGATCATAATTGGCTTTTTCCCAAAGTGCATCCACTTCATCATTGTAATATGGTTCGTTCTTGTTCGAATACATGCCGGTGTAAACTTTAAGTCCGTTCCACGGTGCCGGTGTACTGGTATTCCATCCTCTCCACTGAAGTTCAAAGCTGTTCGGATCTCCATCTTTCCATCCCTTGATGTAGGAGTTTAAGACACCGCTCGGAGCTGCCATCAGCTCCAGAGTAAAGCTGTCGCCAAAGATCTCCGGGAAAGATTTATGTAAGAACTCAGATGCCGCCTTATTGTTGGCACTCGTCTCATTGTACTGCAGGGTCAGGGTCAGACTGGTAAGTCCACATTCTTCCATCGCCTTGTCGTAATACTCCTTGGCAAGTTTCGGATCATACCCGAGATTTTCGGTCAGATATTCCTGTGATTCAGGCATTTCCCGGAATGTCTTGCCGTCAAGACCAAGGCACTTGCTCGCAACGAGATAATTAGCCGGAATTCCATTTGTCATTTTTGCAATGCTCTGACGGTCCACTGCATAGAACAACGCTTTTCTGAAGTTCAGATTTCCAAGGATTCCATTGTTATTAGTATTTCCGTGGTTAATCGTAATGGTCTGGATGGAGGTTGCCGGTGCTACCTTGATGCTCGGATCATCCACATACTGTTCAATCGCCTCCGGGCTTAATGCGACTTCGTCCAGTTCTCCGTTTAAGTAAAGCTCAAGCGCTGTATTTCTGTCTGCTACAACTTTATAAACATATTCATCCAATTTGATATGGTCTGCAAGAACATAATCCGGATTTTTCTTCATTTTGAAAACGGAACCCGGTACCCATTCTGTCAAAATATAAGCTCCGCAGCTCTTATAAGTGTCTCCCGTGGAACCATATGAAGTCTTCGTCCGGTCTTCATTCATACCGGCCTCATACGTCGGTTTATGTACCAGGTTGGTCCATACATAGTTGAAATGACTCTTGATATCGGCTGCTGTAACTGGAGCATCTAACTCGAGGCCAAGCATATAATCGCCATTTCTCTTGATTCCCACTTCGTCCCAGGAGACTTTGTTTTCTGTCCCCTGAAGATAATAATCTGTAGCCTTTGTGATCGTAATATAATCACTTGCAAGCTGGGATGCACGGTTATTTACCATAAGGGGATCCAGACACATCTGGAAGGAATAGATCACATCATCCACATTGATTGAATCTCCATTCTCCCATTTCGCATTTTCACGGATCTTAATCTGCCAGATTTTTCCATCCGCATCTACCTGCTCTGGTTCACTTTCTGCCAACTCCGGAATATACTCAAATGATTTTCCGTCCGCGGTCGGATACTGACGATACAGCAGAAGTGTTGTTGGGTTGATCACATCCGAACTTGCACTTAACGTGTAGATATGGCTGTTTAATGTATCAATATCCGTCGTCATATAGTCGTTAAATACTTTCGGTCCTGTCTGTGCAGCTGCCGTTGTCTCTGCCGCCGTTGTCTCAGTAACCGTTGTATCGGAGTCTCCCGGGTTCTTCGGTTCGCTGCTGCACCCTGCAAGGGTTCCGATCACCATCGTGCATGCTAACAATGCTGCAATTGTCCTTCTCTTCATATCGTTTCCTCCTTTTTTATTTCAGGACCTCCAAACAGGCCTTCCATCTCGCCCATTTTCATTCCATTGGAATTTCTCCCAGCTGTTGACATTTATATGAATCTCATTATAATAAATTCCATATGCACGACATCAATTCAGCGAAAGGATGGTCCCTTATGTCATCATCGTTCCGGAAAAGTTTTCTGGCTCATCTTCTAATTGGAGGAGTCATTGGAATTCTCTATTTTATTTTCAGTCACAGTTCTTTTTTTATGAACCGACTCATCAACTCCTTGTTTCTTGCCAGTTTCTTTCCCCTTATCTTTGGAGGTCTCCGATTTGTTAAAAATCTCGGAACCTTTGACCTGTTTATTTACAGCCATCGAAAACTCTGGAAGTACGGGAAACACCATGAAAAATTTGAAGAAGAAAATGAGAAGATTGCCCCGGCTTCCACACCTGAACTCGGATCCTACTACGAATACCGCAATTCCAGGAACGTATTTCCATCCTGTGCGGGACCGGTTCTGGCCGGCAGCTTATATCTCATTCTGTCGCTGTTTTTGACACTCTGTACCTTGTAGAAAGCTTTGCATATTTTTGTGTTTTCACGAATTATCAAACAATTTACATGGATTATCATTGTTTTAAATTTATTTCTGCATTCATTATAACTTTTCAGAATATGGCTGGCAAGGTAATTTCCGCATTTCCGAAGCCTCATTTCTATTTTCCGGCACAAAAAAATCGATTAGGTTGATTCACCCGTTTTTTTTTCTGTAAATCAACCTAATCGAAATCTGCGTTCTTTGCCAGCCCGATGTTCGCTGTGCAGCTCTTTTTTAATCGAAAACGGAAAAATATCCCGCGTAGGAAACGTAGATCCTGTTCCCGCGGACTGCGAAGTGATCGATGCTGCCGGAAGAGTGGTGACTCCAGGCCTCGTGGACGCCCACTGCCATATCGGACTCTGGGGAACCGCCAGTTCCTCGGAAATGGACGGAAACGAAAATACCAGTCCAGCTCTTCCCGGACTCCGCGGAATTGACGCTCTGAAATGGAATGACGCCACCTTCGACGTTGCAGTTCGTCACGGCGTTACTACGGTCGTTACCGGCCCCGGAAGTTCCAATATTATAGGAGGAACGTTCACAGCCGTAAAAACCGCCGGAAAAAATCCCGACTCCCGCGTCATCTGTCAGGAAATCTGCATGAAGATGGCCCTCGGTGAAAACCCAAAAGTCAATTACGGCAGGAGGAACATGGCACCAAAAACGAGAATGATGAGTGCTGCCATTATGAGGGAACAACTCTTCCGAGCGAAGGAATACTATAGAAACTATCAGGAACACGGAGAGGACCCTGATTTTCCATTCGATTTTCATATGCATTCTTTAATGCGGGTCTTCGACGGTATGCGTGTCAAGATTCATGCACACCAGGCGGATGATATCCAAACAGCGATCCGGATCGCCAATGAATTCCATCTTCGTTTTTCCATTGAACACTGCACCGACGGCTATCTGATCGTCGATGAACTTGTGAGAAATCATGTTCAATGCCTTCTCGGTCCTACCGTAGGAGGAAAAGGAAAAATCGAAGCCAGAAATAAAACTTTTAAAGCAGGGCAGATTCTGGAGAACGCCGGAATCACGTTCGGCTTGATCACTGATGCGCCTTTCGTTCCGATTGAAGGTCAGCTTCTGCAGGCTGCTCTCTATGTCAAGAACGGACTTTCCCGGGAAATGGCTTTAAAATGTCTCACCATCAATAACGCCATCATTACCGACATTGACTCCCGTGTCGGCAGTCTGGAACCTGGAAAAGATGCGGATGTCGTGATCTGGGACGTAGAACCATTGGCAACTCTGAGTCAGGCCGGTATCGTTATCATCGACGGTCAGATTGCATACAGGAGAAAGGCAGGTGAAAGCAATGTTGATTATCAGAAACTGTAATCTGATCAATATGGCCGGAATCTACGAAGAAAAAAAAGATCTGGTTGTGGAGAATGGAAAGATTCTCGATATCTGTGATAACGCCGTGAGCAAATATAATGTAGGACATGTCAGTATCGATGCCTGCGGACACTATGTGACTCCGGGGTTTGTAGAACCTCACTGTCAGTTAGGAGTGCGCGAACAGGTCTTTCGTTTTGAGGGAGATGATTCCGATGAGTCCACGGATCCAATTCTTCCGCAGCTCCGTGCGTTAGACGCCATCAATCCTGCCGATGAGGGCTTTCAAATGGCACTTGCCGGCGGAGTCACCACGGCAGTCACCTGCCCCGGAGATGCAAATCTCATCGGCGGAACATGTGCCGCTATCAAGACCTCCGGTAAAACAGTCTCCGAAATGACGATGGTGCCTGAGCTTGCTTTTCACATGTGCCTAACGGATGATGTCAGAACGACCTATTCCAGCAAACGTGCCCCAAAAACAAGGCTTGCCAGTGCCGCTCTGATCCGTGAAGCATTGATGAAAGCAAAAAATTACCACACGCTCTGGAAACTGTCCGAAGCGGATCCATCCAGGAAAGCGCCGAAATTCGACATGAAGCTTCATTCCCTCATGCGCGTGTTTGATGGGATGCCTGTCAAGATCACCGCAAAGAGAAGCCATGATATGACCACCGCCATTCGCATTGCCGAGGAATTCGACCTCAATTATATCTTGGAAGACTGTACCGAAAGCTGGCTGATTCCGGATATTCTAAAAAAACATCAGGTGAACTGCGTGGTCGGCCCATCTTATGGACAAAAAAGTAATGAAAGCCGCTACCGTGACCCTATCGTTGGTTCTGTACTTGAGGAACACGGCATTACCTTTGCCTCATCCACCGCTCATCCGCGAATGAATATTGAGCTGGCTGCGATTCATCTGACACTCATGTACAAAAAAGGGCTTACTGCTATGGCAGCTCTGGAATCTGCCACCATCAACGCAGCCCGTTTCTGTGGACTTGACCAGAGAGTCGGCAGTCTGGAACCTGGAAAAGATGCCGATATCGTCATCTGGGACGGCTATCCGCTAGACTACTATTCCTCCGCCTCTACGGTTCTGATCGAAGGAAAAGTCGTATACCAAAAATAGCTCTTACCCTGCAGGAGGTATTTCCCTATGAATCAGAATAAGTTAAAAATTATTGAGACCATTGACAAGATGCAAAATGAACTTCTGACACTTTCCCATCAGATCCATGATCATCCGGAACTGGGATTCCAGGAACATCAGGCTGTAGGATTTATCCGCACATTTTTAGAAGGCCATGGGTTCGAGGTTGAAACCCCTTATTGCGGACTTGACACATCTTTTAAAGCAGTAAAAAAAGGAAAGCATGCAGGACCGAGAATCGCGTTTCTCGCAGAATATGATGCCCTTCGCGGAATCGGCCACGGTTGCGGTCACAATATTATTGCGACCTGTGCTGTCGGTGCATTTTCCGGTCTTGCCGCTCTCATGGACAACTATGATGGGGAAATCTCCATTATTGGCACCCCTGCGGAGGAAGGCGGTGCCGGTAAAGTGATTCTTTTAGAGCGCGGCGGTTTTCATGATACCGATTATGCGCTTATGATGCATCCGTCAGGAGGCGGATCGAATCTTGTAGGAAGAGGGGGACGCGCTGCCACAACCATCCGCGTCGTTTTCCACGGAAAAGCAGCCCACTCTTCTGCACCTTCGAACGGGATTAACGCGCTCAGTGCTGCAATCCATGTATTCAACCAGATTGATCTGATGCGTCCCACATTCCAGATTCAGGATAATATCAACGGTGTTATTTTAGAAGGTGGAACAGCTGCCAATGTCATTCCTGCACTCGTCCGGTGTGAATTTAATCTCCGAGCGGAAACCATGATACGAATTGAGTTTCTTATTGATCTCGTGAAATCCAGCATTGAACGGGCAGAATCCCTGACCGGAGCCAAGGCAGAGGTGGTTGTAGAACCGATCTACGCGGAACGCTACCCGAATAAGCCTATGTGCGAAGCTTTCAAAAATAATATGGAGTCTCTCGGAATTCACATGACCTGGCCAACACCGGGAAAACTGTACGGTTCTTCCGATATCGGAAATGTTTCGATTAAAATTCCGGCAATCCACGATTATCTGTCGATCACTGATGATAAAACGATTCAAAGTCACTCAAAAGCTTATGCAGACGCAGCCGCCTCACCGCAAGCCGATGAAATCTGCCTGAAGGGAGCCAAGGGTCTGGCCATGACTGCCCTGGATATTCTGGAAGACAGCAAATTCCGTGATGAGATCAACGCTTACCATGATGCACAGGTGCCGGAACGATATCATGAAAAGTAACGAATCCCATCCCAGTAATTGAAAGAAAGACAGAAAGGCAAAATAAGTCCTCTATCTGCGGATTTCTCCGTGAATAGGGGACTTATTGAAACTTTAAGATCCTAAATCCCGCATAAAATAAGGGATTTCGAACCTTCTACTCCGTGTCCTCCTCCAGCGTATACGGAGTAACCTGATATACGTAGTAGTTCAGCCAGTTCGTATACAGCGTATTCGCCATATTTCTCCACATAAGCGGTGGAACAGAGAACGGGTCATCATGCTCATAGTAGTGGACCGGGAGTGCCGGATTTAAGCCTTTATTGAGGTCGCGGTGATACTCGTTGTTTAAGGTCATACGGTCGTACTCCGGGTGGCCCTGGACGAAGATCTGGCTTCCGTCCTGGTTCATGACAAGGAAGACGCCTGCCTCATCGGATTTAGCGAGGATCCGGAGTTCCGGGTGCTTTAAAATATCCTCCTCCCACACTTCTGTATAGCGGGAATGCGGGCACTTAAAGTAATCGTCAAAACTTCGGAGTAACGGAACACGCTTATCCAGCGCTTTCTGTGTATACACACCGGAAAGTTTTTCTTTCCGTAAGTGTTTCGGGATTCCGTAATGATAGTAAAGTCCGGCCTGGGCTCCCCAGCACAGATGCATGGTGGATGTCACATGGGTCTTGCTCCACTCCATGATCCGGGTCAGCTCCTCCCAGTAATTGACCTCCTCAAACTCCATCAGCTCCACCGGTGCGCCGGTGATGATCATTCCGTCGAAATGTTTCTTCTTGATCTCCGGGAATGTCACATAAAACTTATTTAAGTGACTGGCTGAGGTGTGGGTGGACTCATGGGTGGACATCGTCATGTAAGTGCACTCCACCTGCAGAGGTGTATTGGACAGAGCTCTTAAAAGCTGGGTCTCCGTGTCCTCCTTCAACGGCATGAGATTTAAGATCAGGATCTCTAACGGACGGATATCCTGGCTCTCCGCGCGGTCCTCGTCCATAATGAATACATTTTCGCTCTCAAGGATCGCTCTTGCCGGCAATCCATTCTGTATTTTAATCGGCATTTTCTTCTTCTCCTATCATCTTCAGAAAATCCGCTTCGGAAAGGATCGGAATGCCAAGTTCTCTTGCCTTCTTATTCTTTGACGAATTGGATGTCACATCATTGTTGATCAGATAACTTGTCTTTGCTGATACAGAACCGGCAGCCTTTCCACCCAGAGCTTCTATTTTTTCCTGAAGCTCCTTCCGGTTCGCGAAGCGCTCCACGGAACCGGTGATCACGAAGGTCTTCCCGGCTAATATCTGTTCCTCGTTCCTGACTTCCTTTTCGAACGTCAGGTCTGCCAGCAAATGATCCAGTGTCTCGTTGTTCCTGTCATTCTTAAAGTACGTCACCCACGCATCCGCAAGCACGCCGCCGATTCCATCAATAGAGCACAGCTCTTCCGCGCCAGCCTTCCGCATGGCATCCAGATTGAAATCGAAATGCCGGCAGATCACCTTCGCGTTGGCGAGACCGATCCCCGCGATTCCGAGACCAAAGATCAGCCTCGGAAGTGTGGTGTGGGACGCGGTCTTTGCAGCCGCTATGAGATTCTCATAAGACTTTTCACCGAAACCTTCCATCGTCACGATAGCGTCACGATGGCGGTCCAGATGGAAAATATCATCAAATTCATGGATGAATCCCGCTGCGATAAACTTCTCCAGCGTCATCTCGGAGAGACCGTCGATATTCAACGCGTCCCTGCTCACAAACAGATCAAAGCTCTTGATCTTTTTCGCCTGACAATCCGGATTCGTACAATAGAGGGACTTCACATCGTTCAGATTGCGGATCTCCGTCTTTCCGCCGCATACCGGACAGGTTGCCGGGATATCACGGACACCGCTTCTTGTCAGGTTATCCGCGATCTGCGGAATGATCATGTTCGCCTTGTAGACCGTGATCCTGTCTCCTGCACCGAGCTCCAGCCCTTCCATGATGCTGATGTTGTGGACACTGGCGCGGCTTACTGTGGTTCCTTCCAGCTCCACAGGCTCAAACACGGCAACCGGATTGATCAGTCCTGTCCGCGACGCGCTCCATTCAATGTAGGAAAGCGTCGTCTCCTGAATCTCATCCGCCCATTTAAAAGCGATGGAATCTCTCGGAAATTTTGCAGTCCGCCCCAAGGACTGTCCGTATGCGATATCATCATATAACAGCACGAGACCATCCGACGGGATATCGTAGTGCTCGATCTTCTCCGCAAATCCGCGGACTGCACTGGAAAGTGTCTCCGCCGTCACCTCTACAAACTCGACCGTCTCAAATCCCAGACTGGAAAGCCACAAAAACTGCTCTTTTCTTGAATTTTTAAAGTCGACTCCATCTGCCCTCACCAATGCAAACGCCATAAACCGGACGTTTCTGGATGCCGTGATCTCACTGTTCAGCTGGCGCACGGAGCCGCTGCAGAGGTTTCTCGGATTCTTATACTTCGCATCCACATCAGCGATGGAATCATTTAATTTTTCGAAATCCGAATAGCTGATCACCGCCTCACCGCGCAGGATCAGCTGTCCTTTGTAGGGAATCGTTGTCGGAATATTGATAAAGGTCCTGGCATTTGGGGTGATGACCTCACCGATCTCGCCGTTTCCGCGGGTGACCGCTTTCGCAAGAACTCCATCCTCGTATGTCAGCACCACGGTAAGTCCATCCATCTTCCAGGATAAAAGCCCCGTCTGGTTTCCAAGCCATTCCCTCAGTTCATCCACACTCTTTGTCTTATTCAATGACAGCATCGGCCGTTCATGGCGCTCCTTCGGGAGTTCGCTTAAGATCTCATATCCTACTTTCTGGGTCGGACTTCCTGCGAACACAGTCCCTGTCTCCTGTTCCAGCTTCAGGAGTTCATCATAAAGCCTGTCATATTCAAAGTTGCTCATGATCTCGCGGCTCTCCTGGTAATAGGCCTTTGCGGCCTCGGAAAGAAGCGGGATCAGCTCCTTCATCCTCTTGATCTTGTCGTCCATATTTTATGCTCCTTGCGCTCCGGCGCACCCGGTTTCCAGCTTTCCGGAGATGCGGGGGCTTTCTTTTCCGGCTTTATTTCCCCGTCCTTACGGACATTTTTCCATACTTTTCCGGTTCCGTTTTTCTTCTCGAATGGTTTTCTGTCATTGCCCTTTTCAAACGGCTTTCTGTCGTTCTTCTTTCCCTGATATCCGGAGTTCGCCGGTTTTCTTTCTCTTCTCGCTAGATCCGTAAGCTTTCCGGCCTTCGCAGCTTCTCGCGCCGGAAGGTTTGTGGAACCCTCCACCATCCGCATCAGATCACCCAGCTCTTTTTCCGTCAGTTCCCGGTACTCTCCCCGCTTTAATGTACCCAGCTGAAGATTCATGATACGCACACGCTTTAAATTCATCACATGGTAATCAAGCGAGCGGCACATCCGGCGGATCTGGCGGTTCAAGCCCTGAGTCAGGACGATATGAAAGGTATGGCTTCCGGTCTTCCAGGCACGGCACGGCTTCGTGGTCACATCCAGATCCTCGATCCGGACGCCTTCACACATTTGATTTAAGAATTCTTCTGTCACCGGGTGATTGACAGCTACCGCATATTCTTTCTCGTGGGCATTTCCGCCGCGGAGGATCTTGTTGACGATGTCTCCCTGATTTGTCATAAGGAGAAGTCCCTCGGAGTCCTTATCGAGACGTCCCACCGGGTAGATCCTCTGTGGGTAATTTAAAAATTCCACAATATTTTCTGCATGATCCTTGTCGGAAGTCGTGCAGACGATTCCCCTCGGCTTATTCACGATCAGAAATACCGGTTTTTCCTTCTCGCCCACCGGCTTTCCGTCACAGACCACCTTCTGTCCCGGCCGTATCTGCATTCCCATCACGGCAATTTCGCCGTCCACAAGAACTTTCCCTTCCTCCACAAGTCTGTCTGCCTCTCTTCTTGAGCAGACTCCGGCATCACTCAGATATTTATTTAAACGAATCGTTCCTTCCAATCTATTTCTCCCTTTTATTCATAATTTATGATCCAAAATTTATCCTTTCGCCCATTATATCGTTTCTGAGGGGCGAATGCAAGAAAAAAACGCCTGTCAGTCCGGGACATTTCCCAGATCTGGCAGACGCTTTCCTGTCTCACTGCCCCGGTATCCCGGGACATCAGAAAATGCATCTGATAGGAATCGAACCTACGCACGCGGCTCCGGAGGCCACTGCTCTATCCACTGAGCTACAGATGCATCTCTAATAGTATACAATAATTTTCTGATTCATGCAAGAGGATGAGAATTATTTTTTTGTATATTTTTTCACTCAATTTTTCTAAACGAAGGATGTATGCGTCCTGGCACCTTCAAGAGTCCCGCGCAGTCGCTTGCGATGATCTACATCTTCGCATGAATGCGCGGCAGTTCCAGGGGCACTGTTTTTCCATTTCCAGGCTGCCGCGCTTTTCATGTTTTTAATGCTTTCTTGAAAACAGATAGTAGGACGGAGTACGATTTGCGCAGTCCTCCGCAAGAACTTTCAGGCTGCAGTAAACAAAGCCATCTACGGCTCTCGCTTTTCCATCCCTGCCCGGCTCCTCATATTTTCCTTCTTTATAGGACGGATCCAGAATGCACGCCTCATTGTCATCAGCCGATACAACGAGGATGTAATGTCCTCCATGAGTGAACACCCCGGTATATCCTTCCCGGTCACCGCCGGAATTTGCGATGGCAAGTCCGCCTTTCGCCAGATGCGCCTTCAGTTCATTCAGATCACTCGTTTCCCCATAATTCAGGTTAAACCTTTCCGCAACGACGGGACCCAGGATCTTCAGGCTCGTTCCGATCTCACGGTTTGCGCCAACCTCATTGGATAGTTTCAGGCAGTCTGTAAGTTCATAGGTCGACAAAGTCAGCGCATCCACCATCATGCACAGGCAGCTCGGACCGCAGCCTGCCGCAGCCACATTCCGCTTTTCCTCCGGCACTCCGCCGTGGTCTAAATTATGTTCATAGGGGATATCTCTGTGTTCTAACTGATTGATATATTTCATTACAACTGCTCCTTCCGATTGCCGCATGTACCATGCTTTTGATTTTCCTATCGTACCACCGGAATCTTAAAACAACAAGATGTATTTTCTATTTCCCGGCTGCTGCCCGCACCTTTTGCGGATCATCACCGATTTTCCCATATTCCGGCGCATCTCATTGATTTTTCTTCCCGATTCTGCTACAATGGCATGGAACTTTTTGATAAGAGCGCACAAACAGGAGATATAGAAAAATGAATGTAACAGATTTTAATTTTGAACTGCCGCCGGAACTGATCGCGCAGGATCCGCTTGAGGACCGCGCTGCTTCCAGGCTGCTTGTATTAGATAAAAAAACCGGCGAGATGGAACACCGCCATTTCCGCGATATTTTAAAGTACCTGAAAAAGGGTGACTGCCTCGTTATCAACGACACAAAAGTTATCCCGGCACGTCTCATGGGACATAAGATTGGAACTGACGCAGGAATCGAAGTTCTCCTTTTAAAGAGAAAATCCGACAATGTCTGGGAGACCCTTGTAAAACCGGGCAAGAAGATGAAAGTTGGCGCAGAAGTTTCCTTCGGTGACGGACTTTTAAAGGGAAAAGTTATCGATGTGGTCGATGAGGGAAACCGCCTGATCCAGTTTGAATATGACGGAATCTTCGAGGAGATCCTCGACAAGCTCGGCCAGATGCCGCTCCCGCCATACATTACACACCAGTTAAAGGATAAAAACCGTTATCAGACTGTATATGCCAAGAACGAGGGTTCTGCGGCCGCTCCGACAGCAGGACTGCATTTCACAAAAGAACTTTTGCAGGAGATCGAGGAGATGGGTGTTAAGATCGCTCATGTAACTCTCCATGTCGGTCTCGGAACCTTCCGCCCGGTAAAGGTTGACACTATCGAAGAGCACCACATGCACTCTGAATTCTATATCGTAGAAGAGTCCGAGGCGAAGAAGATCAACGATACAAAGGCAAATGGCGGACGTGTGATCTGCGTTGGAACCACGAGCTGCCGTACCCTGGAATCTGCAACCGGCGATGACGGGATCCTGAAAGCCGGAAGCGGCTGGACTGAGATCTTTATCTATCCGGGATACAAGTTTAAGATCCTGGACTGCCTGATCACAAACTTCCACCTTCCGGAATCCACGCTTGTCATGCTCGTGTCCGCACTCGCAGGACGGGAACATATCCTGAATGCATATCAGGAGGCGATCAAGGAGCGGTACCGGTTCTTTAGTTTTGGAGATGCAATGTTTATTCACTAATGCTATAAATGAGCAAATTTGAAAAACTGCACTATTAAGTCTATCACATGCAGACATAAAGAATACTAAGCGGACCAATGTCCATGTTACGTGCACAATAAGTTATAATTTTTGTGCACTTTTCGGTATTTGCTCATTTATAGTTACATACGATAAAATGCCAATCGGCTAAAGAGATGTGACTCCTCTGTTCGAGTGACAAAAAGCAAACCCCCAGTGTGGCTGCACCGGGGGTTTTTTATCTTTCTGTCACCAGTATAAAAGGCGGTAACATCTCTCATTAAAGCATATAAGAACGCTTAATCTGTATACTCAAGTATCAATCTAACGGAAATACCACCGTAAGAAGCATCTTAAAATTTTCCTTCGCGAATACCGCATGCGGCTTTTTCGCCGGCATCACGAGAACATCTCCGGCTTTACAGATATGCTCTACATTGTCCACAGTAAACTGACCGGTGCCCTCGATCACATGTACCATGGCATCGCCGATGGAGTCGTGGGTGCTGATCTCCTCGCCTTTGGAGAACGCGAATAATGTCAGGCTGACCGCCTTGTTCTGGGCGAGAGTCTTGCTGACGATCTGCCCCGGTTCTGCGTGGATCTGATCTGCAAGATTTAAAACCGTTTCATGATCAATATTTTTAATAAAAGCCATTTTTCTTTTCCTTTCCACCCGGATCTTCCCATGATCCGTCTCGTAATTTTAGTTTACCACGATATTTCCCTTTTGTATGTTGTAAATACAACTGTTTTTTGTCTGCATGTCAATTTCAAAGGGCGATTCTTGTGAATCATCACGATTGATTTTCGAACAGGATTTCGGTAAAATACACCTATCCTTTCATTTTACGTCCCGTGGCTGCCCGGCATCCTGATTTTTAGCCGAGCCAATCTAAGCAGTATGAATATCCGCTTCCCGCCGGGCCGCTGCAAAAAACATTCTAATTTCTATTCTTCAAATCAAGAAAACAAATCTATCGATCTAAAAACACATCAGGAGGTATTACAATGAACTATGAAGAATTTTGTGCCGCACTGCAGGAGGAACTTTTTAACAGGCTGGACACCAGCTACTCGATCCACAGGGAACGTGTGCTCAAAAACAACGGCGTTGTGCTTGATTCCCTGGCTCTCTTAAGATCGGAGAAACACTGTTCCCCCGTGATCTCCCTGGAGATGCTGTATGAACAATTTGAAAAAGGCCGCACACTGGCAGAACTCTGTGAATATATGATATCGATCACCGACACACGGCTTCCTGTTTCCGTGACAAGTCTCATTTCCTTAAACAACTTTGAAAAATTCCGAAACCAGATTACCTGGCGGCTTATCTCCCGCGATAAAAATAAGGAGCTGTTAAAAACGATTCCCTGGATCCCTTTCCTGGATCTCGCGGTGATCTTCTCCCTGATCATCCAGTCTGAAGGTGAAACCCAGATCAGCTCTGTCATCACGAACACTGTATCTGCTTCCTGGAATGTGACGGCGGAAGAACTTTTTGCGCTCGCAAAAGAAAATACACCTCGGATTTTTTCTGCTAGTTTCCGCCGCCTTGAAACGGTGATCAAGGAATATTTCCCCGGAGCTACCGACTTTGTGTCCGAAGACTGCCCTGTTCCGACGCTCTATGTCCTCACGAACGATGCTGCGCACAACGGAGCCGCCTGCGTCCTCTATCCTGATAAATTAAAAGACCTCGCGGACGAGTTTGGAAGTGATCTTCTCATCCTTCCATCCAGTATCCACGAGGTTCTGATCATCGCTGATTCAGAAAATTTTACGGAACATGACTATCATGTCTTCTGCAATACGATCAAAAATGTCAACCGCGAATCGATTCAGCCGGAAGACTTTCTCTCTGATAACATGTATCTGTATCGCAGGGAAACGGATAACCTGCAGATCTTTACGGAATCTCCTTGTGGTTCTTCCGCAGACTCGGCTACATGTGTTTAAGTGCAGGCAAAAATTGCTGTACACATTCTACCGCTGTCAACCAGCTTTTCAATTTCGTCTCGCATGACTTCCTTCATGATAAAGATGCACAAGGTTGACAACAGAATCTGTGATAAAGATCGCCAGGGCGATCGCGCCTGCCGTGTGAAGCGTCGAGATCAAGTAACGGGTTGAAAGTGTCTGGTCTCCCTGGATCAGGTAATATACTGTACGGTAGATTCCTGCTCCAGGCACAGACGGAAGGATTCCTGCGATGAGGAATACCGTCACCGGTGCTTTCATGATCCTGGCAAGAATATGACTCAGAAACGCTACCGCGAGGATCGAAAAGAATGCGGCCTGGAGTGTTGAATGAGTCAGATTATTGATTATTAAATATGCCCACCAGGCAAATCCGCCGGAAAAAGCCGCGTACGGAAGGAACTTTTTCGGAGTCTCCGTCAGAATGGAGAACATCGCGACCGCCCAGAACGCGCTGAATACCTGTATGATCATAAGAGTCCTCCTTCCATGCTGCGGGCTACAAGAAGTCCCGCACCAACTCCAAACGCAACTGCAAGTCCCACAACGATCGCTTCCAGAATTCTGGCGGATCCGGCTGCGTAGTCCCCGTTTAAGGTATCACGGATCGCCGTTGTAAACGTTACTCCCGGGACAAGCGGCATGACAGCGCTGACGATGATCGTATCTGAATTCAGTCCCGGATAAGAGTGGCAGATCGTCATGGCTGAAAACGCAAGCACAAACGCTCCAAACGCGTTAAAGCAGAAATCGTTGAATTTCAAGGTTTTTCCAATCCATACGGCTACTGCAAGACAGACACCAACTACCGCTGCCGCCAGAAAGTCTCCTAGGGAGCCGCCGAACATAGGCGCAAAGAACGCCGAAACACCAACATATCCCAGTCCCTGAGTCAGCCAGTCATACTGGACCGTCGTTGGTGCCTGGATCTCCTGCAGTTGTCTTAGCGCCTCCTCCACCGTGATCTTTCCCTCACAGAAATGGCGCGATACATCGTTTACCAGGCAGATCCGGTTGATGCTGGTGCATCTGGCCGCAACACGCTTGACGCGGGTCAGCGGTTCCTTATTTGGATCGCTCAGCGTGACAAAGATTCCCGTTCCATATACGATCGTTTCCGTCTGTTCGTACTCCGATCGTTTCAGCATATGATTCATGGTGTCTTCCACCCTGTAGATCTCCGCTCCGCTGACAAGCATGAGCTCACCCGCCAGCACCACGGCTTCCAGCAGTGTTTTTTCGTTCATTTATTACCCCTTTTTTAACCCCTTTTATTTTTATAACCGCTATATAACCCATTTGCTGCAAGATCCACTATTGTAAATCTTCTGCCAGGCATGGCAGCAGTTATAGTTTCAAGATTTTTTTGATCAGAACAGGCGGCTTCCGATCTGGAATACAAGAAATGCCGCCGACCAGGCAAGCACAAGCTGGAACATGACCATCCCCAGTGTCCATCTCCAGGACTGTGTTTCCCTCTTGATCGTTGCGATCGTCGCAATACACGGTGTATAGAGAAGGCAGAATACCATGAGCGCATAAGCGTTCACTGCTGTGAATCCTGTTCCCCCAAGGATTCCTAAGAGTTCCGCCATTCCAGCTGCCGAATTGATATTGCCGATCCCATAAAGAACAGACATACTCGAGACAACGACCTCCTTTGCGGAGATTCCGGAGATCAATGCTACCGCAATCTGCCAGCTTCCAAGACCAACCGGCTTTAGTACCGGCACAAGGATCTGTCCGAATTTTGCCGCAAAGCTGTCCGCCACATCAGAAATAAATCCCGCCGGTCCCACATTCATGACAAACCACAGGATGATCGATGCCAGGAAGATCGTTGTCCCCGCCTTTGTCAGGTAATCTTTAATTTTTTCCCAGACATAGATCGCCACAGTTCTGAGATTCGGAATCTTATATTCCGGAAGTTCGATCAGGAGAGCATTCTCTGTATTATTGTCTGTCATTCTATGTACGATAAGCGCGATGAGGATCGCCATGGCAACTCCCACCAGATAAAGGGAATATGCCACTAACATTGCCGATTTCGGGAAGAACATATCCGCCAGCAAAACATAGATCGTAAGTCTCGCTGAGCAGGACATAAACGGCGTGATAAGGATCGTCTTCAAGCGGTCTCTCTGATTCTCCAGCGCCCTGGTCGCCATGACCGCGGGAACTGTGCATCCAAATCCCAGCAGCATCGGCAGAAACGCACGGCCGGAAAGTCCGACCATCCCCATAGTCTCATTCATGACATAGGCGACTCTTGCCATGTATCCGCTGTCCTCCAGGAACGCAAGCGCAAGGAAAAGGATAAAGATGTTTGGAAGAAATGTCAGGATTCCACCAACTCCCGCCAACGCACCATCAACGACCAGGGAGATCACCCAGTCGGAAGCTCCCGCTGAATGAAGCCCGGACAAAACACCGAGCGACAGCAGTTCCAGTCCCTGTTCAAAGTATCCTTTCAGAAAATCCCCGACTGTGAATGTCAGGAAAAAGACTAATGCCATAATTCCAAAGAACGCTGGAATTCCCAGGATCGGATGAGTCAGGATCTTATCCACCTGATCTGTCATATGTGATTTTTCTTCTTTATTAAACAGACATTCCTTGATTACCGATTCCACGTAATCGTATTTTTCATTGATAATCTCTTTTTCGAAGCTTCTCGGCACGATCTGTTTCAGTTCGACCGGATGGTCCTTCAGGACTTCCTTGTCATATTCGAGCATCTTGATCGCATGCCAGCGCAGATTTGTGAGATCCGGATACTTCTTCCGCAGAAGGTCTTCTACCCGCTGGATCCGGTCCTCGATCTCCCTGTCATAGCGGACGATCACGCCCTGGGGACCTTCCTCATAATGATGTACCACAGCGTGCATCAGCACGTCAAGTCCTGTGCGCTTTCTCGCGGAGACCGGAACCACAGGGATCCCGCCAAGCATCTCAGGAAGTCTGTGAAGGTCAATCTCCATTCCACGCTCTTCGATGATATCCATCATATTGAGAGCCAGAATAACTGGTTTCTTTAATTCTAAAAGCTGCATCGTCAGATAAAGATTCCGCTCCAGAGATGATGCGTCTACAACGTTGACAATTACGTCCACGCCATCTTCTTCAATGCACCTTCTTGTGACGAGTTCCTCCATTGTATATGAAGTAAGACTGTAGATTCCCGGCGTATCGATCACACGGATCTTCCGCCCTTTATAGCTCGTCTCTCCTTCCATCCGCTCGACTGTAACGCCGGGCCAGTTTGCGACCTTTAATTTTGCTCCCGTAAATGCATTGAACAGCGTAGTCTTTCCACAGTTCGGATTTCCTACAAAGCAGACAGTAATTGGTCTCTCTCCTGTGCTCATGATGCCGCCTCCTCTTTTACCTCAATTCCACCGGTAATTCTTCTTCCCAGTGCAAGGCGGGTTCCACGGACTTTGATGATCATGGTTCCGCTGTTTTTCTTATTCATCACAAGAAGAGGCGTATTCTCATTTACCCCCAGCGCCTCTAAACGCCGGTTAATTGCCTCATCCACATGGACTGACTTGACCAGATACGTCGCGCCAATATTTCCTTCATATAGTTTCATCCTGTGTCCATCCTTCACTATCATAATTGACAGAACCGACTCTGTCATCTGGAAATATTGTATTCTTGTTGAGAATAATTGTCAATAAGTGTATCCTGGCACATTCGTCCGCCTGGTACGGGCAGAAGTTACCAATTATCTTAATTTTTCTCCAGCTCCAGCAGCATCTGCTTCACTTCCTTCATCCGGTCACGCAGCTTTGCTGCCTCTTCGAAATTCAGTTCTGCTGCCGCCTGGCGCATCTTCTTTGTGAGTTCCTTTGCAAGCTTCTCCAGTTCCCTTGTGTCCATGGATTCCGGATCTTTCCTGAACTCTTCTTCGCCGGCACTGGCAGCCCTGGAGATTGCGATCAGGTCACGGACTGCTTTCTTTATGGTCTGCGGAGTGATTCCATGCTCCTCATTGTACCTCTGCTGGATCTCACGTCGGCGGTTCGTCTCGTCGATGGCGGCCCGCATGGAATCGGTAATAGAATCCGCGTACATGATCACATGGCCTTCGGCGTTTCGCGCGGCACGTCCGATCGTCTGGATCAGGGATGTCTCCGAACGGAGGAATCCTTCCTTATCCGCATCCAGGATCGCCACAAGCGTGATCTCCGGGATATCGAGTCCCTCTCTTAGGAGGTTGATTCCCACAAGAACATCAAAGACATCCAGACGCATATCACGGATGATCTCGGCGCGCTCCAATGTATCGATATCCGAGTGCAGATATTTCACGCGAATTCCGGCTTCCCTGATATAATCCGTAAGATCTTCCGCCATACGCTTTGTAAGCGTTGTGATCAGGACCTTGTTGTGTTTTTCTACCTCTTTATTGATCTCGCCCACAAGATCATCGATCTGTCCCTCCACCGGACGCACGAAGATCTCCGGATCAAGAAGTCCTGTCGGGCGGATGATCTGTTCCGCTCGGAGAAGTTCATGGTCCGCCTCGTAAGTGGACGGGGTTGCGGACACGAACATCATCTGATTGATATGGGTCTCAAACTCCTCAAAATTCAATGGGCGGTTATCCAGGGCAGACGGCAGGCGGAATCCATAATCCACCAGTGTCTTCTTTCTCGACCGATCACCGAAATACATGCCGCGGACCTGCGGAAGCGTAATATGGGACTCGTCCACGATGATCAGGAAATCGTCTGGGAAATAGTCGAGCAGTGTACACGGCGGCTGTCCCGGTGCAGATCCCACAAGATGACGGGAATAGTTCTCGATTCCCGAACAGAAGCCTGTCTCTCTCATCATCTCCACATCAAAATTTGTCCGTTCCGCGATTCTCTGTGCCTCCAGAAGCTTGTCCTCACTCTTAAAAAAGGTTACCTGTTCTTTCATTTCCGCAAGGATATTTTCCGTTGCCCGCATCATCTTTTCTTTCGGTACAACATAGTGGGACGCCGGGAAGATCGCCACATGTTCCAGCTGCGCTTTCACCTCTCCGGTCAGCGCCTCGATCTCCATGATCCTGTCCACCTCGTCCCCGAAGAACTCGATCCGGTACGCCTCGCTTCCAGAATAAGCCGGAAATACTTCCAGCACATCACCTCTTACCCGGAAGCTTCCGCGCTTGAAATCCATCTCATTTCTCGTATACTGGATGTCGATCAGCTTATGGATCACCTCATCCCTGTCCTTCTCCATTCCCGGGCGCAGGGAGATCACCATGTTCTTATAATCGATCGGGCTTCCTAAGCCGTAAATACAGGACACGGAGGCCACGATAATCACATCATTCCGCTCCGACAGTGCCGCCGTCGCAGAGTGGCGCAGCTTATCGATCTCATCGTTGATCGCGGAATCCTTCTCAATATAGGTATCCGTAGACGGCACATACGCCTCCGGCTGATAGTAATCATAATAGGAGACAAAGTACTCCACCGCATTGTTCGGGAAAAACTCTTTCATCTCCGAATAAAGCTGCGCCGCCAGTGTCTTATTGTGGGCGATCACCAGCGTCGGCTTATTGAGCTGCTGGATCACATTCGCCATCGTAAACGTCTTACCGGATCCGGTCACGCCAAGCAGCGTCTCAAACTGATTCCCCTCTTTAAATCCCTTCACCAGCTGCTCGATCGCCTGCGGCTGATCTCCGGTGGGCTGGTATTCTGATACTAATTCAAAATGATCCATATGATTTCTCCTGACCTATCCATGATATTATTAGAAGCAGTGCAAAAATCCCGACGGCGAAGCCGATCTGGAATATCTCTCCGCCCCAGGCTATGAATGTACGGAATCGTTTCATTCTTAGTATATTACCTGTCCAGTATAGCATTCAAGCTAAAAAAAGTACAGAACAAACCGAATGTTTGTTCTGTACTGTATTTACTGTCCGCATTCCTATCTCGCAAACCAATCCTTCATACACTGAAGCACCTGCACCAGCTCATCCTCCTGGATCACATACGGCACCATTGCGTAGAGGTAGTTTAAGAACGGACGGCTGAACACACCTCTCTTGTAGGCATACTCCTGATATCCTTTTAATACGGCCGGATCGTAGACTTCGACGCAGACGCAGCCGCCCATGATCCGGACTTCGCGGATCCTGGGGTCTGTGAAGCCCTTCATCTCACGGCGGGTCACAGCTTCGATCCTTTTGATCTTTTCCATGTAGTTCTGGGTCTCGAACAGTTCGATCGATGCCAGGGCCGCGCTGCACGCCAGCGCATTTCCCATGAATGTCGGTCCATGCATCAGGGCATGTTCCGGAACATCATCGTAGAAGCCCTCAAATACTTTCCGGTTTGCCACGGTGGCAGCATGACCGATATATCCGCCTGTCAGTGCCTTTCCGAGAACCAGAATATCCGGGAGGACCAGATCCGCCACGAAACGATTGCCGGTCCGGCCAAATCCAGTCGCCACCTCATCGAAGACCAGAAGAACACCGTACTGGTCACAAAGCTCTCTCGCCTTCTTTAAGAAGGAAACGTCATACATCCGCATGCCGCCCGCCCCCTGTAAAAGCGGTTCCACCAGCACACAGTTCAGTCTGTCATGATACTTTTCAAAGGCCTCTTCCAGGGCCGTGATCTCCGTCGGAATGTGGACCACATACGGGCTTGCCCCGTAAGCTTTCAGCACGAAATGGTAATCCTCATCGTCTCCCGCTTCCATCGTCTTAAAGGTGTCGCCGTGGTAGGCATGCTCCAGGGCCAGGATCATGGTCCGCTTCTCATCTCCCCGGTTCATATAATACTGCAGCGCCATTTTTAACGCCACTTCCACCGCCACACTGCCGGAATCGGAAAAGAAGCAGTAATCCAGATCCCCCGGCAGCCAGGACGCCAGTTTCTCTGACAGCTTTCTCGCCGGTTCGTGGGTCAGCCCGCCCAGCATGACATGGGAAAACTTCTCCACCTGGGAGATGATCGCCTGGTTGATCACCGGGTGCTTATATCCGTGGATCACGCTCCACCAGGATGAAACCGAATCGATCATCTTCTGATCTTTCGTATAGAGATATACCCCGTTCGCGTCCACGATCTCGTAGGGCGCCTTCATTGTTTTTAACTGTTCATATGGATACCAGATCATCGTTTTCTTCTCCTTCATCTTAACATGGACTCCCCGGTCCCTTTCCTGCCCCGCTGCTGCGGGTGGGATTCCCGGGAGTACGTCAGCACTTATCGCTTCCTATATAATCTCGGCATATTCACGGTCATTTTTCCGCAGTCTCATACAGCGCTTTCAAATCCTCCGCGTCCATGGAAAGCTCCGTGTCACCGTCCGCCACACAGGCAACCACAGGAACTCCTGTATAATACTCGCACATTTTCCGGTTGTCCTCATGGAGCACATCTCCCTGCTTATAGTGATTGAAAATGATCCCCTTCAACGGGATTCCCTGCTCTTTGAGGTAGTACGCGGTCAGCGCCACACCGTTGATCGTGCCGAGTCCCGCGTCCGCGATCATCAGACACCCAAGACCGCAGGCTTTGACTACCTCCGGCAGGCGGATATCCGTCTCATCAAAGCAGAGCGGACAGAGGATTCCACCGCTTCCCTCCATCGTCACGTACTCGTACTCCTCACAGACCTTCTGAAATCCCGCCAACACAGTCTCCATCTGGACCGGATTTCCCTCGATCCGTGATGCCAGGTGCGGGGAGACAGCTGTCTCGTAGACATATGGACACATTTCCTCAAGGGACTGGCGGATTCCGGACATGTTTTTTACCTGGAGCGCGTCCCCCGGGATCAGGCTGCCATCCGGCCGTCTCTCGTTGCCGCTCATGGCAGCCTTATAGTAAGCCGCGTCCGCACCGCTCTCTCTCAGTTTTTTCACGATCAATCCTGTCACATACGTTTTTCCGACATTCGTTCCCGTTCCTGTGATAAAAATATTTCTGCTCATTTCCTATCCCAGTCTCCCCTCTTTAATCATCGGGATCATTCGTTTCCCGATGACTGCCGCCAGAATGCACAGCGCTATATCTCCCGGAACCGCCAGTAAAAAGCAGTATAAAAATAATGGCCAGAGACCGATCGGCGTATTTATGACGAAATTGCTGATCGCATAATAGTAAACCATTCCAAATGCGTACACGATAAAGAGTCCGATGAAATTTGCCGCCAGCAGGCGTCTGTAACCAGGATGGCTCTTTTCATTCGCGATCCGTCCTGTCACGTAGGCTGCCACAGCGAATCCGATGATGTAACCAAAGCTCGGCTGAAAGATATAGCCCGGTCCGCCGCCCTGGGTGAAGATCGGAAGTCCCACAAGTCCCAGAACAATATAGACCACGACCGCCAGCGCCCCGTTCACAGGACCCAGCAGCAGCCCCGCCAGCATCGTAAATAAAAACTGAAGTGTAAACGGAACCACCGGAACAGGAACTTTGATAAATGCCCCTACCGCGATCAATGCCACAAACATTGCGCACAGCACAAGGTCTTTCGTTTTCATATGTTTCAAAATTATTTCCTCCTGAATTTTCTGGTTGCTCAAGAAATCTGAAGCATTTCCCTTTTCCTGTACATGCGCATCACTCTTCCGTTCTTTCCATACCTTCTGAAACAGCAGCTGCCGTCTTCAGAACCCGGGTGGTATTGCAAAGATGGACTTGTAGGAGCATAACATAGAATTTTCGTATTGTCAACCTGTTATATTTATATAGTTAACAATTGTTCGTGCAAAAAAGACACCTCCAAAACCAAATGGTCTATTCGGTGTCTTTCCTCTGCATCATGATTACCTGCCCCACTCAAACGCGATCCGCGGCGTTCCGTCCGGGACATAGATAATTCCGCATCTCTCAAATCCCTGTTTTTCAAGCGCTCTCTGCATGACCTTGTTGTTTGCGTGGGTGTCGATCCGGATGTGGGATATCTTCGACTTGGCGAAGTCCATGATCCGGCCCAGGATGTTGTGGACCGTACCGTCGCTTGCGACGCGGTGGACGGCAGCGTACGGGGTGTCTGCCTTCCAGGCGCCCTGCTCGATCACAGCGTAGCATGGGTCAGCGCCGATGATGAAGGCGAAGGCGGCATGGATCACGCCGTTTTCTTCCAGAACATATAAATTTCCTGCCTCGATGTCCCCCGGGAGCAGATGCTCCGGGGCGTCCTCGCCGTCCCACTGGCTGAAGTTCCCATGGTCACGCATGAACTGGCGGGCAGCGGCGTAGATCCCGTGGATCCGTGGGAGATCAGCTGGGGATGCTTTTCTTATTGTGAAGTTATCTTCTGTCATAGATGTTCTCCTCTTTTACGGGTAAACTGATTGCTGTTCCCATTGTATCATAGTGTTTTTCGCAAGACAATCTGTCTTTTCAGCTCCCCTGTTCCTCATACATCTGCACCAGATCCCCGATCAGCAGCACTCCCACCGGTCCCAGGATCAGCCCCGACAATCCAAACAATTTAAGTCCCACATACATGGATACCAGCGATCCCAGCGGCGAAAGCCCCACCTGCTTCCCCATCAGTCTCGCCTCTGAGATCTGACGCAGAAAGTAGCAGACCACATAGATGCCGAAGATCACCGCAGCCTTTTTCCACGCCTTCTGAAACAGCAGCGCGACTCCCCACGGAATCAGCACAGTCCCGGCCCCCAATACCGGCAGTGCGTCCAGGATCCCGATCCCGCAGCCAAACAAAAACGAATAGGGATTTCCGATCACTGCCAGTCCGAAGATACACACGGCACTTGTTAGGAACAGAATAAACGCCTGGGTCTTCAGCCACGCGCTCACCACGGATGCGATCCGCTCTCCCACTACGAGAAATTCCCGCCGGAATGCGGACCTGCTCCGCTTTTCCCTGATGTCATCCATCTCCTGCAGTGTCAGGAGTACTGCGACAAAATAGATAAAGAAAAGGACGATCCCGGCGACTGCCACGCGGAGCGCAGACACGGAGCGGTCCATGAGCACTGGCATCGTGGAGTTCTTAAACATCTGCCGGACCTCTTCCACTGCTCTCCCCGCAAGCTCCACCAGCGCGTCCGCCTTGAGCCCCATCTTCTGCTCCAGAAGGCGGCAGGTATCCGTAAGCCGCAGATCAAGGGCGGAAAGCCAGTCCGGAAATCTCCGGATAAAAAGCCCCGTCTGGCTCACCGCCATGCTGCCGCCCGCGTAGAGGAGTCCAAAAACAAGGCATGACATCACCAGAAGTTCGATCCCGCCGACAAGCAACACCGGCAGATGGTGCATCTCCCCACGAAACGGCACCGCAATGCGGTTCGAGAGGAACCTGACCGACGGACGCAGAAATAGTGCCGTCCCATACGCACATAAAAAGGGAACCACGAGGGGTAAAAGATAGCGGAACGCTCCGTATACCGCACCCGTGATTCCCAGAATCAGTAGAAATTTCTTCAGTTTTTTCTCAGGACTTACCATGGAATCACCCGTTTTCTGATTTGTACTTCCTTTGTACTGCTCATAGTATGGGCGGAAATTCCCGCGATATGCGCTCATCGGGACGATTCCATAATCTGTTTTTTCCATGGTTCTTAGCAGGACATGATCATTTACAAGCCTCGACCTTTGAATCCAAAGATCTTCACCTCCACAGTTGCCAATGTCACAACCTGCAGCCGAAAACAGCCCAACCAGGATCAAACTTGAAACAACTGAAATGCCCCTCCGACCGGTTCTATCTCAAACGTCATTTCTTTCTTCGTCACCGGATGAAAAAAATTCAGCGATGAAGCGCAGAGTGCGATCGACTCTCTTCCACTTCCCATATTTCCTGCTGTTCTGATACCCGGCATATTTCTATTTCCTGCTGCCTTCATGGTTCCCTGGTCTGCATTCTCTTTCTTATCAAGTTTGGCAGTTCCCACAGGCACTCCATATTTCATATCCCCATACAACGGCGTCCCATGATGCGCCATCTGTACACGGATCTGGTGATGGCGTCCGGTCTTCAGCGCAACCCTCACCAGACTCAGTTCCTTCCCCGGCATCCCGGCAGCTTCCCCGTCGATCGTCTTTAAGACTTCATAGGACAGCTCCGCCTTTTTCGCACCGGTTATCCCCTTATCCACAACCTGTGAATAATTCCCGTCCGGTGTTTTCACCATATAATCCACATAGTTATCCACCATATTCACAGGTCTTCCGTGGACAACTGCTGTGTAGATTTTTTTCATCTTATGGCTCTGAACCTGCTCACTTAAAGCCGCTGCCGCCCGTTTCGTTTTCGCGTACACCATCACGCCGGACACAGGCTTGTCCAGTCTGTGGATAACTCCCACATAAGGTTCCTTCCCCGGTGTGCATGATTTGTTGATAACCAGGTGTTTTTTCACCTCGCTGACCATATCCGGTGCGAACCGCTTCGCAGCCTGGGATTCCACGCCCGCAGGCTTTATGACCACCAGGATCTCGTCGTCCTCATATAATACTTTTAACATCAAAATATTTCCCCTTGCATATTTTTATCGTAAGTGGTATAGTATATTCAAACGCGATAAGTAGTTTCTAAAACTACGTGTCGCATTTTAAATATCCACTTTAACTTTGAAACCAGACCCTGCGTTCATTTGCTGCAATGATCTGAAATTTGTCCGCCACAACCTATTATCGCAGATCCATATCGGACTAATTCATTTCATACAGTCACGCACATTCTGATTTCCAATATTTTCCCTGTTCAACACAGGCTATCCCGCATGATTGGAGGAATGATTATGGAACTGAAAATAAAAGATCCCGGAAGCGCGCTGACTCACTTTATCGCAATGCTGACCGCAATGGTTGCCGCGACGCCGCTTTTAATCAAGGCCGCATCCGTCCCCGGAACCATGCACCTAAAGGCCCTGAGCGTCTTCATCGTCAGCATGATCCTGCTCTACGCCGCAAGCACGGTCTACCACACCTTCGACATTTCTGAGCATGTCAATAAGATCCTTCGGAAAATCGACCACATGATGATCTTCATCCTGATCGCCGGAACCTACACACCGGTGTGCCTGATCGTCCTCGGAAATAAGTCCGGCTACCGGATGCTGTCCCTTGTCTGGGGCATCGCCATCGTAGGCATCATCATCAATGCCCTCTGGATCAACTGCCCGAAGTGGTTCTCCTCCGTGATCTACATCGCGATGGGCTGGGTATGCATCATGGCGATCCGCCAGATCGTTGCCGCTCTCACACCTGCCGCTTTCACATGGCTTCTCGCCGGCGGCATCATCTATACCATCGGCGGTGTGATCTACGCGCTGAAACTGCCGATCTTCAACTCGAAGCATAAAAATTTCGGCTCCCACGAGATCTTCCATCTCTTCGTCATGGGCGGAAGCTTCTGCCATTACATGATGATGTACGGATATGTGGCTGCCGCGTAAAACCAACTTCATTTCCAGTATATCAGAAAAGCGGCCTGATCACAATTGATCCAGCCGCTTTCTCTCTTCTATCTCTTCCGTCTCTCCTCGTCCCTCTTCCGCTTCTCTTCAAGCAGTCTGTTGAACTCGGCCTCCGCGTCACCGCCTTCGGCAACGAGACGCTGTCTTCTCTTTTCGCGGCGAAGTGCTTCTGCTTCCGCCTCTTTCCTGTTGTTCTGGATCATGAACCAGATACCACCGCCGATCAGGGCTGCTGCCGCGAGGATTCCGATCACGATCAGGAGGATCTTCGCAGGGAATCCGGTCTTCACATCATTGCTGCCCGCCTGATTCGATGCGTTGTCCGCGTCACCTGCCGCCGTGGTCACATCTGCCTCGCCCATGGTCTCCGTCTCAGCCTCAGTGCTCTCGTCATCTGCTGACGGATCCGCAGCGTCTGTGCTCTCCTCGGACGTTTCTTCCGCTGCAGTGGTCTCGGCCCCTCCTGCTGCCTCAGCAGCCGCAAGTGCTTCCGCCCCCGCCTTCGTCATCAGGTACGCGGAGCCGATCTTTCTCTCATTGTAAATGTAGTTGAGCACTCCGACCGTTCCCTCCGGCGCTCCGTCCGGAACTGCGCCGAGACTTAATTCCGCGTCCGCGAATGTGGCGTCCTTCGGAAGTGTGATCTTCTTTCCTGTCTGGATCGCCAGGTCGGACGGCGCATAGCTTGTCCCGTTTACATCCACCTGGTCCTCTCCTGTGACATATCTCGTCTCATTCTCCGCGATATCCACATTCTGGAACCGGTTCAGGCCAAACTGCAGCAACGATTTTCCATCAATGAAATACTGTCTCGGACTTCCCTTTAAGATGACGGATACAACACGTCTTCCGTCCTTCTCACCGTATGTAACAAGCGTGTTTCCTGCTTTTAAGAGATATCCGGTCTTTCCTGCCACTGCCTCCGGGCAGTAATACTCGCTGGAAGTGTCCTCCGTGATCACGAGACGGTGCTCATTCCGCACACTGGCCCCGTCCGGGTTGTTCGTCGTCGGTCCCACCTTCCATGACTTCGCGGAACTGATCTCCAGAAGCTTCGGGTTACTGTAGGCCGCAGCCGCGATCTTCGTCATATCAAACGCTGTAACCACTTGGTCATCGTTGTTGAGGCCCGATGGGTTCGCGAAATGGCTCTCCGTGCATCCAAGCTCCGAGATCTTCGCGTTCATCATGTCAACAAAGTCCGGAATACTGCCTGCCACGTGTTCCGCCAGGGCGTTTGCCGCCTGGTTGACGGATGCAAGAAGCAGCGCGTGGAGGCAGTCCTCAACGGTCATAGTGTCTCCCGCCACGAGACTCAGCTTATTTCCGCTGTCCACCTCCACGGAGTTCATGGCCTTGTCCGAGTAAGTGACCGTGTCAGTGAGGTCCGCATGTTCCAGGACCACGAGGGCTGTGAGGATCTTTGTGATACTCGCCGGATAGTATTCCACATGGCTGTTCTGTCCGAAAAGCATCGTTCCGGTGTCCACGTCCATGACAGCTCCCGCCTCCGCCTCGATTCCCGTGTCGGATGGCCAGTCGGGTCTCGCGAAAGCCTGCATCGTTCCCAGCTGGGTAAACACGAGCACGCCGCAGAGCACCTTTGCCAGTTTCTTTTTAAAAGTACAAATCATAAATATTTTCTCCCTGTATTCCGTATCTGTTCGGTTTTCTCACAGATACTAGCAAAAATCCATTTCAAAAATCGATGCATTTCTGCCTTATATGTGATGTTTTCCTGCGGCCAGCGCAATAAACAATGCTCTGCCGCACGCTTACGGGGCTTTTCAGGAAATCGGCCTTTCAACCGGCCCATGGGCCACCAGTTCATCCTTCTGATTCCGGGAAAGCTGTTTTACCTTCGCTTCCCGGCTCATCGCCTCTTCCTTCGTCTCGAAAGTCTCATACCACACAAGCCGCACCGGCCGTCTGGACTTCGTGTACTTCGCCCCGCGCCCGGAATTGTGCGCCTTCACCCTTTTTTCCAGGTCATTCGTCCAGCCGCAGTAGAGTGTCCCGTCCGAACATTCCAGAAGATATGTATAGTTCATGTTTTCTCCATTTCACGGCGATACCGGCACCCGCCTGTATCCTGCCCCGACATTCCCTGCTCTCTGACACTTTACATGTTATGTAAACGGCAATGGGACCATGGAATCCATCACCGTTCTCCGAAAGCCTGAGCCCGCGGAATCTATATGAAAGCATCGGGATGCCTTAGATGTGATTTTCTGTGGTACTGTTATTTTATGCCGCAGTTTTCAGAACGTTACAGGAGCATTCTTCTGTTTCCGATTCTGGCATATTCCATAACATTCTGTCGCTCCTGACCAATGTCATTTTGCTGCGAGCAGAAAATCCCACTCATACCATTATATAAAATTTTCCCCGAATTGCAACCAGACATTCGGGGAAAATCACACATTGCCGCATTTTGCACTTGTTTTTTCAATAAAAAGCAGCACCGGACAACAGTCACACGCGGAACCAGCTCTATCCCTGCACCGTTTTCACTAAAATCAGCCTGTCGCCCGGCCGGATCGTGCTGTCTGACAGGTGGTTTAGCTCCATGATCCGTTCTACGCTTGTGTGGAACATCCTGGCGATCTTCCAGAGACTGTCCCCCGGCTTCACCACATATCCGATGATCCCCGGAATTTTTTTGAGCCGCTCCGTATCCAAAGGTTCCTCCGCCACGCTCAGGACCGTCTGCTCGCAGACAGGCTTTAACACCAGCACATCCGCCGTGATCTGAGCCTTCACCTCCACGGCGTCCCCGCCTGCCATGACAGCTGTAAGCCCGGAGATTCCCGGTTCAATCTCATATACCACATCCTGCGTCAGACCATCCGCGGCTGCCATCAGATGGAACGGCAGCACCTCCGACGCTGCCCCCACAGGTGCCTGGTCATCCGCCGTCAGGTATAAAAGCCGGATCTCCAGGACCCCGTCCATGTGGATTCCGTCCTCCTTGATCTGGACCTCATCGATCTTCACGTCCCCGTCGCTGTGGCATACCTGCAGGATCCGCTGCCTTCCGGTGAGCTGGACCTTCTCCTGGATCTTCGTCTTCACCTGGTTCCGCACTGCCAGCGTATCAAAGCACACCGTCCCTGTCTCCGGAACCTCCTCCCGGTCCAGGGCATAGAGGTCCCCGAGAAGCTCCACCTGCTCTTCCTCGTAGAGCCTGATGTCCAGTTCCATGACCGCGTCCACGGATATCTCCCGCATCTCGCCGTCGGAATCCGGCTGCAGTTCCATATCCCGGTGCACTAACTTCACCGTGATAAACGGGATCATGTCCTCCGCTGATTCTGTGAGCTCCACATTCCCGGAAAACGGCACAGTCTCCTCGAAACACTGCACCGGCATCTGCCCGCCGCCCGCAGAGTAGACTGCAAATACCAGAAGATCGCCGCTGATATGGATCTTCCCGTCGAGGGGCTTTGTCTCCACATCCTGAAGCCGCATATCCTGCCACAAAAGCGTCTCCGCGTCCGGGTCGTTTCCAGGGATCGTAAGGACTTCCCGCACCCGGAACGTGTCCCGCCGCCGAACGGCGATGGCAGCCACGGTCAGCGTCTTCTTCAATACCTCCACCTCACCGTCGAATTTCACGTCCGACGCCGTCTCCATGTCCCGGATCTCGTCCGCCTTGAGTTCCAGGGTCACTAACGCCTTGACATTCAGTTTTCTCGAGTTGATGAGACTCACATTCAGATCATCCAGCTCCCAGCCCGCCTGCACGTAGTCATTCTCCGCAAGCCCCGGCATATGTACGGTCTCCGTAAACGGGATGCTGCCGGCAAGAGCTGTGAGTTCTCCGCCGGGCCGCCGGTACAGGATCCGGAATTCCAGTTTTCCACTGATCTCCGCCTTCTCGCCGGGGTTCTTCACCGACTCGATTTTTACCTCCCCGTTCTCCATGATCAGTTCTTCCACATCATCCATAGAATCCGGCACATTGAAATCGTCATCCAGGGTCATCTGGGACGTGACGTTCCCCCTGCGACGGTTCATGTGGATATGTTTCTTCAAAAGTTCCATCATAAAAACGCCACCATACCTTTCCAAAGCCATGCTTTAGGAAATTGTATGATGGCAGTTATTATTTTATGCCCGTTGGTAACTATTCAGTACCTTCATAGTTACACGCAAAAATCCATTCCAGATCAGCTTCGCTGATGGGATTTTTGCCCTCCAGCCTATGTTTTCTTACGGTCAGCGCAGCAAGTGCGCAGACCTACTGAACAGTTACGCCCGTTGTTACTTTCAGTCTGGCAGCCTGAGCTTCTTTTCGCTCAATGCAGCACCTCCGCAGGTCTGCTTAAAGGTCCTCCGGTTGTACTGCTGCTTAGATCTATTCTGCTACAGCTCCTCCTTCGCCTTTTCCAGCTCCTTCTCCAGCTCTTTCACCCGGCGCTCCAGCTCGTCGATGGTCTCCTGCATCTTGCAGATGTGTTCCGTGTTGATCTTCTTTGACGGGTCTTTCACCGGCACGCCGTCCTTTTTGACCTGTCTCGCGGGGATTCCGGCTGCGGTGCTGTTCTCCTCCAGGGGCTTTAAGAGGACCGCGTTCGCCGCGATCTGGCAGTTGTCACCCACCTCGAAGGCGCCGAGGATCTTCGCTCCGGCTCCGATGAGGACATTGTTTCCGATGGTCGGATGGCGTTTTCCCTTCTTTGTTCCGACACCGCCCAACGTCACGCCCTGGTAGATCGTGCAGTTATCCCCCACCACCGTGGTCTCGCCGATGACGATGCCGCAGCCGTGGTCGATGAGGATCCCACGTCCCAGGACCGCGCCCGGATGGATCTCGATCAGAGTGAAAAATCTGGCGATCTGGGAGATCAGACGACCGAGGAACCGCATATTGTGGGTCCAGAACCAGTGGGCGATCCGGTGCCAGATCAGGGCATGGACTCCCTGGTATAAAAGCAGGACCTCCAGCGCGCTTCTCGCCGCCGGATCTCTCTCCTGAACCGCCTTTACATCAAGCCAGATATCTTTCAACAACATGTTTTTCCTCTCCTCTGCCATCCCGTTGTAATCTTTTAAGACATATTTTCTCTGTCTATCATACGTATTCTGCCCATATTGTGTGTCCGAATTTCTTCACATCAGATCATTTTGGTCAATCGGTCACGTTCCACATCTGCCGTCAGGACATTTATGGCTGATTACATGTATTCTATCAGAAATGATTATCAAAGTAAAGCGTTAACTCAATACATCAGTGCAAAATATCGAGTCTGTCTTACCTATATAAAGTAATTTCCGATTACACAATATAAGGAAACGCATTTGTAAGCAAAACACGACAGTCAGGCTTTACTGAAATACCACCGGCTTATCCCGATATTCTGTCTTCACGATCAGCACCGGATACGAGTTCTCTGTCCCCCTCGCCTCACCAGCCTCCGGTCCCGTAAGTTCCGTGCGGATCACGATGGAATTATCCGTCTCATAGAGTTCCTTCACCGCCACGCTGTAGCCGCCGCCTTTCTGCGGACCCTCACCGATGACGATATACATTTCCAGCCCGTCCGCGTATGTAAGCTTGAATGGTTTTTCCCGCTTTTTGTCGATCAGCTCCTTTAATGCCGCCGGGATATCCGCCTCCCCGGTGACTGTAAATTCCAGGTCTTCTCCCTGCTTCTCCTCAGAATTTCCGGACTGACATCCGGTAAATGCTGCAATCCCGCCCAAGATCACCATCAGGACTCCCAGCACCGTAAGCACCTTTCTCGCGCGCCTTGGCAAACGTCTGAACATAAAATAAGATCCCCATCATGGATTTTGTTACAATCCTATTCCGGGGATCCCATTTATATGAGTTTCTTATTCGTAACTGTTCAGCAGATCTGCCCACTTGCTGCGCTGACCGTAAGAAAACTTAAGCTGGAAAGCAAAAATCCCATCAGTCGCTGTCCGGTAAAAACTTGATCTTTACCATGATCTGCTTCGCAACCTGATTCTCTGCAAGCTCAATATCGTCTACATGAGTCGCGAAAGGCAGGTCGCCCTCGAATTCTTCCAGCTCTACGCTGATCCAGTTCTGGGCTGCATCTCTGGCGTTTTCGATAGCGTCCTCTAAATCGGCACCGTCCGCCTCACACATCTCCAGATCCGGAAAGAATGCGTGATAACCGGTTCCATCTTCTTTCTCTGTAAATACGGCAGGATATGTAAATGTCATAGTTTTCTCCTCTCCGATCTTTTTTTAATCAACATGAGCCGCAGGCTGCAAAGCAAACGCTGCAGGCTGCGGCCCATGTATTTATCGTAAGCAGCACCGTTCAGTCATGCAGTAACCAAAACTGGCACATAACCGGACTCTGACATGTCTTACTCGTTATCGTCCTTCTTCTCAGAACGCTCGCGTCTGTCGTCGTGGCGTCCGCCTCTTCTGTCATCGCGTCTCTCCGGGCGGTCGCTTCTCTCGCGTCTTTCCGGACGTGTTAACTTCTCAAGGTCTGCTGTCATATCTTCCGGTCTCATGGTCAGGTTGATCCTTCCCATGCGGTCTACCTCAACGACTCTTACCGTAACCTCATCGCCGATGTTGACAACATCCTCAACCTTAGCGACACGCTTGTCGGAAAGCTTGGAGATGTGAACCATGCCATCCTTGTTCGGAGCAAGCTCAACGAATGCGCCGAATTCCATGATGCGGACAACCTTACCTGTGTAGATCATACCCGGCTCAACGTCTGTCACGATGTTTCTGATAGTAGCGATGGCCTTATCGATCATCTCCTGATCAGTACCGCAGACATTGACAGCACCGTCGTCTGTGATGTCGATCTTAACGCCTGTCTCCTCAATGATCTTGTTGATGACCTTACCCTGCTTGCCGACTACATCGCCAATCTTAGCCGGATCGATGGTGATCTGCGTGATCTTCGGAGCGTACTTGGACAGAGTCTTTCTCGGCTCGCTGATAACCGGAGCCATAATGTTATCCATGATGTAAAGTCTTGCTTCACGGCAGCGTCTGATCGCCTCCTCGATGATCGGGCGTGTTAAACCGTGGATCTTGATATCCATCTGGATCGCAGTGATACCTTCGTGAGTACCGCCTACCTTGAAGTCCATGTCTCCGAAGAAGTCCTCAAGACCCTGGATATCGGTAAGAACGATGTAATCGTCGTCTGTCTCGCCTGTTACAAGACCGCAGGAGATACCGGCTACCATAGTCTTGATCGGAACACCTGCTGCCATAAGGGACAGGGTAGATGCACAGATGCTGGCCTGGGATGTGGAACCGTTGGACTCCATTGTCTCAGATACAGTACGGATCGCGTACGGGAACTCTTCCTCGCTCGGAAGTACCGGTACAAGGGCACGCTCAGCAAGAGCACCATGACCGATTTCACGGCGTCCCGGTCCTCTGGACGGCTTTGTCTCACCTACGGAGAAGGACGGGAAGTTGTAGTGGTGCATATATCTCTTTGTTGTCTCATTCTCATCAAGACCGTCAAGACGCTGTGCCTCGGAAAGCGGTGCAAGTGTGCAGGCGTTTAAGATCTGGGTCTGTCCGCGGGTGAACATACCGGAACCATGTACGCGCGGAAGGATATCGATCTCAGCTGCTAACGGACGGATCTCGTCGATGCGGCGGCCATCCGGGCGCTTGTGGTCTTTTAAGATCATCTTTCTTACGGTCTTCTTCTGATACTGGTAAACAGCCTGTCCGATAAGCGGAAGCCACTCTTCGTTTTCAGCAAATGCCTCTTCGAGACGCTCTGTGATCTGGCGGATGTTCTCCTCACGTTTCTGCTTCTCGTCTGTGAATACTGCCTCTTCCATCTCAGCCGGCGGAACGATCTCTTTGATCGCAGCAAACAGCTCATCCGGAATTGCGCAGCTCTCGTAAGTGTGCTTTTCTTTACCGCACTCAGCAACGATGCGGTCGATGAATTTAATGATCTCCTGGTTTACTTCGTGTGCCTTGAAGATCGCGTTGATCATGGTCTGCTCCGGAACTTCCTTTGCGCCAGCCTCGATCATGATAACCTTCTCTCTTGTGGACGCAACGGTAAGAGCAAGATCAGATACCTTCTTCTGAGCGGATGTCGGGTTGATAATGAACTCGCCGTCAATAAGACCTACCTGGGTCATTGCACATGGGCCGTCGAACGGAATATCGGAAATGCATGTAGCAATCGCGGAACCGAGCATAGCTGTGAGCTCCGGGCTGCACTCCGGGTCAACAGACATAACAATGTTGTCAAGTGTTACGTCGTTTCTGTAGTCCTTCGGGAATAACGGACGCATCGGACGGTCGATCACACGGGAAGTAAGGGTCGCGTTCTCGGATGCCTTTCCCTCTCTCTTTGTGAATCCGCCCGGGATTTTTCCTACGGAGTATAATTTTTCTTCATATTCTACGCTTAACGGGAAGAAATCGATTCCGTCTCTCGGTTTGTCAGATGCAGTTGCGGTAGAAAGAACAACTGTATCGCCGTAGTGCATGAATGCTGCACCGTTTGCCTGCTTTGCAACGCGGCCTACCTCAACGGTAAGGGTACGTCCTGCAAGTTCCATGGAAAAACTCTTAAACATGGCTTCGTCTCCTTTTCTTAAATGTTGCGACAGAAGAAGCCGAAACTACTAAACTAAACATGATCCACGCGTTGGTTAACACGCGAACCCGTAAGCTCCGGATCACTCATGCCTACTTTAGCGGTCTCGGAAGTTTCTTCCGTCTGTCAATTACAACAAAGGTGGAGTACACGAAATCATGCGCTCCACCCATAAGTCTGCTATTACTTTCTGATGCCTAACTTCTCAATAAGAGCACGGTATCCTTCAAGATCAGATTTCTTAAGGTATGCAAGAAGACCACGTCTCTGACCTACCATCATAAGAAGACCACGTCTGGAGTGATGATCTTTCGGGTTAACTTTTAAATGCTCTGTGAGCTCTGCGATTCTTGCTGTAAGAATTGCGATCTGAACCTCCGGTGAACCTGTGTCTCCCGGTTTTCTGCCGTACTCAGCGATAATAGCTGCTTTCTTTTCCTTTGAAATCATTGTGATTTCCTCCTTAAAATTCTTTAAACTTACCGATCACCAGGTCCCGGTTGGAGTTATCCGCTGACCGAGCGTCGGCGCTTTCACATACTCTGACAGTATAGCATACCTGTCTTTAAAAGTAAATATGTTTTTTCATAAAAAGCCCCAGAATCGTTACAGTTCAGCCATTACATCTTCTTGTTTTCATATTCATGAAAACAAGAAGCTTGGTGGTTCCACCATATGCTGATTTGGATGAAAAAGTGCTTATGCAAGCAAGCTTGCAACACACTTTCTCATTCAAACCAGCGCATGGCTGAACTGTAACCCAGAATCTTCCAGTTCAAAAAAGCAGTTCAAATCGTGTTTAAACGTCACGGAATTGAACTGCTTTTCTTTTAAACCGATTTTAAAATCCAGGTCCGACTTCCTGCTCTGTCATGCCTTCCGTCTCCTGCACGAATCCCGGTCCGAAGCTCTCGTTGTCCCCGCCCGCCGTAACTGCAGGTGTCGTCTCAGGCGCCGCGGTTGTCTCCGGCACGGACGGTCCCGCCGCGGTCGTTTCCGGCGCTGCCGTGGTCGCCGGTGCTGCCGTCGTCTCAGGTGCCGCGGTTGTCGGCACTGCCGTCGTAGCTGCCGTTGTCTCCGCCGTTCCGTCCTTCTTCGTTCCGCTAGTCTTGGAGCTCTCCGTACCGTCTAAATGGTAGCACAGGACCGGATCTCCCGCGGAGATGTTCTCGTAGATGGTCTTCGCCACTGCCGGCGGCAGGTTGACGCAACCATGGGATCCGCCATTCTTGTAGATCGTTCCGCCAAATGTCTTTCTCCAATTCGCGTCATGCAGACCAATTCCGCCGTTAAACGGCATCCAGTAGGAAACAGGAGTCGCGTATCCCTGGCCTTTCAGGGTCGCATTTCTCTGCTTATACGTGATGGAATAAGCACCCGCCGGGGTACTCCAGCCCTTCGCGGCATTTCCGGACACGAAATCCGACTCCACAAGAAGCTTTCCATTCGCATAGAAGTAAAGATGCTGCGCCGTCAGGTTGATTTCCACGTATGTATTTCCATAATCATTTCCCGAATGGCTCGCGGCCTTCTGGGAATATTCCGGCTCTCTGGATGTCTGCTCCCCATTTTTGATGAGGCTCACGAGAGCTGCCGTCTCCTTCGCCTGGTCGATCTTCCATCCGTAATTTCCGGTGGTAATGGTCACCGTCTTTCCGTAGGATGTCTTCAATGTCTTCGGCTTATACGCGGTGTTACAGGTGGATGCCAGGTTCTTGACATACTCCGCCGCCTTCGACTCGCTGACACTGACGCTCGTCCCGTTGACCGTGAGCCAGTTATGGATCTCATTTCCGTTCAGCGTCTCCGCTTTATCTCCAAACTTATATGTGATCTTCGCCCCCACATACTTGTTCATGGTCTCGCAGGCCGTCTTAAGTGCCTCGTCCTCGGAGGTCACCGAAGGAGCCAGATAACATCCCTGCTCCTCGAGGTCCACGCTCTCCGCCAGGGACATGATCGCAGTGGCGACCGCCTCTTTCACCTTGTCCTCCTGGAGCTCCGTTCCCTCATCCTCTTTTATGATCGAGTAAGAGCCTGTTGCGGAATCATAATCAGAGATCTTCGCGTCCTCCGGCTCTCTCATATTTTCCTCGTCCATGCAGGAGAGACCTTCTAATGCCTCATTCAGCATATCGTCGCTGTAGCGGAGCAGGGCATCCGTATTTACCTCATTCACCGCTTTTCCAAACCGGTATTTTCCCCAGTCCATCGGCTTCTGGGAGGCGATGGCCTTATCTAACGTATCATCAAACTCCGCGTAAAGTCCCACGCTCTCCCCGGTGATGGACTCAGAGAGATCCTCGCGCCCATTGATGGTCAGCGTATATCCCTTTAACTGCTCCATGATGGCGTCTTCCACTTCCGATGCCGTCTTTCCCGTCACATCCATGCCGTCAACGATGGTTCCGGGCAGAAAACATGTCTTGTATTTTGAGGATTCATGCCAGTAGAGGCCGCCGCCAACGGCACCAACGAGAACGACCACGCCGCCGCACACAGCCGCGATCTTTACCGCCAGGTCCTTATTCATTCCGGTCCCACGGTTTTTCCCCCGTTTTCTCCCTTTCTGGGCCTTAAATTCCGCATATGTCATCGCCGGCTTCTGTTCCGGCGCCTGCTTTTCTTTTCCCACGCCTTCCGGCTTATTTTCTAACTCCAATTCTTCCTTCTCCATGTATAACTGTCCGTCAGATCCGCACTGCATGGGCAAAGCTTTTCCAGACAGTTACCTTCTCTTTTTAGATACGCCCGTCTCCCATCCTTTTGCGGGAAACGGATGATGTTCTTTTTTATGATACTTTTCTGAAATTTATGAATATTTACGCAAACTCCAGATACCGTCTCTGGCACTCCTTGATATCATGGTCCAGCTGCGCCTTCAGCGCGTCGATGGACTCAAACTTCATCTCCGGTCTCACAAAATCGAGAAGCTCCACTTTCATGTCTTTTCCGTAGAGATCTCCCTCAAAATTATAGAGATAAGTCTCCACTCCCACAGGATTTTCCCCGGAGATCGTAGGTTTTGCCCCCACATTTGTCAGTCCACCGTAAGTTTTTCCGTCCACGGTCACCCTCGTCACATAGACGCCGAACTTCGGCAGGTGTTTCACCGCCGGCGGGATCAGGTTCGCCGTCGGATATAATTTTGTGTGTCCGATGGCGTTTCCATGCTGCACCGTTCCGGTGACAAAGTAATAATACCCCAAAAGCTTGTTTGCCTTTATGATATTTCCGTCCGCCAGCATCTCACGAATGTAGGTGCTGCTGATGATCTTTCCTTCCTCGTCCCGCTCCTTGTCAACAACAAAATAGCGGTATCCGTACTCAGACGACAGGCGCTCCAGCATCGCGCAGTCCCCGGCTGCCTTGTATCCAAAGTGGCAGTCCGGACCGGAAACGATGACCCCGGCGTTCATGTGTCCCACCAGGATGTCGGAGACGAACTTCTCCGGTGCCATATGGCATACTTCCTCATCAAATGGGTATTCCACGATGTAGTCCACACCGGCTCTCTCCAAAAGCATCTCACGCTCCGGGTTCGTCATGATCATGGTCTGCATCTTTCCCTTTACCAGGGTTCCCGGAGGCGTCGCGAAGGTGAACACGGCGATCTTAAAGCCTTGTTCCTTCCATTTTAACATCTCATGCATCAGCTTCTGGTGTCCCCTGTGGAGACCGTCAAATTTACCGATGCTGACGACTGTTTTCTCTTTGATCTGAAACTCTCTGGTTTCCGCGATGTACTGCATGTCAATTTCCTCCCAGAAAGATTTTTTCCGGATAGTACATGTGTTTCTCTTCGTCGTACTTAAACACCCCGATAAAGGTTCCATCCGAATGATAAACGCGGAACATGTCCCCGCCCTTTACATCTTTTACTGCGCGGCTGCGGAACGGATTTCCATTCTTTAAGAGCTTATCGAGCTCCTCCGTATCCGAGCGGATCTCCGGAAGCTCCTTGAAGACTTCCTCCACCGGAAGTACGGCCTCCGCCAACCGGTCTTCCTCTTTTAACTTCTGAAGTTCGTCCAGTGTCAGGCTCTCTGAGAGCTCAAACCGGCCCACCTTTGTCCGAAGAAGCTCCTTCATGCAGCCGCCGACGGAAAGCTTCGCGCCGATATCATGGCACAGGGTGCGGATATAAGTTCCCTTTGAGCAGGACACGGTCATCGTGACCTCCGGGAGCTCCATCTTCTCGATCTGGATATCGAAGATCTTAACCGGGCGCGCTTTCCGCTCCACAGTCTTTCCCTCTCGCGCAAGCTCATAGAGCTTCTTTCCATCGACCTTGAGTGCCGAGTACATCGGCGGAATCTGGGCGTAATCCCCGATAAAGGAGAGGACCACATCCTGCACTTCGTCTTCTGTGAGGCCCGATGTATCTTTCGTCTCCAGCACCGTACCCGTCGTATCCTCCGTGTCCGTCTCGGTTCCAAGAAGAAGAACAGCCCTGTATGTCTTGTCGTGATCGGTCAGCATATCGCAGAGCTTCGTGCCTTTTCCTGCGCACACCGGAAGAACACCTTCCGCCGCCGGATCCAGAGTCCCCGTATGACCGATCTTTCTCTGACCCAGGATCCCCCGCATTTTCGCCACCACATCGTGGGAGGTGAATCCTTTTTCTTTATATACGTTAATAATTCCGTCGTACATTCTTTCCTCCGGTGTTCGTTACTTGAGCTCTTCCCACTGCTCGCGGATCTTTCCGCTGATCTTCTCCACGATCTCCTGCGGCTCCCCCGTCATCGTGCAGCCTGCGGCCTTCACATGTCCGCCGCCGCCGAAGCTCAGGGCGATCCGGCTCACATCCACTGCGGAGTTCGTTCTGAGGCTCACCTTGTACTCGTCAGGATTTCCCGTCTGGTAGAGCAGAAACGCGATCTCGATGCCTTCAATGATCCGAAGCTGGTCCACGATTCCGTCCGTGGCCTTTACGGTGCAGCCATATTCCCTTAACTCATCCGTCGTGACAACCGTGTATACACAACGGTTATCCAGAATCCGGACACTTTCGAGAACAGCCCGGCCGTGAATCTTCGCCTGACCATATGTCTTCGCAAAAAAGCTGTCGTCGATGATCTTTGGGAAATCGATGCCCTTTTCCATTAAAAACCCGGCGATCTCCATGGTCTGTCTCGATGTGTTTGAGAACTTGAAGATACCGGTGTCATGGGCGATCCCCGTGTACAGGCACTCTGCGACCGCTTTGCTGATCTTTCCCTTATCGAGAAGGCGGAACACCACCTCACTTGCGGAGCTTGCCCAGCTCTCGATCACGTTGACCCTGCACATTCCCTTGTTCGTGATGTGGTGGTCAACGCAGAATGTATCTTTTGCTGTCTCCCGGTACGGGGCGAAGACGCCCAGGCGTGGAACGTCGCTGGCATCCGATGTGATGCAAAGGTCAAATGTTTTTGTGTCGTCGTATTCTGTGTGTACATCCTCAAAACCGGAAAGAAAGGAAAATTTCACTCCCATTTTCTCCAGATACACCGAGACCTCAAGCCCCTCATAATTTTCCTTCAGATAATTATAGAGTCCCAGACAGGAACCGATACAGTCCCCGTCAGGATTTACATGGCCCAGGATCACAATGCTCTTCTTTCCTTCCAGCATCTCATCAAGAATTCCCAAAAGTTCCGCCTCCCTTAATGTGTATTGTAATATAAAAAACAGAAAAATCCGGCAGAATCCGCGTTACGCGTGTCCGACCGGATTCCTCTATATGATTTCAGTACGCTCCTGTCCGCGTATTTTCCACGCAGACCGGTTCCTTCGTTTAATTTTCGCTCTCAGTTCCGTCGTCTTCCTGCTCCTCCGGCATATCCTTTGTCACCTCATCGATGAGCTTGGACATGCGGACGCCGTACTCGATAGACTGGTCCAGCACGAAGAAGATCTGCGGGGTGTTCCGAAGATTTACTTTTTTCGCAAGCTGGGTTCTGATAAAGCCCTCCGCGCTCTTTAAACCGCGGATCGTATCTTTCGCCTGCTCCTCGTCCGCAAGGACGCTGATGTAGGCCTTACAGATCTTAAGGTCCGGTGTGACCGAGACCTGGACCACGCTTGTCATCGGATGAACACGCGGGTCCTTGAGCTCGGAGCGGATGATTTCGCTCAGAGCTTTCTGGACTTCGCCGTTGATCCGGATATTTTTTACACTGTTTTTTCTCATGATATTACCTCTTTTTTTACGACTATCCCGGACATAGCCGCGAAACGAAACTCTCCGCGGCTATGCACAGACCTGACAGACAACTATCTCGGCACCTCTACCATGATATAAACTTCGATCATATCGTCTTCCTGAAGATCGTTGAAGCCCTCGAATACAAGACCGCACTCGTAGCCTGCGTTGACTTCCTTCACGTCGTCCTTGAAACGCTTTAAGGATGCAAGCGGTCCCTCGAAGATCTGCTCTCCGTCTCTCGTGATGCGGGCTTTGCTTCCGCGGGTGATCTTACCGTCAAGCACATAGGAACCAGCGATGGTGCCGACTCCGGATGCCTTGAACGTCTGGCGGACAACTGCATGACCGGTTACCTGCTCCTCGTATACCGGATCCAGCATACCCTTCATGGCAGCCTCTACATCCTCGATCGCCTGGTAGATGACGCGGTACAGACGCATGTCGACTTTCTCGCGGTCCGCGATGGACTTCGCCTGTGCGTCCGGACGAACGTTGAAACCGATAATGATCGCATTGGAAGCGGATGCAAGTGTAACGTCGGACTCGTTGATCGCGCCAACGCCGCCGTGGATGACTTTGACAACAACTTCCTCGTTGGAAAGCTTTACGAGACTCTGTTTTACAGCCTCTACAGAACCCTGTACATCGGCTTTTACGATGATCGGAAGCTCCTTGACATTTCCGGCCTTGATCTGGGAGAACAGGTCGTCTAAGGAGAGTTTTGCCTTTGTATCTTCGATAAGCTTATTCTTGCTCTCTGCGATGAATGTCTCTGCGAAGCTTCTTGCCTCTTTCTCGTTCTGGTGCGCGATGAATACCTCACCTGCGTTCGGAACATCGTTGAGACCGAGGATCTCAACCGGAGTGGACGGGCCAGCCTCTTTGACACGGTTGCCCTTATCGTCCATCATGGCGCGGACTTTACCGTAGCAGCAGCCAGCGGCGATAGCGTCACCGACCTTTAAGGTACCTTTCTGTACAAGTACCGTTGCCACCGGTCCTCTTCCCTTATCAAGCTGCGCCTCGATCACGAGACCTCTCGCGCGGCGGTTCGGGTTTGCCTTTAACTCTTTTACCTCTGCTGTTAAGAGGATCATCTCGAGAAGTTCCGGGATTCCCTCTTTTGTATGTGCGGAAACCGGTACGAATACGGTGCTTCCGCCCCAGTCCTCAGGAATCAGCTCATACTCGGATAACTCCTGTTTTACTCTCTCTACGTTTGCGCTCGGCTTATCGATCTTGTTGACAGCAACGATGATCTCAACGCCTGCTGCCTTCGCGTGGTTGATGGCCTCAACGGTCTGCGGCATAACACCGTCGTCCGCTGCGACAACGAGGATCGCGATGTCTGTTGCCTGGGCACCACGCATACGCATTGCCGTGAACGCCTCATGACCCGGTGTATCGAGGAATGTGATCTTCTGTCCGTTGTATTCAACAACATAGGCACCGATGTGCTGTGTGATACCGCCTGCCTCTCTGGAGGTTACGTTTGTCTGGCGGATCGCGTCAAGAAGGGAAGTTTTACCGTGGTCAACATGACCCATTACGCAGATGACCGGCGGTCTCGGAACCATGTCCTTCTCGTCCTCTTCTTCCTCTTTTAAGAGTTCCTCGATGACGTTGACCTTCTTCTCCTTCTCGCAGAGAACATCATACTCCATAGCGATCTCTTCGGCTTTCTCGAAGTCGATCTCCTGGTTGATCGTAACGATGGTGCCCTGTAAGAAGAGCTTCTTAACGATTGCGGACGGCTGTAATTTCATCTTGTCCGCGAGTTCTTTGATCGTGATAACCTCCGGGATTACGATGGTCTTGATCTCCTCGACCTTCGCCTCCTCCTTCTTCGGCTGCGGCGGCATAACCGGAGCTTTTACGCCCTTCTGGCCCTTTCCTGCCTTGCCTTTCATCTCGATATCGCGGTCTTTCTTTGCGTCATGCTCTTTCTTGTAAGCGTTCTTGCTCTGCTTTGTGTTCTGCTGCTTCTGTGCAAGCGGTGTATCGAAGGACGGCTTCGGAATGCCCATGCCGCTTCTGTTTCCGCCCTGACGGTTGTCGTTTCTGCCCTGGTAACCGCCCTGACGATTGTTGTCACGGTTGCCCTGGTAGCCACCCTGGCGGTTTCCGTCTCTATTGCCCTGGTAGCCGCCCTGGCGATTGTTATCTCTGTTACCCTGATAACCACCTTGGCGGTTTCCGTCTCTGTTGCCCTGGTAGCCGCCCTGACGGTTGTTATCGCGGTTGCCCTGGTAGCCACCCTGGCGGTTTCCGTCTCTGTTGCCCTGATAGCCGCCCTGGCGGTTTCCGTCTCTGTTGCCCTGATAGCCACCCTGGCGGTTTCCGTCTCGGTTACCCTGGTAGCCGCCCTGACGATTATTATCTCTGCTGCCCTGATAGCCGCCCTGGCGGTTATCTCTTCCGCTCTCACGGTTTCCGTCGCGTCCCGGGAACGGACGGCTCTCTCTGGACTGGAAGCCCTGGCGTCCTTCCGGACGGCTCTGGTTCGGAAGCGGACGGACATTCTCACGAAGATCCTGTGCCGGTGCCTCTGTCTTAACTGTCTCCGCCTTTTTCTCCGGTGCCGGTGCTGCTGAAGTCTCAGCTGCCTTTGCCGGTTCTGCCGGCGCGCTGTTTGTCGTCGGTCTCACCTGCATGCCGGAACCGTTGTTCGGTCTTGCCGGTCTCTGACCGCCCTGCTGGCGGTTTCCTGCCGGACGTTTCTGTGTGCTGTTCTGCGGACGGTAAACTGCCGCAATACGCTTCTTTGCCGGTGCTGCCGGCGCATTATTTTCTCCTTCAGCCGGAACTGCCGGCTTTGTGGAATTCTCCTGATTCTGATTCAATGTATCTGTTCCCTCTTTTTTCTTTCTTAAATCCTTTTCAAACTCACTCACGCTCGCCACCTCCAAAATAGTCCCTGCAAACCATCGCCAATGTACATGACCCGCCGCATGCAGGCATGCGCTCCTCATGTCCGCAGGACTACGCTTTTGCAGTAAAATGCTTCAACAACGCATTGGAAAAATTCTCGTCGATCACGGCCAGGGACGCTCTCATCTGCTTTCCCAGGATGTGTCCGAGCTCTTCCTTGCTTCCGAACTCAAAGTACGGGACCTTATAGTAAGTACACATGTTCCGGAACATTTTCTTTGTGTTGTCCGAAGATTCTTCCGATACGATCACCAGTCCGGCTTTTCCGGACTTTACCGCCTTCTCTGTGGAGAACTCGCCACTTCTTACCTTGCCGGCTTTCTCCGCCAGGCCCAGCAGGCCCAGGACCTTATTTCTGTTCATCGATCTGTTCCATCTCCTTTTTCAGACTTTCGTAAACCTCTTTTGGAATTGCCATTTTAAAGGAGCGTTCCAGTCCCCGGCTCTTCACTGCCTTTTCAAAGCATGCCATGGATGGGCAGATATATGCGCCGCGTCCGTTTTTTCTTCCGGTCGCGTCAATGGAAATCACGTCGTCAGTACCTTTTAAGACACGGATCAGCTCCCGCTTGTTTTTCATTTCACCGCAGCCAATGCACTGTCTCTGCGGAACCTTCTTTACTGTACTCACTGTGGTCGTTCCCTTCTCTCCTATTCTTCTGTCTCAGCCTGTGCTTCGGAAGTTTCCTCTGCCGGAGCTTCGTCCTCTGCCGGCTCTACATCTTTCTCGTACTCGCCCTCAAAGCCTTCCTCGCCGAAATCCATATCGTCGAAGAGGCCAAGCTCTCTCGCCTGTGTCTCACTCTTGATATCGATCTTGTAGGTGGTAAGTCTTGCGGCAAGTCTTGCATTCTGTCCTTCTTTACCGATCGCTAAGGATAACTGGTAGTCCGGAACGATGACCTGTGCCTCTTTCTCGTCCTCATCCGCAACGACGGAGATGACCTTCGCCGGACTCAACGCGTTTTCAATTAAGAACGCCGGGTTGTCGTCCCAATTGATGATATCGATCTTCTCACCGCGGAGCTCGTTGACGATCGCGTTGACTCTCGCGCCGTTTAAACCTACACATGCACCTACCGGATCAACGTTCGGGTCTGTGGAGCTTACAGCGATCTTTGTTCTGGAACCTGCCTCACGGGCGATGGCGCGAATCTCAACGGTACCGTCGCGAACCTCTGCGATCTCAGCCTCAAACAGACGTCTTACGAGGTCCGGATGCGTTCTGGATACGGAGATTCTCGGTCCCTTCGGGCTGTCCTTAACTTCCAGGATATAAACCTTGATGCGCTCAGTTCTCTGGAATACTTCGCCCTTTACCTGCTCAGCTTCCGGAAGGATCGCATCGATCTTTCCGAGATCTACGCTGACATTGCGGCCGATATAACGCTGGACAATACCCGTAACGACCTCTTTCTCCTTGCACTGCCACTCGCTTAACTGGGACTTACGGCTCTCCTCGCGGATCTTCTGTAAGATCACGTTCTTCGCGTTCTGCGTCGCGATTCTGCCGAAATCATGGGAATCAATGGGGATCTGGACGATATCACCAAGGACATGTCTCGGAGCGATCATTCTTGCGTCGGCGAGGCTGATCTGTGTGATCGGGTCCTCCACAGTCTCAACGACCTCTTTTTCCATATATACAGAATAGTCGCAGCCATCCGGATCAATGATGACTTTCACATTGTCAGCTTTGCCGAAATGGTTCTTGCAGGCTGTGAGAAGTGAATTCTCAATGGCCTCCAGCAATGTGTCCTTACTGATGTTGTACTCTTTTTCGAGTATATTCATCGATTCCATCAGTTCCTTGTTCATTTTTTATCCTCCTTATTAAAAATCGAATGCCAGACGGATTAAGGCAATGTCTTTTCTATTAAATGTGCTCTCGGAACCGTCCTCATAGCGGATCGTTACGGTGTCCGCGTCATATGCCGTGAGAATTCCGGAGAAATCTTTCTGTCTCTCGATGGCGCGGTACAGCTTGATATCGACTGCTTCGCCGAGACTTCTCTTAAAGTCCTTCTCTTTCTTTAACGGTCTGCCAAGTCCCGGGGAGCTTACTTCCAGGATATAGCTGTCATCGATAAAGTCTTCTTTATCGAGCCAGTCGCTTAAGCGTCTCGATACCATCTCACAGTCATCCACTGTAAAGCCGCCCTCTTTGTCGATATAAGCTCTCAGATACCAGGTGCCCGCTTCCTTCACGTACTCCACGTCCACCAGTTCAAAATTATTCTCTTCCATGATCGGAATTAAAAATTTCTCGACCCTGGATTCATATTCATCTCTTCTTGCCATGGGTTTCCACCGCCTTTCTGCCGGAATATTCCGGTTATGCAAAACGAAAGAGTGGACTTTTTCGTCCACTCTTTTGACCGGTTACTTATGTTATCATCAAAATCATAGCATAGAACATCTGAAAAATCAAGGGGTTTGCTGGGAAAAGTGCCTGTTTGCGGGATTTCTGTGCAGTTTTCCGGGTGTTTTCTATGATTTTGGGGCAGTGACCAGCCCGACAGACCTGTCCATTTACGCAAATCATGCTGATCCTGGTGAATCCTGTGCCGGTGCCTCGTTGCATGGGATTCTGTTTTCTGATATACTATGTTTACGCTGCCGCCTTTTATTTTCTTTCAGGCGGCAGGTCACTTATTATATCTATATTACAGAAAGCAGACCTTATTGTATATGAAACGATTTGTTATCGGTATCCTCGCGCATGTCGACGCTGGAAAGACGACCATGTCCGAGGCAATTTTATATGAGACAGGAAAATTAAAGAAAATGGGGCGCGTAGACAACCGGGACGCGTTTCTCGATACGTTTGCACTGGAGCGCGCCCGCGGCATCACGATCTTTTCGAAACAGGCGGTCTTTCCGTTAGGCGATGCTTCCGTGACGCTCCTCGACACGCCGGGTCATGTGGACTTTTCGGCGGAGATGGAGCGGACACTGCAGGTGCTGGACTACGCGGTGCTCATCGTCAGCGGGGCTGATGGGGTGCAGGGACATACGGAGACGCTCTGGAGACTTTTAAGACGATACCGGATCCCGGTGTTTATCTTTGTGAATAAGATGGATCAGAAAGGGACGGATCGAGATGCGGTGCTGGCATCGCTGAAGGAGCGGCTGGATCATGGAGTCGTGGACTTCAGCGGGGTGATCGGGAATGAGGATGTGTTGACATTTTCAGTCTCTGCTGAACCGTTTTCGGCGGTCTGCAGAGATCCAGAAGAGGCAGCTGAGGAGATCGCCACCTGCGATGAAGTGCTTCTGGAAGCTTACCTCGCAGACGGTACTTTAAAGACAGACGATGTGCGGAAAGTCATCCATGACCGGAAACTCTTCCCGTGCTTTTTCGGCTCTGCGTTAAAACTTTCCGGCGTCCGGGAATTTCTGACCGCCCTCGGGGAGTTTGCGTCATGTCCGGACTACACGAAGGACTTCGGTGCGAAGGTGTTCAAGATCTCCCGCGATGAGGCAGGCGTCCGGATGACGCATCTGAAGGTCACGGGCGGAAGTTTGAAGATCCGCGATTCGCTGTCCCCTGATTCCGAGGAGAAGATCAACCAGATCCGGCTCTACTCCGGCTCAAAGTTTGAGGCATTGAAGGAAGCGGAACCTGGCTTGGTGGTGGCCGTCACCGGAATCTCCGACACGAGGCCTGGACAGGTCTTCGGAACTGCCTCCGAGAGTGCTCTTCCGCTTTTAGAGCCGGTCCTCACCTACCGGATCCTGCTGCCCTTTGGAACAGACTCCCACACCATGCTCAAAAACATGCGCATGCTCGAGGAGGAAGACCCGCAGCTCCATATCGTCTGGAACGAGGCGCTTGGCGAAATCCAGGCACAGGTCATGGGCGATGTACAGATGGAGATCCTGAAAAGTCAGGTACAGGAACGATTCGGCGTGGAGATCGAATTTGGCGAAGGAAATATTGTATATAAGGAAACGATCGCTAAGATCGTTGAGGGCGTCGGTCATTTCGAACCGCTGCGCCACTACGCGGAAGTCCATCTTTTGATGGAACCGGGTGAGCCGGGAACCGGACTCGTCTTTGATACCAGCTGCAGCGAAGATATGCTGGATAAAAACTGGCAGAGACTGATCCTGACACATCTGGAGGAAAAGCGGTTCCGGGGAATCCTCACCGGTTCCGAGATCACCGATATGAAGATCACTCTGATTGCCGGGCGTGCCCACCAGAAGCACACAGAGGGCGGCGATTTCCGCCAGGCAACCTACCGCGCTGTCCGTCAGGGACTCTGCGAGGCGGGGTGTGTGCTCTTAGAACCCTACTACGCGTTCCGTCTGGAAGTCCCATCGGAAAACCTTGGGCGCGCCATGGCGGATCTTGACCGGATGCAGGGTGAATTTTCCTCACCGGAACAGGATGGCTCCATGGCTCTTCTTACGGGAACCGCCCCGGTTTCCACCATGAGAAATTACCAGCGCGACGTGATCTCCTACACGAAAGGCCGCGGACGGCTGACCTTGAGTCTTTCCGGCTACGAACCGTGCCACAACGCCGAGGAGGTTATCGCGGCCTCCGGCTACGATTTCGATTCCGATCTCCAGGACCCTGCCGGATCTGTCTTCTGCTCCCACGGGGCAGGCTTCGTGGTGCCGTGGGATGAGGTGAAGCAGTATATGCATGTGGAGAGTCCGCTGGCAAAGCAGCTTGCGAAGGAACAGCAGGAACGGGAGCTTAAGGAAGCGAATGAACGGCTGCAGGCGATGGCAGCGGATGTAGCTGCGGGGAAAGTTCCGAGTGGAGCGGCTGGCGGCAGCGCTGCTGGCTCTGGTTTTTCTGGCAGTAAAAATTCTGGCTCTGGAGCTGGACCTGGTTCGAGCGGCTCTGCCGCTTCTGGTAACGGTATCGACTCTGGAGCTTCCGCGAATGGCACTGCTGGTTCTTCCTCCGACAGCCGCGGAAATGGAGGTTCTTCCCTTTCCTTCTATGACGACAAGGAACTCCAGGCCATCTTCACCCGTACATACGGCGAGCCGAAGCGGAAGCTTGCCTCCGACTACGACTCCCGCACCGTGATCCGCGCAAAGAACGCCAGCCCGGTGAAGCCGGTGAAGGAAAAAGAGGCGCCAGAGGACGAGTATCTTCTCGTTGACGGCTACAACATCATCTTTGCCTGGGAGGAGCTGAGCGACCTGGCGGCAGTCAGCATCGACGCCGCCCGCTACAAGCTCATGGACATCCTAAGCAACTACCAGGGATTCCGCAAGATCTGCGTCATCGTCGTCTTCGACGCCTACAAGGTCCCCGGCGGTGTGGAGAAAGTCCAGAAATACCACAACATCAACGTCGTGTATACAAAAGAGGCGGAGACCGCCGACCAGTACATCGAAAAAGTCGCGATCCGCATCGGCAGACGATACCGCACCACAGTCGCTACCTCCGACGGCGTGATCCAGCTCATTATCCGAAGTCAGGGCTGTATCCTCTGGTCCGCGAGGGATTTCCGTGAGGAGATCGAACGTGTCGGAAAGCTGATCTCTGAGGAAAAGGGAAAGCACACCGGCAATGCAAAAAATTATCTGTTCGCGCATGCAGACGCGGAGACACAGAAGTATTTAGAGGCAGTACGACTGGGAAAAAATCCTGAAATGCCATAAAAGAATGTGCCTTGGCACATTCTCGCGCCTCGCGCGGTCGCTTGCGACAGTCTACATCTTCGCGCGAGTGCGCATCTTTGGCACGTCAGTGCCTTTTTCTGACCCCATTTCAGACATTTCTCACACTTTTTCCGTCCTATTTCCAGCCATTCTCTACATTTTCCGACCTGCCCTCAATCTCTCTCCCTTGAACCACCAACACGCAATCCAGCGAATTTTCGAAATAGAGCGCGATTTTAAACCTTCAGACTCAAGCACATAACTTCTCCTCGCTCCTGTCAACACACCGCGCTGATACGCAATCTTCCAAACCGCCAACGCACAGCGTCGGTGAGTCTTCGGGCACGGACGCTTTGTGCAGGGAGCCTGGCTTCCTCTTGGCTCGCAGGAGAATGCGTTGGAGGACAGGCGGCACTAGTCTGAGCGTCAGCGAGTTGTGCCGACTGTTCTCCGCCCTTAGCATTCTTCTGCAAGCTTAGAGGAACCGCTCCCGAACCCCTGCGTTCGCGCCCGAAGACTCACCGGCGCGTACCTCTAGCCAATCTATTTCCCACAAACCTCAAGGATCTCCCCGCAGATTTCTTCTGCCGTCTTCCCATCCGTAGCAACCTTCACATCAGCCGCCGCCTCATACTTCGGCCTGCGCTTCTCCATCAGCTCTTCAATATACCCAACATTCATATTCCCATTCAGTACCGGTCTCTCCGTACTGTCCTTCACACGCTCGTAGATCGTCCCCGGCTCTGCCGTGAGAAGCACGATCTTCCCAGACTCCTTCATAAGCCGCACATTCTCCTCCTTCAAAACAGCACCTCCCCCACAGGAGATCACCGCCGGCTCCACTCCCGCAAAGCTTTTGATCAGCTCCGTCTCCAGCTCCCTGAAATACGCTTCCCCCTTCTCCTCAAAAATATCCGCGATCGCCATCCCCTCATTCTCCACGATCATCTGATCCATCTCCACCTGCCTCGCCCCGGTCATCTCCGCCAGGCACTCCGCGTTCGTACTCTTCCCGCAGCCCATAAATCCGATCAGAAAAATATGTTCCTTCAATCCCGCCATAATCTAAATTCTCCTTTTCGTACTAATAGTCTCTCAAAATCTCTAACTGTTTTCTCCCACACCCAAAACACTTTTCCACTTTCATGCGTCATTTAGTGCAAGTATACCAGATTTTAACATACTCTGCAATCAAAGAACCTTCACATTCCTGATCTATTCCGCTTTTAGCCCTCTTTTTTAAATTTTTCTGCTTTTTTCATTTTCACACTTTAAAATCATAAATTTTCTTTTGCATTTTCTTTCCTGCACTGTTATAATAAAGCGAGAAAAATCACTCCCCGGAGGTACACATAAAATGGAAAACACCACATCCGCAGCTTCACCGATCACCGGACACACCGGTCTTATCTGTCTGCTCGGCAGCCCCTGTGCCCACAGCGTCTCCCCGATGATGCACAACGCATCCTTTGAGGCTCTTGGGCTCGACTACCGCTACCTCGCATTTGATGTCAATGAGGAGACACTTCCCACCGCAGTTGCCGGTTTAAAGGTTCTCGGTGCCCGCGGCTTCAACCTGACCATGCCGGATAAAAATCTCATGGTCTCCCTCTGCGACGAACTCTCCACCGCTGCCCGGATCATCGGTGCTGTCAACACGGTCGTAAACGAAGATGGACGTCTCGTCGGCCATAACACCGACGGCATCGGTTACATGCAGTCCGTAAAAGATGCCGGTTACGATATCATCGGCAAAAAAATGACACTTCTGGGCGCAGGAGGCGCTGCCACCGCAATTCTGGTACAGGCTGCCCTCGACGGCTTAAAAGAGATCTCCGTCTTCGTGAGACCCACCAGCCGCTTCTACGACCGCCTGGTACATACCGTCGAGGAGCTCACTGAGATCACTGACTGCAGGATCAGGATCTGTGACTTCTCCGACGCGAATCTCTTAAAGAAAGAACTTGCGGACAGCGCTATCCTCACAAACGGTACCTCCGTCGGCATGGCTCCCCACGAGGATACCTGCCCGGTCCCGGAAAATCTGACTTTTCCGAAAGACCTCATCGTCTCCGATATCATCTACAATCCGCGTGAGACAAAGCTCCTCACCATGGCTAAAAATCAGGGCAACCCGTTCTTCAACGGATCCTATATGCTCCTCTACCAGGGTGCCGAGGCCTTCCGTCTCTGGACTGGAAAGGAGATGCCAGTGGAGAAGATCAAGAAGGAATTTTTCTCCGATCCTTTTTATTCAAAAAGCAACTTAGATCACTTACGCCGTGTCATTGCTGCTTTAAACGCCGGAAACGGTATTTCACATGAGTTAATCACTGACGAAAAATAAATACTCTACTTTTAAAGTTTCTATTTACACATGACCTCCAGAACCTGCCACCGACAGTTTTCTCTGGATGCATGGCATCAAAAAAGGAAAACGATCTGTCTGTGCAAACCATCAATACCACAAACAGATCGTTTTCCTTAATCAAATCTTTTATTTCAGGCTTTCATCATCTATCTTATGAACTGCCAGTTGTTTTATCTTCTACTTACTCTGTCCCGCAATAATCTCTTCCGCCATTCCAAACATCTCCTCAGCGCCGAGATCCTCACCAAACTTGAAGAGGCTGTAGCCCTGTCCGTCCATGTTCCACTCTACCGTGTAGGAAGTCATAACTTCGACCTTATCGCTGCCGTAAGCCAGGTTAAAATTGCCGTCTTCCTGGGCCTTTTTGTCCTCCTCGGTGAGCTCATAATCTGCCGGAACGAACTTGTTGGTCAGCTTGTAGAAACAGAGTTCTGTACCATCCTCGCATGTCCTCACCTCTGCCGGGGTGAGTTCTCCATCCATGCCGACTTCCGCGGAAAACGTGACATCCTCCATGCCGTCTTTTCCGTATGTGACGGAAAGCTGTGTTCCGTTTCCCAGTTTATTTCCATCTTTATCTTCCGTCTCATAGTTTACCGGCACAGCAGCCTTAAACGCGTACCCGTTGGAGAATTTCTCCGGGAAATCTACCATCGGTCCATTCTCCTTCTGAAGCTCCAGCGCCTGTTCATAGGTGTGGACTTCATCTCTTATATCGGTGCGGGATGTGATTCCCGCGATCTTTCCAATCGCGAACGCCGTCATGCTTCCAAATACACAGATCACTGCAACTGCTGCTACCGCTTTTTTCATAAAACCTTTCTTCATATAATTTCCCTCTCTTTCTATCTTCTCATATACATTTCTCCGGATCCGCGCCTTCCGCACCGATTCGTCCGGAAGTTCGCCTGCGCGGCTCTCAAACATGTTTTTCAGTCTCTTTTCTAAGATAGGATCGTCCATGTTTTTCCTCCTTCCTCCTGTGTGAGGATTTGCTTCAACTGTTCCTTCGCGTGGAACAGCCTGGATTTCACCGTTCCCTCAAACACTCCGCAGACCCTTGCGATCTCGCGGATCGGCATATCATTGTAATAGTATAGGATCAACACGGTCTTCTGCTTCGGCGGCAGCTTTTCCACCGCCTCGTGGAGGATCCGCTCCTCTTCCTTCATAATGCAGTTTTCCAGGACGGACCTTCCGGTGTCCGCCTGCCCGGATGCAGGTTCCTCCTCCGGCTGTTCTTTCCGTGACTTTCTGCTGATCTTCCACGCGGACCTTGTGAGTATCCTGTAAAACCATGTCTTAAAGGCTGCCGGATCCCGGAGCTTCTTTCTGTTTAAATAGCAGGCGGTGAATGTCTCCTGGACAATGTCCTCGCTGTCCGCCGCGTTCCCGGAGATCAGCCAGGCCGCCCTGAGCGCCGGCCTCTCATACTTCTCCATCAGCTCCCCGAAGGCATCCATGTCCCCGTTGATCATGCGTCTCACGATATTCTCTTCATCCATGTCCTGCCTCCTCTCTTTTTTGATGCATCTGTCTTATAGAGACAGGCAATTGGGGGAAAGTTCATTTTTATCGGAAATTTCTTTTCTTCTTTATTCTTCCAAATATATACCTTATTTTTCCACCAGACATATTTATTTTTGTTTTTCCATCTACACTGACTTCCATCGCGTCTACCGTCAACCATTTTCATAGAGTCGCAAAAAACAGGACAGCCACCCGCATCCACGCAGATGATCTGTCCTGTTTCGATTGATGCCTTAATATGATTTTTCGTACTAATACCTTAACTTGATCCTAGAAAGCTCCACATCCACCTCATATCCATGGCTGTGAAGATACTCCTTCATGCCCTCCCGCGCGAGGTCGATATGATTCTTCGGGACAACGGTAATGCTGCGGATCGGAAGCTTTTTCTTCCCGCCGCTTAAGTCGATCGCGATATATCTTATTGTAAAAAAGGAGATGAACCTGAGGAAATCACGCAAAGTTCCGGTATGTCCGGACTGCCTCCTCCTCTGCCGCCTTCATGATCTCTTCCACGGAATTGCCCTCGATGTCAAGCCCCTCTGCGGTATAGCACACAGTCTTATTGATTCCGTAATATACCTTGCAGAGTTTCTCGACATACTCATATCCGAGATTCAGATCCCCGATGGAGCCACCGCTGGTGGTCACATAATGGAGACTGTCGGCATGGCACAGCCCACCCGGGATTCCCTTGGAAGAAAAGGTAAAGGTCAGCCCTGTCACACAGATCTGCTCCAGATAACATTTCATTCTCGCCGGGAAAGTAAAATCCCAGTACGGGGCCGCCACAAGGATCCGGTCTGCGGACGCAAACTGCTTTGCATAGTCAAACAGCGGTCCCTCATAAATTCCGGCCCTCGTGAGCTGTTCCCGTCCTGCACTCTCTTTTCCGGTAAAAAGCTTCAGATCTTCATCCTCCAGGCACAGGGTCTCGACCTCATATTCCCCGTTCTTGTTCATTTCCTTTAATAAAGCCTGCGCAAGTCTCTCCGTTCTTGAAATATCGCGGTTCACGCAGGCGTCAATGTACAATAATTTTTTCATACCTTTCTCTCCAGATATTTTTGATATTACATGTATCTATAAATTCAACAGTCTTCTCGAAAGCTCCAGAACATCCTCCGTATTCTTACTGTTAAAGATCTTCACCTCACCTCCGGACTCTTTCCCTGATAACAGTCCACACTCAGTCAGGCGCTTTCTCGTCTGCTTCGCGGTTCCGAATCCACCGTCATAGATCGCCACGCCGGGCAGATGTTTCTGGATCTCATCTTTTACTAACGGGTAATGTGTGCAACCGAGTACCACCGCGTCGATCTCTGATTTCTCGTAAGGCTCGAACTGTTTTTCCAGATACTCGTCCAGAACCGGTCCCTCTAACATTCCGCCCTCGATATACTCCACAAGTCCCGGGCACGGCATCTTGATGATATTCGCCTCATCCTCGTAGACATGCAGCATGGAATTAAATTTTGTCTGGGAGAGAGTCATCGGAGTCGCCATAACGACAACCTTTGAGTGCTCTTTCGCAAGCACCGCCGGCTTCAGCGCCGGTTCGATTCCAATCACCGGAATATCCTTCTTCTCATACTCCTCTCTCAATTCCCGGATCGCCACACTGGTTGCCGTGTTGCAGGCCACAACTATGGCTTTCGCCCCGCGTTCCAGTAAAAAATCCACATCCTTTTTTGTGAGGTCAATGACCTCCTCCGGGGTACGTGTGCCATAAGGGGCATTCGCGGAATCCCCGTAATATAAGAAAGCCTCCCCCGGCATCAGTTTCACTAATTCTCTCAAAACACTGATCCCGCCGAGTCCGGAATCCAAAACACCGATCGGTCGATTGTCTGTATTCATAATGTACACCTCATTGACTGCCGCAGAGATCCGCCGGATCTCATGCAGCATATTATATGAATCCTCGTGTTCTCAGGCTGTCATGTTTCATTTCCATGACCGCACATCTCTTTCCTGCACAACACCAGTTATTTCATCGAATTATTCTTTGTGATGATCTCTTATATCTTATCACACTTTCCCCGTTTTGAACATCCACAGACTTTCTCCGCTCTGTTTTTGTGCATTTTTTAAAATTTAGGCCTTTATTTTTTTCATTTTTGGTTAATCTGTTTCTCAAAACACTGCTATACTTACGCTGTAACAAGAAAGAAGCGGTAACTGTTCAGTACCTTCACAGTTACGCAAAAATCCATTCCGAATTGCCTGCGGCAATGGGATTTTTGCCTGCTGGCCAAAATTATGTTACGGTCAGCGCAGTAAATGCGCAGACCTATTGAACAGTTATTAGTCACAAACTTAACAAAACCCCTTTATACACTAAAGCTGAGGGCTGCTAAGCGAATCCGGCAGAACGAATACTGGTTCGTTTGCCGGGAATCAGATTTTTGGAGGAAAAGATAAATGACTACTTTAAAAGCTGAAAAAAGAAGCATGGATGTAAAGGCAAAGAGATTAAGACGTGAAGGATTTGTTACAGGTAATGTTTTCGGACATGCCATCGAAGGCTCCATTCCGGTAAAGATGAACTCTGTAGACGCAGAACGTCTTTTAAAGACCGAACATAAAGGCGGTCAGATCAACCTCGACATCGAGGGTCAGGTATATGATGTCCTGATCAAGGAAATTGACTACAATGCAATGACAAGAAAGATCGATGAGATTGATTTTCAGGCACTTGTAAGCGATGAAAAGGTTACTTCTACTGCTGAGATCGTAATCCTGAACCGTGAAGCTGTTGTCGGCGGCGTTCTTCAGGAAGACTTAAGCGAAGTTGCTTACAGAGCATTCCCGTCCGCACTTGTCGAGAAGACAACACTGGATGCTGCAGGCCTCAAGGTTGGTGACATCGTACATGTCAAGGATCTTGACATCGCAAAGAACAAAGACATCGACTTAAAGACTGATCCGGAGGCTGTTGTGCTCTCCGTCATCCCGGTTCACAACGTTGTTCCGGAAACTGAAGTTACAACTGCACCTGCTGCAGCTGCTGCTGAGGAGAAAGAGACCAAATAATCTCCGCGTCCATATATAGAAATGGATATAAAAATGGCGGTATCGCTTCAATGGTGAGCGATGCCGCCATTTTTACATCCGTAGGAAATGAACACTCCTTGTACTTCCCGCTGGAATCAAGTATAATAAAAACAATCAAAGACGCTTTTTCTGATGGGAGGAATTTGCATGGGAAGTTATCTGAATCCGGGGAATCTTTCATTCCGCGGTAGTCTCCGCTCTAAAATTTATGTCGACAAAAGCGAACTGATCGCCAGAACCAATGAAGCGCTTTGTACCGAGCAGAAATATATCTGTGTAAGCCGTCCAAGAAGATTCGGAAAATCAATGGCCGCTAATATGCTCGCCGCATATTATGACCGGAGCGAGGATACAACGGAATTATTTCAAAATCTTGCTATCAGTAAAGACAGATCGTATAGGGAAAATCTGAACCAATATGATGTGATCAAAATCAATATGCAGGAATTTTTAAGTATGTCTGAAACAATGGAAGAAATGCTGGAGATGCTTAAAAATTATCTGATTTTGGATTTTAAGGAGACATTTCACGAAATACAGTTTCGTGATGAAAAGAATCTGATTCAGGTCATGAAAGACGTATTCCGTTATACCAAATGTCCTTTTGTGATCCTAATCGATGAGTGGGACTGCCTGTTCCGGGAGTACAAGCAGAATAAAGAGGCTCAGAAAAAATATTTAGATTTTCTGCGCGCATGGCTGAAGGATAAGGATTATGTGGCATTGGCCTACATGACCGGCATATTACCCATTAAAAAATATGGTTCCCATTCCGCATTAAATATGTTTACAGAATATTCCATGACCGATCCAGGCGATCTGGCCGGGTATTTCGGCTTCACTGAACAGGAAGTATCCAGACTCTGCGATACATACGATATGAATTTCGAGGAAGCGAAAACATGGTATGATGGATATCATCTGATCGCACATCGCCAGAATGGTGATGAACATTACTCTATTTACAGTCCTAAATCGGTTGTGGAAGCCATGCTGCGGCACAAGTTGGGAACTTATTGGAATCAGACAGAAACATATGAAGCCTTAAAAATTTACATTCAGATGGATATGGACGGACTGCAGGACTCTGTTGTCAGAATGCTTGCAGGTGAAGCAGTACAAATCAATATAGGAACTTTCAGCAATGATATGACCACATTTGCCACTAAAGATGACGTCTTGACATTACTGATCCATCTCGGCTACCTGACATACAACAGCGTAGATGGAACCGTTGCCATTCCTAATAAAGAAGTCTCACAGGAATATGTGAATGCAATCAGCACCATGAACTGGCATGGCGTGATCGACTCCGTAGAATCGTCCCGTAAACTTTTAGAATCATTGTGGGCCATGGACGCCGACGCAGTTGCGGCAGGAGTTGACAAGGCTCACGATGAAATTTCGATTCTTCAGTACAACGATGAAAATTCTCTGAGCTGTACCATAAATCTTGCATTTTACTTTGCACGCGAATATTATACGATAATCCGTGAACTGCCTACAGGTAAGGGTTTTGCTGATATATGTCTGATTCCGAGAAAACTGCATTTAGATAAACCTGCGGTAGTGATCGAACTTAAATGGGATAAAAGCGCATCTGGAGCTTTAGACCAGATCAGAGAAAAACAGTATGGAAATGCATTGAAAGATTATCATGGTAGTATATTACTTGTTGGAATTAATTATAACAAAACAACGAAGAAACACGAATGCATGATCGAGACTATGCAGAAATAAATATAATATCATGTGAACATCAGCAATATCTTTCAACTTAAAAGATCAAAAAAGTCGCTGAGTTGACAATTCTGTATTTCCCTGCTATACTGTCTTGCAGCTCATCGGAGGGCTTGTAAACGCATTTACAAAGCTGGATAAGATGCCGAAGGATCGTTCGGTATTTTATCCGGCTTTTTTATATAACTGGAAATTTCAGGTGGAAAATACTATGAAAAAGACAAATGATTTCACGGAAGGCAGCCAGATCATTCAGAGCGTCATGACGGTGATCACGAAAATCGCCATGGGCATCACGGTCCTTGTGGGGCAGAAAATCGGTGAAAAGCGTCCCCATGAGGCGGGCATCATTGGCAGCGGCATCGCAACCTCCGTGCTGGCGGGACTCTGCCTCAGCTATTTATTCTACACATACGTTCTGTACTTTGACGCACAAAATCACATCGGCGTCCCAACTTCGATCAAATTGCCATCCAAATCATAAAACCGGACCACCTTCTGTCCCCAACTATGTGTCATAAGGCGGTTCACATACTGGATATTGGGATATAACCGCTCTAATTTTTCAACAAATCTCTCTATGTTCTGTTCCTCAAAATAAAGCTCACACGAATTGCTTTCCGGAATAATAGTTTTCCCTAAAAAATCCTTCCATATCTTCTCATCCTGCAGCACAAGCCCTTCCGTCAGGATTATATTTCCGTCATTACCAAGTACTATATCAAGTCCAAACAGATCATGATAAAACCTTATCGATCTCTCAATATCTTTTACGATAACCAGAATATTTCTCAATCTCATTCTACTTTTCCTGCACCTCCTTGCCGCTCAAATGCTCGATCTCGATTTCAAACATCTGCACAGCCCTTCCCGCCTGCGCGATCTCCTCATCAGCCAGCTGTTCATTTGGATAATATTTCATCGCAAACCGTTTTAACATTTCCATTGCTTTCTCACTGCCATTTTCCATCAAATGACATCTCCCGAACACAACCGTACTCTGCATAAACGGTGCCCAGGCTTCCTCCCTGATCGTCTCATTTCCATAAACCGTAAAACATACCTTATCACATACCCGCAGAGCATCGACCTTATGCCCCGCGCGCGCGCCATGAAAATAGATTTTCCGTTTCTCCCTGTCATAAAAATAATTGAGCGGGATCGCATACGGATACCCATCATCCCCATTCACCGCAAGAACACCTCTCCTGCTGTTTTGCAGAAGTTCCTCCGCCGCGCTATCCTCGATCTTATTTCTCTTTTTTCGAATCTCTCTAAACATAATTCTACACTCCTAATTCATAATATTACCAACCTCATCTTTTCCTGCTCCAAACACCGGCAAATTCTTCCAGATCCATTATATCTCACACGATTGGATTCGTCATCCTCTTCCTTCTCCAATGCGTTTTCCAGCCCCGGTTATACTCCATATTTTATCAAACTCTGTTTTTCACTTTGCCGCATACAAGCGCTCACACTGTAACGCGCACGTTTGACAACCACTCATTTTTCACATATGATTGACACGCAAATACTAATACGAAAAAAGGGAATCTCACCATGTTTGAAAAACTAAAATATTTCTCCACGATCTTCTTCGGCACCTTCATCATCGCCGTGGGAGTTTATTTCTTCATGAACCCGAACCACATCGTCAGCGGAAGTATCTCCGGGCTCGCCGTGGTTCTTGTAAACTTTGTCCCACTGTCCCTCTCCGTGATGACACTGTTCTTAAACATCATCTGCATCATTTTAGCGTTCCTCTTTGTGGATAAGGCCTTCGGGACAAAGATCATCTTTATCTCCATCCTGCTGCCGGCGCTTCTCTTCGTGTTCGAGCTTCTGTTCCCGGGTCCGGTATCCCCGACGGGAAATATCGCTCTGGACGTGGTCGCTATGATCATCGTGATCTGCTACGGACAGGCTGTCCTCTTTAACGCGAACGCTGCGTCCGGCGGTCTCGACATTATCGCGAAGATCATGAACAAATATCTCCATATGGACCTCGGAAAATCCATCATCATCGCTGGTCTTGTGACCGTCGCAAGCTCCTACTTTGCCTACGATCTCCAGACCGTGATTATCGGCGCCCTGTCCACTTACCTCAGCGGTCTCGTTCTGGACTACTTCATTGACGAGTTCACCGGAAAGATCCGCGTCTGCGTCATCTCCGAGCACAATGATGATTTTAAACGTTACGTCATCGAGACGCTCCAGCGAGGTATCACCGTCTACACCGCCACCGGCGGCTACAGTGATGCGCAGAAGGAGGAGATTCTGGCTATTCTCACCAAAAAGGAATATGGTCAGTTTATGGACTATGTCCAGACAAAAGATCCCAACGCTTTTGTCACGATCTCTAACGTGAAACGCGTGGTGGGAAGCTGGAATACGCCGAAGAGACGGACGTACTTCTAACACTTGAAAAAGCCGTCAGGCAGCGGCAGCTTTTTCAAGTGTATGACATCAAAAAAGCAGATCTGCAGCGGCAACATGTCATGTTACCTGCAGACCTGCTTTTCTTAATATTATACAAAATTCTGATTTTAATTCAGGAAATTCTCGATAATGACGTTCTCCGCCTCTTCCTCGGTAAGTCCAAGTGTCCTAAGCTTTAAGAGCTGCTCATCGTTGATCCTTCCGATCGCCGCCTCATGGATGATCGCCGCGTTTAAATCGCGCGCGCGGATCTCCGGGATGGAGCCGATCTCGGCGTGGTCCATGATGATGGAGTCACACTGGATATGGGCCTGGCATTTGTTGTTTCCGACCGCCTTCGGGTGGAAGGTCTGGACGGAATTGCCTTTTCCGACAGACCTTGAGATGATCTGGGCTGAGCTGTCCTCACCGTTTAAACGTACCTCGATGTTGGACTCCGCCGTCTGGTCTCCCTCGGTCATGAGGCGCTCCGTCACATACAATCTGGAGTTTTTATCCATCTCCACAAGCGTCTCGCGGACTGTGGAGTCAACGCCCTTGATCTGTGCCGTATCCAGAGTAAATACGGAATTTTCTCCGACATAGATATTCGTCACCGGATTCAGCACACGGCCGCCGGTTCCATTTCCATCTCCATAATGCTTTTCCTGATAACAGACGTTCGCATTCTTTCCAACATGAAAGGTATGGATCCCGTCATGTCTGCTCTCATTGCATCCGCTGTTGTGGATCCCGCAGCCCGCAACGATCGTAACGTCCGCGCCGTCTGCGATATAGAAATCATTGTATACAAGGTCTGTCATGCCGGAAACGCTGACGACCACCGGGATGTAAACTTTCTCGCCCTTTGTATCGCCATCAATATAGATATCGATGCCCGGCTTGTCCGTCTTCTTCTTGATCTTAATATGCTCACTGTCACCGTGGCAGATGGACGTTCCGTTCTGGCGCAGGTTGAAAGCGCCCTTCTGGGAAAATCCGTTGTCATTGATGACTTTCAGTACTTCTTCTACTACATGATCCAGCTCTACCATTACGCTCTCACCCCCGCATTTCCTGCACATGCATGACATTTATCAAGACCTTCTAAACACGGCAGGACATCTTCCTTCCGTCCTTCCGCCTTGATCTTCCCGTCATCGATCACCATGATCCGGTCTGCCATGCTGATGATCTTCTCCTGATGGGAGATGACGATCAGACTCTGTTTTTTCTCCTTATGGATCTCCTCAAACTTCCGGATCAACATCGAGAAGCTCCAGAGATCGATCCCTGCTTCCGGCTCATCAAAAATACATAAGGTATGTTCCTTCGCAAGAACCGTCGCGATCTCGATCCGCTTCATCTCGCCTCCGGAAAGCGTTCCGTCGATCTGACGGCCTAAATATTCCTCAGCGCAGAGTCCCACGTCAGACAAAAGCCTGCAGCACTCCTGATCTTCCAGCTCTCTTCCTGCTGCCAGCGCAAGAAGTCTCTGCACCGTCATTCCCTTAAATCTCGGCGGCTGCTGGAATGCATAGCCGATCCCGGCGTTAGCCCGGTGGTTGATATCGTAATCCGTGATATCTTCCCCGTTTAAAAAGATCTTTCCGCTCTCCGCCTTCTCGATTCCGATCAGGACCTTCGCCAGTGTGGACTTTCCACCGCCGTTTGGTCCCGTAATCACCAGCATCTCCCCATCGTCCACCTGGAAAGAAATATGATCCAGAAGACATTTTTTCGCCCCGTTATCCTCCACATGGAGAATCAAATTTTCCGCTTTTAACACAATTTCACCTCTCTGTATCTATCAATGGGCTCAGACCCTGTCGGATAAAAGCCCATGTACATCGACACCATTCCTGCGTCTGTATCCAAATATAAACTGTATTTATCTGGTAGGAATAAGTGTATTATAACGCAAAACCGATAATTTCGCCATCAAATTATAAGATTCTCCGGTTGTTCCTTTTTTTATACATTCTTCTGCGTTCTGATTATACCTTCCATCGGTTCTATTCCAATTTTAGTCTCCCCGACAGTTCAAATTGCCTTTTTTCATATTCTATGATAGACTATCCCTTACACGCACAAATGTATTTGTGATAAAAACATGAGGAGAAATTAATTATGAATCGTAAACGAAGTTCGTTCTCCGGAAAGCTCGGTTTCGTCCTGTCGGCGGCGGGCGCGTCCGTAGGACTTGGAAACATCTGGCGTTTCCCCTATCTCGCAGCAAAGTATGGCGGGGGAATCTTTCTACTCGTCTATATCATTCTGGCACTGACCTTTGGCTACACGATGATCGTGGCGGAAACTGCTCTCGGCCGCATGACAAAAAAGAGTCCGGTGGGTGCCTATGAATCCTTTGGAAAATCAAAATGGCTGTCCTTCGGCGGCTGGATCAATGCTGTGATCCCGATCCTGATCGTCCCGTACTATTCTGTGATCGGCGGCTGGGTCATCAAATATCTGGCTGAATACCTTCTTGGACATGGACAGGCCCTTGCCACGGACGAATATTTCTCCGCGTTTATTTCCAACGGTCGTTCCACGGAGATCTGCTTTATTCTCTTCACCCTGTTTACAGTTGTTATCATTTACGCAGGTGTACGCAACGGGATCGAGCGTGTATCGAAGTTTATGATGCCGATCCTCGTGGTCCTTTCCCTGCTCATCGCGGGCTATTCCGTATCGAGACCGGGGGCTATGAGTGGTGTGAAATATCTGCTGGTACCAAACCTTGAGAACTTCTCATGGATGACGGTGGTATCCGCTATGGGACAGATGTTCTACTCCCTGTCCATCGCCATGGGAATCCTTATCACCTTCGGTTCCTACATGAAAAAAGATACTTCGATCGAAGATTCCACCCAGAATGTTGAGATCTTCGATACCGCGATCGCGATCATGGCCGGTCTCATGATCATCCCGGCCGTCTTCGCCTTCTCCGGCGGTGACCCGGATACCCTGCAGGCCGGTCCTGCGCTGATGTTCATCACGATCCCGAAGGTGTTCGCAAGCATGGGACTCGGAGCCGCAGTCGGCATCCTGTTTTTTGTCCTGGTCCTGTTCGCGGCTGTCACAAGTTCCATCGCCCTGACCGAGAGTGCCGTCTCCACTTTTGAGGATGAGCTGCACTGGAGCCGGAAAAAGGCGACGGTATTTATGGCTGTCATTATGCTCCTGCTCGGAACGCTCTCCTGTCTTGGCTATGGTCCACTGGCCGGTGTGACCGTGATCGGAATGCAGTTCCTTGACTTCTTCGATTTCCTGACAAACTCTGTTATGATGCCGATCGCGGCGATCGCGACCTGCCTTCTCGTATCGAGAGGCATCGGAGTTGCAAAGATCGAACAGGAGGTCACAGACGGCGGTCATCCGTTCCGCAGAAAAGTGATCTTCCAGTTTATGATCCAGTATCTCTGCCCGATCTTTGCGACTATCATACTGATCAGTTCTGTGGCGAACGCGTTTGGGTGGATCTCGATGTAACATCCACCCATCCTTTTGCTCCTGCAGCCCGCTCGAGCTCCGGGATCGTAAGTTTTACCGCACTGTGGTCATTTCCCGCAGCCGGGTACACCGTTGTGAACTGCTTCAGGCTGTCATCCAGATAGACCTCGATCCCCTCGTTGATCCCAAAGGGGCACACGCCACCCGGCGCATGGCCGATCCGCGCTTCTACCTGATCAAACGGGATCATCTTCGCCTTTACATGAAATGTATCTTTATATTTGTGGTTATCGACTTTTGCCGTCCCTTCCGTCAGGATCAGGACGGCTTTTTCACCCTGTAAAAAGGACATGGTCTTCGCAATCATTCCCGGCTTCACATCCAGTGCCTCCGCAGCCTCTGCCACTGTGGCCGTTGATTCTTTCAGCTCAATCACATGATCCAGAAATCCCTTCTGTTCCAGATCTGCTTTTGCTTTTTCAAGTGACATGATCCTATTTCTCCTTTGTTGATAATTCGCTGACTGGATTTTCGATCTCCGTAATATCAGCATCCAAATAACTTCGCAGTCTTCTCCATCCTCTCCGCGATCGGAACTCCAAACGGGCACCGTGCTTCGCACAAATGACATCCGATGCACTCCGACGCCTTATGTTCCAGAAGCTCATAGTGAGACTGCACTGTCGCCGGGATCTTCGGCTGCATGGTTGCCAGATCATAAAACATGTTGATCATAGCAATATCCAGATTTGCGGCACACGGCTTGCAATGTCCGCAGTATGTACATTCGCCCCGGTAGGAATGGAACGGCGCATTCGCGATCACAGACGCATAGTCTTTCTCCGTCTCTGAGGCAGTCTCATATCCCACTGCCGCATCTACCTGCTCCTTTGTGTCATATCCACACATGATGGAGCAGACAGCCGGTCTCGTCAGCGCATAGTGAATACACTGGACCGGGGTAAGACAGACACCGAACGGAGATCTCTTCGCATCGAAAAGTCTTCCGCCCGCGAATCCCTTCATGACCGTGATCCCCACATCGTTCTCCTCACAGGCCTTATAGAGCATCGCCCGGTCCAGATCGATCCCCTTAAGTCCCGCGTCAAACTCCTCCGCAAACATCGTATCGATATCCTCACTCGCCGGCAGCATATCAAACGCCGGGTTGATACTGAAAAGGATCATCTCTATATATCCGGACTCAACCGCCTTCATAGCTACCTTCGGATTGTGGGAGCTCATGCCGATGTGCCGGATCACGCCTTTTTCTTTCAGCTCCATCACATAATCCAGATAATCAGAGTGCTGGATCTTCTCCCACTCTTCCTCAGAATCCACATAGTGGATCATTCCGAGATCGATATAGTCGGTCTGTAGTCTCTTTAAAAGGTCCTCAAAGGCCGGACGCACATATTTCATCTCCCGCGTGCGGAAATACTGTCCGTCCTTCCAGGTAGACCCGATATGTCCCTGAATGAACCACTGATCCCGGTTCTCTTTCATTCCCTCGCCGATGATATTTCTCGATTTCGGATCCGCCATCCAGCAGTCCAGCATATTGATCCCTTTCTCTGACGCATACCGGATCAGCTCAATGCCCTCAGTTTCCGTATGCCGTTCCAGCCATTCCCCGCCAAATCCGATCTCACTCACCATGAGCCCTGTTTTTCCCAATCGTCTTGTCTTCATGTGTTCTCCTCCGATCATCTGTTGCCTCCGGCATTTCTCCCATCAGGATCCTACTGAAATGCCCCCGGTCCGTCGCTCTCCGACACGAATTTTGCGATCTTCACCGCTCCATTTCCATTCTTATCCACAGCATAGAACGTATACGTTCCTTTTTCCGTGATCTGGAACGCCGCCATATCCTTCTCATTCACCGTAAACGCCGTTCCTTCCACAGTCCCGTTCGCAAACTCCCCGGCTGTATGCTCGCCCTTTGCATAGAAGAGCTTATCAAGATCCCCGTCAATATCGAGGACGCGGACAGTCAGATACATTCCGCCATTCCGGTTCGAGGTCTGCATTTCCAGATATGGAGCCGTCCCGTTCGCCGGTCTCGTTCCACCGTTCTGAAATCCCCTTCTTGATAAACTGCTGATATCATAGGAAAGTGCTGCGCCCACATTCAGCCTGCCGCCGGACACCGTCACGTCCTTGAGACTCTCCATCGGTGTCACCGTGGACATCAGGATCTCCTTCACATCCGCAACCCCGATCCCGTCAAAATACGAATAGATCATTGCCGCCGCCCCGGACACCATCGGTGCCGCCATGGACGTTCCGCTCATGTATCCATAGGTGTTTCCAGGGGTCGTACTTAAGATATAACTTCCCGGCGCCGCAAGATCCACAGTCGTTTTTCCATAGTTGGAGCTTGCGGACAGTGCCCCATCAAAGCTTAGATTCGCGACGGAAATAATATTGTCCAGGTCATACGCCGCCGGATAAAACGGGATCACGTCCGTATCAACGCCTTTTCCTGTCTTCGGATTTCCGTTTCCCGCCGCCACTACAAACAGCATACCGGAATTCTTCATCGCCTCATATAACGCCTTATCATCTGTCGTCGACGTCAGGCTCAGGTTGCAGATCACCGCACCGTTATCCTCCGCATATTTGATCGCTTTGATGACAGCCGCCGTACTTCCGCCGCCGTCATTTCCCCCAAGAGCCTTTAACGCCATCACCCGAACCCGGGTTCCCGGAACGATTCCCGAGATTCCGATCCCGTTTCCTGTCCCGGCACTGATCGTCCCGGCCCCGTGGGTTCCGTGGCTGTCCTCATTCCCGGTGAAGATCTGATTGTTATTATTGTAGAAATTCCACCCATAACAATCATCCACGTAGCCGTTTCCGTCATCGTCGATGCCGTTTCCCGGAATCTCATCGGTATTGACCCATAAAGTGTCCTTCAGATCTTCATGAGAAGCATCAATTCCCGTATCGATCATTGCGACGATGGTATCATGGCTTCCGTTCCCATATGTCTCCCATGCCTGTTTCAGGTTGATATCCACGCCGGAAACCGCCTGTCTCTTCTTTACCTCCACGAGAGTTCCAAGAAGCTCCGTGTTCTCCGACGGCTGCCCGAACGGATCCGAGTAGACCGGATACTTCGTAACCTCTTCCGATGTGAACGATCCATCGTTGAAGAACGCCCACTGCTCCGATGCGGACGGGTCATTCGTCTGAAGTTTTTCAGACGCATACGCCATAGACGGCTGTCCCGCTGCCGCGAGTATCACCGCCGCCATAAATCCCGCCGCATGTCTGCAGACCGCTTTTCTCTTTCCATAATCATTCTGATCCATAAAAATTCTCTTTTCTCTCTCCATTTCCAGCCCTGCAAAGCGGACATTCGCAATACGTTTCTGCTGTCTTCTGAGCTGTGTTCAAATCTGTATTTTATTTTACCAGATATTCTTGTCTTTTTCATGAATTATTTCTTTTAATTTGCTGATATAGAAAAATGGGCAGGATGACACTTTTTGTCACCCTGCCCACATTTATCCATATTTAGTTCTGCTGCTCCGGATTCTGCTCCGTCGGGGCCTCCAAAGCCTCAGCAGCCTGTACCGGCTGGCTCGCCGCGTCCTCCGCGAACTCGCCTCCCATACGGCTCTTCTCTTCTTTCTTTCCTTCCTCCGGCTCCGGGATTCCCTTCACCTGGCGGAAGATCTTCATGAACTCCTTGCCTGTGATCGTCTCTTTCTCGATCAGGAACGCGGCGATCTGATCCATCGCATCACGGTTTTCGGAGAGAAGACGCTTTGCCTCAGCATAGGCGTTCTTTAACATCTTCATGACTTCCGTATCGATCTCAGCCGCCGTAGCGTCACCGCAGTTTAAGACGGTGCGTCCTGTCAGATACTGGTTCTCCTGGGTCGCAAGCCCCATAAGACCGAACTTCTCAGACATACCATACTGGGTGACCATCGCTCTCGCGATCCTTGTCGCCTGCTCGATATCATTCGCAGCACCTGTCGTCACCGTGTCAAACACGAGTTCCTCAGCCGCACGTCCGGCAAGGGAAACCACAAGCATTGCCTCAAGTTCTTTTTTCGTATTTAAATATTTTTCCTCTTCCGGAACCTGCATGACATATCCCAACGCTCCCATGGTACGCGGAACGATCGTGATCTTCTGGACCGGTTCAGCATCCTTCTGAAGCGCGGTGACAAGCGCGTGTCCAACCTCATGGTAGGAGACGATCCGGCGCTCCTCTTTGCTTAAGATCCGGTCTTTCTTCTCTTTTCCGACGAGAACAAGCTCCACAGCCTCAAAGAGGTCTTTCTGGGAGACAGCCTGGCGTCCGTTCTTGACTGCGTTGATAGCCGCCTCGTTCATCATGTTCGCGAGATCTGCGCCCACAGCACCGGAAGTCGCAAGGGCGATCTCCTCGAAGTCGACAGTCTCATCCAGGCGCACATCCTTGGAATGTACCTTTAAGATATTGACGCGGCCCTTCAGGTCCGGCTTGTCAACAATCACACGTCTGTCAAAACGTCCCGGTCTCAAAAGTGCCGGATCCAGAATCTCCGGACGGTTCGTCGCGCCCAGGACGAGAAGTCCCTTAGAGGAATCAAATCCATCCATCTCGGAAAGCAGCTGGTTTAAGGTCTGCTCTCTCTCATCATTTCCGCCCATCCGGCTGTCACGGCTGCGTCCGATGGCATCGATCTCATCAATAAAGATGATACACGGTGCGGACTGCTGTGCCTGCTTGAAGAGGTCACGGACACGGGACGCACCCACGCCGACAAACATCTCCACGAAATCAGAACCGGAAAGGGAATAGAACGGAACATGTGCCTCACCGGCTACCGCCTTCGCAAGCAGAGTCTTACCTGTTCCTGGAGGTCCCACAAGGAGCGCTCCTTTCGGCAGTTTTGCACCGATCTTTGAATATTTCTGCGGATTGTGCAGGAAATCGACGATCTCCACAAGGGATTCCTTCGCCTCGTCCTCGCCCGCTACGTCAGCAAACGTGACTCCCGTCTCCTTCTGGACGTAGACCTTGGCGTTGCTCTTTCCAACGCCCATCATTCCTCCGCCGCCCATCCGGCTGTACATCATATAGAGAAGTCCGATCATGAGCGCCGACGGGAGTACCCATCCCATCAGAAAGTTTAAAATACTCGCGCTCGTACTCGTATCTTCCGCCACCACATGGACCCCGTTGGCATCTAAAAGACGCTCTGCAAGATCAACATCCGGGATTCTTACCGTATAATACTGGATGAAGCGGGAAAGCTTCGTGGAAGAAGTCTTTGGCGTTAAGTAGATCCTGTTGTTGGAGATCTTCGCCGTATCGATCTCTCCCTCTTTTAAGTATTCCACAAATTCCTCATACCCGAGTTCCTGGGTCTGGTTTTTGCGGACCATGTTGTTCATAACGGTCACAGCGATCAGCGTGATCACTAGGATCAGGGCGAGCACCCCGATATTCTGTCCGCTTGGCCGCTTTCCGCCATTTCTGTTCTGATTGTTATTGTCCATTGATTTTCTCCACTTCTTTTGCGCATATATCACATTTGGGTATATTGACCCATGATTTTGTGATACCTAATCATTATAAGTTGAGTTTCCCCATAAGGCAATAAAAAAAGTATGAAATTTCTATGTTTACAAAAAATATCAGAAACGCTACAATACAACATGGATAGCAATTTTATCATTTAAAATATATCTGAAAGGATATTTATCATGAATACCGTCACACACCCGATTCCGCCTGTTTTTGACAGCGCCTCCAGGATTCTGATCCTCGGTTCCTTCCCGTCCGTCAAATCCAGGGAAGGACATTTTTTCTATCATCATCCGCAGAACCGGTTCTGGAAGACTCTGGCCGGAGTCCTTAAGAGCCCAGTCCCCGTCTCCATTGATGAGAAAAAGGAATTTCTCCTCTCCCACCATATTGCCCTCTGGGATGTGATCGCATCCTGCTCCATCGAGGGTTCCAGCGACAGCTCCATCCGCGATGTCGTGCCCAACGATCTCTCCCGGATCCTGTCTGCCGCCAATATTCAGGCGATCTTCTGCAATGGGAAGACTTCCTGGAACTATTATAAAAAATATCAGGAGACCGTGACCGGGATCCCGGCAGTCTCCCTTCCCTCCACGAGCCCGGCGAACGCGGCGTGGACACTGGAGAAATTAGAAGGTGTCTGGGATGTGATTTCAGATTATCTCGAATAAAAATTTTGAATTACTTTCCTGTTTTATTTTCCTTTTTCGATGGAAACTATCATTCAGGAGGTGATTCCATGAAAAACTCATCAAAGAAACTGCTTACCAGCGCCGACTGGGACATCGACATCCAGGCCTGCTCCGCCACCGACTGTACCGGCCTGATCCCGGCGCTCCCGGAGACCGACGCAGAGTTAGAACATTATCAGGATCTCTACCACTACCTGCCGGATTCCCCGAACCAGTCAGCTGATGATTCCGACCATCATAAATCCTAAACCAACACGAAAGAAGTATTTAAAGTTATGTTCACCGAATCCATCTATAAATCATGCACTCTCTGTCCAAGAGAATGTCACGCCGACCGGACAATCTCCACCGGCTTCTGCGGCGCCGGGCATGAGCTTCGCGCCGCCAGAGCCGCTTTACATATGTGGGAAGAACCCTGCATCAGCGGTACCACAGGAAGCGGAACCGTCTTTTTCTCCGGCTGCACCCTGCGCTGTGTCTTCTGCCAGAACTTCCAGCTGAGTCACGAAAACTACGGAAAAACCATCTCCGTCTCCTGCCTCGCCGATATCTTCCTGGAACTCCAGGAAAAAGGCGCCGCAAACATCAACCTCGTGACCGGAACCCAGTTCGCCCCCTCCATCATCCGGGCTTTGGATCTCGCAAAGCCGAAGCTTCAGATTCCAGTTGTCTTCAACTGTGGGGGATATGAAAAGACCGAGACGATCCGGGAGCTCGCCGATTATGTCGATATCTGGCTTCCGGATCTCAAATACATGGACAGCAGTCTCGCAAAAAAATACTCCTCCGCACCGGACTATTTTGAAAAAGCTTCCACTGCCATAAAAGAAATGATCCGCCTCACCGGCGGACTTTCCTGGAATAAAAAGAACCCGGCTATGTTAGACCGCGGTGTCATCATCCGCCATATGGTCCTTCCGGGCGCAAAAGAAGACTCGATCCATCTTCTTCACTGGATCAGGGAAAATCTCCCGGATCACCAGTACCTTATCAGCATCATGAGCCAGTATACGCCGTTCTACAAAAGTTCCGAATATCCGGAGATCAACCGACGGATCACCTCCTATGAGTACAACAAAGTCGTTGATACCGCCATCGACCTCGGTCTCACGGAAGGTTTCATGCAGGCGAGAAGCAGCGCGAAAGAAGAATATACGCCACCGTTTGACTGTGAAGGGCTTTAATACAGATTAATGAGCCTGCCGGTTACAGACCTGCACCTGGTTCGTACAGACAGTTTGCTACTCTCCCCCAAAGGCAAGTGGCAACAATTCTTTTCTGCGCATAAAAAGTGGGTACCGAATCAATTTTCTTGTTTCGATACCCACCTTAATGTTCTGCGTTATCCAATGGATCTTACCTCGTTTTCATTAGATTTTTTTCTATATGAAGTTTTCCTTTTTCACTCCGCCGGCTTTTTCCGAAATCTTATCTTTCTTTTCGTTCTCATATCGATTATTGTATTTCTCTTTTTGATACTTTCTCGTCATATCTTGAAGGATTTCAAATAATCTTTTTTTCGATTAATTACCCGGTTTTGTGTTTTTCCTTTGTTCCGGATTTTTCAAATTTGAAAAATGGAACGAGACTTATGTGTTCGGTGGACTGTACCTCCTTTACTTAGATTTTTTTAAGTACGAACCTTTTCGTCTTCTTTGCTTTGTTCTCTCTTTCTTTTTGTTGTCTTTATTATATTCGATAACTTCTTATTTGTCAATATGTTTTTAGAAAAAATATTTTTTATTTTATTGTTGTTAGTTTATTGTTTTATTGTATGTAGTTATTCAAATAATTCTATTATTTTATAAAACGAATTCTCTCTCCTTTCACCCTCCTTTTTCCAGCCTGCTCCCATCCGCAACGACTTTCTATATGGCTTCTACGGCTTTCTTCTCTCCCCGCATCCGCGGAACAAAACTGCGAACGCGATGGAGATCCCGGCCACCATGAGAAACAGATCTGCATACGTGCCGAAGGCCGCTGAAACTTTCTCCCAGGAATCACCCGCGATCCGTCCGGCATAAACGAGAACCGTGTTCCACAAAAGACTTCCTGCCGTGGTAAATATAAGAAACGGCAATGCCGGCATGCCTGCAATTCCTGCCGGGATCGAGATCAGGCTGCGGACGATAGGAACCAGTCTGCATAAGAACACCGCTGATCTTCCACGATCCCGGAACCAGCCTTTCGCGAGATCCACATCCTCCGGCTTAAAATGGAGCAGATGCCCGGTCCTTCCGCAGAGAAGCTTTCGAAACACCTCATCCGGCAGAAATCTTCCCACACCGTAAAGGATCACCGCTCCCACCAGCGACCCGGCCGTCGCAGAAAAGATCACGCTTCCCGGTGTCATATCCGTACAGACTGTCATAACACCCCCAAAGGTCAGGATCACCTCCGATGGGATCGGTGGAAAGAGATTTTCCACTAAAATAAGGAGGAACACAGCAAGATTGCCGTATTCCCCCATTAATTCCAGGACCAGTTCCCGCATATCAGCACCCCCGCTTTACCATGGATACAATATATGCGGGATCCGGTCTGACTTATTCTGTTTTTATCCGCTTCCGGAAATGGTCAAAGCTTGTCAAAACGCTTCTGGTTACTGACCATTGTACTTCTCACTCTGCTCCGCGATCAGCGCCGCATCGTCAAAGTAGTTGATCTTCATAGCCGCACGCATCTCCTTTAATGTCTGTGCAGCTACGCGTTCTGCCTTCTCGCTTCCGCTCTTTAAGATCTCGTATACAGCCGGGATGTCCTGCTCCCATCTCTTTCTTCTCTCGCGGATCGGACGGAGCTCCTCCTCAAGCACACGATTCAAGAACTTCTTGACCTTTACATCGCCAAGTCCACCGCGTTTGTAGTGCTCTTTCACCTCGTCGAGGTTCTTGTAATCCGGCCAGAACTCTGCGAAGTATTCGTCCTTGCAGAATGCGTCCAGATATGTGAAGACGGTATTTCCCTCAACCTGTCCCGGATCGCTTACCTTTAAGTGGTTCGGATCTGTGTACATGGACATGACTTTCTTCTTTACGTCCTCCTCTGTATCGGAAAGGTAGATGCAGTTTCCTAAGGATTTGCTCATCTTTGCCTTTCCGTCGGTGCCCGGAAGACGGCGGCATGCGTCATTGCTCGGAAGAAGAATATCCGGCATAACAAGAGTATCTGTATTGTATACCGTATTGAATTTGTGAACGATCTCTCTTGTCTGCTCAACCATCGGCATCTGGTCCTCACCAGCCGGAACCACGTCTGCCTTGAAAGCTGTGATATCGGCAGCCTGACTGATCGGATAGGTAAAGAAGCCAACCGGGATGCTGGCCTCAAAGTTTCTCATCTGGATCTCACTCTTTACGGTTGGGTTTCTCTGCAGTCTGGAAACCGTAACGATGTCCATGAAGTAGGCGGTCATCTCATAAAGTTCCGGCACCATGGACTGGATAAAGATCGTGGATTTTTCCGGATCAAGACCTGCAGACAGGTAATCGAGCGCAACCTCCAGAATATTCTGGCGGACCTTCTCCGGGTTATCCGCATTGTCTGTGAGCGCCTGGGAGTCAGCAATCATAATATAGATATCGCTATACTCTCCGGAATTCTGAAGCTCTACTCTTCTTCTAAGAGATCCTACATAATGTCCTACATGAAGACGACCTGTCGGACGGTCTCCTGTTAAAATAATCTTTCCCACAACAATATTCCTTTCTCTCCTGTGATGTCAGGTTTCTGTGATACCGGCGGCTCCACGACTGCAGTCCCATTTCGATCTCCAGAAATCCTGTCGGCTGACCCCAAGTTTCAGGCTACAGCCGGTGGATGAAAATTCCGCTTCGCAGTTTCGGTTCAAACCAGGTCGATTTCGGCGGCATCAGAAGCCCCGCGTCCGCAACAGACAGCAGTTCTTCCATCGATGTCGGATACATGGAAAAGGCGATCTTCATGTCCGCCTCACAGCGGCGCTCCAGTTCTTTCACGCCGCGGATCCCGCCCACAAAGTCGATGCGCTTATCCGTTCTCGGGTCTCCGATTCCAAGCACCGGAGCCAGGAATTTCTCCTGGAGCACGGACACGTCAAGTCCCTTCACCGGATCATCCGGTCGGACTCCCACCTTTAATTTCAGATCATACCATGTTCCTCCGAGGTACATGCCGACCTCACCGCGTTCCTTCGGCTCCACAGCTTCCTTTAAAGGTCCGGAGACCTCAAAAAGCTTCGAAGCTTCCTTTAAGAGCTCCTCCTCCGAGTGTCCGTTCAGATCCCACACTACACGGTTATACGGCAGGATCGTCAGTTCATCCTCTGAGAACAGTACGGAGAGGAAGTAGTTGAACGGGGCGTCCTTCGGCGCGTCCGGGTGTTCCGCCCTGCGCTTTAAGGCAACCTTCACGGCAGAAGCCGCGCGGTGATGACCGTCTGCGATATATGTCGCCGGGAGCTTTTCAAATTCCTCCCGGATCTCTTTTATCATATCACCGGATCCGATTTTCCATACCCGGTGTCTGATTCCATCCTCTGAGATAAAATTATAAAGCGGATTCTCCTCTTTTGCAAGTGCAACCAGTTCTTTTAAGCGTTTTACCGGGCGATATGCGAGAAAAATCGGTCCGGACTGGGCGTCCATCACATCGATATGGCGGATCCGGTCCAGTTCCTTCTCCTCTCTCGTGTTCTCGTGCTTCTTGATCACGCCGTTTACATAGTCATCTACGCTTGAGCATGCCACGATTCCTGTCTGGGAATGATCGTTCATCGTGAGTTCATAGAGATAATAGGTCTCATTCGGATCTTCCACATAGTTTCCGTTCTTCACCCATTGTTCAAAAAGATCCTTTGCGTGGGCATAGACCTCCGGCGCGTACATGTCCGCCGTGTCCGGGAATCCCGTCTCCGGGCGGTCGATGGCGAGGAAGGAAAGCGGATGGGACTTCACCTCTCGCTTTGCCTCCTCCCTGTTGTATACATCATACGGAAGTGCCGCGATCTCTGCCGCATGTTCTGCTGCCGGGCGCACGCATGAAAACGGTCTCACTACTGCCATGCCTGTTACCTCCCCATATTATTTTATCCTGCCTCTATATTACACTCAATTCTCTATAAACGCAATTCATCCATGACGATTTTTCGTACATGGATGAATTACAATTACATTTCACAGCTGCCATCTTCTTATGCAGCCGTATTATTCTCTTTTCGACTATATTTTTTAGCCCTTGATCACACGGACCTTATACATTCCGCTGATCTTTTCAAGGTGGGCAACCGCCTCCTCTTTCACCGGATTCTCCAGATCAAGAAGCGTGTACGCGTACTTGTCGCGGCTCTTGTTCGTCATATTGGCGATATTGATTCCCTCAGCAGCAAGGATCGACGTGATCTGACCGATCATGTTCGGAATATTCGCGTGGAGCAGGCCGATTCTTCCTGCAACCTGACAGATTCCCATGTCACACGCCGGATAGTTTACGGAATTTTTGATATTTCCGTTCTCCAGATAATCCTTCAGCTCATCCGCAGCCATCACCGCGCAGTTGTCCTCGGATTCCTCCGTGGATGCGCCAAGATGCGGTGTAGCGATCACGCCTTCCATTGCAGAAGTCTTTGCGTTCGGGAAATCGGTGATGTATTTTTTTACCTTTCCGCTCTTTAACGCCTCTGCCATATCATCATCATTTACAAGCAGGTCTCTCGCGTAGTTTAAGATCACGACGCCGTCCTTCATCTGGTCAAAAGCATCCTTGTTGATCATTTCCTTCGTGGAATCGAGAAGCGGCACATGGACAGTGATGTAATCGCAGTCTTTGTAGATCGTATTCACATCCATAATGTGCTTTACAGATCGGGACAGTATCCACGCCGCATTTACGGAGATAAACGGATCATAGCCGTAAACTTCCATTCCGAGAGCCGCGGCAGCGTTTGCGACCTCACAGCCGATCGCACCGAGACCGATGACGCCGAGCTTCTTGCCCCTGATCTCGTTTCCTGCAAAGGCCTTTTTGCTTTTCTCCATCTTCTTGCTGATATCTTCTTCCCCAGCATGTTCTCTGCACCATTCGATACCTCCGACAACATCTCTGGAAGTCAGGAACAGACCCGCGAGAACAAGCTCCTTTACACCGTTCTTATTTGCGCCCGGTGTATTGAATACGACGATGCCTTTCTTCGCACACTCGTCGAGCGGGATATTGTTGACTCCGGCTCCGGCTCTGGCGATGGCCTCGAGTCCAGCCGGGAATTCTGTCTCGTGGAGAGACGCGCTGCGGACCAGGATTCCTTCCGCGTCCTTCATATCATCTACAAGTTTATAGTCTCCCATGAGGCGGTCTGTGCCATAGTGGGAGATCTGATTTAAACAACAAATATTTCTCATGATTTTTCCTCTGATATTTTCATCCGGCAGTCTTACGCGTCCGCGTGCTCCGCCTCAAATTTCTTCATAAATTCTACAAGCTTCACAACACCCTCCTCCGGCATTGCATTGTAGATGCTGGCTCTCATGCCGCCGACGGTACGGTGTCCTTTTAAGTTCACGAATCCGGCTGTCTCCGCCTCTTTTACGAACAGGGTATCCAGCTCTTTATCACCTGTAACGAACGGCACATTCATGATGGAACGGTCCTCTTTGCGGACAGTTCCGTGGAAAAGCTTGCTCTCGTCCAGGTAATCATAGAGGATCTTTGCCTTTCTCTCGTTTCTCTCCTTCATGGCTTCCAGTCCACCCTGCTTCTTCAGCCATTTGAAGACCTTGCCACAGATATAGATTCCGTAACACGGCGGAGTGTTGTAGAGGGATCCGGCCTTCGCCTGGACATCGTAGCGCATGATCGTCGGTGTCTCCGGAAGAACATCCTCGCGGATCAGGTCCTCACGGATAATTACGATAACGACACCTGCCGGTCCGATATTTTTCTGGACACCGCCATAGATCACACCGTATTTTGATACATCCATCGGTTCAGAGAGGAAACAGGAGGACACATCGGAGACGAGTGTTTTTCCCTTTGTGTTCGGGAGTGTATGGAATTTTGTTCCGTAGATCGTATTATTCTCGCAGATATAAACATAGTCAGCATTCTCATCGACCGGAAGATCGGAGCAATCCGGAATATAGCTGAATGTCTTATCCTCACTGGATGCAATGGCGTTTGCGGTTCCGTAAAGCTTTGCTTCCTTCCATGCCTTCTTTGCCCACTGTCCGGTGATAATATAATCGCCGACACGGTTCTTGAACAGGTTCAACGGTACTGCAGCGAACTGCTGGTGAGCGCCGCCCTGTAAAAACAGGACTTTGTAGTTATCCGGAATCTTTAAGAGGTCTCGGATGTCCTGCTCTGCTGTCTGGATGATCTCCTCAAAAGCTTTTGAGCGGTGGCTCATCTCCATGACGGACATTCCGGTTCCATTGTAATCAAGCATCTCGGCTGCTGCTTCTTTTAAGACTTCTTCCGGCAGCACGGCCGGACCTGCGGAAAAGTTGTAGACTCTGCTCATAGTTTTGTTCCCCTCTCTGATTGCTCTGTGGCCTCTCTCCTTTCGGGGATGGCCACGATTCCAGCCCTTGTCTCTCGATCCAGCGTCACGCTTCACTCCGTCTCTTCTCTATCAGTGTGAAGTGCCGAATCAGGCTGATTTGTCATATATCCTAGCACAAGTACCCGGGCAAATCAATGTTAAAATTGCCTTTTTTCTCGAATTATGCAAACTTTTTTCTTTTTTTGATATCTTTTTTAACAATATATGCGGCTCTTATATTTCGTCTGCTATTTATTTTTCTTCAGATATGGCTACAGGGATCAGATTTCAACTCATTCGTGTGTGTCACGCAATCACCGGCAACCGTCTGAGACTTCTGTTCCCTATTACACTTACAGTCCCGCCGCCGACAGATTATTCTGGCGTCATGTCAATAAAAAAGAATGTGCCTTGGCACATTCTCGCGCCTTGCGCAGTCGCTTGCGACAGTCTACATCTTCGCGCGAGTGCGCATCTTTGGCACGTCAATGCCTTTTTTTGTAACAGGGAATTCCTCGGAATTTCCTGTTACAAAAAAATGGCAGAACACACGATTTTCATGTATTCTGCCATCATTGCCGTACTTATTTTATTAGATTCTCTCACAGATCAGATTTCCCATCTCAGTGGTTCCGACCTGCTTTTTGCCCTCGTCCATGATATCGACGGTGCGGTAGCCCTCTGCGAGGACCTTTCTGACCGCATCCTCGATAGCATCTGCTTCCTTGTCAAGGTCGAAGGAGAAGCGGAGCATCATAGCTGCGGAGAGGATCGTCGCGATCGGATTTGCGATGTCTTTTCCTGCGATATCCGGTGCGGAACCATGGCTCGGCTCGTAGAGACCAAATTTGCTCTCATTTAAGCTTGCGGAGGACAGCATACCGATGGAACCGGTGATCATGCTCGCCTCGTCGGATAAGATGTCGCCAAACATGTTCTCTGTTAAGATCACATCGAACTGGCGCGGGTTCATAACGAGCTGCATCGCGCAGTTATCGACTAACATGTTCTCAAGTGTAACTTCCGGGTAGTCCTTTGCGACTTCCGCAACGACTTTTCTCCAGAGTCTGGAGGAATCGAGAACGTTTGCCTTATCGACACTTGTTACTTTCTTCTTTCTCTTCATGGCGATCTCGAATGCCTTGATCGCTACGCGGCGGATCTCCTTCTCGCTGTAAACGAGAGTATCTGTCGCCTGCTCAACACCGTTTACGGTCTCTGTGTGGCGCTCACCGAAGTAAAGGCCTCCGGTCAGCTCGCGGACGATGACCATGTCGAAGCCGTCACCGATGATCTCCTGTTTTAACGGGCATGCGCCTGCAAGATCATTGTAGAGGTATGCCGGGCGGATATTTGCGAAGAGATTTAATCCTTTACGGATCGCAAGAAGTCCTGCCTCCGGTCTTAAGTTCGGGGCAACATCGTACCAGCGGGAGTTGCCGACATTTCCACCGACTGCACCGAGAAGAACAGCGTCACTCTTCTTTGCGGTCTCCAGCGCCTCGTCTGTCAGCGGCACACCGTAGGTGTCGATGGAGATTCCACCCATGAGGACCTCTTCATAGTTGAATTTATGACCGTATTTCTGACCTGTTTTATATAAAACTTTCTTTGCTTCTCTCACGATTTCCGGACCGATCCCGTCACCGGAGATCGTTGCAATTCTATATTCCATGTCTTTTTCCTCCATATCCCGCCTGAAAATTCACGAAATGCTGCCGTCATTTCCATATTTTTCGGGTATTTTACTTTTCATATTTGTACCGGACTAATTCCTTTTCTGTCCGATTATCTCTTTGTAATCATACTCTAATTTTTCTTAATTTTCAACAAATTGGAGAAATTACTGGCATATATGTTTTCTATTATTTATATGAATCACAGTTATACTTTAGCAGGGTTCACTCTCACTGCTTCTCTTCATGATAAAAGGCACATCACCCGGAACCAATGTTTATTCCATGGCGTGTGCCTTTTTCTTCTCTGAATTTTTCTTACTCGTGGTACATCTCCGGTCTTCTATCGCGGAAGAGTCCCCATGAGAATCTCTCGCGCTCCAGCTCATCCAGATCGAACTCCGCTGTGATCACGCCCTCGCTGTCGCGGTCCATGGACCGGATCACTTCGCCGGCACCGTCCGTGATGAAGGAAGAGCCATAGAATTTCAGGGCTGATTTCTGGTTTCCGTTTGCCTCACATGGCGTTACCTCTTCCAGTCCCACGCGGTTTGCCGCGATCACCGGCATCAGGTTCGACGCGGAATGTCCCTGCATGCAGCGTCTCCAGTGGGGCATACTGTCCACAGAGAGGATCGGCTCGCTGCCGATGGCTGTCGGATAGAATAAGAGCTCTGCGCCCTTTACCGCCATAAATCTCGCGGTCTCCGGGAACCACTGGTCCCAGCAGATCCCGACACCGATGGTGCCGTAGCGGGTCTTGAATGCCTTAAATCCGGTGTCTCCCGGTGTGAAATAGAATTTCTCCTGATAATAGTGGTCATCCGGGATATGGGTCTTCCGGTAGATTCCAAGGTTCGTTCCATCCGCATCAAGGATCGCCACAGTGTTGAACAGGCGCTTTCCGTCCTTCTCATAGAAGCTGATCGGAAGAACGACCTTGAGTTCCTCCGCAACCTTTGCGAAGTGTTTTACAGCGTCATTTTCCTCCACTGGCTTTGCAAACTCATAATATTCGTACTGGCGCTCCTGGCAGAAATACTGGCGCTCAAAAAGCTCCGGGAGCAGGATGATCTGGGCTCCGTCCGCTGCCGCTTTTCTCACGAGTCTCTCCGCGTTTGCGATATTCATATTCACGTCTCTTGTGCAGCGCATTTGTACTGCTGCGACTTTTACTTTTCGCATTTTATATTTCCTCCTGTGGGTATCCGTTTTATTGTCCCTATGTACTGTCTGCATTCCAGTTCTAAATTGTTCTTTCCTTTTAAATTATTTTGAATTGCTCCTCAGGTACACTATCCTTGTTCAATACACGTTTTCTGATTCTATTTTTTTATCGTACTCTTTTCCTATCTCCCCTGCGGGATCTGCTGTGTAATGCAGTGGATATTTCCGCCTCCGAGAAGAATATCTCTGGCCGGGATCGGGCAGATCTTTCTTTCCGGGAAGACGGTTCCAAGAATCTCCACCGCCGTCCTATCATGCTCATCCCCAAACTGCGGCACGACTACCCCGCCGTTTGAAATATAGAAGTTTACATAACTTGCTGCCAGCCGTTCCCCAACCTCTCTCGTGTCCTCGCCGTCCTCAAACTCATAACCGCCAAGGTCTTCCTCTGTCACACAGATCGGTGTCTTTGGGATTGGAAGCTTGTGGACTTTGATCTTTCTGCCCATAGCATCCGTCTCATGTTCTAAAATATCCAGACAGCTCTTCGACATGACATACTGGGGATCATTCTCATCATCGGTCCAGCCTAAGACCACTTCGCCCGGGCGCACGAACGCGCAGATGTTATCCACATGTTCATTCGTCTCGTCATTGTAAATTCCACGTTCCAGCCAGATCACCTTTTTAGCCCCGAGGTAAGCACAGAGCTTCTTTTCGATCTCGTCCTTTGTGAGCTTCGGATTTCTTCCTCCGCTCAGGAGGCACGCTGCCGTCACAAGAACCGTCCCCTCTCCGTCAGAATGGATCGAACCGCCTTCCAGAACGAAGGGGTGGGCCTCGTAGCAGTCATAGCCAAGCTCCCCACAGACTTTTTCCGCCACAAGATCGTCCTTCTCCCAGTGGGCGTAAAGTCCGTCCACGGTTCCACCCCAGGCGTTGAACTCCCAGTCAATGCCACGGACAGTGCCTTCCCCGTTCACCACAAAGGTCGGTGCCACATCCCGCGCCCAGGCATCGTCGGACTCCATCCGGATCACGTGGATCCCGTGTCCCGGATTCCCGGATAACATCTCGCGGGCATTCTCCTCCACATCCGGCTCCGCCAGCATAAAGACCTCCTCGCTCTCGGCGATGGCCCATGCCACGCGCTTAAATGCCTCTCTCGCTTTTTTCGCGCCGTAGTTCCAGCTTCCCGGACGCTTCGGCCAGATCATGATGCAGCCTCTGTGAGGTTCAAATTCGCCCGGCATGCGGAATCCATCCGCTGCCGGTATCGTGTGAAGTTTGTTCATTCTTCAGTTCCTTTCCTGACTTATCTTCATTAACTACTAATTATACTGATCTATCTCATGTCCATCTTCCTGCTATTCGCCCCGGAAGCCGCTCTCACTTCCAGGTTTCTTACCGCCACTTTTTTATATAACCGCCTTTTTCCTGGTCACAAGGCGGAGGGCAGCCACAATCCATATTACACGGCGGCGGACAGTCACATCTTCCTCCCGGCTCACATGGAGGCGGGCAGGGACAAAACGGCGGCTTTGGCGGCGGTGGCGGGCCTGGCTTCGGAGGTTTCGGCGGCTTATCCTTCTTCTCCTCAACCCGGACCAGAATGATATCATCTCCAATCTGGCAGATGTCCCCAAAAGGGATCACAAATTCTTTTTCCCGTCCCAGGAAACCGCAGACACAGCCCGGTCCCGGCACGATGATCGCCAGAATCCTGCCTGTACACGGATCGACATCCAGATCACCCACAAAGCCTAAACGTTTGCAGTCGCAGACGTTGATCACTTCCCGTCTCTTCAATTCGCTCATCCGCATGGCATCATCTCCCGAATCGAAACATTTTATGTATCCCATCAACAGCATCCTTATCGCGCAGACTGCCGTTCATGAGTCATACTCTCTACATATAGTTTATGTTCCCATTCTTGTCCCTGAGATGAGTATCCGGCATTATTTTTCATTATGATTTCGTAATTGTTCAGTCTCCTCACAGTTACATGATTTCTTTGAAATTTTACAGTTCAAGATTCTCCGGCAGTTTGCCCACCGTTTTCAGGATCTTCGCCGCATTTCTCCACAGCATATCCTCTTTCTCACTGTCCGTGAAGCTGCTGTCCTTGATCCTCGCGATTGCGGCTTTCTGGCTGCCATAAGGAAAATCGCAGCCGTAGAGCACCCGCTTTGTGCCGAACTGCCGGACGATCTTCTCGAACTCTCCGGCTTCCTCCAGCTCCGCGCTCATGGCCGTATCGATAAATACATTTTCCGGCAGATTTTCAAGATTCTCATTGGGATTTTTCATCATGCAGAAGCTTCCCATATGGGCCATGATGATCGGGATATCCGGGGCATATTTTAAGATCTTCCGGATTCCCGACGGGTAAAGGTCATAGGGGCGCACGATCCTCGCTGTCCCCATGTGGATCAGCACCGGAAATCCCAACTCATTGATCTTTCTCCACATCTCCTCATACTTTGGATCTTCCAGATGGACCTTCTGAAACGGCGGATGGAACTTGATCCCAGCCATCTCCATGTCCTTCAGCTTTTCCAGCTCCTCGATCACATTCTCACAGTCCGGATGGAGTCCCCCGAATGGGATAATATTCTTTCTTGCCGCTTCCTTCGCGAACCGGTTCACCTCCCCCTGATTCTGTGGTTTCGATACCACCGGCAGGTTCACGGAGAGATCCACTCCCGCCTCCCGCATCCGCGCCAGCAGATTTTCCCTGATCGGAAGCTTCTTAAAATCATCATTTTCATGCCCGGTGACCTCCATGGCCCGTCTCGCTAGGGCAACCGGATAGATATGGGTGTGAATGTCAATGATCCTGCAATTCATCTATTCTTCTCCAGTTCTTCCTCCATGCACCGTTTTCGGCAGCATGTTCCTGAATTTTTCTGCGGCTTTGGTTTTTATTTGCAATGAGTCACTTTTTCTTTACCATGCAGCGCTTTTTAAAAAACGAAATACCGTAGCAAAGAATCTGGTCATAGTCTTCCTCATACTCCTTTGCGTACATTCGATCATCAATTTGCCGCAAAGCTGTATCGCACGCACTCCCCAGATTTTCCAGAACCTTCGTATACTTTGCCTCAAAAATTGCAACACGGGCATTCATAGAATCGTAAATAACCACATCGCTCCGGCCTTCTCCGTGTTCCTTGTTGGAATCCACCATATATCCGGCGCCGGTGAAGATACCTGCAAGAAAAGCGTGGTAGAAGTCTTCCCGATAGTCATGGTAGCTGATCGTCCGCCGGAGCAGGGCATTCATTTCTTTGGTAATCCTCTCACTGTCACCGTTCCATACAGCGTCAAACAAAGCATTTCGATTCCACTTCTTCGTGCTGTCATCGAACCATTTAATAACTGTCGTTTCAAAAATCTCTTTGATTTCTGCATTCGGAATCATAAGAGCAGCCATGCCATCCGGCAGTTCGTCCTTGTAATCTCCCTTGCGCGCTTTGGTTAAGTAGCCCGTCAGATATAGTGTACTCCAAAGATTCTCTTCCGAAGAATGCAGATAATCATAGGTCAGGTTTTCATCTACACGCTGAACAATACAGCCGCCCGCCATCAAAGTTTCAAGCTTATTTGTAATCGTACCGCCTGCATACTCAATAAAGGAACGTATGATGGCATTGTCGCTGGTGTTTTTCCAATAGCTGACCGGTCTGGCTTTCGGATTTCGCTGCAGTTCCAACATATAATTCATAACATCCCACGGGCAGTAAACATCAAAATCACCGAAATGGTAGCCATCATACCATTTCCTGATATTGTCAGCCTGTTCCGTCAGACCGGTGTCATTCAGCAGCTGGTCAACCTCGCTCTGTACAAAACCAAAATACTCGTTCAAACGGGAATTTGTGATCGTATCCGACACAAACTTATTTGTTCCAGTAAAGATGCTCTCTTTTGCAATCTTCAGACACCCCGTAACAACCGCGAACCGAAGTGCCTGATTGTCCTTCAGTGCCTGCATCAAGCCTTTCATAACATCGAGCATTTCATCATAGTAACCGTTGTTGTTCGCTTTTGCTACGGGAACATCATACTCATCTATAAGAAGAATTACAGGCTTTTCATAATAGCTTTGCATCATCGTTGTCAAAAGCATAAGGCTGCTCTTAACTTCTTTTATCGAACCGCTGCCATGTGCGAGATGTGCAAACGCCGCTTTTTGGAAGTCCGTGGCATTTTTACCATCAAGCAAATAGAGATGTCTGTTGTACAAATCTGCAATCACCATTGTGAGCATATCGTATGCCCCAGTGAAATCCAGTCCATCTACCTGTCGAAACGAAACAAAAATTGTCGGATACTGGTTCATCCACGCATCGCACAATGCCTGGTTTTCTGTAATTTTCAGTCCCTCAAACAGTTTTCTGCTCTCCTTGCGGATGTCGAAGAATCTTTCCAGCATGCTCATGCCCAATGTCTTGCCGAAGCGCCGGGGACGGGTAATAAGCGTTACTTTTATTCCCGTTCTGCTGAGCAGCTCTCCTATTAATTCCGATTTATCAATATAGTAATACTCATTTTTACGAATTTCTTCAAAATCCGAAACTCCAACAGGAATGTTCATTTCTTTCATCTCTGCTGCTCCTTTCGTGCAGCCATGCACAGATTTTTCATTGCTTCTATGCTACCATGAATCTCGTGTTTTTACAAGAAAAAGCTCTGCTTACTGCGGCTATTCCGGCTTCCGCTCATTCTGCGTAATTTGCTATAAGCCATAACAAAAAATGGCCCGGCTCCATTTCTGAAGCCGGACCGTGTGCGCTCTGCTGCGCTTATCTATTCATTTTCTCCCAATCATGACCTCTTTTAACAGCAAAGATCCACAATCACCTGCGCAAAGATCTTCGCGCTCATTGTGAGTTCATCAACCACCGCGAACTCATCCGGGCCGTGCATGTGGTTCTCGGTCTCCGGAAGGGCAGCGCCGAAGGCAACACCGTTCTTTAAATTGTGGACATAGGTTCCGCCACCGATGGCAATACACTCACCCTTTCTTCCGGAATATTTCTCGTATGCGGAGAGAAGCGTCTTCACAAACTCAGAGTCTGCCGGTACATGGTGCGGCGACTTCATTTTTTCCGTATTGAAGGAGATTCCATCTGCTTCCATTTTTTCACGGATCACATCAATGGTGTTTTCCTTTGTGGCGCAGATCGGACAGCGGCTGTCGAATTCGCCCTCTAAGCTTTTCTCGGAAATATCCAACATGCTGAATGCCAATGTCAATTCGCCGGACTCCTCATCACTCATCTTGATTCCAAGCGCTTCGCCGTACCAGTCACCGTGCGGCATCAGGCGGTTTAACGCGTGGACTGCCTTTACCTGTCCGCATTCCGCCAACGGAAGACGCTCGATCAGGGATAAGAGTCCTGTCAGGGCATTCTTTCCTTTCCACGGTGCCATTGCATGGCCGTTTTCGCCAGCTGCAGCGATCTTCAGGCAACCATCCTCAGAGGATACCGTGAACCGGATTCCAAGCTCCTCTTCCATGCTCTTTGCGAGAGTTTCTGTCTCATCTCCGTCAAGACCCTCAAATAATGCCTCTGCCGCGCCCGGAACCACATTCGTCTTCGTTCCGCTGTGGAAGGATACCATCTTCGGAAGGCGGTCAGACGGCTCGAACTCTGCCGTAAAATTACCTCCGATCCGGCCTTTCTCGATATTGATCACCGGGAAGGACGCATCCGGGGAGAAGGTCATCGGAGCTTCCTTTTCCACGCTGTAGTAGTGGGTGATGTCGGAGCTTCCGCACTCCTCGTCAGTGCCAAGGATCAGGCGAACGTTCTTTTTCATCGGGATTCCAAGTTCATTTACGGCACGCATCGCGTAGAGGGCAGCAATTGCCGGTCCCTTATCGTCCGCAGTTCCGCGGCCATAGATCTTTCCGTCTTTTACTACCGGCTCAAAAGGCTCTGTAACGGTCCAGCCGTCTCCGGCCGGAACAACGTCCAGATGTGCCAGAATATCGAGTTGTGCCTCTTTGTCATTCATGTCAACGGTTCCAACATAGTTGTCATAGTTGTTGATGGCAAAACCGTAACATTCCGCAATATGCAGAGCTGTACGCAGCGCCTCGGAGCACCCTTCCCCATAAGGTTTTCCGATACGGTAAGACCCCTTCACACTGTTGATCCGGCAAAGAGCTCCGATGTCCTCCAGCATTTCTTTCCTGTGCGCGTCAATATACCGGCTGATCTTCTCTTTATACATAATTTCCGCCTCCATATTTCTTTTGTTATAACCCATTTTACAGACAGGCGGGACCGTCTCATCCCGGGCGTTTCCGAGATCGTAAAGCCAGCCCCGCTTATACCATACTTATTCTGTGCGCCAGTTATTGGCTGCGTGCCTGCTCACAAACCCGCACTTACGCGCTTTATTGTCTGCTTCGCAGGCGTTTCGTTCATTTACCTTATTTCATGAATCCAGCCAGGATCTCGTTTACGATCTTGCCGTCTGCTTTCCCCTTTACGAGCGGCATCAGGGATTTCATGATCTTTCCTTTGTCCTTTGCGGTCGGAGCTTCGATTCCGAGCTCTGCGAGAACCTTCTGGATCGTCTCTCTGATCTGGTCCTCGGTCATATCTGCCGGAGCGAACTCCTGATATACAGCCAGTCTCTTCTTTGCCTCTTCGATGATATCAGCGCGGTCTGCCGGAGCGGTATCGATCGTCTCCTTGACCTGCTTGATCTCCTTCTTTACGATCGCGTTCTCCTCATCCTCTGTGAGCGGAGCTTCACGCTTGTCGATCTGCGCGTTCTTTAATGCAGAGAGAAGCATGGAAAGGGAATCCTTTCTCTCTTTATCCTTTGCTTTCATCGCCTCGACCATAGCTGCTCTTACAACATCGATCTTACTCATTTTATATTCCTCCTGTCTATGCAGTATTCCCAGTCAAAACGACTGGTTCCACATGTTCCTGTGATGATATATTTTGTAAACTTGATTAGTTCTTTCCGAATTCACTGAGTTTCAAGTTCGGATTTCTCTCCTCGACCATGCCGACACTCCAGCTGTTGATGAATAACAATAACGGATTGCCCTTGAGGTCGCAGATGCGTTTCATATCGGATGTGCCCTGGATCTTCGCCACATCCACTTCCTCCGGATTCTCAACCCAGCGGATGTACTCGAACGGAAGCTGTTCCAGCCTTACGTCTACGTTGTACTCATTCTTTAAGCGGTAGGTCAGGACCTCAAACTGCAGGACACCGACAACGCCGACGATGATCTCCTCCATACCGGTATTGAACTCCTGGAAGATCTGGATCGCACCTTCCTGAGCGATCTGGTTGACACCCTTTAAGAACTGTTTTCTCTTCATGGTATCGATCTGGCGGACTCTCGCGAAATGCTCCGGTGCAAAGGTCGGGATACCCTCGAACTGGAACTTCTCGTTGGACGTACAGAGCGTGTCACCGATGGAGAAAATACCCGGATCGAAAACGCCGATGATATCTCCGGCATAAGCCTCGTCAATGATCTTACGGCTCTCAGCCATCAGCTGCTGCGGCTGGGTCAGACGGATCTTCTTGCCGCCCTGAACATGGTTGACTTCCATTCCGGCTTCAAACTTACCGGAACAGATGCGCATGAAAGCGATACGGTCACGGTGCGCCTTGTTCATATTCGCCTGGATCTTAAATACGAAGGCGGAGAAATCAGGTCTGAACGGATCGATCACGCCGTCTGTCGTTCTTCGCGGAAGCGGAGAAGTCGTCATATTTAAGAAATGCTCCAGAAATGTCTCAACACCGAAGTTTGTGAGAGCAGATCCGAAGAACACCGGTGAAAGCTTTCCGGCACTTACAAGCTCCTGATCAAACTCATCGCTTGCCCCGTCGAGAAGCTCGATATCGTCCCTCAACTGAGCGTGGAAATCAGAACCGATAACGGAATCCACGTCTGTTCCCTCCACGTCGAAGGTCTCTGTGGCAACCTCCTTCTGTCCGCCCATGGCAGCCGTGAAGGTCGTGATCTTCTTTGTCTGACGGTCATAAACGCCCTTGAAGCTCTTTCCACAGCCGATCGGCCAGTTGATCGGGCAGGTATGGATTCCGAGAACCTCCTCGATCTCGCTCATGAGCTCGAACGGGTCTCTCGCCTCGCGGTCCATCTTGTTTACAAAGGTAAAAATCGGGATATGGCGCATCACACAGACTTTGAACAGTTTGATGGTCTGCGCCTCGACACCCTTTGATCCGTCGATGACCATGACCGCGGAGTCCGCTGCCATCAGGGTACGGTAGGTATCCTCGGAGAAGTCCTGATGTCCTGGGGTATCAAGAATATTGATGCAGTATCCCTCGTAATTGAACTGGAGTACGGAAGATGTTACGGAGATACCTCTCTCCTTCTCGATCTCCATCCAGTCGGAGACTGCGTGCTTTGTCGCTTTGCGTCCCTTTACGGTTCCGGCGAGGTTGATCGCGCCTCCGTATAACAGGAATTTCTCGGTCAGTGTCGTTTTACCGGCATCCGGGTGGGAAATGATCGCGAATGTCCGTCGTCTCTTTATTTCATCATTTAATGAAGCCAAAAAATTTTCCTCCAAATCTATCTTAAAAATCTATATTTTTCCACTTAAATTTTTACCAGTATTTAAGGCTTTCGTCAAGAAGAAAGCCCTAAAATTCGTTATATTTATAGCAATCTATCGCTCGATCCCAAAGATTTCGTCTAAGATCGCCCCTGCAACCTCTTCCTTCGACATGATCGGAAGCTCGGTCTCCTTATTCTCGCGGATCATCGTCACCACGTTCGTGTCCGTTCCGAAACCGGCACCGGCAACCTTCAGATTGTTGGCAACGATCATATCGAGGTTCTTCTTCGTTAATTTTGCCCTGGAATTCTCCAGCATATGTTCCGTTTCCATGGAAAATCCGCAAAGAAACTGGCTTTCTTTTTTATGTTCTCCGAGCCATTTTAAGATATCATCGGTGCGCTCCAGTTCGATCGCCATATCCCCGTCTTTCTTCTTTGTCTTCTCGGTATTCACGAACTTCGGGCGGTAGTCAGCGACAGCCGCGGCCTTGATCACCGCGTCCATCTCATCACTGCGGCCTGTCACGGCCTCAAACATATCTTTGGCGGTAACCACCGGAACAAAGTTTACAAACATCGGCGGCTCCACCTCTGCCGGTCCTGAAACAAGAGTCACGTCAGCGCCGCGGAGAGCAGCCGTCTTCGCGATAGCATACCCCATCTTTCCGGTACTGTGGTTTGTAATATAGCGGACCGGGTCGATGGCCTCCCTCGTCGGGCCTGCGGTCACGAGGATCTTCTTTCCTTTTAAGTCTTTCTCGTACTGGACTTCCTTTAAGATATACTGGAGCAGCACCTCCGGCTCCGGCATCTTTCCCGCTCCGGTATCGCCGCAGGCGAGGTATCCGCTTGCCGGACTGATCACTTCCATTCCGTAGTGTTCGCAGATCTTTAAGTTATCCTGTGTGATCGGATTCTCGAACATTCTCGTGTTCATCGCCGGGCTGATGATCTTCTTGCAGGTACATGCGAGAACCGTGGTCGTCAGCATATCGTCCGCAAGGCCATGGGCCAGCTTCGCGATCACATTCGCGGAAGCCGGGGCAACGAGGACAACGTCCGCCGCCTTCGCAATGGAAACATGTTCAACGGAAAACTCAAAGTTCCGGTCAAACGTATCCACCAGGCATTTATTTCCGGTCAGTGTCTCGAATGTAATCGGGTTGATGAAATTTGTCGCATTCCGGGTCATAAGCACATGGACATCTGCCTTCAGTTTTTTCAGTGCGCTGGCGAGATATGCGATTTTATAGGCGGCGATACTGCCGCTCACGCATAAAAGTACGGTTTTTCCTGCTAACATTTGGAATCCTCCGTTGTAATTTTAGTCAATTTATGGTAAGATAATTCGAACTTTAAAATTATGAGGAACCTGTCCCACACGTTTCTCATATTCACGGTGAAGATTGACAAGTCCCGCAAATACGGAACCTTTGATCAACTGCACACGTAAAAACAGTATAACACGTTACTTAGATTTGTGGAAGGAGTTTTCTCAATGATTTTAGCGATCGACATGGGAAACAGTAATATCGTTGTCGGAGGCCTTGACGACAATAAAACATATTTTGAGGAGCGTATCACCACCGATGACCGGAAAACGAGTCTCGAATACGCGATCCTTTTAAAGAATATTCTGGAGATTCATAAAGTAAAGAAAAATGATATCGAAGGTTCCATTATGGCGTCCGTTGTCCCGCCACTGAACGCGCCGATCTCTTCCGCTGTGAAGAAGATCACCGGAAAGAAACCGTTTCTTGTTGGTTCCGGCATGAAGACAGGCTTAAACATCAAGATGGATAACCCTAAGACCGTCGGCGGTGACCGGATCGTGGCCGCTGTCGCTGCAAATGCCAAATACAAAGGACCGATCATCATCGCGGATATGGGAACCGCGACAACGCTCGATGTTGTAGACCACGATGGAAATTACATCGGCGGTGTGATTCTCCCCGGTGTAAAGGTTGCCTTAAACTCCCTCGTTTCCAATACAGCCCAGCTTCCGAGGATCAGCTTCGATGTTCCGAAACGCGCAATCGGAAAGAACACCATCGAATGTATGAGAAACGGTATCATGCTCGGCAATGCCGCAATGCTTGACGGTCTTATCGACCGCATGACCGCAGAACTCGGCGAACCGGCAACCCTTATCGCTACCGGCGGTATGGCAAGATTCATCACCCCGCTCTGCACGCATAAGATCACCTATGACCCGGATCTTCTGCTCCGCGGACTGATGATCCTTTACCGACAGAATACGGAAACAAAAGACGCGTAAAGCTTCACTGCCGAATGAAATTAATGTTCATTCGGCTTTTTTTATTGTAACAGGGAATTTCCTGTTACATAAAAAAGGCACATTTTTTTCATTCAGAATCGTCCTCCCGGCCATTTCTGTCTATACATTTCGTTTGAAACGAAATATAAGCGAAATGCAGAGTTGTAATATTTCGTTTAATGGGATATACTTATGATAGAATTACGTTTGGAGGTGTTCAATGAACTATTTATCCAGCATGGAAGCGGCAAAAGCAATGGGAATCACAGTGCGCAGAGTCCAGCAGATGTGCAAGCAGGGCGAAATTTCCGGAGCTGTGAAAAAGGGACATTCCTGGCTGATTCCAGAAAATGCAGTTTTGCCAGATCCAGGCGAAAAGAAAAAGCCGATGCCCATTGGGATTTCTGATTTCAAGACGGCGACCACAAGCTATTATTATGTAGATAAAACCTTGCTGATCCGTGATTTTCTGGATACGAAACCTATGGTATCGTTGTTTACCCGTCCGAGACGTTTCGGTAAAACATTGAATATGGATATGGTTCGGGTCTTTTTTGAAAAAACGCAGGAGGACACCTCCATTTATTTCAAGGATAAGCAGATATGGCAGTGTGGTTCTGATTATACCCGGCATCAGGGAAAGTATCCGGTCATATTCCTGACATTTAAGGATGTAAAATGTCTGACATGGCAGGAGACATTTCAGAAGATCCGTAAGCTGATTTCACTGGAATTTATACGGCACAGTGAACTTGAGGAAAGTACTGCACTTGGAATCTATGAAAAAGAACAGTACCATCGCCTTGCCAGTGACAATGCGAATGAAGTAGACTGCCAGATGGGATTACAAATCTTATCTCTGTTGCTGCACAAGCATTATGGACAAGAATGTATTATCATTATTGATGAATACGATACACCGATCCAGCAGGGACATCATTGCAATTTTTATCCTAAAATCGTGAATTTCATGCGTAATTTCTTTTCCGGCGGCCTGAAGGATAATCCACATCTGGCTTTTGGCTTTCTCACAGGCATTCTCCGTGTTGCAAAAGAAAGCATTTTCAGCGGCATGAATAATTTGAAAACCAATTCAATTTTGGACGACAGTTACAGTGAATATTTCGGCTTTACAACTGAAGAAGTAAAAGATATTCTGCACTACTATGGGAAAGAGGACAAATATCAGGAGATCTGCAACTGGTATGACGGATACCGATTTGGTCATACAGAAATCTTTAATCCATGGTCTGTGATCAATTACATTACCGATCAGTGCTTCCCAAAGGCGTTCTGGCAGTCTACCGGCAGCAACGAAATCATTGGTGAGATTATCGCGACATCTACTCCCGAGATAACGGAAGGACTTCATAAACTGCTCTGCGGTGAAAAAATCACTACTTATATAGACACCAGCGTGATCTATCCGGAGATCCAGAATAATCCATACACGATTTATAGTTTTCTTCTTGTTGCGGGTTACTTAAAAGTTGCAGAAATTTATCCACAGAATGATGGGAATTTCATGTGTGATGTTGCAATTCCAAATAAAGAGATTGCCTGTGTTTATGAAAAAGAAATTTTAAATCGGACGAATCAGAACAGCGTCGCGATTTCTATCAATCAGGCGATATTCTCCGGAAATGCAAAAAAGCTTCAATCTTTGCTGGAGAATTTTATGCTGCAGAGTATTTCTTCTATGGATGGGGCAAATGAAAGTTTTTATCATGGCATGATGCTTGGATTATGCGCGATCCTTGGAAACAGGTACCAGATTCGTTCCAATCGAGAATCGGGGCTTGGCCGATTTGATATTCAACTGAATCCATTAGTAAAAGGAATTCCGGGATTCCTGTTTGAATTCAAACACACAAATGATGATCATGTGGATCTGGATGCGCTGGCAGATCGCGCCCTCCAACAAATAGATGTGAAAAAATATGACACGGAATTGCGGGATGCAGGTGTCCGGCCGATCATAAAAATCGGGATTGCTTTTCGTGGAAAAACAGCCGTTGTGAAACGAAAATAATGAGAAGGGGCTGCCGCACCAATTTTGGCAAGCGGCAGCCCCGTTTTCTATAATCATGTTTCTATTTTATCCCAGTCTTCTCACAAATTCCTCATACCCAAAGGTTTTCACCACACTGCACTCTCCACTCTCATCCATTCGCGCGATGGACGGCAGGCACATGCCGTTGAAGGTGTTATTTTTTACCATGGAGTAGATCGCCATGTCATCGAAATAGAGTCTGTCACCGATCCGGATCTCATGGTCGAAGGAATAATCGCCGATCACATCACCCGCAAGGCAGGTCATGGAGGAGAGGCGATAGGTGTACTGCTTTTCGTCCGCTTCGCCGGAGTCTTTTAACGGCGGGCGGTAGGGCATCTCCAGCACATCCGGCATATGGCAGGCTGCGGAGGCGTCTAAGATCAGTGTCCTGATTCCGTTATCCACAATGTCCATGACTTCCGTCACGAGATATCCCGCATTTAATGCCACGGCTTCCCCAGGTTCCACATAGACAGTGACATCATATGTCTCCTGCATATGGCGGATACAGCGCTCCAGGCGGTCGATGTCGTAATCTTTTCTCGTGATATGATGTCCGCCGCCCATGTTGAGCCATTTGATATTCGGAAGCTTCAGGTACTTTCCGAATTTTTCCTCCACCGCCTTCAGAGTCGTCTCCAGATCATCCGAGTTCTGCTCGCAGAGGGTATGGAAATGGATCCCATCAAGCTTTTCCACGAGATCTTCCCGAAAATTTGCCAGGGTCACGCCGAGTCTGGATCCCGGTGCGCAGGGATCGTAGATCGCGTGGTCGCCCTGGGTAGAACACTCCGGGTTTACGCGGATGCCGATGCTGACGCCTTTTTCCTTACAGAAGTCCGCGTATTTTTCAAGCTGGGAAAAGGAGTTGAATACCAGATGTTCGCAGATATCGGTGATCTCGCCGATCTCCGACTCCTTGAAGGCCGGGGCAAATACATGGTTCTCCTTTCCCATTTTTTCATATCCAAGCTTAGCCTCGAAGAGTCCGCTGGCTGTGGTTCCGTCCAGATACTGCCCGATCAGCGGGTACTCGAAGAAGTTCGAGAATGCCTTCTGGGCAAGGAGGATCTTGCAGCCGGTGTCGTCCTTGACCTTCTTTAAAATTTCCAGATTCTTCCGAAGCTTTTTTTCATCAATTACATAACATGGAGTGGGTAATTCATTAATCTTCATTTTATTCTCCAATTACTGACTCGTTCCCGATACACATTTCAGTCCTACCAGAAAACGAAGTTCATTTTTACTGCCGTATCACAATACAGCAACACCCCTGACAACTCGTTCCTGCCAGAGGTGTTTTCTGTACTTGAAACTGTTCCACATTCCGCATTTTTTCCCACAGACAGCACGAATCTGCCGAACAGTCATTCATTTTCAATTTTATTTCACGATCTCCGGATTTTCATCCACAACCCACGGAAGTCCCCACTTGTTCAGCGCTTCCATATACGGATCCGGATCGAACTCCTCAACGTTGAATACACCTTCGCCCTTCCAGGTTCCGTCGACTACCATCATGGAACCAATCATTGCCGGTACGCCTGTCGTGTAGGAGATGGCCTGGGAGCCAACCTCTTTGTAGCACTCCTGGTGGTCGCATACGTTATAAATATAGATCGTCTTCTCTTTTCCGTCCTTCACACCGGTAAAGATACAGCCGATGTTTGTCTTTCCGACGGTTCTCGGACCTAAGGATGCCGGATCCGGAAGAAGAGCCTTTAAGAACTGGATCGGAACGATCTCCTGTCCGTTAAAGTTTATCGGGGAAGTAGAAAGCATTCCAACGTTCTCTAAGCATTTCATGTGGGTCAGGTAGCTCTGTCCGAAGGTCATGAAGAAGCGGATGCGCTTTACACCCGGAATATTCTTTGCAAGGGATTCGATCTCCTCATGATGTAAAAGGTACATGTCCTTCTCGCCGACCTGCGGGAAGTTGTACTCGCGCTTGATCTCCATCGGCTTTGTCTCTACCCAGTGGCCATTCTCCCAGTAGGAACCGTTTGCGGATACCTCGCGGAGGTTGATCTCCGGGTTGAAGTTTGTAGCGAACGGGTAGCCATGGTCGCCGCCGTTGCAGTCTAAGATGTCGATGGTGTGGATCTCATCGAAATAGTGCTTTAACGCATACGCGGAGAAGACACTTGTGACGCCCGGGTCAAAACCTGTTCCTAAGAGTGCCATAAGGCCAGCCTCTTTGAATTTCTCCTGATATGCCCACTGCCAGGAATAATCAAAGTATGCGGTGAAGCCCTCTTCCTTGCAGCGTTTCTCATAGATCGCGCGCCATGTCGGATCATCGGTGTCCTCCGGCTCGTAGTTTGCGGTATCGATATAGTTCACGCCAGCCTTTAAGCATGCGTCCATGATCGTCAGATCCTGATACGGGAGTGCAACGTTTAACACTGCATCCGGCTTGTAGCTTTCCATTAAAGCGACCAGCTCGTCCACGTTGTCAGCATCCACTTTCGCGGTCGTGATCTTCGTCTTTGTCGTTCCCTGAAGTTTCTCCTTTAAAGCATCGCACTTGGATACGGTACGGCTTGCGATCATAATTTCTGTGAATACATCACTGTTCTGACAGCACTTGTGGATCGCTACGGACGCAACACCTCCGCAGCCGATGATCATTAATCTGCTCATGTTTATTTTTCCTCCTCTTTTAAAAGATCCTCAACATACTTCGGCAGCATGAACGCTCCCATGTGAAGATGTGTCGTATAATACCAGGTTTCGATATTTAATGCATCCCATTCCCGGGGTTTGAAATCCTTGATGGGATGATATTTCTTTGAAGCGAAGCCGAAGAGCCAGTATCCGGACGGACAGGTTGGAATATGCGCCTGATACACACGGCTGATCGGGAAGGAGCGGAATGCCTTTCGGTGCATACTGCGGCAGGCCAGCTCGTCCTCATCGTAGAATGGGCTTCCGTGCTGGTAGACCATGATCCCATCTTCCTTTAAGGCGCTGTAACAGCTACCGTAGAATTCCTTCGTGAACAATCCCTCCGTATGACCGAAGGGGTCTGTGGAATCGTTGATGATAAGGTCATACTTTGCCTTCTTGTTTCTTAAAAATCTCAGACCGTCATCATAGTGAACCTCGACGCGCGGATCATCTAAGGCACAGGCCACCTCCGGGAAAAATTTTCTTGAAACCTCCACAAACATCTCATCCGTCTCCACGACATCGATATGTTCCACGCAGTCATACTGCAAAAGTTCTTTCGCGACACCGCCGTCGCCGCCGCCGATGATCAGTACGTCCTTCACGCACGGGTGGACTGCCATCGGCACATGGGTCACCATCTCATCATAAATAAACTCGTCCTTCTCGGAGAATACGATCTCCCCGTCCAGAGAGATAAATTTTCCAAATTCCTCGGAATCGAACACGTCGATCCGCTGATATTCACTCTCCCCGGAAAACAGCTGCTTTTCGATCTTGATGGACAGCTTTACGTTTCCGGTGTGCAGTTCTGAAAACCAGAATTCCATATTTTGTGACTCCTTGTATCGTATTGGCCAAAGCCTGTATGCAGGCAGACAGCCTGTTTTCCTACAGTCAGGTCCTGCGCCTTGAAAAATTCATGCTATATGTTTGCCAGCACCATCAGATGGTCCACCGCCGGATCCTCTGTTCCCTGCATGGAGCATCCTTTTTTCTTCGCATACAGGATATACTGGACCACGTCGTCCGTGATCATCTCACCCGGCGCCAGAATCGGGATTCCCGGCGGATAACACATCACAAACTCCGCACAGACTCTTCCTGAAGACGCTTCCACCGGAACGGAGACCTTCTCGGAGTAGAACGCTTTCTGCGGGGACATCACAACCTTCGGGGAGATATACTCACCGGAGAGAAGTCCCGCGCTGTCCTTTTTGTAAAGACGTTCCACATCATCAAGAGCCCCCACAAGACGCTCGATATCCTGAATCCGGTCTCCGATGGAGATGTAAGCAAGAATGTTGCTGATGTCACCGAATTCGATCTGGATATCATACTCGTCGCGCAGGAGATCATAGACCTCAATTCCCGCAAGTCCGATGTCTCTTGTATATACGGAAAGCTTCGTCACATCGTAATCGAAAATGCTGTCACCGTTCACCAGTTCTTTTCCATAAGCATAATAGCCGCCGATGGAGTTGATCTCCCGTCTCGCGTATTCTGCCATCTCAACGACCTTCGCGAAGGATTCCTCACCGCGGAGAGCCAGATTTCGTCTTGAGATATCAAGGCTGGAGAGAAGCAGGTAGGAGGCGCTTGTAGTCTGGGTCAGGTTGATGATCTGGCGCACATAATCGGTGTTCACACCCTTATTTAAAAGAAGAAGCGAACTCTGGGTCAGGCTTCCGCCGGACTTGTGCATGGATACCGCCGCCATATCAGCTCCCGCTGCCATTGCGGAGATCGGAAGATTCTTTCCAAAATACAGGTGGGTTCCATGAGCCTCGTCCGCGAGAACCTTCATGCCTCTCGCATGGGCAAGCTGTACGATCGTTTTTATATCAGAGCAGATGCCGTAATAGGTCGGGTTGTTGACGAACACCGCAACCGCGTCCGGATTGTCCTCGATGGCCTGTTTTACTTTTTCGACCTGCATTCCCAGTGAAATACCGAGTCTCTGGTTCATCTCCGGATTTACGTAGATCGGGATTCCGCCGCAGAGCACCAGAGCGTTGATGACGCTCTTATGTACGTTTCGCGGCAGGATGATCTTATCTCCGGCTTTTACCACCGAGAGGATCATGCTCTGGACCGCAGATGTCGTTCCGCCTACCATCAGATAGGCGCTGGCCGCTCCGAATGCCTCCGCCGCAAGCTCTTCCGCCTCACGGATCACGGAGACCGGATGACAGAGGTTGTCAAGCGGCTTCATCGAGTTTACGTCCAAAGATACACATTTTTCGCCTAAAAGCTGTACCAGTTCCGGATTTCCGCGTCCTCTCTTATGTCCCGGTACGTCAAACGGGACAACTCTCTTCTTTTTAAATGCCTCGAGCGCTTCATAGATCGGGGCTTTCTTTTGTCTCTCTCTGTCCATGGTTTTGTTCCTCACGCATTTTATTGATTGCGCATCATCTGAATAATAAAAAAGCAGATGACGCCAAAACCATCATCTGCTCAAAACGATTCTATTCCATTGGGGTCTGGGGCGCGTCACTCCGCTCCCGTCTGCCTCTGAGCTTTATCGTTTTTTCTTCCAAGTCTGCAATCGCAAATATATTGTCCCTGCACTTATTGACCGATTCACAAGATGATGTGTTTTTCAAACACTGATTATAAAGTAATCAACTTATAAATTTGAGCTTTTAACTCAATCAATAATGTGGGCTTAACCCCACGCGGCGCTTGACCCGCCTGTCCGATGGGCTTAACTTCCGTAGTCTGTTCTGCGGGAGTGGTCATTACATACATTTGCATGAAAACGATAAATGTCTCTTCACACTATTTCTATCATACATGAAAAAACATAGAACTGTCAAGTAAAAATTTCCATTTGTCCTATGAGAAGATAAAAGCAGGGATCCATCAACCATAAAAGTTGATGGATCCCCATGAAACAGAATCACACGCTATCATTCTGTATGTTTCCGGTCACCATTGCACCGGTCTTTGGATCCAGATAATAGAGATGTCCATCCTGCGGATCTGTAAACCAGCCGGTCTTCATCGCTCCCTGGGTACCGTCAGATACCGGGTTCAGATAATACCAGTTTCCATCCACATCTTTCAGCCAGCCAGTCTTCATCGCTCCCCGCGTACCGTCGGAAACCGGATTCAGATAATACCAGTTTCCGTCTGCGTCTTTCAGCCAGCCGGTCTTCATGGTTCCCTGCGTGCCATCAGATACCGGATTCAGGTAATACCAGTTTCCATCCGCATCTTTAAACCAGCCGGTATCCATGTACCCGTCAGCACCAAAGTGATACCAGAACATGGTTTCCTTGTACGGAAGCTGTTTCCATGCATTGGATACACATCGTCCATCGCTGCCATAGTATCTCCATCTGACTACGCCATTGACATTCTTTGTTTCCCATGCATTTCTGGTCACATTCCAGTCAGTATCTCCGTCGCTGCCGGAACCGGAGCTGCTGTCTCCCTTCTGGCTGCCGGAGTCTGTGCTTTCCAGAACTGCCTGCGCCGTCACACGATGTCCTTCTGCCTGATCCAGCACATCCAGGAGTGCTTCGTTCACAGTTGTATACAACGTGCCGTTGATCTTCCAGCCCTTGAACACAGCTCCATCCTTGCTGACTGTCGGAAGCGCTTCATCCATCTGCTCCAGGGTATAGCTCCGCTCTCCGACTCCATGATCAAATGCAACCGTCCCCTTTCGGCTGTCTGAGAGCAGCTCAAAAGTACTGAAGCCATCCTTGTTGACAAATTCGGCCATAACACTTCCCTGCGTTTTCTTTACGGTTACCGGATAATAGGCAATTTTTCCGCTATGTAACAGATGCCGGATAAAGAGATCTTCGGTCGGATAATCTGCCGGGAGCGGCAGGGTGATCGTAACCGGAGTTCCAACCTGCTGCGGGATTGCTGTGCCGATCAGAACGGTATTTCTACCGGTTCCTTCCTCCTGCATGGTCTCATTCTTTCCGGCTGTTGTGGCTTTTACATTGTATAATGCGGTGATTTCAAAAGTGATCACATTCACTCCCTGTTTTTCGGTCACACCCTTTACTTCCACCGACATATACGACTCAACCACCAGTCTTACCTTCTTTCCTGCGGTATCGACTCCTTCCTTCTGAAGTTTTTCCTTCGCTTCCACTCCGGAAATCGTCTGATCTTCTCCTGTTTTTACGATCACATCCCCGTTTTCTGTTTCCCGGATCAGATCTGCTGCCACAGTATCCAGTCCGGTAATCTCCGGGGTCTTCTCTTCCAAGAGGTTAGCAATCTCTTTTACCTCCTCCGGTGCATCTGCCGGAACCGGTGCAATCTTCGGCTCTGCCACGGAAATCTCCGGTGCCTGTGCTTTTCCAACAGTAATTTCCCTGGTCACCGTCGTTCCATTGTAGTCACTATCCCCGGCAACCTCAGCCGTCACAAGGACCGTTCCGGCTCCGATGATCTTCGCCTCTGTTTTTCCGTTCACTTCTGATAGCTCCAGAACTCCATTTCCGTCAGGAACGGAGAATTTCACAGCTCCGGTTCCCTTCTGTCCGGTAAGTTCCAGTTCGAATGGATCATCACCGTAAAGCTTCCCGTCCACTTCTTTGATCTGAATCTGATCCTCATCTGCTTTTTCGACCTCGAAGCTGCAGCTTACCTGTGCAGGATCATTGTAATTTTCCTTCTCTGGGCCATCGGCCGGAAGCACATATTCTGCCAAAATTTCATGCGTACCAGCAGAAGGAACCGAATATTCCATGGACGCGGTTCCATTGGTCAATGGGATCGGCGTCTGATTGAGTTGCTGTCCATTTTCATAAAAAATTACCGTTCCGGCCAGCACATCCTGATAAGCTCCCTTCGCTTCCAGAGTCAGAACATAAGTATCTTCCACATTTCCAAGAACTGCCAGGAGTCTCTGCATCAGATCTGTTTTCTTTCCGGCTTTCAGATTCAGGGAAATGGTTCCCTTCTGAACGGTGATCGGTCTGGAATTATTACCTGCCGTGTAATTGGTGCCACTTGCCACACTTATCGTTACCGTTGCCGTACCTGCGCCATGGATCGTTGCCCGGCCATCTGCATCGACCGTCAGTACATTCGCAGAGTCGCTTGTCTTGGTCACCGCTCCGTCTCCAACGGTGGTAACTCCAGTCAATGGAAAATCAGGATCGCCATATGTTTTCGTTCCCGGCCACTCTGCATCATTGATCGTGATCGAAGATGCTGCTTTTTTGATCGTTGCGGTTGCACTGGAAGGAATGTTGACCTGGTAGTTATCCGGATCGGCTGTTGCTCCGCCACCGCTCGCTGCTGCTCCTGTTATCACTGCCATCGAGGCATCGATCACAACCTCTTTATTGGTTCCGGCATTTGCATTCTTAAAAGCGGCTGTTAAGCCTGTGATCTGCAGTTTTTCATTTCCGGCAGCTGTATTCACACCAGTGTCTATCATGAGTGGTTGCTGTACAGTTGCTGTTGTCGTGCCATCATAGGTCTTATCTTCTACCGCAACTGATGATAATTGCAGTTGGTACTTAGAAATTTCCGGTACCACGGAATCTGTTAATGTCCTATCGTATGAAACACTTGAATCTGTCGGTGTAAATTTCACGGTATAAGCCTTGTTACCTTTTACATTCGGATAAATACCAGATGCTGAACTACTATTTTCCGGTTCCCAGCTCCAGGTTCCGGCTACCAGTTGATTTGCACCATTATATACACCATAACCAGAAACCAGGGAAACCGGAATCTGAGCAAGTGAACCCCCATAAGTCCCCTTCGCATTCCACTTTTGTGTTCCGTTTCCTACAATTCTCAGTGTATCCTTGGTAGACACATGAAGCGGTTCCGTTCTCTCAGAAGCAAATGCATTCTCTTTCGCCTTTATTCTACAGGTCACCTGATATCCATGTACCGGATATAATCCCTGAATTTCCGTACCGTCAATCCATGTAAATGCTCCGTCTGAATCTACATCACGGTATCCATACTCAATGTCATTTTCAGGATTACTTCTGTTTATGGTAATCGTCGTACCGGTCGCGGTTACCTCTGCCGCAGTTATTGCAGCCGGTGCTGCCGCTCTTGCAGGAATCGTGATACTTTCGGATTTTCCGGCAAATTTCTGATCTGTGTTGCTTGCAGCATACCGATAATAAACCGTACTCTCATGATCAGAAGAAATGATGTCTGTAATCGAAATTCCTGATCCATTGCTCTTTTTTGCAGATGTCCAGTTTGGAGAGGTATTGGTTCCGTTTACAATCACATACTGTAAAGATGAGGAAATCGAGATTTCTTCCCTCCGATAATCAATATTCGGCTTGTTCGATTCTTCCGGAATCGCCTGTCTTTGCAAATCCGCCACCAAAACCGCTTCACTGGCTGACATGGACGAGGACGCTTTCTTGCGAATATAGAATAGTACAGAACCATCACTTTCGTTAATATTATCCAGCATCGTTGTCAGACGAACCGTACCACCCTGTCTTATAGTTGTCCATGACTGTGCATCTTTAGAAGCAGCATACTCCAGATCGAAGGAAGCTTTATTCTCTAAAGTCTCCTGTTCGTAATTGATAGAAACATCAGCAGCATTAGGTGCCTCCTGCCGCATTTTTTCTGTCCGGAAATTTACATAGGTTACATCAAGAGATAATTTATCATCCTTTTTAATCATCAGTCTGACATGATATTCTGTATCCGGAGTTAAATTCTCAATAGTACACTCATAGTTTCCGGAAGAACTTTCCCTAAGTGGCGTTCCATTCGAGAACATATCATCTAATGTCCCTGTCTGCTCATCCTCGTCGGAGGTTAATAAAAACTTAACCTCTGCTCCGGGAGTTCCTGTTGCCTTAAGTGTAGCAGTCGCTTTTTTGTCAGAAATCGTCTTAATATCCGTGACAGTTGCGGAAGTGATACTTGCCGCCTTATTATTAGAATATGTACCAGTAGCTGGATCATAATATACCGTCTTACTGTACTTGCGGAAACGCGGGTAATCCTCCGTTCCGATCACCTGTCCCCACGTACCATCTGATTGATTACCGTTTAAGTTATAGGCAATTTCTCCGGATTTCAGTTTTTTCAGTTTTTCTTCGCTATCTAGAGTAGTAATTCCACCCCAAGAACTAAAACTACCCCTTTTTGTCTCATAACAGTTCGTAAAACTAGCCCTATTATTCATCGGGGACGTAGTTCCTTCCAGGTTTCCTGATACAGCCAAGCAATTCGTCACCGTTCCGTTTGAAGAATTATTTAAAAAATTTGTTCCTACTACAAAACAATTCTGAATATTGGTACGAACAGCGGTATGACACAACCCGAAAGTCCAACCATCTTCCAACACCAGCCCTAGATTTTGTACTTTCCCATCTTGAATCCTTGCCACCAGTCCCCGCTTAAGACTTGTATTGTCAGCAGTAGGTCGCAGTCCGGAAATTACATGATAATTTCCCTCAATATTCCCCCTGAAATACTTATTATCTATGTTTCCAATGCTTGTCCAGTCACGTCCGCCCGGGATCTTAATATCCTTCATCAGCTTCAGATTGCTGTTATCAGGGATTATACTATCATTAAACTGCTTTGCAAACCAGAAAAGCTGACCGGCATTATAAATCTCATAATATTCCCCCGACTTGTTTGCCTTCTGATATGCACCACATGCTTCACAAAATCCATCTGCATTATAGTACTCATGACTACAAACGGTATCATCATGAAACATCTCGATTTCATTTGGTGTTGTTGTCGAAATCGTCTCACCTGATTTTGTGATCGGATTGCCGTCATTTAAGCCCGGTACCGTCACCGAAATCTCTGTTTTATTCTTATTTTCCGGCAGATATACCGTCAGATGTCCCGTGTTCGCTTCATCATACGAAATCTGCATGGAAGGAATGACCATAGCTGCACTTTGACCTTCTTGATTGATCAACGGTACACCATCCTGCTTGATCGTGATATCGCTTGCCTGTAATACCTGATCGCTCGTGATCGCCGTGGAAACAAATTTTAATCTTGTCTCGTAAAGAGGAGTTGCGGCCTTCAAAGTGATCGTTGCATTCTCATCATCAACGTCAGCTGCCATCTGATAAACATAGTTTTCTCCAACCGTCACCTTTACCGTTACCTGTGTCCCTGACGTTAATGGCTTCAGGTAATTAGATGCCGTAAGTGTACCTTGATAATCGCTCACCTTCATCATTCCTGCGTCCCAGGTAATCTCTCCCACGCTGATTGTCACCGGATAAGAGCTTTCGATGAATCGTCCATCCGCAATCGTGCCCTGAATGGTATACTTTTTCAGTTCGAAATTTTCACTTTTCGGGAAATAATCGCCGCCATTTAAGTTTACTGTGGCTTCATTACTGATAGAAATAGAGCCATCCAAAGTACCACCCGGCAACGACTGACCTGGCTTTACTGCGATACCAATGGCATACACTTCATTCTGATATGCAATGGCTAAAACCGTTCCACCTTTGATCGCAATATCACCATACTTGTATCCGCCTTCTACCGCTTTTGCTCCACCACCGCCGCAGCCGATTGCGGCTCCGGGGTGTCTTCCTGCGTTCGTAGCATATCCTCCATAGGCTGTCACATTGCCACCATTGATCTCAATCTTATCCACGCAGCCGTTCGCTCCACCGCCAATTCCGGCTCCACCGTATACATTTTTAATATCCTTGTAGTAGCTTCCATGTCCGCCCTTGGCGTACACAGTTCCGTCGTTGATGATAATGGTACCGCTGCCACCCTCTGCACTGCCGCCAATACCTGCCGCCATCCCGCCGCCATAAGCTTTGATATCGCCTCCGTTGATCACAATCGTCCCCAAGGAACCATTTCTCCTGCTTGACGCGCCAATTCCGGCTCCTTCTCCACCGGTTGCTTTTAAGCTTCCCTCTCCGCTGATCGTCAGGGTGCAGCCTTCCGGCACCTCAATAGCCGCACACATATCACCGCCCTTGAGCGTGTTTTCTCCCTCCAGAATCAGATTCAGTTTTGCACCATTCACCAGTCGGATCGCCGGTACCCAGGTACTCGCTGTCTCATCGTTCTTAACAAGCGGTATCTGGATATCCAGATTTGAAATCGTGATTGTAGCCTCCACACCATTAACCAGAATAACATTGGTCGTACTGCTTCCCGTGATAGTCGCATCATTATACTGTTCCAATGTGTTGCTGTTGATGTTGATACCGCCATTCGCAATATTATAAGTATCTGTTGATGCCAGCAAAGCGATTCCGCCGTCCATGCTGACCTCGATCTCCGGAAGCTCCACGCCCGCTGCCAAAATATACTCTCTCGGAAGAACCGGAAGATAATAATAGAAACCACTTTCATCTTCCCGATTCTCATCCGGCTCCCAAGTAACGCTGATATCCGTCAGCACCGGGATATCTTCTGAGATTTCCTCATCTTCAAACTCATAATCCTCAAGAAAATCCCCGGCATTGCTGTCGGTCGCGATCAGAAACGTACCCTGCTGGTCTTTCTCCTGAACTTCCTGTTTATCTGCTTCCTCCTCATCATTGCTATCCGGCACGTTTTATGAATTTTCTGTTTCCGGAGTTTCCTCCTCATTCAGATTTTCTTTCTTCGCATTACTGCCGGTAGCAATTTCCGGGTCTTCTTTCTTATCACGGTCGTCTGCTGCCGCTTTCTCATCTTCCGCGCCCTTATCGCGATCCGCATTATTTTTCTGGTGATTCACGTTCTTATATTCCACCACCGAAGCCTCGATCGTCTCCGGGAAATTCAGATAATCCTCAAGGTTTTCTCCGGCATCCGCAGGGATCTGAATATGCGCGACCTCCTCCGGTAATTCCGTAAATCCCGTGATCACTTTCAACTTTTTTGTAGGGACTGCAGCAAACGTTGCAGACGGTATGCATAACTGCATCGCCATCATTGCCGCCAATGCTGCAGATACGATCTGCCTTTTCTTCTTTTTATACCTCATATCCATTTCCTCCTGTTGTCATTATTTTCTATATAGCGTGACGGTTTTGTTCTCTCCGGTAATATTTTTTATTCATACTTTTCCTCCCCACCTGATTCATTACTTCCCCTTTTTCCCTGAAGAAGCCGGGAGACTGCTTCCCCCAGCTGATGCTCTGCAACGGGCTTCACCCAAAAGTCATCTACCCGCAGCCTGCGGCTTTGGGGTTCAAATTCTGCCTGATCGCTGATCCAAAGGAGCGGGACATCCTTGCTGTAGCCTCGTATGCTCATGCAGAAATTCATTCCACGGGCCCCATCCTCCATTATCACCACAGCGTCATAAGGGCCCTCCCGCTGCATGGCATAGACGCAGAATACGCCATTGTCAAAGCGGTCTACTTTGCCAAGCTTCATCAGTAACGCCGTTTCTTTCTCCTTCTGACTATAGCTGCATAGCGCAATTCGCATTTCCATACCTCCGTTTCCTGATGGGCTCCATCGCCTCATATAGCTCCTGATCACTACAATCTATGGAGAGGAATGCCGGGATACGAAGCTGATACGCGATCAGGGCAAAGTTTTCATCATCGCTCCACCAGACAAGCGGTGTTTCCGGTGCCAGCTGCTTTGCCTGAATGGCAGCCTCCAATCCCCTTGCCCCGGTCATGGCGATGACAACCGCATGGTAGCGGCTCCGCCGCAGTGCCTGAGATAGCTGCTTCTCATTCCATAGCTCGTCGATGACAAGCTGTCCGTCCCCAGCAAAAAGGGAGCGCAGCCTGCTCTCAAACCATTCTGCATTCCTTAATTCCGTACAAAGTGCGATTTTCATGCTGAGCCTCCTTTCCTGAAAAGAAAAATAAAAAAACCAGACCTTCTCATCGGAAAGTCTGGTAGTATAATTAGAGTAGCATCTTGTCAAGAGAAATGCAACCGACTTTGTTTAAGACGCAGGTTTCCTGTTTAAGACGCAAGTTTTTTCCTGCGGTTTTATGTTATACTAATATTGGATTATTGTGCAAAGGAGATGGCGCGATGCAGATTGCGATTGTGGATGACAGGGCAGATGACAGAGCAGAACTGTCTGTCTGCCTGGAAAATTATATGAAAAAGCATCAGCTGGACTATACGCTGACAGAATTTGAGGACGGAGAGAATTTTCTGAAAGCTGCCGCCCAGGTCAATTTTCAGCTTGTCTTTATGGACATCTATATGGAGAACATGGATGGAATGGAGGCCGCCAGAAGGCTGCGCCAGAAAAACAGGCTCTGTAAGATCGTTTTTCTGACCATTACAGAAGATTATGCCCGGATGGGGTACAGCCTGTCCGCCAGCTATTATCTGATGAAGCCGCCTTCGCTCCATCAGGCAGATTTTGAAGAAGCGATGGAGCTGTGCCAGCTAAAACCGCCCTATGAAGTGATGACACTTTCGGTTATGGCTGACCGTCAAAAGCTGGAACTTCCCACAGAGAAGATTCTATACATAGATTATCAAAACCGTACGACACGGATTCATACGGCGGAACGCGTGATACCGGTAAGCGGAGGCTTTCAGGAGGTTACTGCCGCATTGCAGAAGGACAAACGTTTTTTGCCCTGCTACCGGGGCATTTTAATCAACATGGATTATATCAGCCAGGTCGACAGCCAGACCTTCCGTCTGATAAACGGAGAGGAGCTTCCGATCTCCCTCCGAAACAGAAAACAGCTGCGTGAGGTCTACCGCCGGTATGTTTTCTCCGGAATGGGGGGAATTGTATGCTAATAAAGCGGACACAACAAAAACGATTTCCCGTCTTCTTTCTGGTCTGCTGTCTGACCTGCCTTTTCTGTTTCATCGGCAGCATATCCGCCTTTGCCCTTCAGACTGCCACCCCATCAGATGCCGATAAGATCAGGATCATAAAAATACAAAATGAAGATGAGCTTCTCGCCCTGCCGGAGTTTACCCTGCCCCTTAAAAGCAGCCCCTCCGACGATGACATGGAACCCATTTATCTCTTTGCCCTTAAATACCAAACAGTTTCCGCCACTGTAATTGAAAATAATGAAAGCCGGTCTGAAAGACTTTCCGTCGGCTGGGATTTTTCGGCCATTGACCAGACCACTTTGGGGGATTACACCGCAACCGGCAGGATTGAGCTGCCGGAGGGATATTGCTTTGGCGAAAATGTATTAAAGGAGCTTGTGATTTCCGTCCATGTAGAAAAAACACCTCCTGCTGTCATTATTTCCATAGAACAATGGTATCCTTATACGGACGCTTTTGCACTTCCACAGGGCAGTACAGAAGAAACGCTGAACCATCTGCTTCGTTTTTCCCCGCATCATCTGGAATGCTATACAGAAAACAAAATCAGCTATTCCGCTTTGGTGGAGTGGGATCTTTCCGATATTGATTTCGATACTGTGGGACTGTATCAGGCAAAGGGACGGCTTGCCGCACCTGAAAATACGGAATTTGCGGACGGGATCGTTTTCCCGGAAATATCGATCCCCGTTTCTATACAGGCCCCCGGCAGACCGGATATCAACTGTGTTATAGCTGCCAGAGGAAATCTATGCTTTCCATGGGTCACACCGCCGGGTGATCCGGATAAGATCAACGTATGGCTATCCGAAAACGATGAACCATGGAAACAGCTGGAAGATGGCGTTTATGCAGGGAAGGAAATGCTCTCGATCAAAACGTATCTGCTGACATCGGGTAACAGCTACCGTCTTCAGGTCGATTACGATGGCGGACAGACCGGCATCCTGTCCTTCACTTACTCAGATGAGCTTGTCCTTGAGGGGTATTATAAGGGTGATCGCGATGGAGGGGACGCAAAAGGAAATCCGCCTGGCAGCATCACACAGCCTCCGCCCGAACAGAACATTGATCAGAAGATTGAACAGAACGGGGACGAGAACAAGGATGAGAATCCCGATCGAGAAAACGCTCCAACCGACCGGACAGAGAACGCCTCCTCTATGAAACCGCTCTCTAAAGCAGAGGCGGCTTCAGATCCTGAAGAGCCTTCCTCCTCCGAAATAGCCTTTACCGAATTTTTTGATGATACCACTGACCGGATCTCCGGCACGCGCTTATTGATGATGCTTCAAACGGGAAGACAAAAAGCAAGCTTTTCCAAACAGGGCATCACCATCCGCGTCCCAAGAGCTTCTTTACCAAAGGACATCCAAAATAACGATCAGATTGAGGTCATCATCAAAAAAATCTCTGACCGCAGTTTTTCTTTTTCCTTTTGCATCAACGGAGTTTCCTTTGACTCTCTGCCGGGTGCCTCTGTCATGCTGCCCTATCCGCAAGAGACGGCAGCGGATAGCTTATATCTCTGTGACGAAAGCGGCATAAAAATCCCGGTTTCCGACTATGATGATGCAGCAAAAGCCGCTTCCTTTCCGATTGATCATACCGGAACCTACACCATGGCAGCCACGAAGGATCCTGATTCCCCGGCCCAGACAGCCGAAAAGAATCCTGATTCCCCGGCCCGGACTGCCGCTAAGGATTCCGAGTCCTCGGCTCCGGCAGACGGGAAGAATCCTGATTCCCCGACTCTGACCGCCGCTAAGGATTCCGAGTCCTCGGCTCCGGCAGACGGGAAGAATCCCGATTCCCCGACCCGGACTGCCGCTAAGGATTCCGAGTCCTCGGCTCCGGCAGGCGAAAAGGATCCTGATTCCCCGACCCAGACAGCCACGAAGGATTTTGCCTCCTCGGCTATGGCAGACGGGAAGGATCCTGCTTCCCCGACTCTGACTGCGGACGCCGAGCGCGGCAGATCCCCTCTGCTCTTTTTGCTCCCGGCTTCCCTGCTTCTTTTGTCCGCCGGTGTACTTTTTCTGCGTAGGAGGTGGAAATAGCTGATGTCTTCTGCTATAAGAAAATATGCTGCCTTATGTATCGTCTGCCTGTGTTCATCCCTGTTTTTTCTTGGACTGTATCATTTCGATAATAAATATAGTCAGAATACGATCCAGGCGGCAAACGGCATTTTGGCTCTCTCCGAGAATGATCTGAAAAAGTCACCGGTACGATTTCTGGTATCCGGCTGGGAATTTTATCCGGATGCTCTTTTGACTCCGGAAGAAATACAGGATTCCGACCACTATATGCGCTATCTTTCCATTGGCGAGATGAGCAATTTTTCCAGTTCGGCAGATTCCTCTCCCTACGGCTGCGGAACTTACCGGATGACCTTCTTTTTGCCGGAACGGAAAGAGGCGTATGCCATTGAACTCCCGGAAGTATTTTCTTCCTATACCCTTTATCTCGACCATGACCGGATCCTGCAGCTTGGAGATCCGGAGCAAAGGATCCCTTTGGTTCAAAACCGAATGGTCACTTTTTATGGAGGAAAGCCGGTCACACTCACCATAGCGGTCAGCAACTATGACCACTTTTATGGCGGGATCGTTTATCCGCCTGCTTTTGGGACGATGCTGGCAGTAAATACCTCCCGGGGGATCCGTTTTGCATTCTGCCTGTTCAGCTGCACAGTTACCTTCGTCTGTGCCCTGCTGTCTTTTTACTTCAGTCACCGGATGAAACAGAAAAATGCCTTTCTGTTTGGACTTATCTGCCTTGCTATGTGTGGTCTGTCCTCTTATCCTGTACTCCACATGCTGATGGCACTTCCTGTCTTCCCCTGGTATGCGCTCGAACTGTTCTGTATCTATCTGGTCACCTTGCTGATCATAATTCTGCAAAACCGGATCTGCCGCCCAGGCTTCCTTCTTTCCGCCATCAGTAACGGAGCAGGCGCTGCCTTCCTTATATATGCACTGGGATATGGTATAATGGCTTCCCGCCTTTCCCTTGGAGCCATTCGTTTCTTCTCGGCAGCCGTCTTTTGCTATAAAGCGGCATCGGCACTCTATCTTCTTATCATATCCATTCTTGCCATCCACCAGGGAGAAAAGCGACGCAGACCGATCTTCTATGCCACAGCCGCCGCCACCTGCGCCCTTATATGGGATCGGCTTCTGCCGGTATATGAGCCGGTCATCGGCGGGTGGTTTGTGGAGTGGGGCAGCCTCTTTATCGCAGCAGCGATCGGTTACTCTCTCTGGCACGATGTGGTAGAAGGATACGGAAACAGCCTGATCTTTCAGGAGGAGCGTAAGCAGGTCATCCGTCAGCTTTCTATGCAGACCGAATACAGCCGTCAGCTTTCTGAGGCCGCAGCGGAAAACCGGAGGCTGATCCATGACATCAAACATCATCTGCGTGCCATAGACCGCATGGCCTCGGAGCATGGACAGACGGAGATCTGTGACTTCCTGTTTCAGGTAGAGGAACAGGTTGCCGCATCTTTAGCCTACTCCCATGTTGCATTCTGCAAAAATCCTGTTGTCAATGCCCTGATCGAATATTATTATGGTATCGCCCAGACACAGGGAACAGAGCTTCAGGTGCGGATCGATCTGCCCGATCCGATGCCGCTTACTGACGTGGAGCTGTGTACGGTGCTGGGCAATCTTTTAGACAATGCGGTAGAAGCCTGCAGCCGCCAGACGAAAGGGAAACGCCGCATTTTGGCTGTAGGTGAGATTCGAGGCAACATGTACTTTTTAAAGATTGAAAACACATATGATGGTCTGATCCTTCCGGAGGAAAAAACATTCCGCTCACGAAAGGGCACAGCAGCCGATCATGGAATCGGACTTTCCTCTGTCCGAAGGATCCTTGAAAACCATGGCGGTGACCTTGATCTCGTACCCGGGGAAGAAACGTTCCTTGTCGGGATCACAATAGAATGTCCCTTTATCTCAAAAAGTCAACGTGTAATATAAATTTATTATGGGATGGGGATGCCAAATTAAAAAAAGCAATCGAATCCTTTCAATTCAATTGCTTTTCTGTTTCCGATGCCGATTAATGCTTTTTATTATAGCGTTCACCGAAACGCTTGACAAGCTTAATTTTAGCAGATTTTTTCCTGCGCAGTGATTCTGGCAGGAATACGCCAGCTTCTCTTACCGGAATCACGCGCCAAGTCCCACGAAGCTTCGACTTGAAACTCGCTTTACTGCTTGTTTCTTCCGTCCCAGACACCGTTTTTCTCTACATAGTATCCGTCCGGTGTTCTTTGTCCGGCGTACATAATCCCTCTCTTTCCATCGGAAATCGGGTTAAAATAATACCAGACTCCATTGAGAAGCACCCAGCCGATCTGCATGCCGTGTTCCGGATCCATATAGAACCAGCCGCCGTAATCCTCATCCCTTAACCAGCCTGTCTTAGCATAACCCGTTTCATCAAAGGCCCACCATTTTCCGTTGATCTTCTCCCAGTGATATGCACCAGTACGATCGGCCATTGGCCATGTACCGTCACTAAAGCGGAGCCACCAGCCTTTGGCGTCTTTCATCCAATGGCTGTAGCCATCGTTCACGGTCTGATTGGATGCGCCGGTGATGACGCCCTGTTCCACATTTCTGTAGCCCTTCTGACTGTCCTTTGTAACCTTGTTGGACGGATTCGGGGTTACTTTAACACTACTTTCGTTCGGATCATCATAATCGGAGCTGCCGCCGTCTGAACTGGAGCTGCCATTGGAATTACCATTATTGGAGCCATTGTTGCCAGAATTATTTCCAGAGTTGTTGTTGGAGTTACTGTCAGACGAATCTGCAGTCAGAGTCACGATCACAGGAATCTGAATATCCTCGTAATTCTTAGTCTCCACCTTCACGACAACCTGGGCAGTCTTGCCAACCATGTTTTTAGAACTGCCTTTCAGACGAAGTACCAGATTCATGCCATCCACTGCCGCACTATCTAATATCTGTCCCTCATCGGAAACGATCTGTGCCGTGATACTTCCAATGGTTCCGCAGTCCTCCGGAAATCCTGGCAATGCCACCTGTCTCTCGCCAGTCTCTTTGTAGCTGCATGATTCTGACATAGCAGATACGGTTGGAGCAGCTGCTTTCTGCACAGTCACAGCAACTGTTTTCGTTTCGTCATTGAAATTCGCCATGGACGCCTTCACATACACCAGATACGTTCCCGCCTCTGTAAAGCCTGGGATCTCACTCTGGTAATTGACACCGTCCTTCGAGTAGGTAAATGTTGCATCCGGGCTTACATTTTCAAGACCGGTTTCCACAGAAGCATTGATCTTCGACTGCTGCTCGGTGCCGTTGTAGGTGAGCGGGTCTGCCGATACCGTCATGGACGCGAAATCACGGGGCTTGATCGTTCCTTTCTGTGATATCGTCTGTTCTGTCAGCTCATAATTCTTTGCCTGATCACCTGCTAACGAGCTGATCGTCGCATCTATATCGTGCTCTCCAACATCTGCACTCTGATACGCCCAATCAATCTGGTCTGCACGAACATCCTGAAGCTCAGGAGTTTTATGATTGTCGTCGCAAAGCTGAATTGCCAGCCCCTGCTCCTCTGTAATATCCGTAGTCCCATCATAGACTTTATCGAAGGAATCTCCTGTTATCTGTGCTTTTAATTTACACTTGTTGATTGTAAAAGCAGCCGTTTTCAGGGAACCATCGTAATTTCCCTTTCCCAACAGATAAACGATATACGTTCCAGCGTCCTCTAATTTTGTAACTGATTGATTATTATCTTCCTTTTTCCAAAAAGAAATTTCATAATCAATACCTTCTGTTAATTCACTTCCTAATGTGCCTTTCCAATTTTCAAGCACCTTAATCTTCGGATTCTGTGGTTTATTATTATAAACACTTGAATCAATCGCTACTTCTACGCTTTCCGTAAAACTTCGCTGAGTAATATGCGTTGTATTATTGGAACAAAATACTTTCGACTTATAATTATCTGTTATCACCTTTACAAATACATACTGGCCAGACTCATTTACATTTACAATCTTAGGGCACTCTGACTGCCACTGATCTGGTAAATTACTACTTTTCGATGTTGCGGCCAGTTGATATTTATACTCCGCATCCTTTGGTATACGAGTCGATGTAATTGTAGCTGCCGGATATCCCTCAGTGCCATTATATACACCACTAACAGCATCTACATTCACTGTCCATGTATTAGGAAAATCTGCTTTATCAACAGTCAATGTTATCTCAACCGGAGTACCTTCTTGATAAATTCCACTTGCCAGTGTCTTAACCTTAATTTTAAAAACACCAGCCTTTTTTACCGTCAGCAGACCTGTTGACTCGTCAATCGTTCCTTCACCCTTAGATTCACTTCCTGTATATTCAACAAGTTCATATTGCAGATTTCCGGCTTTAGCCGGTTTCTGAATGTTTGCAAGCTTTTGAACATTGATCGATGTGTTTTCGCTATATACATCACGTATATTCTCTTCAAAATCTGCTATTTTTGTCGGTTCCTGCTTTGCAGAATCTGGTATACGTCCATTTCCACTAATTGTGCCATTGTTTTCTAATGTTCCACCGTCCCGATCATCCACTTCCCGATTTACAGTTAAATTTCCATTATTTATCAGCGTACTTCCTTTTTCAAGCTTTACTCCATCCACAGTCAGAGTTGCGTTCTCCTTTACCGTCACCGTTTTTCCAGGAGCAATATCAAGAATATCCACCGTTAACGTTCCTGGAGCATTAATCACTGTAGAATTTCCATTAGCAACAAACCCTAAGAGACCAGCTTCTGAAGAAACGGCCATATCGCCTCCGGATAATTCAAAATAGCCGCTTGTATACAATCCCTGACAATCGTTTCCAATTACTTTCATCTCACCACCAGTCATGCTAAACCGGCCTTTTACATACATGCCATACCTAATCTTTCCCCCAGCCTTGGTTCCGCTTGCAGTAATATCTCCACCCTTAACCAGTAACGTTCCTGTCGACCCAATCAGAATTCCCGATGTTTTTCCATCATCCTCCTCTCCAAGCGACTTTGATGCACTTGCATTAATAGTGCCACTCTCAATGATTAAAGTTCCTCCAAGATTGATACCAGATCCCGTATTCCTTCCACGCGCATTTAAAGTACCATTCCCTTTAATCGTTACTGTCGTTCCTTCAGTGATCATGAGCGCATAAGAGCCGTTAGCGCATAAGAGCCGTTAGCTCTTAAAGTTGTTACATCTAAGGTATTTGTCCCTTCTAACGTAATGACCCAGTTTGACCAATTACCCAAATATAAACTATTCATGTTTACATTTTTCAAAGTTAAATAATGACATTCATTTGCGTAACTAAGACGGATTCCCATATTCGCTAGTTCATTATCCGAAACTGAATAGTTATTTTCCCTCCAATAAATAGATTTTTCAGTTCCATCTTTCACTACTGTCATTAACGGCGTTTCTGCCGTCACCGCTGCCTGGTCTCCCACCACGGACACTTCCACCACCAGCGCATCCACGCCCTCTGCCAGCTCATACCCCCCCGGCAGCTCTGCTTTAAACTCATAGGTGCCTTCCAGTGGCCAGCGGCCTTCTTCGTCCTGCACATACTCCGGGCAGCTCCAGTTGGTGATCAGCAGATTCTTTTCTTCCCCTTCTTCCACCCGGGCGATAATGGCCGTTGGTAAATACTCGATGATCTCTGTAAAGGATGGCTGCGCTTCCTCAGTGATTCCGGTGAGCTCCAGTCTGCCATCAAGCAGATTTTCCTCCGGATCAAACCATGACCATGACAGGATCTTCATCTGTGAAACCGGTGTGACGGTTCCACCTGTGGTTGTGGTATCTTCCGCATTGGATGGCGTGCTGACAGAAAGTGCTGCCCCGTTCTGGATAGGCACATCATTTAAGTTTTTATTTTCATCTGCATTACCAGAAGAATCCTTCCGGTCTGCGGCTTTTTCTCCAGCTTGCTCTTTCTTAGAATCATTCTTGCCGGTATTGGAAGCAACAGTATCCAACGTGTCGGTATTCTCATTATTTTCCTTCTCTGTATCCCGTATACAGCCACTTTCTACGCTGCAAATGTGGGTACATTCCGTAGGCTCCTTTCCGATCTGGGATGGAGTTGCTGTTTCGTCTGCATCTTTGTAGCACTCTGCCGTATGCACATGGACACACCGGTTATTCCCTGTATCCGGCCGAATCTCTCCCCATGCTGTATTCCCAAAAGCTGTCGATATTGCCAACGACATGGCCAGCCAGACCGCCGCTGCTTTTCGTGTATTTTTCATTACCACAACGCCCCTTTCTGATTCCTTTTCACATTTCATGTACGCTCATATAGTCAGCCTATTGCTCTACTTTCATTATTTAATAATCCGCGCGACATGTCAAGCAAATGCACACGAATTGTTGTTTTTTTTGCACGAAAATAAGTAAATAAATAGAAATCCGGAAGGATTCCCAAAGCCTGCGGATCCCTTCCGGATTATTCTATACTTAGTGCAAGAGCATCTCTCCGCGAAGATGCGCAGTGATTCTGATAGAAGCATGTCAGCTTCGATGACCAGAATCACGTGCCAAGTCTCACGGAGGTTCGGCTTGAAACTCGCTTTACTGCTTGCTTCTTCCGTCCCAGACACCGTTTTTATCTACATAGTATCCATCCGGTGTCCTTTGTCCGGCGTACATAATCCCTCTCTTTCCATCGGAATTCGGGTTAAAATAGTACCATGCTCCATCGAGAAGCACCCAGCCGGTCTGCATGCCGCGTTCCAGATCCATATAGAACCACCCGCTGTAATCTTCATCTCTTAACCAGCCTGTCTTGGCATAGCCAGCTTCATCAAAGGCCCACCAATTTCCGTTGATCTGCTCCCAGCTATGCGAAATATCACCGGAATCACGTACAATGCCCTTCGGATAGGTATTATCTGCAAAGCGTAACCACCAGCCATGCTCATTCAGCATCCAATGGCTCTTTCCGTCATTGGCAAAGCTGTTTGTTTCTCCTGTGATAATTCCTGTTATACTGTCGATCGTTCCTTTGACTGAATCGTGGCTGACCGCACCGCTGCCGGAGGTTTTATCCTTACCGGAGGACGGGTTGTTGCGACTTGGTATTTCCGGCTCATCCGAAGCATCTGAATCATCCGTTCTGTTCGATTCGTTCGGTTTGCCTGATCCTCCCGGCTTTTCCGTTTCGCCCGGCTTTTCCGTTTCACCCGGCTTTTCCGTTTCACCCGGCTTTTCCGTTTCGCCCGGTTTGCCTGTTTCGCCCGGCTTTTCCGTTTCGCCCGGCTTTTCCGTTTCGCCCGGTTTTTCCGTTTCGTCCGGCTTATCTTCCGTTGCTGTCACTTCTGCCGTACCGGTCATCGCTGCGATCTCATAACGAGCGGATGCCCATTCATTCGGTGTAAATACCACCTCGTAGCTATGGGTGCCCGCCTGTGCCGTCTGGGCCGGATTCTTCCAGGCAAAGCTTCCGTATTCGGTGCTTCCTCCTGATAAGACAGAGTCACTCAGAGGACTTCCCGCCTTCACCGACGCTGCCGTTGGCCAGGTGATCTGCGGTGCAGCCACCTTTCCGATCGTAAATGTAAATGCAGCCGGAGCAGGCGTGTTGTATTTGGCCGCCCACTCATCATAAGTGTCAAAATCGAACTCGGCTGTCATCCTGTGCGTTCCTACGGATGCGACTCCCGGCTTTGGCAGGTTGAGAACCGCAGTTCCAGCTTCCCCTACAGGAATCGTATCCGGAACCTGATTTCCATTATCATAGAAGCGGATCTTACCCTGCAGCTTGTCACCATACGCTCCTTGAATACTTGCAATGATATCAAAATCATCCTCGTAGGTTCCGAGAATCCCTTCCGGCTGCTGCGCTCCGGTACTCCGGTTCACAGCGGTTAAGGTAAGGATGAGTGTTCCTTTTTCAATGGTGATCTTTCTCTTTGCCGGTGTGCTTGTGCCAAGGTAATTCGTTCCGGCTGCCATGGTGATGCTTACATCGGCGGAACCGACACCTTTGATGGTCACCTGACCCTGTGCATCCACGGTGAGAACATTTTCATTGGAGCTTTCATACTTCAGAGCTCCATCTCCCACTACATTCACACCCGTCAAGGAAAAGCTGTCATCTCCATAGGTTTTTTCTCCGGTCCATGCTTCCGGATCGATTGAAACCGAACCCTGTATCGGACGGATCGTTCCGGTCGTCTGAGCCGGATATACCACACGGTAATTCTGCAGATTCACTGCACTGCCCTCGGTCTCAATGACTGCCTCTGAAGGATCAATGGTTACCGTCTTACCGGTTCCGGCATTGGCATCTGCAAAGCTTCCTTTCAGGCCACTGATGGTATAGCTCTGACCCGAAGCACCTATATTCACCGTTGCCTCTAACGCAATATCGGTACTTCTGTCATAGTCTTTTTCAATAGGTGTCGTAAGAACTGCATGCAACTCTTTCGGTGATATCTCCGGAATCACATCTCTTTCCAAACTATTTCCATACTGCCCTTCTGACGCTCCATCCGGGATAAATTCTACCTGATATGCAGTTGTTCCCTTTACCTCCGGATAAATGGATGAAGCGAGCGTTCCTTTCTGATCCTTACTGAAGCTCCATGTTCCTGAAACCGGTAATCCCTTATAATTAACAACCTGAAATCCCGCTGCCAGCTGTACCAGAATCTTATCCAGTGTCTGTCCAAAGGTTCCCTTTGTTTCAAAGGATACCGTGCCGGAGCCGCTGAACTGTAAGATATCCGGTATTGTCACCGATAAGCGATCAGCCGGCTTCGATGCAAAACTGTTGTCTGTTGCTTTCACACGAAGGGTTATATAATAGGTGTTAGCCGGATTCGATGCAAACTTCTTCTCCGACTGCCACTTAGGCTCACCAGCCAGAGATTCGGCAATTCCGTACTCATAACGGGAATCGACCTGTCCTTTTACCTTGATAGAGTAGCTGTCTTTCGTTATATCTGTTCCCTGTATCTGCGCCGGTTTTGCCGGTCTTACCGGAATCGTTATTGCGGCTGCTTCGCCTGATGCGGAACCTCCTGCTGTGGAACCTGCGGCTGCCTTTCGCACATACAGGGTAATCTCTCTCGCATTCTCCGGCTGATTGTCCAGAATTTCCGTCAGAGACACCTCGCCGCCTGCCCGGATCTTTGTCCAAGATTCAGAATTCTTGGATTCCGCATATTCGAGATCATACAAAGCCATATTTTTCAGGACTTCCCTTTGATAATCAATATAGGTCTCTTTACGCTCCAATACATTCTCATCCTTACCTGCCTCAACCTTTCCGGTAAATTCCACACCGCCAAAGGAGGCTTTCACTGCCGCCGATGCCGGAAGGTACATATAAATCTTTCCGTTGGAATCTGTCCGGACATCCTTAAAGCCGTAGGAGCTTCCTTCAATACCTGCTTTTTCAACCAGTGTATTATTTTCATAGATACCGGTCAGATCCGCTGTGGTGTAATAAACCGGGTTACCTTTCCCATCTTTTGGTTTATTCTGCTGCCACTTTTCGCCTGCCTTCTCCCAGCCATAAATGATCGGTCGCGGTATATGTCCATTCTCCCCTATCAAACAGATCGTTCCACCCGTAATCGTCACATCGGTTGGTGCCTGTGTAGACTCATACCCCTTTCCAATATGAGCAGCATTCCTACCGCTTTCATTATTTTTCTTCACTAAGCATATGGTGCCGCCGTCAATCAGTACACTCGATGAACTGTCTCTACCGCTTCCGATGCAGGCACCATCATAAGAATAGGCTGTAATCATTCCACCATGAATCTCAATCTTTGCAATTATCGCTGAGCTTCCAGGGACATATCCATAACCGCTTCCAATTCCGGCACCACTCCACGAGCTTGCATTCACCGTTCCGCCTTCAATCACGATTTTACCGGTTCTTTCCTCCTTCCTAAAAGCACCTCCTGTTCCGATTCCGGCACCACCACTACTTTTTGCAGTTACATTTCCTCCGCTAATCCGTATTTCTTCTACACTTTTTCCTACCGAAGCACCAATAGCCGCTCCTTTAGAAGCGGAAGTTGCACTTACAGTTCCCCCCTTGATGTGAATGATTCCTGCATCCTGCTCTCCATTTCCTCCAATTGCTGCACCACTCCTGTCTACATTTGTATTATTGAGCACCTCTATGGAGCCCTGCTGTCCCGGCTCATTGTCAATCGTAAGCTTTGCACCTTTCGCCACACTGATGCCGGCAGGTGAAACAGTTGACCTTGATGAAGATTTCTCTGATTTATTAATCGAAATCTTGTTTTCCCCTTCCAGATAGGTGATCACCTGGGACTCTCCGTTTATCTGAATCGGTGCGATAGCCTTTTCCGGTGTAATCGTAAGATTCTTTAATACGAGCTTTAGTTCCCTGGAAGCTGGGATATCCACGGAGAGATGATACTTCTCTACCTTATTCCCAGATGAAGTGATCCGATAGCATTTATCATAGGACTGGTCTATTAGCTTTGCTGTAACCGCCTGGCCGGAAGCATCTCTTTTAGAATATAAAATTGTCAGCTGACTATTTTCCTCTAAAAAAGATATATTTCCAAGGGACAGATCCAGCTCTCCCTCCAGTGCCTCTGCCGCATTTAATACGATGATATCCGTTCCGGCAGCCGCTGCCTTTACCATTTCGCTGTTCAGGGTAAAGCTTCCACCGGAGCTGCCTAATTCTTTGATGCCTGTATTTATCACAAACCGGTAATTTCCGGCCGGAAGATATGCCAGAGCAGATGCATGATTGCCTGCTTCTGCATCGATTGTCAGCTTCCCGTCAAAGGCAAACTGGCCTTCGTCCTGCTTTAATTCCACCGGAGCTTCTGAGACAGCTCCAGCCAGCCGTCCGGCTGTCAGGGATACGTTCTCTGCCGCCTGCACCTTTGATGAATAGAAGTGGAACCGGACAGGATACAGGGGTTCTCCGATGGTAAGGGAAAGCTTCGTTTCCTCCTCTGACTTCATCGTGAGGGATCCTGTTACTGTAAAGCTATTCGTATTTTCTCCTTCCCCTCCTTCTTCCTTTACCTGAACCGATACCGGAACCACTCCGGACAGAGGCGTATACCAGCTGACTTTATCAGTCTTTAGCTGATAACCGGAAGCTTTTTGAGATAAATAGGTTACTACATCCGGTGCAGTGCCGCCTTCGCTTGCTTCTTCCCCCAACCGAGCCGTCAGTGTATAATTCTTATCATTCTTCAAACGGCCATCATGGATAGTCAGATCCATTGTCTTCTGGTAGGCAGTTTTTCCAAGTGTGACGGAGATGGTTTCATCCTTTCCTTTGTTTAAAGCAACCCTTCCCTCCATCGTCTTACCTTCCCCGCCCCCGGAAGGCTTCAGCACTACAACCATCTGCATATTTCCAGAATGGCCTATCCACTGGGTTATATCCGGTATCGTTCCCCTGAATCCGGAGACGGTCATCTGAGTGCTTGTTTCATAAACCGGAGTTGCTTTTTCTGTATCATTTTCCCGATACAGGGATATGTCCGCCGGATAGGTTCCATCTGGTAGCTGGTTATCATATGCGGAGATCCGGAATGTTTTCTTCCCGTAGGTACAGTCTCCCCGGGGCTCAATTTTGCTTTCAAGCGGCAGCTCTAACTGCACCTCCTCGGAAATAGTGACACTGCCGCCTTTCATGCCATTTCCAGACAAAGGCTTTAACACTCCATAACCAATATTTCCGCCCGTTACCTCCACAGATCCACTTAATATCCGGATATCGCCACAGGATAATTGTAAACCATCCACTCCATTCCATCCGGTGCCGATGGCAGCTCCCGGATATCCTAATTCGCCATTATTATAAGAAGATACGGCTATATTGGGAGCTTCGCCTTCCGTCCCGCCGATCACGATGGTGTCTACACCTCCACCAGCTCCGCCTCCGATTCCGGCTCCTGTCTCCCTTCCTCCTGCTGCGGTTATCCTTCCGCCCAGTATTTCAATGGTTCCGCCGATTCCATACAGACCGGTTCCGATTCCGGCTCCTCCATGATAACGCGTCGATTGGGAAACCTGATAAGCTCCACCTTCAGCTACAATGCTTCCACCCTTGATTATAATCGTTCCTGTCCCATAGTTCTTATCTGCACCTTCGTAACCTGTTGTTCCGGGTTTTCCTCCGATACCGGCGGCCCCATAGGCGCCTCCCACTGCCTTCAGACTTCCGGTACTCTGCTCCGTAATAACCAGCGTTGCATCTTTTCCCACCTCAATTCCGGCTCCTTCATCCAGTCCCACAAGTTTATTGGTTCCTTCTAAGGTCAGATTCAGCTGGGCATTGCCTTTCAGGTAAATACCGGCCAGATTCCATCCTCTGGCTCCATCAGATTGGATCGTTACATCTTTAATCGTCAGATCGACCGTAACATTATCAATTGTGATACCGCCCTTGATGTCTGTATATGTAAACTCTGGTCGGTTGGTAGGGCAATAGCTGCCGGTTATGGTTTTTCCATTCAACTCATTTTGGTTAGCGCTATTAATGAGCAGCGGCTGATTATTCAGGTTATGCTCCTCGCCTGCCAGAGTCATCAGCTGCATCTCTCCTACGAGAACGCAGATTTCCGGAAGCTCTGCCTCCTCTCCCACCGGATATTCCTCCGGCAGAACCGGTGTGAAGACATAGGCACAGCCGTTGTAGTCCTGGTTCGCCTCATAATAGCTATTCCAAGTCTTATCGGAGGTTTCGATAGGCTCTCCGTCCTCGTTAAATTCTTCAAAATAGTCCTGTGGGGAGATCCCGCCGTGAAATTCCGGATAGTCGCTCTCATTGATATCCAACTTCCAGGTCACGCCGGAAATCCTGCTGATATCCTCATCTGCATCCGTCTCCAAGCTTTCTTTTTCGGTGTCAGCTTCCGCATCTATCTGCTGTTCGCCTTCTGCTTTTGGAGCATCCTCTAAAGTTTCCTGCTTCATCCGAACCTCCAGAGTATCCGGAAGGATGATATCGCTTTCTTTGGCACCCAGAGAGAGCTTCTGTACCGCAATAGCCTCATCCAGCCCCAGAAACGCTTCTATCTTTGCTCCTGTTGCTGTTCCGTTTGGTGCTCCGTTTATTCCGGCCTCGGTTCCTGTTATTGCTCCGTTTGCCCCTGCCTCTGCTTTGTTTGTACCTGACTCTGCTCCCGCTTCTGCTTTGCCTGTATCTGCATCTGCCCCTACTTCTGCTTTGCCTGTATCTGCATCTGCTCCTGCTTCTGCTTTGCTTGTACCTGACTCGCCGCGGTTATCTTTTACTTCCGCATTCGACGGAGAAGCATCCGACGGAGAGGCTTTTAATGCAGATTTTTTTAATGCAGCTTCTTTTTCTGCTGTTTCCGCAGTATCATCTGCTCCCGTTTCAGCCCCAATCCGCTGCAGCGAACCGGCCGCCATTGCCTGCGGCTGCCATTCACATGTATTCCATATTAATATAGCTGACAATGCAGCTGCTAAAATTCGTTTCGATTTTTTTCTCATACCATTTTCCTCCCATTGAGACAAATTTGCTATTACTACCACCAAAAAGCGTTGGAAGTCTTCTCGACTGAGATAAACATCAAGTTCCCGCAATATTTACATTTTTCGCATAATCTTCTATACTAATAGTATATCAATTACGTGTTTTTCTGAAAACCACCTCGACGCAAATGGTCAAACCTCGACCTAATTGGTTCAGAAGCATCGTGGTGAAGGGAGTGCTGCAATTATGATGCATATTGCTATTGTGGAAGATTGCGTTTTCGATCAGAAGCATCTGATCGATTTAATACAGAAGAATTTCGAGAATCATGGAGAAATGGCTGATTTTACCTGCTATGAGAGCGGTGAAGCATTCTTAGAGGCTTTCCGCCCCGGTCTTTTCAATGCTGTATTTATGGATATCATGCTTGCAAAAAACGGCCTGAACGGGCTTGAAACAGCCGAAAAGCTTCGAGCTGTTGCCGCGCGGATCCCTCTTATCTTTGTGAGCAATGAGCGGGATTATTCCCTTGAAGGATACCGGGTACATCCGCTCGACTACCTCTTAAAGCCGGTGGATGCGGACACACTGGCCTGGTGTCTCAATGAGATCCGCACTTTTCGGGCCGAACCAGCTTATATTGAGATTCAGGCTGTCCTTGGACAGGGGCAGTCATCCTGCCAGCGGATTCTTCTGGATGATTTTCTATACGCGGAAACGCAGAATCACCGCCTGATCATCCACACGTTAAAGGGGGATGTTGCCACGCGCCTCTCCTTTTCGGATCTAATGGCGCTGCTGCCGAAGGGCGGACGTTTTTATATGAGCGGCCGCAGTCTCCTCCTCAATTTTTCGCAGGTAATCTCTGTGGAGGAGGATGGTTCTGTCCGTCTGAAAAATGGTTCCTGCCTTTTCTGCAGCCGTCGAAAGAAAAAAGAGACAAAGGAAGCATTTATGGAATACCTGTTTACCTGTATGCGGAAGGGAATGATAACCGATGAGTAAGGCGGGCTTATTTCTACATACCACTATTAATTTTGATGAAGTTGCAGCGGCTTTAGATTATGGGCAAAGAACTTTAGATCATGCAACCTATGCAAAGGTAACGAACGCCTTTAAAAAAATGATATTTCACTGCCTTCTCTGGATCTTTATATCCATAATCATCTGTTGTGGCACTGTACTGTTAAGCCATCACATCCAGAACCTGAAGACAAATGAATTGCTGACAGCTTATAATGCAACGACTTTGAAAGGAGGAGTGCGAACCAGTCCGACCACGGTACTGTATACAGAAGGCGGCTCCTATCAATATGATGTCTCCGGGCTTGGCTTAAATCTTGATACAGATTTTCCGCATCAGAGAGCATTAACCTTATTATTAGATGACCAAAACCAGCTGAAAGGCGTGATTTCTAATGATGAATCCAACAAAATAACCGATATATTCGCATTTGGACTTGTTTTCGGAATGATCGAGATAGCGGTGATCATGATCGTCTATGCATTTTTTGTTCGGAAGCATACGTCTTATGGCAAAAAATGGTATGCCTTTATGAAATGGTTCGAAATCAGAGATGACACTCTGCTTGATATCATACGGGAATAATGCTATGCAGGGAAGCTTTGGAGCATGCGATTCTCCACCTACTGCCCATTCTTCGAATACATCACTTTCGCACTGATCCCTCTGATCTTTCCAAGCTTCCCGGAAAGCGCGCTGATCCGGTCGGCCGGAGCGTCTACGATAACGCTGATGATGTTCACATGTTTCTTTTCATATGGAAGTCCCATTCTTCCGATAATATAGGGGCTGTAATCGTGAAGGATCTGGTTGACCTCCCCCACAGCCTCTTTATTTTCTACAATGATTCCCACTACTGCGATTCTTGTTTCCTGTTCCATAACCTTCTCCTAATATATAAGTGTAGGGTTTCAGTACCCAACAGCCAGTTGGGACTTAATCCTCTCATTGTTTAAGCTGTATAATGATTAGGCATCGGTCTGACGACACCTCCTAGGACCATTGGCGTCCGTACGAAAGCCTGTCATTGCAGCCGTTCGATTTATGCAGGTTGAACTACTACTTCACGTTCGTTTGATACCCCAGGAGATTGAATAGGCAATGAGAAATGCTGAAATCCATGCAAATTCACTTTTGGAGGTACGTAGAATGTACAACGCAGTAGGTATTGATGTTTCAAAGGGTAAAAGCACCGTTGCAGTCCTGCAGCCTGGCGGCACTGTGATCCGCAAGCCCTTTGATGTCTCCCACACATCCCAAAACCTCAATGAACTGGCAGATTATTTGAGTTCATTAGACGGCACCACAAAGATCGTTATGGAGTGTACGGGTAGATATCATGAGCCTATGGTAAAGGCTCTATCCGAGGCTGGATTGTTTATTTCCATTGTAAATCCTCACCTGATTAAAAACTTTGGCAATAACTCCTTGCGCAAGGTGAAATCGGATCCGGCGGATGCCCGCAAAATTGCCCGCTATACGCTTGACAACTGGACGGAACTGCGCCAATATTCAGGTATGGACAATACACGTACTCAGTTAAAAACTTTAAACTCTCAATTCAGCTTCTTTATGAAACAAAAGGTTGCCGCAAAAGCAAATCTGATTGCACTGTTGGATAATACTTATCCTGGTGTAAACAAACTCTTTGACAGCCCCACCCGTGAGGACGGGAGTGAAAAATGGGTTGACTATGCTTATTCTTTCTGGCATGCGGATTGTGTCCGCAAGATTGGGTTAAAGGCATTTACAGAACGCTACATGTCTTTCTGTAAGAAGCACCACTATATCTTTCAGCAGGACAGGCCAGAAAAACTGTTTAATGCCTCGAAGGAGTTGGTTGCCGTCTTTCCAAAGGAGAAGACTTATAAGCTGTTGATCCAGCAAAGCATCCAGCAGTTAAATCTTGCCTCCGAACATGTAGAACGACTCCGCAGGGAAATGAACGAACTGGCATCCACACTTCCAGAATACAGCACCGTAATGGGCATCTATGGCGTTGGGAAAACCTATGGTCCCCAGCTCATCGCTGAGATCGGCGATGTATCCCGGTTTACCCACAGGGAAGCACTGACCGCCTTTGCGGGCGTAGACCCCGGTGTTGATGAATCCGGCCAGCACAAGTCAAAGAGCAACAGGGCTTCAAAGGTCGGCTCCGCAAGGCATTGTTTCAGATCATGACAACCTTGTTGCAAAATGCTCCTGAAGCCGATCCGGTGTACCGTTTTCTTGACAAAAAACGGTCTCAGGGAAAGCCTTACTATGTCTACATGACAGCCGGAGCGAATAAGTTCTTACGCATTTACTATGGTAAAGTCAAAGAATGTCTGCAGAACTTAGAACAGACAGAATAACACCCTTTTCTATATCACCACTTTCAAAGCCGGCATTTCTGGCGGCTTAAAAGTTATGCACAAAATATCAAATCGGATTTTTGAAATTTTCTTCAAAAAAACACTTGACTTTTTATTAGCAGGCTTTCGTTATATTAATATATTTAGTATTTAGAAAGAATTCACATAATTCAATATCAGCACAAGAATCAGCATGTGGACAGGATAAAATGCGTAGCAGCTTAGCTGGAACGTCTTGCTGTGATATCCCTGCCGTCCGCGATACAGCCAGATCGGGATCAGCGCCAGCAAGGCAAGCCCCTGCTGACAAAGCTCGATATCCATTCCAAACAGGCAGATCGGATACATCAATCCTCCCAGCAGCTCCACATTTACCCAGTAGAGGGTAAGAAGCTGTCCCGCCAGACACCACCACTTCCGTCCCCGGAAGAAATAAAAAATAAAGACCATAAGCACACCGGCGCCATAATAATCTACCATACATATCGTTCCGAGTATCACGCCGGCGAGAACGACTAATGCAGAAACCGGAAGAAACAGCCAGAGCTTTTTCTTTTTTCGTGCGGCTTCCATCAGGTGTATCCCGGAAAGTCCGATCAAAAATGTCCAGATCACATTCTGATGAACCGGATAAAACCATGTTCCGCCGTACATCAGATCAAAGGGAATTTCCGACAAAACGGCGAACAGGAGCAGCCGCAAAATATATTTTTTAAAGCTGCGGGTATGAAAATACCCCTCCACAGTCATAAAGGCAAAGATCGGAAAAGCAAGCCGTCCGGCGCATGTCAGCCAGTCCTGTGCCGGCAATAGAGTCGCCCAAAGATGATCCATCAGCATAAGCGCCATCGCTATGATATGGAGCAGCGCCGCACTGATATTAAACTCCGGTTTCCCCTTCGGAAGCTCCAGTATCGTTTTGTTTCTGTCATTTGTCACAAAAACTTCCTCCCGTTTATGATTTAACCGAATCAAGTAAGTCCCCTGCTTCAATTGCGAAAAGCAATAAGCAGTGGGTGGGGACTTGCTTGTATCAGGAGGAGTGCAAGCTCCTTCTGATAAACTGCGGAGCAGTTAATCGGTTATGAGCAAGTAGCAAAGCGGATTGCGAATATCCGCTTGACTAATATTTTACCATATCCTGTCGGGAAAGAAAGGTAAATTTATTGTTAATATTGTTAATCTTTCTTGACATCCTTGTTCTATTGCAGTATCATCAATATGTCACATTTTAACACTGTACTTAACGAAAGGACTAAAATGAATCGTTCTGAATTACTCATTACATACGGGCATCGTATTCTTGAAAGCAACCAATTTGCAAATGCAAAAGATCAAAAGCATCATTTTCGCACAGATGTAGCTTCCCACTCGATCAATGTGGCGCTGTTTTGTATTGCATTTTATCAGCTTCTGAGTCTTTTTCATATAAAGCTGAATCTGGCAACGCTAATTATCGCCGCACTGGCCCATGATCTTGGCATCATCGGACGAAGGGAAAAATTTTCTTCCAATTACCAATGCCTTAAGGGACATCCAAAAGACTCTGTTGCGGCGGTTCGGGAGATTATCCCCGAGGTCGATATAAGGGTCTGTGACGCGATCTCCAGCCACATGTTCCCCCTGTACCCGATCCTTCCGACCTCAAGAGAAGCTTGGATCCTCACCCTTGCCGACAAATGTGCTACCTGCATCGATCTTTTCCGGCACTATACCGTACCGCAGGTTTCCATTGCATAACACAAAGGAGCTGCAAAACAACTGTAATTTCAGTTATTTTGCGGCTCCTTTTAATATCCCTACGATCTGCGCCGTACCGGTATCTGGATCTTATAGATCATATGCTCCGAATGATCCAGCGGGAACTGGGTGAGAACCTCACAGATATAGTCACCGGAGGGGATCATATCCTGTCTTGTCATCTCCTCATACAATCTGTTTGCATACTCTGCTTCCAAAGACGTATTGTCCGAAGCCACGGAAAGATACATACTCTGCGGTAGTGTACGTATACTTCCGGTGTCCGGGTACAAATCGTCGACAAATATAAATGCAGTCTGTGATGTATACGTTCCTTCCATAAAATGTTCTTTATCCATGATCGTGCCGACATTGATAAAATAGGACGGAGGAAGCTTTTTTTCATGAAGATAATTCTGCATGTGGCGGAGCATATTCTCATAGCCCTGATAGCCTTGGGAAAAGAAGTCAAACTCCGTATTCTGCACATCCAGTTTTCGCTCGGGTACATACTCAAAAAACACTTGTCCAAACGGCGGCAGAGCATTCAGCGTCTGAATATTTCTACGGATGCGAAGCAAATTATTCCTGCTTACTGAAGAATTATAGATCTCCTCCGATAAAGCGCCGATCTGTTCCTCAAGTACCTGCAGTAATCGTTCCTCCGATGAAAGCTCAAATATCTCGCGGATCTTTCCCAGCGGCAGATGGCAGCTTTTCAGGGCGCGGATCAGATCCAGCTTTGCACACTGTTCCAGCGTATAATACCGGTAGCCCGTTTCCGGATCCATATATTGAGGCTCCAAAAGCTTATTCTTAGAATAAAGTCTTAATGTCTGTGTACTGACATGGTTAAGCTCTGCCATCTCACCGATCTTTAAAAGTGTATTTCTCATTGTAATCCCTCCTCTCCTTCTGATTTTAGCAAAGAATTCCGGGAACATCAAACCCCTCTTGACTTTATACTTACTATAAGGTGTAAAATTATATCAGCAAAGTAGATCCGGCAAACACTCATCTTGATCAAGGAGGTATTTTTATGGAAAGAAAAATTACATTCGCTCAATACGGCTGTGGTAAAATGGGTAAATATCTGATCCGATATGCAATTGAAAAGGGCGCAGAATTGGTTGCTGCTTTTGATATGAACCCTGCCATTCTTGGAAAAGATGCAGCAGAAATTGTAGGGGATGGTTATCCGGAAACCGGTATCAGGATCTCTGATTCCCGTCAGGCTGATGAGCTTCTCGGAAGCTTAAAGCCGGATGTCTGCATCATCGCCACCAGAAGTACCGTTGCAGAGCTTGAAGATATCTTTACGATCTGTGCAAAGCATGGCATCAATGCCATTACTACCTGTGAGGAAGCGCTGTATCCGTGGAATTCTTCTCCGGCTCTCACCCACAAATTAGATGAACTCGCGAAAAAAGGAAACTGCACTCTGACCGGCGTTGGCTACTGTGATCTTGTATGGGGTACTATGGTCACCAATCTTGCCGGCTCCTCCTTTAAGATAACAAAGATCTTAGGCAGCAGCTGGTATAATGTTGAAGATTACGGTATTGCTCTTGCCGAGGGTCATGGAGCAGGCTTTACTCCGGAACGATTTGAAAAAGAAATTGCAAATATCAACACTATGTCACCGGATGAGTTGAAGGAGCTTATCGAAAGCGGACGTTATGTACCATCTTATATGTGGAATCAGAACGGCTGGCTCTGCAGTAAGATGAACCTTCATATTATCTCCCAGACACAGAAATGCTATCCAACTACTCACTCCGAAGATCTTTTCTCCACGACCTTAAATGCAACGATCAAGGCCGGTGATCCTACCGGTATGCGTGCAGTTGTAACAACAGAAACCGAGGAAGGCATCACCCTTGTAACGGAATGTGTAGGTAAGGTATTCGCACCGGATGAATTTGACCGCAACGACTGGACCTTTATCGGGGAACCGGAAACTACTGTTTCCGTTAATCGTCCGGCAACCGTGGAAATGACCTGTGCCACCATCGTAAACCGCATCCCGCAGCTGATCGATGCTCCTGCCGGATATGTAACGACTGATAAATATCCCTATAATGAGTATTGTGTTCATGCGTTGAATACTTATGTCAGATCAAAATAATGAGCTGGGGCTTTGGCCCCAGCTCAATCTTTTCAGCACGATCCATGCAATACGGTTTCACTGTTTTTCCGCTCCTCGCATCCATCTATTTCGTGCTTTTAAGCATCTCCTCTATCTCCTCTTTTCCATGGAAGCCAACCAAGCTGGATACTGCCTTTCCTTCCTTAAAGAGCACCAGTGTGGGAATGCTGAATACCCGGAACTTTCTGGCAAGCTCCATCTGCTCATCTACATTGATCTTACCCACCTTAATGACTCCGGCATTTTCCTTTGCGATCTCATGCACTACGGGTGCAAGCATCTGGCACGGCCCGCACCAGTCAGCATAGAAATCGATCAAGATCGGCTTTTCGGAATGCATAACCTCATTTTCAAAATTTGCAGCAGTGATAATCAATTCAGCCATATTAAAAGCTTTTGTCCTGCCGAAAATATTTCTTTTATCTTAATGTCAGAGGATTCTTTATGTCAAGTATACGCTGTGAAATTGTTCTTATAACGCATCTTTGGCGTTACTGCACACGGGTAGGAATTTCCTGTTACATAAAAACAGTCCCGGCATACAGACTCTTCTGTCCATATCGCCGGAACTGTTTTTATTTTCGCATGATCTTATCGCGCCAAAGTTCTCTTACTCTTTTACTAACAGAGACTTACCAGTCATCTCTTTCGGCTGTTCCATTCCCATAAGTTCGATCAGGGTCGGAGCGATATCCGCGAGGCAGCCGCCTTCTCTGAGGCCGCAGCCCTCGCCCGCGTTTACGAGGATAAACGGAACCGGATTCGTTGTGTGGGCTGTCCACGGCTCTCCTGTCTTGTAGTCGATCAGCTGCTCTGCGTTTCCGTGGTCAGCACAGATGAACATCACGCCGTCAACCTCTTTGATTGCCTCAACTGCTTTTCCAACGCACTCGTCGACAGCCTCGATGGCCTTGACCGCTGCGTTCTCAACGCCTGTGTGGCCTACCATATCCGGATTTGCGAAGTTTACGATGATAACATCATATTTTCCGGAGCGGATCGCGTCTGTCAGCTTCTCACAAACGGCCGGTGCGCTCATCTCCGGCTGAAGGTCATATGTTGCGACCTTCGGGGACTTCACAAGGATACGGTCCTCACCCGGATTCGGCTCCTCAACGCCGCCGTTGAAGAAGAAGGTAACGTGGGCATATTTCTCTGTCTCAGCAATTCTCGCCTGAGTCTTCCCGTGGGCAGCAAGGAACTCACCGAAAGTATTCTTGATCGTCTCTTTCTTGAATGCGACAAGTTTGTTCGGAATCGTCTCATCGTAATCAACAAAGCATACATATGTGGTCTTGATCCTCTTCGCTCTCGCAAATCCTGTAAACTCGTCATCACAGAATGCGCGGGTCATCTCTCTTGCGCGGTCCGGACGGAAGTTGAAGAAGATCACGGAATCGTTGTCCCTGATCGTTCCGATCGCATTTCCATCTTCTCCTGTCACGACGGCCGGAACAACGAACTCATCTGTCTTTCCGTCATCGTAGGATGCCTGGATCAGTTCCGTCGCGGATGTTCCCTTATTGCCCTCGCCCGCTGTCAGTGCCTTATACGCAAGCTCCACGCGGTCCCAGCGGTTATCACGGTCCATCGCGTAGTAACGTCCCATAACGGATGCTACCTTGCCGACGCCGAGCTCTTTCATCTTCTCTTCCAGAGCCGCAACGAAATCCTTTCCGGATGCCGGCGGAGTATCACGACCGTCTAAGAAGCAGTGAACGAATACCTTGTCGAGTCCGTTTCTCTTTGCAAGCTCTAAGAGTCCGTAGACATGAGTGATATGGCTGTGCACGCCGCCGTCGGATAAGAGTCCGAACAGGTGCAGCGCGGAATTGTTCTTTTTACAGTTTTCAACAGCTGCGAGGAACTCTTCGTTCTTGAAGAAATCTCCATCCTGAATGGATTTTGTGATTCTTGTCAGCTCCTGGTAAACGATGCGTCCTGCGCCCATGTTCAGGTGTCCGACCTCAGAGTTTCCCATCTGGCCCTCCGGAAGTCCGACAGCGAGTCCGCTGGCCTGACCTTCCACAAACGGGCACTCCTTCATTAAGCGGTCCATCACCGGCTTCTTCGCCTCATATACCGCATTTCCTTCATGTGTTTTATTCAGTCCGTAACCATCGAGGATCATTAACACTACTGGCTTTTTGCTCATGATTTTTTCTCCTTTATTGCGTGACTGCAGGAGCCCGCTCCAAACGGCAGCTTCCTGCGCTCTTTATAAATGCAATCATATTTCTGCGGTCGGAACGGAGCTTTCCGTCTAACGCTTTGATATCGGTACTATCATCGCAGAAACATCTATATTTTATACCAATTAGAACGTTCCTGCAACTGTTTCGGAGTAGAAATTGTTATAATTTTATCAGTCTTGATCTGCACGATCCTCCCCGCCTTCTTTCTCTCCGTAATTTCCACTCCAGAAAACTCATGCCCGAAAAAAGGAGCTTCCTTCCAGGTGAGCATTCTATCCTACAGCGATTTCACAATTTTTTCACATCAAACACAATATTTCGACACATTTTTCCAGTATCCTGTAAAGCGTAACAGGACAGCAAGCCTGGAACAAGATATACTTTTTCATACTTGACCGGCAGAGCGTTCTGTCGGTCCCTCCCTTTTGTTTCAAAAACATTTACAATATAAATCTCCTCTTTTTGAGGCTGCCGCAGGAGTAGAAATGCGGCAGCCTTTTTATTCGTTCCATCAATCGCTTGAACTACAGTTCTGTATAACAGACTGTACTGAAATATGATTTTTGCATCTTCATATTGCTTGCAAATGCTTGCATTTAGGATCTGCCGTCAGGATCATAGTGTTCTTATCGATCTTTGAATTAAATTTTCATGTTTCTTTTCATTTTTTCGGTTTCTGTGAACTTTCCGGGTATTTTTCTTCCCGATTGTAAGACGCGATGCCAATGCTCTTCAATCGCTGTTTTTCCTTATAAAATAAGGCTTTGTGGGGATTCCCCGAACCCGGAAGATTCTCCGAAATAACTTTTTTTCAAAAAATTGAAATTTCCCAAAAAAACGCTTGCATTTTTTTCAATGTCATGCTATTATATACGAGTCGCTGGTGAACAGCACAAAACGCAAAGCCTTAAAGACATCGAGGCGTGGCTCAGTTTGGTAGAGCGCTGCGTTCGGGACGCAGAGGTCGCAAGTTCGAATCTTGTCGCCTCGACTTACTTAAATACTAAGGCCTGTTGGTCAAGCGGTCAAGACGACGCCCTCTCACGGCGTAAACCCGGGTTCGATTCCCGGACAGGTCATGAAGCTGTATGGAATTCCATACAGCTTCTTTTTTTATGTCTATCATAGTTTTCATTAATAGAAAATTGTAGAATATCAATATAAAATGTGATATGCTGTAAACGCTGCCGAACCTCCAGCAGAAAGGAGGTGTGCGTCCATGACCGAATTGTTCACCACATTTCTTGTCTCTGTTATAGCAGGTGTAGTTAGCTGCTACATATGCAAATGGCTGGACAGAGATAAATAGGCAGCAACAGCCTATGCGGAGTGGTTCACCGTAACGAACAAGAAAACCCCAGAGGTGGCAGCCTCTGGGGTTTTTGCGTCGCATGAGAAAAGTTCACCACATTTCTTAGCTGCCTACATCATATTCTATTTTTTTTTAAATGTCAATATGATATCAAAATCACCCATCCAAAGAACTCCAGACCGAAACCTATTTCCGTACGCTATGACTTATTTCGATTTTTTTCACAAATAATTCATGTTTTCTTCCCTCTTTTTGTTACAATTTATGCTATACTGTCTATAGATGAGTCATGGTGAAGTATCATGACTCTATTTACGCAAGAAAAAGCTGGTCCGCTGTTGCTTTTGGATCGGTTTTTGCGTCACTGACCCGGCGGCTGATGCCGTCTGTACCTAAAGGAGGAACATTGAGAACTTATGGATTACGCAGTATTAAAAAAGAACTTTGAAAACCATCGTTTTCATACATCATATTTCGAGACAAAGGAGGAAGCTGCCGCTTATCTTGCTGAGCAGATCAAAGGTGAGACCGTTGGCTTCGGTGGCTGTATGACCGCAAAAGAGATGGATCTCTTTGAGATCCTCAAAAAAAACAACGAAGTGATCTGGCACTGGGAACAGGGACCGGATGCAAGGATCCGGGCAAAAAAAGAATCTACCGTATACATACTGAGCGCAAATGCCGCTGCAGAGACCGGTCAGATCATCAACATTGACGGAAGCGGGAACCGTCTTTCCGAGAGCTTATTTGGACCGAAACGAGTATATTATGTGATCGGAAAAAATAAAATCGCGCCGGATCTGTCCTCCGCAATGGATCGCGCGCGAAATATCGCCTGTCCAAAGAACGCGGCGCGTTTTAACAAGAAGACTCCTTGCGTCGTGTCCGATGACAAAAAGTGCTATGACTGCAATAGTCCGGAGAGGATCTGTAACGCGATCCTGATCTTAGAACGCCCCTGTACCGGAATGGAAGTTGAAATGGTATTTATCAATGAAGATCTTGGATATTAAAGGAGAGACACATGAATATTCTGTTTTTTCTAACACCAAAGAATGATGTGGCATTTATTTATTCCGACGCGAACCTCAGAGAAGCGATCGACCTGATGGAGGCGCACGGCTATTCCGCCCTGCCGATTCTCACAAAGCAGGGACGGTATGCGGGAACGCTGACAGAAGGCGATCTGCTCTGGTACATGAAGAGCCATCTGAACCAGAGTTTAAAGGATATGGAGCTGATCTCCGTCATGGAGGTAAAGCGCCGTCAGGACAACAGCCCGGTAAACGCCGGAGCAAAGATGGAAGATCTGCTGGATAAGGCGATGCAGCAGAACTTCGTCCCGGTACTCGATGACAATAAATCCTTTATTGGAATTATCACGAGACGTGATATCATGAAATATTTTTCCGGTTCCTATAAGAAAACAGGAAATGCTTAAGTTATTGGATTCCGGGTGAAATGGCTTTTTTCAGACCGTCGCATAAGTTCCTGTCATTTTCTTCCAGCATCATTTTCTGCCGTCCGGTTATACTGATACCATCCCAGAAAAAGGTGGTGAGAAATGATGAATCAGGAAAAGAACGACAGCATCCAGTGCTCGATCCATAACTGCGTGCATCATGCGGAAAATGTGGATTACTGCACCTTAGACCGTATCCATGTAGGAACGCATGAACTCAATCCTACAAAAAAGGAATGTACCGACTGTGATTCCTTCCAGTGCAAGATGTAGTCCGGTCTGATGTTTGACGAGAAAAGAGATCCCTTCCTCCCATAAATTTTATGGAAAAGGAACGGGATCTCTTTTTCTATTCTTCTACCGTGAATTTCCCACCGCAGCCGGCTGCGGATCGAAGCTCGGGTTGAAGGCGTAGAAGTTTCTGGAGTCCAGCTTCTCCTGAAGACCGCGAAGAGCTTCTCCGAAACGCTGGAAGTGGACGATCTCACGCTTCCTTAAGAAACGGATCGGTTCGCAGACATCGGGATCTGTCACGACACGAAGAATGTTGTCGTAGGTGCTCCGGGCTTTCTGTTCTGGGGCGACCTTGTAAGTACAACATATACAAAAATATAGAGGGTAAAGCAGATATTCCGCCTTTCCAGTGTATCAATTCAGACGTTCAGAAATGAGCGTCTATTTTTTTACTCTAAAGCCAGAAAGGATGTGATACCACGAAGAAATCACCACCGCCGGAGCGTTCCCCTCCGGCTTCCAGACCGGAACCCGAAACCAACCATCAAACACAACATTCAGAAAGGACAGGTACATCTATATGGAATTAAAATTCGTTATCCCCAACATGGAAAAGACATTCGGCAACTTGGAGTTTGCCGGAGAAGACAAAACAGAACAGCGAAGAATCAACGGACGCATGGCGGTACTTTCTCGCAGCTTCAACCTTTATTCGGACGTACAGAGGGCGGATGATATTGTAGTTATCCTCCCTGCCGAAGCCGGAGAGAAGCATTTTGACTTTGAGGAACGTGTGAAACTCATCAATCCCCGTATCACCGCAGAGGGCTATAAAATCGGCACAAGGGGCTTTACCAACTACATTTTACACGCTGACGATATGGTAAAAGCGTAAGGAAAAGGAGGACATCAGACTATGAGATTAGCAAACGGAATCGTGATTGACAAGGAAGCAACATTCGGGGCATTGAAATTTTCTGCCCTCCGCCGTGAGGTTCACCTCCAGAATGAAGACGGCTCGGTATCAGAAGAAATCAAGGAGCGTACCTATGACTTAAAATCCAGAGGACAGGGGCGTATGATTCAGGTTTCTATCCCTGCCAGCGTGCCGTTAAAGGAGTTCGATTACAACGCAGAGGTGGAACTTATCAATCCTGTGGCAGATACCGTGGCAACGGCTACCTTTCAGGGAGCAGAGGTGGACTGGTACATCAAGGCTGATGATATTGTTCTGAAAAAATGTGCTGCCATGAATCCGCAATCACCAAAGAAAGAACCGCCAACAGAAAAATAAGTATGGACGCAATTACTGGATATGAAGAATACGAACAGGACTTCCGGCTGGTTTCTCTGCCGGAATACTGCTGGATGGCAGGTCAGCTTCTTATCGAAGCCCTAGAAGATTATCAGCCGCCGGAAAATCTGGCAGTTTATATGCCGGAATGTCTGTGCAGGGAGTTGTCCGGCTATACTTTTTTATTTCAAGCCCATATGGAAGACAACAAGAAAGGATATTCGCTGCTTTATATGGGCTATTTTTAATCACGGAAAGGAGGATTGTTCCCATGAAACAGCTTTTCCCCCGTGGAAAACGTATCCGTCCCACGGATAAAGACCTTGTATTCTATACTGCCCTTGCTTCTCTGCTCCCTGTCTTCCTGCTGGTTGTCCTGCTGTTTCATATCGGGCAGATTGCCGGAACCAACTGGCAGGAAGTGTCCCTCTCCCAGATAGTACAGGATGTAAATATCCCTTATCTGCTATTTAGCATGGGCGTGGCAGGACTGGTGTGCCTTACAGCAGTTCTTCTGTTCTGGCGATACCGCAGGGATGAAGTAAAGCAGCTCATCCACCGCCAAAAGCTGGCAAGGATGGTGTTGGAAAACAAGTGGTATGAATCGGAACAGAGAAAGGAAGACGCTTTTTTCAAGGACTTGTCTTCCAGCCGTTCCAAAGAAACCATCACTTATTTTCCCAAAATCTACTACCGGATGAAACAGGGCTTGCTCCATATCCGTGTGGAAATCACCTTGGGGAAATATCAGGAACAGCTCTTAAACTTGGAGAGAAAGCTGGAAAGCGGCTTGTACTGTGAGCTGACGGATAAGGAATTAAAGGATTCCTATGTGGAGTACACCCTGCTCTATGATACCATTGCCAACCGTATTTCCATTGAGGACGTACAGGCAAAGGACGGCAGGCTCCGTCTTATGGAAAATGTCTGGTGGGAGTATGACAAGCTCCCCCATATGCTCATTGCCGGAGGAACCGGCGGCGGAAAGACCTACTTTATCCTGACCCTCATTGAAGCCCTGCTCCGCACCAACGCCGTCCTGTTCGTGCTAGACCCGAAGAACGCCGACCTTGCGGATTTACAGGCGGTTATGCCGGATGTGTACTACAAAAAGGAAGATATACTCGACTGCATTGACCGTTTCTATGAAGAAATGATGAAACGCAGCGAAGACATGAAGCTCATGGAGAATTACCGGACAGGGGAAAACTATGCTTACTTGGGACTTCCGGCAAATTTCCTTATCTTTGATGAATATGTGGCATTTATGGAAATGCTCGGCACAAAGGAAAATGCCGCTGTCCTCAACAAGTTAAAACAAATCGTTATGCTTGGGCGGCAGGCTGGCTTCTTCCTGATTCTCGCCTGCCAGCGTCCGGACGCAAAGTATCTGGGGGACGGAATCCGTGACCAGTTCAATTTCCGTGTGGCTCTGGGGCGGATGTCGGAAATGGGCTATGGGATGATGTTCGGGGAAACCACAAAGGACTTCTTCCTAAAGCAGATAAAAGGGCGTGGCTATGTGGATGTGGGAACCAGCGTTATCTCGGAGTTTTACACGCCCCTTGTACCAAAAGGACACGATTTCCTCAAAGAAATAAAAAAACTGACAGACAGCAGGCAGGGAGTGCAGGCGGCGTGCGAAGCGAAAGCCGCAGAAGCGGACTGACCTGCTGTGGCTGGTGTGCCGTAAGGCACGCCAGCATAAACCCCTCGTATCTAACAGAGGGGTACAAATCGACAGGCAACAACCAAACAACAGGGCAGAATCCCACAGTACACAAGGGATTTTCCCATATCCGGCGTGTGTCAACAAGGCTCTGAAAGTTGACATACGCTTTTTTTAGACAGGAGGGATTTTCACTGAATGAAGAAACATGGGTACGGGACATCAAAGAAAAACGGGAAGTTTACGGCATCTCACAACAGAAACTTGCGTTAGCTGCCGGAATCACCCGTCCGTACCTGAGCGATATTGAAACGGGCAAGGCTCACCCATCCGAAGCATTACAGGAAGCCATCTCAGAAGCTCTGGAACGCTTCAATCCAGACAATCCCCTTGAAATGCTCTTTGACTATGTTCGGATTCGCTTTCCTACTACGGATGTGAAGCATATCGTGGAAGACGTGCTGCGGCTAAAGCTGCCTTACTTTATCCATGAAGACTACGGCTTCTATTCTTACACAGAGCATTACTACCTGGGTGATATTTTCGTTCTGGTATCGCCGGAACTGGAAAAAGGGGTGCTGCTGGAACTGAAAGGGCGTGGCTGCCGCCAGTTTGAAAGCTATCTGCTGGCACAGGAACGGAGCTGGTATGAATTTTTTATGGATGTTCTCATGGAGGACGGTGTGATGAAGCGGCTTGACCTTGCCATCAATGATAAAACGGGAATCCTGAACATTCCCCATCTGACAGAGAAGTGCCGGAATGAGGAATGTATCTCGGTCTTCCGCAGCTTCAAGAGCTACCGCAGCGGTGAACTGGTACGGCGTGGGGAAAAAGAATGTATGGGGAACACCCTGTATATCGGCTCCCTCCAAAGTGAAGTATACTTCTGCATTTACGAAAAGGACTATGAGCAGTACAAAAAGCACGATATTCCCATTGAAGACGCAGAGGTAAAGAACCGCTTTGAAATCCGGCTGAAAAATGAGCGTGCCTTTTACGCCATCCGTGACCTGTTAGAACATGACAATCCAGAACGGACAGCCTTTCAAATCATCAACCGCTATGTCCGGTTCGTGGACAGGGACGATACGAAGCCCCGTTCTGACTGGCGTATCAATGAGGAATGGGCGTGGTTTATGGGGGAACACAGGGGAAGCCTGAAACTGACAACCAAACCGGAACCCTATTCCTTTGAACGCACCCTGCACTGGCTCTCCCATCAGGTAGCACCCACATTAAAGCTGGCTCTCCGTCTGGATAAGATGAACCACACCCAGATTGTCCATGACATCATCACCCATGCCAAACTGACGGAGAAGCACGAAAAAATCCTGAAGCAGCAAGCCGCCGCTGCAAAGGAGGTGGTGCTTTAACGGCGGCAATTTTGGAACCTAAGAACTCTTACAGGAAAGAAAGGAGCTTTTATGAATTTCGGACAGAATCTTTACAACTGGTTTTTATCCAACGCCCAGTCCCTTGTGCTGCTGGCAATCGTGGTGATTGGACTGTACCTCGGATTTAAGAGGGAATTTTCCAAACTTATCGGTTTTCTGGTGGTGTCCCTTGTAGCGGTCGGTCTGGTCTTCAATGCGGACGGTGTAAAGGACATCTTACTGGAACTGTTCAATAAGATTATCGGTGCATAGTTTACTACGATAAACATTTCTCTCTATAACATCTTCTCTATACGTCAAAACATTTTTATGTTATAATCTCATTAATAAAATTTGTCTAAATTTGTCAAAAAATGTTTTGTAAAGGGGAAGTTTATTATGAAAGTATTTGTTAGTTGGTCAGGAGAATTAAGCTGTCAAATTGCAGAAGTTTTGAAAAAATGGATTCCATGTATTATTCAATCTGTAGACGTCTTTTTTTCACCTGAGGATATTGAAAAAGGCGATAATTGGGATAAAACTATTTCTTCTGAATTATCAGAATGTAAATATGGCATTATTTGTCTTACATCAGACAATACTTCTGCACCGTGGATTAACTTTGAAGCTGGTGCAATCGCAAAATCTCTAGATTCAAAAGTCACAGCTCTAATGGTAAACATTAAGCCATCTGATATAAAAGGACCATTGTCGCGTTATCAGGCTACCAGATTTGAAAGAGCAGACTTTTTTCAACTTATTGAATCTATTAATAAAGCGTTAGATACTCCACTAGATAGCAAAG